>Ga0209777_10001456_pt1 | contig 34050 bp, 30 predicted proteins | sample FrelakmetHBP12HB_FD_187147 | JGI IMG/M metagenome (GOLD analysis project Ga0209777, IMG submission 187147) | Freshwater lake sediment microbial communities from the University of Notre Dame, USA, for methane emissions studies -HBP12 HB (SPAdes)... | ecosystem: Environmental > Aquatic >... | reverse complement strand
CGCGCCGGCGGCGTACTACTCCCCGCCGCCGGTCGATGGCAGCCGGCCGGGCATCTACTACGTCAACACCTATGACTTGCCCAGCCGGAGCTACGTCGGCCTGGCCGACACGAGCTTCCACGAGGCCGTGCCCGGCCACCATTTACAGATAGCCCTCCAGACCGAGCACCCGAGCCTCAACGCGTTTCGGCGGCTGGGCTCGCGGACGGCGGGGATCGCCTACGTGGAAGGCTGGGGCCTGTACTCGGAGCGGCTGGCCGACGAGATGGGCCTGTACCTCAACGCGGCCGAGCGCTTCGGGATGCTCGACGGCCAGTCGTGGCGGGCGGCGCGGCTGGTGGTAGACACCGGCATCCACGCCTTCCACTGGCCTCGCGAGCGGTCCGTGGCGCAGCTCCTCGACGCCGGTCTTTCGGCCACGGACGCGGCGATCGAGACGGATCGCTACATCTGCTGGCCGGCCCAGGCCCTGACCTACAAGGTTGGTCAGCGGGAGATCGAAAGGCTGCGGGGGGAAGTTGCCTCGGCGCTCGGACCGGCCTTCGACATCCGGAAGTTCCACGACGCGGTCCTGGGCCACGGCACACTGCCGCTGGCGACGCTCGCCAGGGAGCTGCCGGGCTGGTTGGGCGCCGCCGGGTAGGGCTCGGCCGCGTCCGTCCCGGCGGGGCTTGCGTATCAGCGCTTCGCCGCTGCCGTGCGGAGGCGCCTGGCAATGGCGGCGTGGCCGTTCGCCTCTGCCAGGTCGATGGCGGTATGGCCGTCGTCGCCGGCCCGAGTCGGGTCGGCGCCACGGAGAAGGAGCATGTCGACGATCGCCTCGTCGCCGTTTCCTGCGGCTTCGTGCAGGGGAGTTCGGCCACCCTGCTTAACCGCGTTCGGCGACGCACCCAGGGCCAGCAGGAGGCTGGCCGTGTCGCGATGCTTCGCCGAGACTGCGCCGTGGAGAGGCGTGATCCGCGCGTCGTTGAGAGAGACTGCGTTGGGGTCGGCGCCGCGGCCGAGGAGCAAACGCGCCATCTCCAGGTGCCCGAAGGAGGCCGCGATGTGAAGGGCGGTCAGTCCGTCCGGGCCGCGATCGTCGACCGAGGCACGGTCGCCGGTAAGCAGGGCCCGCACGGCGCCGACGTCGTCGATCGTCGCCGCATCGAAGATGTCCAGGCCGTCGGGCGAATCCGCCAGGACGGCGGCGATTCGCCCGGCCATCGCGGTGCGGCCCGAGAAGGCGGCCGCCATAAGCGGCGACAGTCCGTCTCCGTCGCGAGCCCGCAGCAGAGCGGCATCAGCGCCCAGCGCCGTGTCCACCGCCAGGTCGTTGCCGCGGCGAATTGCTTCGAAGAGGGCTGCGGTGGTTGGTCCCTGGACGGTCACAGTTACTCCAATCCGATCGAGTCGGCGACTCCGCCGCCCGACCCGGCAATCTCCTCGAGCGCTTCGGCCAGGCGGTCGATCTCGGCCGGCTCGTTATAGTGGGTCAGCCCGACCCGAACCAGCCCGCCCGACTCCGCCAGGCCAAGGGCGCGCATGAGTTCGTAGGCATAGTAGTCGCCATCCCAGACGGCGATCCCGCGCCGGCCCAGTTCGGCGGCAACCTCGCGCGGAGTCCGGCCTCGCAGCGTGAAGGCGAACGTGGGCACGCGCTCGTCGAGGCGGGCAACGTCGACGATCCCACGCAGCTGGAGGCCGGGAACGGCGCGCAGCGCGATCAGAGCGCGAAGGGCGAGCCCCCCTTCCGTGACGCGGATGGCCCGCATCGCCGCGGCCAGCGCCTCGCGTCGCGAAGCGTCCCCTCGCGCGCCGCCGAATTCGCGTCCCAGCCATTCCAGGTACCCGAACGTCCCGAGAAGTCCGGCCAACGCCTCGCCCGGCAGCGTGCCGGTCTCCCACTTGCCGGGCGGCGCATTCGGGGCTGGGCGCACCTTGTAGGCGAGGAGCCGTTCCAGGCGCTCCCGCTTTCCGTACAGCAGGCCGAGGTGAGGCCCGAAGAACTTGTAGGGCGAGCAGACCAGGAAATCCGTGTCGAGCGCGACAACGTCGATCGGCAGGTGGGGCGCCGCATGGACGGCGTCGATGTACGTCCAAGCTCCAACCGCGTGAGCCATCTCCACGACACGCGAAATCGGGTTGATCGTCCCGACTGCGTTGGACGCCAGGCCGACAGCGACGACCCGCGTGCGCGGCCCGAGAAGGCGCCCCAATTCCTCGAGGTCGAGCGTGCAGTCGTCTGCCCGGATTCCAACCCACCGCACCGTGACGCCCCGATCCTCTTCGAGGGCGAGCCACGGCGCGACGTTGGCGTCATGGTCCAGGCGCGTCACCACGACTTCGTCACCGGCTCGCAGAGTCCGCCCGATCGCCCGGCTCAGGGCGAAGGTCAGGGTCGTCATGTTCTGGCCGAAGGCGACCTCGTCCTGTCCGGCGGCCCCGAGGAAGTCGGCCGCGGCGGAATGCGCCTCCGCCAGGATCGCATCACTTTCCTCGCTGGTCGGGAAGGCCCCGCCATGGTTCGCGTTCGACCTCTCCAGGTAGCCGGCCATGGCATCGATCGTGCGGTGGGGGACCTGCGTTCCGCCCGGCCCGTCGAGGTAGCTGTAGGCGTGTCCGTCGTGCCGGCGGGCGAGTGCGGGGAACTCGGCGCGGATGCCGGCAAGCGCCCGGCCCAGGCCCGTGCCGATCTCGTCGGCGCCCGACGGCGTTCCTGGTGAAGAGGCGGGAATTGGCGAGGCGTGATCGCTTTGCACGGTAGCTCCGGGCCGCGGATGGGTAGGTGGCTCGATCGGCGATGCTCGCCGTCCTAGATCGGCCGTTCGGGTCCTCGATTCTGGCTGAATTGCGAACTGAGGTCGGCCCGACTTCGCACGGAGAATGAAGCTCACGGGGCCGCGAATGAGCGTGGCTGCAACTATATCGGAGCGTATCTTTATGATCCCGCAAGACGACTCCACCAGACCGCAGTGGGCGCCCCTGGGGTCTTGACTAATCCCGAGTAACTATGTCAACATTCCCTTCACGTTGCGCCTCGCGAGACGTGAAGAGCCATCTGTCCCAGATTTGATTACCCGCGAGGGCAGGCCTCGCGGCACCGGAACGTATAGCGGCGCCGCGGCCGCAAGAGAGTCGAACAGCGTCGCTCCAGTTGGGCGAGGAGCGGCGGCCAGCCCCGATGCTGATCAGGAAGCCGGCCGAGCTTCCATTCGGAGGACGCCCGATAGGAGACAAGAATGCTCGACGGGAATGCGGTACGGTCGGTGGACCGCGCTGCGTCGCTCCTGATCGCTCTCGGGGACACGCAAGGAGAGGCAGGGGTCACCGAGCTCGCACGCCGGCTCGGACTCCACAAGTCGACCGCTTCGAGGCTTCTAGCCACGCTCCAGAAGCGGGGCCTGGTCGAGCAGGACGACGACTCGGGCAAATACAGGCTCGGATTGGCCGTCGTTCGCCTCGGTGGCCACGCCGAGAAGTCGCTCGATCTTCGATCGATCGCCATGTCGGAGCTCGATTCGCTGGCTCGATCGATTCGGGAGACGACTACCCTCGAGATCCTCGAGGGAGACAGCGTCCTGACCGTCGCCTATTCGGACGCCTCGGGCATGGGCCGCGATCGAACCGGCAGAAACGCCCCGCTTCATGCGACGGCTCCCGGCAAGGTTCTGCTGGCCAGCCAGCCCGAGCGTGAGGTCATCCGGCTGTCCAAGATCGGCTTCACGCCGTTCACGTCGCACACGATAGTTCGGGTGGATCTTCTGCTGGAGGAGCTGGCCCGCGTCCGCAAGCGCGGCTTCGCCACCGCCTTCGGCGAACACGAGCCGAGTGTCAACGCCATCGCGGTGCCGGTCTTCGACCAGCGCGCGTCCGTCGTGGCCGCGCTCGAGGTTCGCGCCGCGGGCAACCGGATCATGCCGAGCCGCGTGCCCGAGCTGGTTGATCATGCTCGCGAAGCGGCAGCCGTGATCACCGACCGCATCGGGGGCGTCGTAGCCTCCATCTGAACCCAGGCCCGCTGAGCGGGTCTTCGAACGCAGAGTTGTCCTTCCGCGGCCCCTCGGTCCCCCTCCCGAGGGGCCGCTTCTCGCCGAGTTGCTGCAGCTGAGGGCCGGCGCACCGACCTGCCGTCGCGCTAGGCTATGCCCATGCCAAGCCCGACGCCGAATCTCCTGCAACTGACCGTCCATCTGCCGACCGGCACCGATTGGGCCATCGACGTCGGTGCGCTGGTGCAAACCGTCGGCGCCGTGCTTGCGATTCTGATCGTGGCGGCGATCTGCATTCGCCTCGCCCACGTCTTCGTCCGTGGCATCGCGGGGACACTCCTGAGGCGCGAAAACGTCGAGGGCACGGCCCAGGAGCTGACCGCGGCGGAGCTCAAGAAGCGGCAGGCCACGATCGAGACCCTCGCGGTCAACGTCATCCGCTCCTTCGTGGTCGTGATCGCCGGTCTGATGACCCTCGAGGCCGCCTTCAAGGTGGACATCGGTCCGGCCATCGCCGGCCTCGGCATCGCCGGTATCGCCATCGGCCTGGGCACTCAGCACCTGGTCCGCGACTACCTCAACGGGGCGTTGATCCTGATCGAGAACCAGTACGGCAAGGGCGACGTAGTTCGCATTGCCGGGGTCTCGGGCAAAGTGGAGGATTTCACTTTGCGCCGGACGACCCTGCGCGACGGGGATGGGACGGTGCACACCGTGCCCAACGGCGAGATCACGGTGGCCTCGAACCTGACGCGGGTCTTCGCGATCGTCAACCAGGACGTCCAGGTCGTCTACGGCACGGACATCGACGCGGCGATCGCGGTTGCCGACCGCGTGGGGCAGGAGCTGGCGAACGACGAAAAGTTTGGGCCGCGCATCCTCGAAGCGCCGCACGTAGACCAGATTTCGGCCCTCGGCGAACTGGGCGTGACTCTCAAGATCATCGGCAAGGTCCGGGCCTCCGAACAGTGGGCCGTGGGCGGCGAGTTGCGCAAGCGCCTTCTGGCGGCCTTCCTGGCGAGCGGTATCGAGATTCCGCAGCTTGAGCGCGTCCCTCTAAGGCAATCGCCGGTACGAGACGGTGCTTCGCCCTCGTTGGGCGCCGATACGGCAGACGATGCGCCGCGCGCCGGAGCCACTCCGGAGCCGGGTGGCCGCAGCGGTTCAGCTGCCGGTGGCCACGACTGAGGCGCGGCCCAGACGAGTGGTTGGGGTTTCCGGGTAGGGTCGGCGACTAGGAGGCTCGCACCGACGGATCGGTCTTTCGGCCGCCGCGGAAGATGTCGAGGAAGCCCCGGCCGGATTCGGCCGCGCCGGGATCGCCTGAAGCCATGATCCGATCGGACAGGGTTTCGATGTCGCCGATGACCTTCTCCTTTGGGGACCGCTCCACTGCCGAGCGACCCTCGTTGGCTGCTCGAACAAAGAGCATGCCTGCCGACCGAACTTCGGCCAGGGCCGGCATCCCCACGGTCCGCTCCATGTCGCCGACCGATATGCCGCTGTTGGCGCGATTCACGACCATGGCCAGGCGGTCGCTGATCCCGAGCTCGACGGCGACTTCGCGGAACTGGACTGCGGCCCGGATCGCAGGCACGTCCGGTGTAACCGGCACGATGATCTTGTCCGCCCGCTCGAAGATGATCAGGTTGAGCGGGCCGTAGTCCGGGTGCATGTCGATGATCACCCAGTCGTAGACGCGACAGGCTGTCGTGAGCTCCTCCGCGACGCGCCTTGGATCGAGGATCTCGGTATGGAGGGGAGACTCGGCCATGACCAGAACCGAGACGCCGTTCAGGTGCGGGGCCGCGATATCTGCGAATTCCTCCGCTTCTCCGGTGTCAAGATCCTCGGTCCAGGCGTCCGCGACCGTTCGGACGTTCTCCAGGCCGAGAGACGAGGCGACATGACCGGTGATGACATCGCAGTCGACGAGCAGGACGCGCTGGTTCTTTCGGAGCTGCAGCAAAGCGGCCAGGTTGACCGCGATGGTGGTCTTGCCCACGCCCCCCTTGGGATTGAAGACGACTACGATCCGGCCGCGGTGTCCCTCGACGGGCAGGCCGATCCTCGACTCTCCCTGGAGGATCCCGTTTGCCGTGTCCTCGACCGGGACCCCGCCCCGGATCAGCATGGCCTCGACCCGCCACCGCAGCGACTCGGGCGAGTACGGCCGGGTGAAGTGCTCGTCGTTGACGCCGGCCGTGCCCGTCACGCTCATGTCGAGGGGCTGGGCGGCCCCGACCATCAGGGCCGGGATGTTGCGATCATCTTCGTGCAGGAGCGAGTACATCTCCCTCGTCCGGCCGAAGTCGTTCTCGCCGTCGAGAATGACCAAGCCGATATCGTGGCGCCTCTTCAGAAGCGCCTCGAGGGCCGCCGCAGTCCCGACCTCTATCGGGTCATAGCCCGCTTCAGCGAGGTGCGCGCTGACCGCGGCATATTCAGCGGGCGGTAGAGCGACAGCGATTGCGGGCCGAGGCACGTGACCGAATCTCCTTGTGGGACCGAGCTCCTCGATGAAATCTAGCCCTCGGCTTCCGGGTCGTGGGCGGAAACGTTGATCACGCCCTCGCGCTCTCTCACGACACGCGCCTGGAACGCAGGCAGAGTCGGTATGAGCGAAAGCAGCGAGGTGTCCGAGCCGTGGCCGACGGTGAAGATGAACTCGCCGTCAGGTCCGGACGACACACCCACGCTCTTGACGCCGGGCAGACGGCCGAGCTGGCGCTTGAAGCTGGCGACGCTGGCAACGCTGACGAGTCCAACGACGACGACCTGGGTGGAATCGACTGACGCGGGCTTCCCTGGTTCTCCGGCTTCGCCCTGAATCGACTCGTCCTCCATTTCGACCGCCGGCGAATCCCCGACCGACGGCGTGGTTTCGGGGCCGACTTCGACCGTGACTTCGTCACCAGGCCGCATGGCCTCCTCGCTGGGGGCCTGAAGGTCCGGTTCGCCGCTGCCATTTTCGACGTCGCCGAAGGACGGTGGCTCGGGCATCTCGGCGGCGAGGCCGGCGAAGACGCTGGGATCGGCTTCGTTGAGCAGCCGCTCGAAGAAGCTCGCAACTTCCGCTTCATAGTCGGCGACGTGCTTCTGGATGCGAGCGATCTCGACCTCGACCGAGGACGCGTGTTCGCGCAACTCCTGCTCGAGAAGCTCCCGCCGGCGCTCGATTCGCTGCTCGGTCTCGACGCGAATGCGCTCCATCTCGGCCGCGGACCAATCATGAATGGCGCTCACGTCGGCCTCGCCGGCCTGGCGGAGGGAAGCTGCCCCTTCGCCCGTTCGCGCCTGCAGCACCTCCGAGTACGACTTTGCGTCCGCCTCGCACTGCTCAATCGCCGCCTGCCTCGCCGTCTCGGCGGTCGAACGCATGGCCTGCGTCAGGTCCGCCAGGAATCGGTTCGGGTGATGCGCGGCCGTGTCGTTCACGCCCATCTCCCCGTGGTCTGTCGCTTCGGGCCCCGGCCGGACGCCGGAGACCTCCCGTTCAGGTTACTACCTCGATGTGATCCAAAGGCCCGGAACCCGGTCTCGAACCGCGATCCATGGTGGCGGGTTCCGCAACATCTTGCGGGTGCCCGCTCCTGGCTCGAATCATGGGCCGGGTGTTGCGGGCCGGCACTGAGCCGTAGGTCCCAGGGCTCGCCATCTTCCGTACCGCCCGCAAGCTTTCGCGAGGCTGCTTACCAACTCAATGGCCGGCTGCAGGATCCATTGCCACGGTCGAACTTGGCCTGGCCGGGCGGTCCGCGCGGGCCTTCTCGGCCCACGCCCCCAGCACCTTGTCCTTGTGCGGCCTGATTGGGCAATGCCCGTCCCGGTTGGCGGCCTCATCGCAGTAGCCCAGGGGAACGCATTTGGGCGCCAGGAAGCTGCCCAGGAACGGGCTCGCAATGAAGACTTCGTGGCGGATCAACTGGAAGAGCCGGCGAATCTCCCACTGCGCCATCGTGCACAACCGCAGCCCGGACATGTGGATGAGGGCTCTCAGATTCGCGGTCATGACCAGGTTCGTGCGGGTGGCATTGGGGAAGACGAAGCGAGCATCTTCGCCGGGGATGCCGGCTTCGACCAGCTCGGTGTACAGCTCCAGGGCGCCCTCGACGTGGTCTTCGTAGCGCTCCAGCAACGCCGGGTCGGCCTCGGCAATCGTGCCGGGCAGCATCGTCGAGGCGCCCTTCTTGTACGAGACGTAGCGCTGGCTCTGCTGGTCGAAAGCCACGCCCGCGCGATGGCGGACGAGCTGGTGACTGAGGGTCCGGCTGACGCCTGTGATCGCGAAGGTGAAGACGACGTGCTCGATGGTGCTGCCGTGGCCCGAATCTATGACCCGGCCGATCAACTCGCGCTGCTTCTCCGGTGTGATTCGGCCATCGACGGCCCGCTCGAAGATGTCGTCCGGGGCCAGTTCGGAGTAGCACGTCCGGCAGGCGGTGTAAATCAGCGGGACGTAGTAGCGCTCCACGATTTCGCGGTTGGGGAAGATCATCGTCGCCCGCATGCCCAGGTCGCGGCGCCCTGGGTTCAGCGGAATCGCCGGGGTGGAAGCGTCGGGCTGGCCCGGAGTGCGCGTATCGGCCGTCACTGCTTCAGGATAGCCGCTCGAACGTTTGCCGGACGACGGTCGTCCGGATCACCGCGCATCGGGCGACGTTTCCGGCCGGCCTGAATTACATGTCAGCCGCTATCGCCTGTGGAAATGACAGCCATTGAAGGCTATCTGAGTCCGAGTTAGCCTCTGCTGGATGACAGGTGGCATGGGGCTCGTTCTGTTAGGCGATGTGGTCCGATCGCGGCGCGACGGCGTCGGCTCGGCCACCTGGCTGCGCGATCTTGTCGCCGAACTCGACGGCGTCTACGGCGACGTGCGACTGGCGCCCTTCGGGTTCACCCAGCGCGACGAGCTTCAGGGGCTGCTGGCGCCGGGGGCCGATCCCCTGACCGCCGTCCTCCACGCGGCTTTCGGGCCGGGAGGCCGCCGCATGCGATGGGTCGCAGTCCGCGGTGAGACGGACGTCGACCCCGTTGGGGGTGCGGCGCCTGTCACGGAACGCACGGGCCCCGCCTTACTCGAGGCCCGCCGGGTCATGGACGGGGCGCGGTCCGGTCACGTGCGGCTGGCGATCCTGACCGGTCGCACCGACGTGGATGCGCTGCTCGCCGATCTCACGCCGGCGCTGGTCGATATGCTCGACGGTCTTACCGAGCGTCAGCGCACCGTTGCTCGGATGGCCCTTGTGGACGACCTGCGGCAATCGGAGGTCGCCGATCGCCTGAAGGTCAGGCGGGCCACCATCTCCGTCTCGTTCAGCAGAGCCCGCGTCCGATCGTTGGGGCGACTCGTGGCGGGCATCAGGCGTGTCTACTCAAGCGGATCCGACGATCGGTGGCGGGCCGCCGTCCCGGACGAGCGTGTCGTGGCCCCCCCGGATGTCTTCACGGAATGACGCCCGAGGCGCGCAGGTAAAGGGCACCGACGCCGGCGATGACCCACGAGACCCACAACACGGCGATCAGAGCGGGAACTCGGTTCTCGATCAGGCGCCGCGTCGCGCTCAGGTTGAACGGTTCGACGAGCCGGTCCAGGCCGACCTCGTCGAGGCCATGTTGAGCCAGGGCCAGCGAGGCGAGCTGGTCGGTGTCGGCGTGGCTGCGTGAATGCTGCAGCAGCTTGAAGCGAGTGAACACGCGACGTTCGGGCGGCAACTCGCGCTCAGCTCGAACTATTTCGCGGTGCCAGAAGCGGACGTCGTCGCCGAGGCCCACTGCGGCCCGACGCATCCGGGCGAGCAGAACCAGGCTGCCCACCGCGTCCACGACGAGGAGGGCCGCGGGTACCCACGCGCGCTTCACGTCCAGGTTCAGGATCGACACGAGCAGGCCGCCGGCGAGTCCAAGGAGGATGACCTCCATCACCAGGTACAGGCTGCGGAAACCGTGGAGCCAGGAGTCGCGCCACTGGGCACCGGCGAGCATGAAGCCCAGTTGAGGCGCGGCGGCATGGGTGCCATCGAGGCCTTCAAGGCGCCGCTGAAGCGGGGTCCGCTGGGAAGCGGGCAAGTCCGGCGAACGAGAGGGAAGGATGCTGGCCATGTCTCCTCTGACCTGCGCGGACGGATGGGTGCTCAGTCCACAACCTCGGCGTCCGGATGGCGAGATCGGGCGGTGCAGAGAAGCATCGGTGGCGGAACGCCGGAGGCGGAGTGCCGGCGGGCATCTGGACGTGGTGCCGAAGGGCGCTTCGGACGCCTCCAGAAGGCCTCGACCGCACGGGACGGCCGGATCAGGCCATCAAGGCTCGCGCCGAGCGCCTCGAGTTCAGCTTCCGTCCTCGCCACGGGCGGGCCCGTGGCGGAGCGTGTAGGCTGGCCGGGCCGCCCTGGGAGCGGAAGCACCGGATCGGTTTACGTTCCAAAGCCCGGCGCAGTCGGGCTGGGAGGAGGAGTTGACATGGCCGACACCAGCAAGCCCGTCACCGTCCAGTACTTCTACACCATTCGGTGGGGCTTCCAGGACGAGTTCGTCGAGCTCTTCGAACGGAACCACTGGCCTCTGTTGCGGGCCCAGCTGGAATTGGGCCGGCTGCTGGACGTGCGCGCCTACGTGCCGCGCTTCCACGGCGACGGCCGGGGCGACTGGACCTTCGAGGTCACGATCACCTACCGCGACTGGGCCGCGATGGAGGAGCACACCGACCCGGCTATCGCCGCCCGCCTCTACCCCGACGCCGAGGCGCTGGCCCGGGAGGAGCAGCGCCGGTTCGAGCTGATCGAAGCCCACTGGGACGTGCCCCTCGAAGAGCACCCTCTTCCTCGGTAGACGAGGTCCCCGGCGCGACTACCAGCAACCGGCATCCGGAAGACGGAGAGAACCGAGCCAGGCGGGCCCGGCCCCTGCCGGCCACGGCGGGACACGGAGTCGCTATGGTTGCGGGACTTCCGCGGGACGCGTCGTCTCCCGAAGCGACTCGATGGTCTGGCGCAGCACGCCGGCCGACTTGCGGACGCCTCGAGCTTCGTGCGGGCTGAGATCGAGGCGCAGGACGCGTTCGATGCCCCCGCGGCCCAGGACCGTCGGCAGGCTGAGACAGACGTCGTCGATGCCGTAGTAGTCCGTGACCAGGCTGGAGATCGAAAGAACAGTGTTCTGGTCGCGCAGGATCGCCTCGGTGATCCGCATCAATCCGGCGGCCACCGCGTAGTAGGTGGCGCCCTTGCGGGTGATGATCTCGTAAGCGGCATCGCGGGTCTGGCGGAAAATACGTTCCATCGTGTCGGGGCTGAGCGGGATCCCGTTCTCCGCGCAGAAGGACGGCAGGCGCATCCCGGCGACGTTGGCGAGCGACCAGACCGGGACTTCGCTGTCGCCGTGCTCGCCGATGATGAAGGCGTGGACGCTGCGCGGATCTACGCCGAGATGCTCGCTCAGCATGTAGCGGAAGCGGGCCGTGTCCAGGATCGTTCCCGAGCCGAAGACGCGGTTTGCGGGCAATCCGGCCAGTTCCAGGGTCAGGTAGGTCAGAACATCCACGGGATTCGTGGCGACGACGATGATCCCGTCCGGATTGGCCCGCGCAACTTCAGGAACGATCTGGCCGAAGATGGCCGCGTTTCTGCGGACGAGTTCGAGGCGGCTCTCGCCGGGCCGCTGACCCACGCCCGCGGCGATGACCGTGATTGCGGCTCCCTGGCAATCGGCGTACGCGCCGGCGCAGATCTTCGTTGGGTGGGCGAACGGGACGGCATGGTTGAGGTCCATGGCCTCGCCTTCGGCGCGCTCGTGGTTGGCGTCGATCAGGACGATCTCCGAGACGACACCGGAAAGCAGCAGGGTGTAGGCGAAGGTTGAGCCCACCATGCCCACGCCGACGATGGCGATCTTGGTCGGCCGGCTCGTCTGGTAGTCCGAATCGCGGGCCATGGAGGGCTCGCCGGTCGGCCGGCGCCGGCGAGGGCGACGAGGGGCCTGGGCTTGGCCCGGGGCTGCGGCTTGTCTCTGCGCTTGGGCCTCAGTCGCCTGGGAAGCCACTGGATCGACGGTCTCGCTCATAGCTGAATGGTGACACGCTGGGGCCGACGTGGCACACCCGGATTCACACCCGATTGCCCCGGTGCGACCTGCGTCACCGGGGCGATTGTGGCGAACAGATACACGCTTCTTGCCCGGACCAGCCTGCTCGGCCGGGACGCCCAGTCGCCCGCTAGCCTTTGGTCTTGCCCAGCTCCGTGATGACGGTTCGGAAGGGCTCGGCGTAGCCGGTGAAGCCGGCGAACAGCCGCCAGACCTCCTCCGGCGGACGCCCCGACTTGAGCATCCCGGTGCTCCAGCTCTTCGCGTTGGCGTTTGTGCGCGGGCCGAAGCAGCCGAAACAACCACGGCCGTAGCTCGGGCACAGGGCGTTGCAGCCGGAGGTGGTGACCGGGCCCATGCATGCCTCACCGGAGGCCACGACGAGGCAGACGACGCCTTTACGTTTGCACTCACGGCATACCGCCTCGTCGCGTATCTGCGGTCGACGGCCGACCAATACTGCCGTCAGCAGCTCCGTGAGTTGCCCACCGTCGATCGGGCAGCCGCGCAGCTCCATGTCCACCTTGACGTGCTCGGAAACCGCGGTGGCGGTGGCGAGGGACGCGATCCACTCCGGATGGGCATAGACCGCGGCGCGATAGGCGTCGTGGTCGGCCCAGTTTCGCAGGGCCTGGATGCCGCCGGCGGTGGCGCATGCCCCGATCGTGACGAGCACGCGGGCCTGCTTGCGCAGCTCTTTGATCTGGTCGATGTGCTCGGGCGCGCTGATCGCGCCCTCGACGAACACGATGTCGTAAGGTCCGGGCGATCGGCGCGACGTGGCCTCGGGGAACTCGACGATGTCGAATCGGGAAACGATCTCGAGCAGCTCGTCCTCGAGGTCGAGGAGGGTAAGCTGGCAGCCGTCGCACGAGGCGAATTTGGCGACGGCAACTCGAGGTTGGGCAGTCTTGCCTGGGTTGGCCATCAGATTCCCTCGCGGTTGAACATTTCGCCGAGGTCATTGAGCCGGAAGACCGGTCCGTCCTTGCAGATGAAGCGGCCAGCCATCTGGCAGTGCCCGCACAGTCCGATGCCGCACTCCATGTGGCGTTCCATCGAGACGTGGATGCGATCCGCGGGGACGCCCTTTGAGACGAGGCCCTGGACGGAGGCCTGCATCATCCGCTCCGGTCCGACCACGAAGGCGGTGATATTGCTGCAATCCCACGAGATCATGTCGAACAGGGTGGTGACGACACCGACCCTGCCCTTCCATTCGGGACCGGCTCGGTCCACGGTGATCGCAACGTCGATGGCCTTGCTGGCGGACCAGGCCGCCAGGTCGTCGCAATAGAGCTGGTCCTCGGGCGTCCGCGAGCCGTAGAAGAGCGAGACCGACTCGAAGCGGTCGTGGTTGGACACCAGCGCATCCACCAGGCCGCGCAGCGGCGGCAGGCCGACCCCACCGGCGACCACCACCGCATGCCGGCCGTACGCCTCCTGCATTGGCCAGAATGTCCCGAGTGGCCCTCGCAGGCCTACCCTGGCGCCGGGGTGTAGGTTGACCAGAGCCGTGGACGTAGGACCTACTGCCCGAATCGTGAGGTCGATCGCATTTGCCCGGAATCGCGAGATGGATATCGGCACGGCCGGGAAGGCCGGCAGCGCGACCATCACGAATTGTCCCGGCCGGCCGGCCAGGAAGGCCGGGTCGAGGTCCGTCAGCGTCAGCGTCGTGGTGTCCCTTGTCTCCGACTGGACGGACGCCAGGCGGGCGATGGAGTAGCTGCCCGGGCTGGCGGCGACCGGCTCCACCGCCACCGGCCGAACGGTCGGCGCGATCGGCGGGGCTATGGCGGCAAGTTCGTCGCGGACGTCGATCCGGACCGGGCACCACGTGATGCAACGACCACAGCCGACGCAGCCGGAGCTGCCGAACTGGTCCCACCAGGTCGAGAACTTGTGGGTCAGCCACTGGCGGTATCGGTCGCGAGGTCTGGCCCGGAAATCGCCGCCGGCCACCTTCGCAAAACCGACGTCGAAGCAGGTGTCCCACTGTCGTTCGGTCGTGCTCGACTTGCCGTCCAGGTCCGACTTCTCGACAACCGAGGTGCAGAAGCAGGTCGGGCAGGACATCGTGCAGTTGCCGCACTCGACGCATCGATCGGCGACCTGGGCCCAGCGCGGGTGGTCGAGCTGCAGCTTGAGTCGGTCGCCCACGCCGGCCATCGGCAGCGGCTCGCCCATCATGGTCCTGACCGCCTCGACGTTGTCTACGGCCGCACCCGCCTCGGCGTGGGAGGGACGTCGCGTCGGCAACTTGGCAACGACGGCAGCGCCACCCGTCGATCCTGCCTGGAGGACGAAACCTCCATCGATCTCGGTCAGGAGGATGTCGTAGCCGCCATGAACCTCGGGCCCGGTGCCCATAGAGGTGCAGAAGCAGGTGCTCGACGACGTGGTGCACTGGACGGCGACGATGAAGGCGGCGTCCCGTCGAGCGCGGTAGTCCTCGTCGGTGAACTGGCCTCCCAGGAAGACTCGATCCTGGACGGCGAGGGCCGCGAGCTCGCAGGCTCGGACTCCCAGGAAGGCGACCGGCGGCGCATCCGGCATGGGCTGGTCGAAACCGAAGGTGTTGTTTCGATGGGCGGTGGCGATCGCCAGGTTGGGCGGGAAGGTGAACCTCTTCCACGGCGTCGGCCCGACTGTGTAGCCGAAGACCTGATCGTTCGTGCCGCGCACCAACCGATAGTGGCCGGCGGACTGCTCGTCCCGCCAGCCGACCGGCAGATCGGCCGCCGTCTGGATGTCGTCGTAGACGATGGCCCCTTCCCGGATCGTAGGGCCGATGACGCGCCGGCCGGTACCTCGGATGGCCTCGACAAGGGTGCCGAGGTTCTCTCGAGCGAGGAACCACTGCCCGGCCGCGGCCGCCTGGTCTTGCGCGGGGCTGATGATCACGGCTCCGGTATCCTCCTGGGGAGACGAGCGAGATACGGACTCGGGCGGCGGGTCAGCCGGCGAACAGATCGAGAAGCTGCAGCCGGGTGGATCTGAGGCGCCGGGCCACTGCCTTGAGGACTTGCGGGTAGAGACTCGCGGCGAGGGCGTGGTCCTCCTTGAGGGCCGCCCGGAGCTTCGCGCCTTCGATCACGAGGGCCTTGCTGACTTCGGTGGCCACGACCGTCGACTGGGCCTTGGTGTCGGCCAGCACGGCGGACCAGCCGAAGATGTCGCCGGGCTCGACACTGAGGATCGTGACCGGCCCCCGTTCGGGGACGAGAGTCCGCAGGGCGAGCCGACCGGAAATGAGGATGCCCATCTCCTTCGCGTCGTCGCCTTCCTGCAGGATTACCTCCTCAGCCTCGAAGTCCTGTATCTCGCCGAGCCTGGCCAGGCGTTGCTGTGTCTCGGGCGAGAGTTCGGCTCCGAACCATGTGTGGTTGAGCGTGGCGATAACCTCGGCGTAATCGTCCATGGCGCGAGCATGCATTTGGGCCCGTGGCGCGGGCAGTGCCATCAGGTCGGCGAGCGTGGGCCATTCGGCACCGTTGGCGGCCCGTGCCTTCGCGCCGACGCCGCTAGACTGCAACCGAGCCTCTGCAGGCGGAGTTGCCAGCCGATGGAACCCAAGCGGCGCGTCGTCGCAGTCCTGACCGGAGTGGCCGTCCTCCTTATAGGGATCGGCGTCGCCGCTGTTGTCTTCGACTCGGGCTTCGTTGCCGGTGGGGGGGCCACGACCGGGGGCGCGGGAACGACCACCGGCCGGCCCAGCTCCACATCGGCCGGCCCTTCGCCGACGTCCCGCCCGGCAACGCCCTCGGGCACGATCCATCCGACCACCCCCGTACCGAGCGTTTCGGTATCGCCTTTTTCCTCACCAGGCCCCACGGACCGCGTAACGGGCTTCGCTCAACAAGGCGACGGCTTCGTCTACTACGCCGCCGATGGATCGACGATCCCGGTACCGCTGGTGCCCGGCTTGGAGGTCCGGATCCAAACCGGCAAGGCGATCTACTACGCCCTTGCGTCCAACAAGCTGGGCCTCAAGGCCGGCTCGTACGCGGGCCAGTTCATGCCCCTCGTCACCATGGGTCAGGCCGACGGCTCGAGCGCCGAGACCGGCGGGATGGTCCTGGCGGGCCCGGCCGTGGCCCGGATGATCTCGGACAAGCTGGCTTCGATAGCGTTGGACGCCGACCGGTGGATCGTTGCGTTGCCGGTCGACATTCGGTCTTCGGTGAACTCGATGGTCGACGTTTCGTTCGATCAGTTTGGCCTTGCCGGCTGGTCGAACACGCCGCGCGTCTTCGTCGGGTTCAGCGGCTCGCTGCCGGTCGTGGAGGCAATTCCAACCGACGGCGGCTTCCACGTACTCGTCGAGCAGCTGGGCGTGGCCGCCTGGCAGGTGATCGACCCGGTGCGACTTGGCTTGCCGCCGGGTGCGATCGACCCGACTCACGCGATGAACCAGCTACTCGTGTACGGCAGTGGGACGCCGAGTTTCAACGGCAACACTCTGCAGCGGGACATCGTGGTCGACGGACGGGTCGCCGTCGGGACGCCGATGCTGCTGGCCTCGAGCGACGTCAGCGTGTCGCTGGTCGTCGCCGGCAGCCGGGCCGACCTCGGTCCGGACAAGATCCTTTCGGTCGGCGACGTCCCGGTCTTCGTCGCGTCGAATTCCTAGGTGGGTCGTCCGGGAGAATGGCGCCAGCCGTCTGAGATTCAGACTGCGGGATGACCTCAACGACCCTATCGACGGCTAGACTGGCCGAACGAGAGTGCGGCAGCGAGGTGGGTCGTGAAGGACGGATGGAACGAACGCAGAGACGACCGTCACGGCGACGGGCAGCGCGGGACGCTTACCCTTGGGATCCTCCTGGTTCTACTCGGCGTCTTGTTCCTCGCGTCCGAGCAGCTGAACCCCGACTACGGTCATTACGGCTGGCCGATGTTCGTCATCGCGCCCGGCGTGTTGTTGCTGGTCGTGGGCCTGGCCATCCCCCACGAGGGCGGCCTTGGCGCGGCGATCCCCGGTGGGATCATCACCACGGTCGGGCTGGTGCTGGCCTTTCAGGAGGCGACCGGCACGTATGCCAGCTGGGCCTATGCCTGGGCGCTCGTCGCGCCCGGCTCCGTCGGCGCAACGCTGACCCTGTACGGACTGCTGCATCGCCGCTGGGACCTGCTGGACGCCGGTCTTCGCACGGCCGCGACCGGGCTCGGGCTGTTCGTCGGCTTCGGGCTGTTCTTCGAGAACGTCATCGGTGTCGACAACGCTCACCCGGACAACCTGTTGCACAACGCTCTGCCGGTCATGGCCGTGGGCCTGGGCGTCCTGATCGTGCTCTGGAACCTCATCCCGGGGCGATCGCGGTCCGGCCGGCCGACGCCCAACTCGTGAGGTCGGACGGGCCGCCGGCGCATTCCCGTGTTGGGCTAGGCCCGCCTCGCTCACGCACCCTTCGAGCGCGCTCGCTCCGGTGCTCGCCGCTGCCTGGGCCGAAGGTCGTCGGACCGGCGATCTGCGGCGCTTGACCGGCGGGCCCGGGCTCAGCGGACCCGGACGACCCGGTAGTCGACCATGCCTGCGGGCACGTGGACGCGGACGGTCTCGCCGGGGTGCCGGCCCATCAGCGCCCGCCCGATCGGCGAAGTGAAGCTGATCTTGCCGCCCGCTGCATCGGCTTCGGCAGAACCGACGATCGTGAACGTCTCCTCGCCATGATGGGCGGTCTCGACCACGACGGTCGAACCCAGGACGACCTCGGTGCCGCCCTGGGAGCTCGCCTCGATCACCACCGCCGACTTGATCATCTGCTCGAGCTGCTGAACGCGACCTTCGAGGAATGATTGCTCCTTGCGGGCGGCTTCGTAGTCGGCGTTCTCACTGAGGTCGCCTAGTTCACGGGCGGCCTTGATTCGGCCGATCACCTCGGGCCGGCGACGTACCGTGAGCTCCTCCAGCTCGACGTGGAGGGCCGCCAGGCCCTCGGCCGTCAGGTGGGTGGTGGCGTTGGCCGGGCCGTAAGCCTGTCCCGCACCGGCCGCGCCCTTCGACGAGCGCCGAACCACCGGTGTCTCGATGGCGGACGGCCCGGTCTTGGGCTGCTCCGGCACCGTGGGCTTGCGGGGCGCCGCCCTGGCGCGCGCGCGTTTCGCCAACGAGGCCGGCCTCGTAGCGGGAGTCCGGAAGGGTGAGCTGCTCAGCGCCATCTCGCCCTCGTTTGCGTCCGGCAGGAACGTGACCTTTACGATCTTGACCCGCCGGGCGGCCTCCTCATCGTGAAGTGGCGCGGTCAGGCCGTGATCGCGGCTCTGACCGCCCGGCGTTGCGAGAACCGCATAGGGCAGCCCGCCGGCCGTCTTCGTGAAAGCCTCGAGCAGGGTGTCCTCATAGAGTTCCGGATCGCTCGCCGGAGCCCACCATATCCGGGCTTTGTTGACATCGCGGAGAGTCTTGAGCCAGTAGCCGGCCGGCTGCGGGCGCCTCTCGCCGAGAGGTGTCTTGTACATGGCGGCCAGTCGGGCCGCGACGGACTTCTGGCTGGAGCCGATATACAGAATCGCCTGGCCGGGCTGCCAGAACGAAGCCAGACGCGACTGCAGCTCGGCGACCGACGGTCGCTTGCCGTCCAGGCGCAGGTCCGGGGCGCGGCCCAGCCACTCCCGAATGGCATTCGGATCGACCGAGACTTTGGCCTGAGGCGCCGGCAGCTCGACGATGAAGACGCCCGGGCCGCCCCCGCTGGCCGGGCGACCCCACAGGATCGGGCCTTCGACCGAGAGGCCATTGGCAAGCAGCAGATCGCGGCCGTTGAGGAGAGGCGCCGGAGATGAGGATGTCGTCACTTGTGAACCGTGCCTTGCCTGGGCTTTGCTGTCAAACGCAGACCGAATCGGCCGACCGAATCGGTTCGTCCGAGGATGAACGAAGGCAACGGGCGAAAGCTCGGGCTTTCTGGTCCGGCGGGAGGCGTTCGATTACAGGAGGGACGGATCCTCCGGAACCGGGATGCCGAGGAGGAGCGGCAGACCCATACGGTCGGTGTAGATCGGGCGATAGCGATCGGTGTTGTACATCGTGGCGATATCGACCGAGCGCGGGCCCTGATTGGGGTCCGGCAGGGGCGAGTGGCTGTACTTGCCGCCGCGGATGGCGACCATGCGGCCGCTGACGCCCTCGGCGATCAGGTTCATCGCGACGTTGGCGAAGGTGATCCCAACAATGGAGTCGACCGCGTCCGGATCGCCCGAGCGCAAGTCGTACGTCAGCTCGCTGGCAAGGGTTTCCTGGCCCGAGCGGGCCTGGATCTCCGATGCCAGGACCTCGGCGATGTTGGCCTTGTGCTTGTGCCCGAACGAATCGGCAGGGCCGTATTCGGAGATCTCGCCGCCCTGCCACGACGCGCCCTCGGCGGCGATCCCAAGGGAGTACTTGCTTGGGTTGTTGTTCTTGTCCTCGACCAGGAGCTCGACAAGATGGTCGAGGTCGAACTTGTACTCGGGGATGAGACAGCGGGCCGAGGTCACGTATGCGGTGTAGAGAGCGGTGAAGCCGGCGTCGCGGCCGAAGATGCGGAAGACGCCGATCCGCTCGTGCGAGCCCAGGGTGGTCCGCTGGCGGTTGATCGCTTCCTTGGCCCGCGTGATGGCAGTAGAGAAGCCGATGCAGTACTCGGTGCCCTGGACGTCGTTGTCCATGGTCTTGGGCACGGCCACCAGTTTGACGCCGTGGTCGGCCAAAACCTGGCTGAAGCTCAAAGTGTCGTCGCCGCCGATCGGGACCAGGTAGTCCAGGCCGAGGCGCTCGATGTTCTCGAGGACCACGGGCGTGAAGTCGTAGACGCCGTCCTTGGCTTCGAGCTGCTTGAGCCGCTCCGGCGGGATGTGCGCGGGCAGCTTGTCGGGCTTCATCTTCCGGGCGTTGGTCCGGGAGGTGTGCAGCCAGGTGCCGCCCGTTCGATCGATCGACCGGGTGTTGGTACGATCGAGCGGGATCACGTAGTCGGGGTCCAGGCCTGGGCCCGGCTTCATGTGGGTCAGGCCTTCCCAACCGCGCCGGATGCCGTAGACCTCGTAGCCAATCTCGGTGGCGCGGTAGACGACGCTCTTGATGACGGCATTCAGGCCCGGGACGTCACCGCCGCCGGTGAGGACGCCGATACGCGGAGTTCGACTCATGCTTGCCTTCCGTTGATGGTTCGGGCGCAGCCGGAACGGGCGGCCGCGGTTCTGTGACGAGGACATGTTAATGCCGATGGGGGCTTTCGCGGCGGCCCGAGAGACGCGGTGGCGGCCGTTCCTGCTCACGCGAGCCCGACGCGCGGCCCGGTCGGGCGGCGCGTGGCGCGCCAGGGCGGGCACGAGGGCAAGAGTCGCTCGGATCGCCGTCGCGACCCAGGTTGCGGCGCCGGCGACTCCGCCCGCGACTACAGCTGGCGCAACTCGGTGGTTTCGTCTTCGGCGATGGCCCGGGCGCAGGTCGGACAGTACCAGCGAGCCTCGAGTGGCGTGCCGCATGCCTGGTGCCGCAGTGCGTCCGACGAACCGGCCCGGGCCCCCCAATCGGCGAGCAGGCGCAACGCGCCGGCGAGCTCGCGGCCTTCGGCGGTGAGCTCGTAGCTGAGCCGGACTGGGCGTTGCGAGTAGGGGCGGGCCAGCAGAACGCGTTCGCGTTCGAGCCGCTTCAGCCTGTCGGACAGGATATTTGGGGCGATGCCGGGCAGGGCGGCCTGAAGGTCGTTGAAGCGGCCGGGTCCCTCGAGGAGAGATTCCACAACGAGCAGACTCCAGCGGTCGCCGACGCGATCCAGCGCGGCCTGCAGCGGCGTTGGTCGAGCTTCGTCCGGCTGTGCGTCCGGCGGTGCGGCCGGCAAGGGCCGGGATCTTTCTGACACCGGACGTGGCGGCGGCGACCCGGCCTCGTCCGAGGCGGGTCCATCTGGCGGGAGCTGAGCTTCATCTGGCACGTTGCCCATGGTAGCGGGTCGGGCCTTGCGCTCCCGGCGCTGGGGTAGTAACTTGCTACTCGCTAGTGACAATTCACCACAAATGCGACCCACATCGACGGGCGACGCGAGGAGCGATTCATGAGCGAACTTGACGAACTTCAGCAGGCAGTGGCCAGAGTAGCCGTGCGGACGGCGCCGGCGGTGGTTGGCATCGGCGGGCACTGGCATCGAGGCAGCGGCGTGGTCTTCGCGAAAGACCGCGTGCTGACAAACGCTCATAACGTCCACGGGGACGGAGCCACCTGCGTCTTCTCCGACGGCCGGCGAGAACGAGGCAAGCTGCTGGGCGAGGATATGGACGGCGACCTGGCCGTTCTGGACGTGAACACGGCCGCTGCTGCGCCGCTGGCGTGGGCCGGCGAGGCGGCGCTGCCCTCGGTCGGGGCGGTCGTGTTCGCGGTTGCCAGCGCGGGCGGCGGCGAAGTGAGGACGACGATGGGGCAGGTGTCGGGCGTGGCGCGGTCGTTCCGCGGTCCCGGCGGGCGGCTCATCGGTGGCAGCATCGAACACACGGCGCCTCTCGCACCTGGATCCTCAGGCAGCCCGATCCTCGATTCGGAAGGCCGGCTGCTTGGGCTGAACACGCAGCGTCTAGGCGAGGGCTTCTATCTGGCCCAACCGGCCGACGGAGCCCTGAAGACTCGCATCGACGCCCTCGCGCGCGGCGAGTCCACGGTCAGGCCCATGTTGGGAATCGCTGTCGCGCCCAGCCATGTGGCGCGGCACCTGCGACGCGCCGTAGGTCTTCCCGATCGGGACGGAATCCTCGTTCGCGGCGTGGAGAAGGCCGGTCCGGCCGAGAATGCCGGGATTCGCGAGGGCGACCTCATCGTCTCCGCAGCCGGCTCGGAGGTCACCGATCCCGACGAGTTGCACGCCGCACTCGCGAAAGCCGGCGTGGGCAAGCTCGAAATCGGGCTGGTACGCGGTGTCGAGGATCTGACGGTCATGGTCGACCTCACGGCCGGGCCGGCGAACAAGCAGAACTGACCTCGGGCGCTCAATCTCAGGGTGCGTTCAGCTTCGCGTGCATCCTTGGTCGACAAGGGCAGTCCGGACGCAGTCCGGGCTGCCCGTCCAAATACCCGGGGGTGCGCTTCGGCCCCACGGGTGCCCCGTCCTGCGCCATGATTGGCGCATGCCTGCCCAACGGACCGGTTCCGCCAGGACGCTGATCGGGGTCGACGTCGGTTCCACCCACATCAAGGCCGCTCTCGTGGAGCCGGGGAGTGGCGTGGTCCACGTGGCTCGCCGAGCCACGTGGACGCACGCCGTCCGCGGTGGTGGCGCCTACCACCGCCCGGACGAGATCCTGGCCGCAGTGGGCTCCGCAATCGAGGAATGCGTGGCCAGGGCCGGCGCTCGCCGGGTGCCAGCGGCAATCGGCATCGCCAGCATGGCCGAGTCCGGCATCCCTGTCGATCGGCGCAATCTGCCCGTCGGCGACATCATGGCCTGGCACGACAGTCGACCCGAGCGACAGGCCGCATGGCTGGAACGGCAGATCGGGGCCGTGTCCCTGTTCGCGAGGACGGGCCTTCGCCCCGAACCGAAGTACACACTCCCGAAGTTGCTCTGGCTGCGCGAGCACAAGGCCGCCGAATTCACCCGCCTGCGGCACTGGGCCGGCGTGGCCGAACTGGTCGCACTCGACCTGACCGGCAGGCTTGCGACCAACGCTTCGCTGGCCTGCCGCACGCTGGCCTTCGACGTCTCAGCGCGCGCCTGGGATTCCGAGCTGCTGGCCCTGGCCAGTCTGGGTCCCGAGGAGATGCCCGAGGTCCTGCCGCTGGGGGTGGCGGCCGGCGGGCTGACCGAGGCGGCAGCGGCTCGATTGGGGTTGCCGAGCGGGACGCCCGTGACAATCGCCGGCCACGACCATCTGGCCTCTGCGCTGGGTGCCGGAGTGACGAAGCCGGGAGACGTCCTCGATTCGATGGGCAGCGCCGAGGCCACGTTGCTCATCACCGAGCAGCCGGTTCTCGCCGATGAGATCCGTCGGGGCGGCTTTTCGACCGGCTGCCACGCGATGGACGGGCTGGCGTATGTGTCGGGCGGCCTGCAATCGTCCGGAGCGCTCGTCGAATGGTTTCTGGCCACGTTCCTGCCCCCAACCGGGGTCGAGGCTGGTGCCGGCCCCGGCGGTCACGGACGCAGCTCGGTGGTCATGACGGATACCGAAGAAGCCGACCGGTACGCCCGTTTCATCGAGCTTCTCGACGCGGCCGGACCGGGCCCGGTCGAGCCGATCGTTCGGCCGTACCTGCGCGGTCGGACCGCGCCACATCGGGATCCTTCGGCCAGCCTGGAGTTCGAGGGGCTGCGCGAGACGCACACGTTGGTCGACCTGGCCGCGGCCGTGGTCGACGGCGCGGCCTACCACGTCCGGTGGATGCTCGACGAGCTGGCCCGCATCACCGGGACGTCGCTGGACCGCGTCAGGCTCACCGGCGGTGGATCCCGCAATCGACGCTGGGTGGCCGCCAAGGCCGCCCTCGGTCCCGGACGGCTCGAGGTGGTTCGGACGGAAGAGGCGGCCGCGCTCGGGGCCGCCCTCGTGTCGGGCGTGGCCGGCGGCGTGTACGCCTCGGTGGAAGATGCGCTGGCCGATGCCTCGCCCTTCGATCACGTGACCGCCCGGTCCACGATTCGCGCTCGCTACGACGCCGTATACCTGGATCGCTGGCTGCCCGCGGTGCTCACGAACCTACGCCAGAGCTGATCTTCCGGCTGCCGGTGAGTATCGGTAGTACGGGCGGGAGCACGGGTGCAAGCCCCCGCCAGGCCAATGCAAGAGTCGGCCGCCGGAAACCACCCCGGATCGGTCGACTGGCTCCGGGCTCGGCTGAAGACGGCCGCCTCTGAGCGAGCCGGCTCGACAAGGTTGCCGCGTGGGATGTTCACGTCGACGGCGCGAAGTCCCCGCGTCGGCGCGGGCCCCTGCTGCATCTCCCGGTTCGTCCCGCGGTCCGCCCGGAGGACCGGCGGACCGGCCCGTCCCGGCGGCGTAAACTCGCTTCATGAACTGGTTCGTCGATTCTCGCAAGCTCCGCATGCCATCACCTAACGAAGTCCTGCCGGGTCGCGCCGAGACGATGCGCGTTCCCGCCAGACACGCCGTAAACGGCGCGTCGCTTCGGCCGCCGTACCCTGCCGGCACGGAGATCGCCGAATTCGGGATGGGCTGCTTCTGGGGCGCCGAGCGTCTCTTCTGGCAAATACCCGGTGTCGTCTCCACATCGGTCGGGTACGCCGCCGGTCTCACGCCAAACCCCACTTACGAAGAAGTCTGCACGGGCAGGACCGGCCACGCGGAGACCGTTCGCGTCGTCTTCGACCCGGCGCGGATCTCGTACGGTGAGCTGCTCAAGATCTTCTGGGAGGAGCACGATCCAACGCAGGGAATGCGTCAGGGAGGCGACCAGGGGACGCAGTACCGGTCGGCGATCCTGACCCACGGCGCGGCGCAACGGCGCGAAGCCGAGGCCTCTCGGGCCGTCTTCCAGGAGCGGCTGACCGCCGCGGGCCTGGGGACGATCACGACCGAGATCCTGCCCGCGCCCGAGTTCTACTTCGCCGAGGAATACCACCAGCAGTACCTTCACAAGGTCCCGAACGGTTACTGCGGCCTCGCGGGCACCGGCGTCAGTTGCCCAATAGGCCTGTTCAAGGGCAACGAGGGGGCTGGATAGCTCCAGGCCTTGAGGGCGACGGCCCGGCGGGGTCCCGCTCAGTGCCCGCGACGGGTGCAGTGTGGGCACCGGGACACGAGGGTCAAGAAGTAGCGGCGGCGCACGCCGAGCGGCTGCTGCAAATCGGCCGGCACCCGCGCGAGCTGTCCGGTCGGGCTGTAACAGGCCGAGCGCCCTTCGACGTGACTACCCGAGCAGTTCGCTCTGCTCGGCAACCGGGCGAGTCGGCGACAGAGGCCGATATCGAGGCGGGGAAGGGTGAATCCCAGCCGCCCGGTCAGGGCGATGGCAGCCTCGGGGGCCGGGCTCTGATGCCGGTGACATCTCGACGCCCGCGACGGTGTCGCGCATTATCACGTGGTCATGCGGGAGGCGACGGAGGCGATGAACGGCATGTTGTCCGGCCAAGGACCCTCGCCGGCGGTACCGGCCCGGGCCGAACTTCTCGACCGCTACGCGGAGCTGATCGTCCGAGTCGGGGCCAACGTGCAGCCCGGACAGGATGTCCTGCTCTCGAGCCTGGTGGAGCATGCCGCGATCGCACGCGCCGTCGCGGAACATGCCTACCTCGCCGGCGCCCGGCGGGTGCTGCTGCGCTACGACGACCTCGTCGCCGGCCGGGCCGCCATCGAACACGCGCCGGCGGAAGCGCTCGGTGTCGCCTATCCCTTCGAGCTCGACGAGCTCCGCTGGCTGCGCGCCAACGGCGGGGCCTGGATTCGGCTCACGGGCAACCCGGACCCGCACCTTTTCGACGGCCTGGACCCGGCCCGCATCGCGGCGGCCCAGTCGAGGGAGCTTCGCGAGGAGAGCCTCAGGACCGCGCTCAGCGGCGATGTCGCGTGGACCGTGGCCGCCGCCCCAAACGAGGGCTGGGCGCGCCAGATCTTCGGCGAACCGGACGTTGAGCGGCTCTGGCAGGCGGTCACCACCGCCAACCGGCTGGACGACTCCGACCCGATCGCCGCGTGGCGAGTGCACCTCGCCCAGCTCGCGGTTCGCAAGTCGGCCCTCGACCGCCGGGCCTTCGACGCCATCCGATTCACCGGTCCCGGGACGAGTCTGACCGTCGGGCTGATCGAGGGCGGCCTCTGGCACGCCGGCAAGATGCAGACTAAGTCCGGCATCGAGTACGTCCCTAACCTGCCGACGGAGGAGGTCTTCTCCAGTCCGGACTGGCGGCGAGCCGAGGGCACGGTCGCATGCACGCGACCGCTCGTTATGCCCGGCGCGGGAGCCCTGGTGACGGGCCTGCGCCTTCGCCTCGAGAGCGGCCGGATCGTCGAGGTCGACGCAGACGGTGGCACGGAGCTCGTGCGGGCCCAGATCGCAACGGACGAGCAGGCGGCCTTCCTGGGCGAGGTCTCGATGGTGGACGGCTCGTCCGCGGTCCGGCGGGCGGGGGTCATGTTCCATGACACCCTGTTCGACGAGAACGCCGGCTGCCACATCGCCTGGGGCCGGGGATTCCCCTTCGTTCTCGATGGCGGCGACGCCATGAGCCGCGATGAGCTGCTCGCCGCCGGGCTCAACGTGTCGGCGGTCCACACCGACGTGGTGGTGGGCGGGCCGGACGTGGCCGTCGACGGGATCGCCCGCGACGGCACCGCGACGCCGATCGTCCGTGACGACCGCTGGGTCTTGCCGCTCGGCGAGGCGTAGCGTCGGGGAGCGCCGGAGGCACTCAGGCGGACGGCTTCTGCCCGACCGGCTCGATGGTCCAACGGCGCGCTCGATCGCTGCGGCGGCCCATCGTCGCACCCCCAACCGGCGGCCGGATTTCCGCGCGGGCCGGGTGGATAATCGCGCCACGGCCCCGACTTCTTGGGGCGCCCAAGGGTGGCAGGGTGATGGATCGTTTCGACTTCGTGGTCATCGGCGCAGGCGCCGCTGGAGAAGCCGCAGCCAACGCCGCTTGCGAGCGCGGCAGGAGCGTCGCCGTGGTGGATCGCGAGCTGTTCGGTGGCTCGTGCGCGTTCTGGGCGTGCGTTCCATCGAAGTCGCTGCTCCACGCTGCGTCCGAGCACCGCTGTGGAACGTACTCGTGGGAGCGCGCGTCCGCCCGCCGCGACTACATGATCAACCGCGAGAATCGCGACTGGCCGGACGACTCGGGCCACCTCGGCCGGCTCGAGAGTGCGGGCGCACGCGCGTACCGGGGCGACGCCCGGATCGTCGGACCGGGTCTCGTCGAGGTGACACTCGCCGGCCGCGGTGTCGTGCGGCTCGAGGCCGGCACGATCGTCGTGGCGACCGGCTCCGCGCCGAAGATGCCACCGATCGAGGGTCTCGCCGCGTCCGGTCCCTGGACGAACCGAGAGGCCACTTCGGCCCGCGAGCTGCCCCGAAGCCTGGTCGTCCTGGGCGGGGGCGCGACCGGAGTGGAGCTTGCCTCCGTCTTTGCGCGCTTCGGCGTGGAGACGGCCCTGGTCCACTCCCACGAACGGCTGCTCGAACGCGACCATCCTCGCAACTCGGAGGCCGCCGCCCGAATCTTGCGCGACGAGGGCGTAGAACTGCGCCTCGGGGCGCGGGCAGTTCGTGTGCGGCCGGGCGCCGGTGGCCGCGAGGCGCACATCGTCGAGCTCGGCGACGGCGGCTACGTAGACGGGGAGCGCATCCTGGTGGCCCTGGGCCGGTCGTTCGGGCTCGAAAACCTGGGTCTGGACTCGGTCGGGCTCGATCCGACTTCGCTTCCCCGAGACGGCCGGCTCCGCGTTGCCGACGGCGTCTACCTCATCGGCGACCCGGCCGGCCCGGAGGCCTTCACCCACGTCGGCCACTACCAGGGCGGCCTGGCTGTGCGCATGGCCCTGGGCGAGGAAGCGACGCCCGACTACCGAGCAATCCCACGGGCCGTCTTCCTCGAGCCGGAGATAGCCTCGGTCGGGGTCAGCGTCGAGGCGGCCCGGGCTGCCGGAACCGACGCGTTCGAGGTGGTTGCTGACTTCGCCACCACGGCCCGCGGCTACGGGGTGGAGGCGGTCTTTGGGCACCTGGCGATCGTCGTCGATCGTGCCTCGCAGACTCTTGTCGGCGCTTCGATCGTGGCGCCGGACGCCTCGGCCGCAATACACGAGGCCGTCCTGGCGATCCAGGCTGGCCTTCCGATCGCGACGCTGGCGACGGTGATTCACGCCTTCCCGTCGACATCGCGCGTCTTCGACGGGCTCTTCGCCGAGGCAGCCGGGCAGATGGGCCCGGGGCTTCAGCGGATGGCCCGCTCCGCGTAGCGCTCCAGCCGCTCCAGGGCTTCCGGCATATTCGTCCGGCCGAAGCCAAGGCGGAAGTGGTTGTTCGTGTCGGCGAAGACCGTGCCCGGCAGCAGCAGAACCCCGGTCCGGCGGACGAGATCCTCGGCGAACCGGTCGATCGGCAGGTCGGCGAGCAGGCGCGGAAAGCCGATGCTTCCACCACGAGGCCGGACCCATTCGAACGTCCCCGCCCAGCGGCCGAAGAACGCGTCGAGGAGCGGGAGGTTGGCTTCGACGATGGCCCGGTTTCGCGCCAGGACGCGGTCACGGGCCCGAAGCGCTATCAGCGCCAGGACCTCGGCCGGGGCCGAGTTGCAGATCGTGGTGTAGTCCTTGAAGGCCGCCAAACGTGCCAGCAGCCCGCGGTCGCGAGTTGCGACCCAGCCGATCCGCAAACCGGCCAGCGCGAACGACTTCGACATGACGCCGATGCTCACGCCGGTCGCCAGCGCATCGGCGCCGGCAGTCAGCCGGTCGGTCTCGTCGAACTCCAGGAATCGATAGACCTCGTCGACCACCAGGCGCGCTCCGGACTCCGCGGCCAGCTCCACGACCCGGTCGAACGTCGCCCCATCGCTCAGCGAGCCGGTGGGGTTGTGCGGCTCGTTGACCAAGATCAGCTGCGTCTCGGGTCGCAGGGCCGCGCGAACCTCCTCAAGATCCAGCCGCCAGCCGTCGGCCTCGCGCAGCTCCACCCGCGTGACTTCGGCTCCCGCCGCCCTGGCCACCTCGGCCAGCGACTCGTACGCCGGTCGAACCACCACGGCGTGGCCGCCCGGCCCGAGCAGGACGTTGTGAAGGGCGAATACCGCCTCTTCGGCGCCGGCAAAGACCAGCACGTCGTCCGGCGAAACCCGCTCGTACAGCCCGGCGATCTCCGCCCGCAGCGCCGGGTCGCCGGGTGATTCGGTGTAGCCCAGCTGCAACTCGTCCCATCGGCGCCGGCCGTCCTCGTCCGCCAGCTCGAGCAGGTCGCGCATCGGCCAGCCCTGGACGTCCGAGGCGCAAAGCAGCAACTCGGCCTTGAACTCCCATCGGGCGAAGAACCGTTCGAGAGCGAACTCGTGCAGGCGCATCGGACCTCACCCCTGGGCTCTTACGGTAGCGGATTGCGAACCAATTGAAGACCCGACAGCTGAAGCAGCGAACCTGCCCCGATGGGCACGATGGCAGCGGCTGCGCCGGACGCCGGTCGAAACGTCTCCGGGGGCCGAGAAGTCGATGGGCGCCGAGGGGCTTCACACGCGCGATTGCCCCTCGAGAGATTCGCAACGCGGCCGACGCCGAGCTGCGCCGATCACGCTGAGATGTTGCACGCTCTTCGTCGGCTGCGTCCGGCCTGACGCGGCTACTTGACCGTCAGGACGCCCTCGGCGATAACGCCGCCGCCGCTCGTCAGGGAGAAGTCATAAGTGCCCGTACCCCAGTTTGGCACTGTGCTCAGATCTGTCGTATCGGCGAAGCAGTCGTAGCCTTGAGTGTCGGTCGTGGGGAGTGGGCCCGATAGGAACGCCTGGCCGTTCTTGGTGATCGCGATAGAGACTACGTCGGTTCCCTGCGTGGACTTGAAGATGTAAGTCGCGTAGACCGAGGTTGAGGCGCTTACCGACGTGACCTGGTTGGTGACCTTGCAGTTGGTCGTTGAGCCGGTCGCGGTGACGTCGGTCGAGAAGACGACCTGTCCCCTCTGGATCCCGTTCATGTTCAGGATGAGCGCGCCGGCGACGGCGAGAACGATGACGCCGACCACCACCAGGGCGATGGCAGGCAGCCGGCGGCGTCGCGCTGTCGGCGCGGGAGCGCCCCACCCGGGAGGCGGAGCGCCCCAACCGGGAGGCGGAGCGCCGTACGGCGGCTCGGGCGGAGGGCCGTACGGTGACTCGGGCGGAGCGCCCCAACCGGGAGGCGGCTCGGGCGGAGGGCCGTACGGTGACTCGGGCGGAGCGCCCCAACCGGGAGGCGGCTCGGGCGGAGGGCCGTACGGTGACTCGGGCGGAGGGGTCTGGCCGCCGGGTGCCTGTCCCGGGTAGTTGGGGTCCATTCGGTCATCTCCTGAACTTGGCGCCCAGTGGCCTCAGTGCGCCCGACGCTCACAGCGAGCATACCGCCGATGGCCCCGCACGACACCCAACTCCACGCGTCGGTCCGTCGCTCGGTTCGGGGGTCGGTGCTGGGGAGGCCGCCGGCGCCTTGTCCTCGCGTCCGGTGCTAGTGTCGCCTTGACGGGCAGCCGCCATCTGCGCGCGATGCGGATCTGGAGCGAGGAGCTCAGGCAATGCGACCTTTCTTCGGCTACCACATGCCAAGCTTCACTTTCAAGGGCGTGACGGGCCCCGACCTCTTCGACCGGGTCGTGGAGCTGGCCGGGGCGGCCGAGAAGGCCGGCTTCGACCTCGTCACGGTCATGGATCACTTCTACCAGATCGAGGCCGTGGGCAGCGAAGAAGAGCCGATGCTCGAGGCCTACACGACGCTGGGCGCCCTGGCTGCGAAGACGGATCGCGTCCTGCTCGGGACGATGGTCACCGGCGTCACGTATCGCAACCCAGCCATGCTCGCCAAGATCATCACCACGCTCGACGTCATCTCCAGGGGCCGGGCCGTGCTCGGAATCGGAGCGGCCTGGAACGAGTCCGAGCACGCGGGCTACGGTTTCGAATTCCCACCTATCGGCCGGCGCGAGGATCGCCTCGAGGAAGCGCTGACGATCGCGAAGGCGATGTTCACGGAGGAGCGGCCGAGCTTCGAAGGCACCTACTACCGAATCGAGCGAGCGCTCAACCGGCCCCGGCCGATTCGGCCCGGCGGTCCCAGCATTCTCGTCGGGGGTGGCGGCGAGAAACGGACGCTCAGGCTGGCGGCTCGATTCGCGGACATCACCAACTGGTTCGGGGGCTTCGAGGAGGCCAGCCAGAAGCTCGGGGTTCTGGACCGGCACTGCGAAGCGGTCGGTCGCGACCCGGCCGAGATCCTGCGCACCGTTTCGGTCCCCATCGTCCTGGTCGACGCCGAGCGCGACAAGGCCGCGGTGCTGGCCGGCATGCCCGCGGACCGGCGCGGCGCGGTCATTCCGGTCACGGTTGCCGAAGGAGCGGAGACGCTCCATCGCTACATGGATGCGGGCTTCGGCGGCTTCGTATTCCGAAACGCCGCGGCACGCACGCCGGAGGCGGTGGCGCGGATCGGAGAGTTGATCAAGCTGCTGCGCACGGAAGGAGCGCCGGCATGAAGGCCGATATCGACGTCAACGAGCTCAAGAAGCGACTCACGCCGCTCCAGTTCGAGGTGACCCAAGAGGCTGCCACCGAGCGGCCGTTCACCGGCGCTTACTGGGACAGCCACGACGCGGGCGGGTATCGCTGCGTCGTCTGCGGAGACATCCTCTTCGATTCGGGGGAGAAGTACGACTCCAATTGCGGCTGGCCGAGCTTCTACGACGTGGTCGATCGGGCGAAGGTCGTCACCCGACCCGACAACAGCCTCGGCATGCGCCGAACCGAGGTGTTGTGCGGAAACTGTGGCGCGCACCTCGGCCATCTCTTCGATGACGGTCCGCGACCCACCGGCTTGCGCTACTGCATCAACTCGGCCTCGCTCGACTTCGAGAAGCGCGCTGGGGAGTAGCGGGACCCGGATTCGTCGACGACGTTCGGCGGCGCGAAACGCCGCGACGTGGGAGAGGCGGAAAGACGGCGGCTTCGATGGACACCGCGGCCGCTCGATCATCGGAGCCCCGGCGGCCCGGCAACCACAGGGACTCGCGCCCGGGACCCGTCTCTGCCACCATGAGAGACATGAGCGTCGAGATTCGAGTCTGCCCGCCCGAGCGGTTCACCGAGCTGCTCAAGACAGCTGAGGTTGCCTTCGGCGAAGATGTCTCGGATGACCTCGTGAGCCGGGTCGAACGCTCGGCGGACAAGGAGCGCTGGTTCGCGTCCTTCGACGGGGACCGCATAGTCGGCACGAGCGGCGTGTTCTCGCTGAGCCTAAGCGTGCCCGGCGGCGAGCTTCCGACCGGTGGCATCACCTGGGTGACGGTTCTGCCTTCACACCGCCGTCGCGGCCTCATGAGCGGGATGATGCGGCTGATGATCGACGACTGCCATCGACGCGGCGAACCGCTGGCGGCGTTGTGGGCGGCCGAGGCGGCGATCTACCAGCGCTTCGGGTTCGGGGTGGTGACCGTCTGCCACAACCTCGAGGCGGAGACGAGGTCGATCGGCTTCACGCGCGAGTGGCCCCGCGAGGGCTCTTTCCGGCTGTTGCCCGCCGGCGAGGGGTTGGATCTCGTGGTGCCGGTCTACGAAGCGGCCCGGGCGGGGCGCGCCGGTTTCCCGGCTCGCACGCCGGACTGGTGGGTCGGCATACTGCCGCGCGTCGAGAAGGACGCCACGGGCGGCGAAGCACGCCGGCTGGTGGTTTACGAATCGACGGATGGACCCGAGGCCTACGCCGTCTACAAGATCAAAGGGGAGTGGAACACGCGGGGACCTGGTGGAACGTTGACGGCCGAGGAGGCGATCGCTTCTACTCCGCGCGGTATGCGGGAGATGTGGCGCTACCTGCTCGAGGTCGACCTCGTTCGAACCCTCAAGGCGTCGCGATTGCCGGGCGACCACCCGCTCTTCTTGCTGACCACCGAGCCGCGGCGCCTCGGCACGACGACGGGCGACGGGCTATGGCTTCGCATTGTGGACGTCGCCGCGGCCCTCGAAGGTCGTACCTACGGTGTCGACGGCCGAGGCAGCGGCCGTGTCACCCTCGAACTTCGCGACGAATACTGTCCCTGGAACGCCGGACGCTGGCGGCTCGAGGTGTCGGATGGGCACGCACACGCGAGTGGGACCGACTCCGAAGCCGACCTGGCTCTCGACGCGAACGATCTGGCCTGCCTGTTCATGGGAGGCTCCACGGCAACCGCCCTGGCGGGCGCCGGCAGGGTAGTGGAACTCCGGCCGGGAAGCCTGGCCATGGCGGACCGCCTCTTCCCGACGGCATTGATGCCGTGGTGCCCGCAGGAGTTCTAGGCCGCGAGCCCTGTTCCCTCCGGCGTGCTCGTGGCGCTCGAAGCGAACCAGCTGGTGATTGCCCGTCGGCCGGCGGACGTCCCAGGCGGTCAGCCCGTCGGCGATGACCGTCGCCAGTAGCCATCCCCACGCCGCCGTGAAGGTCGGCCAGTCAATGGCAGACAGCGGGGCGAAGCGCGTTTCGTGTCCATGCGCTCGCGTTGCCGGCCGTTTTGTCGACGAGTACTGGGTTCCACGGGTTGCGACATCAATCCCGTCGAAACGGCCGAAATCGGACCGCGTGGGAACCGCGGCCACGGAGGCGGCGTCTGAGCCGTGTACTACGGTTTCACCCGAGATCGATTCCCCCGACACGAGGAGACAACCGATGAACCTCAGCCCGACGCTCACCCGGCCGACAAAGTCGCTGCTCGCCGGCCTCTTGCTCGTTACGGTCGCGGCGCTGGCAACCGGCTGGACCGGCGGCACGGTGGCGGCGTCGAGCGGTGCGCGGATCGCTTCAACACCGGCCGCGCCGGGCGATGCCACGGCCGGCCGGCCCGGCATCCTCGGCGTGGGAACGACCACGACCCAGGCGCAGTACGCCGCCGGCACGATCACGTCCGGCGGCACGACTGCAGCAACGCTGTACCCCGTGCCCGGTTACAACTCGCTCGGCGTCGCCCCCGCGGGCACGATCCTGGCCCAGGGCACGGGCACGGCCGACATGAAGGCCGACGGCTCGGATGGGGCGACGGCCCTCAAGACGGCCACCGACGCGGCCCTCGCCGATGCCCACGCTCAGGCTCTCGCGGCCGCAACCTCGATGGGCGTGCAGCTGAACGAGATCTACTCGGTCAGCATCGCGTCGAACACGAGCTACAACTACCCCACGCCCGATTGTTCGATCGCGCCGCTCGCACCGGGCGTACCCGGCGACGGAACCGGGTCTGCCGGAAGCGCGCCCGCAAGCTCTCCAGTGGTCTGCACGCAGGTCCAGCCACCCACTCCGACCTCGGCCCAGATGGTCGTAACGCTGATCGTCGCCTACAAGTACGCGTAGTACGACGCCGAATGGCAGGCTC
>Ga0209777_10001455_pt1 | contig 34057 bp, 60 predicted proteins | sample FrelakmetHBP12HB_FD_187147 | JGI IMG/M metagenome (GOLD analysis project Ga0209777, IMG submission 187147) | Freshwater lake sediment microbial communities from the University of Notre Dame, USA, for methane emissions studies -HBP12 HB (SPAdes)... | ecosystem: Environmental > Aquatic >... | reverse complement strand
TACTTCTCCCAGTATCGAAGCTGTAGTTTACAAGAGGAAGTAATTCCAATTGTCTTAATCCTGAGTATGATTCAAAACTGCTCATTTTTTTCTAACAACTAACTAGGAGGACGCAAATTCCTCCGCTGGTCTAAAGAACCAGCGGTTTCCTTTGCGTAAAAAAAAATGAAATACTCTTCAAAAACCACTAATAATTCCACCTCTAATGAGGAAACTTTTTCCGAGAAAGAAACTTTTAAAGTTGAATTCTTAATTGCTAGAGATGATAAAACGTGGGACACAAAAACTTTTGATGTCCCTTTATCGTTAGAAGAGGCCCCAGATAAAGAAATCGAATATTGGTGGCTTGAAACTTATATGTGGGAGCATCAATACAGCGACGTAGTTGCTGTTGTAGTGTATAATATTTCAGATGAGTATTAAAATTAAAAGTGAAGGTCTTAGAAATTTGGAAAAGTTTAAAAGCTCATTAGATTCACTAGATGGTGCAAAGATTCTTTGGAATGAATTAAACGCTTATCATCCAGAGTTTAAATGGAAATTCTTTTTTAAAGCGGCAGTGGATTATATAACTTATAATTGGTTTAAAGGATATTTTTTCGAATTAATCAAAGAAGAATCCTGTATTAGACCAAAGTATTTTTCAAGGGCAGCAGCTAATAGAGGTTGCCAGTTTGCTTTTGATAAGTCGAAAATAAAATATGAACCATACAAATGTATGTTTTGTTATGGTTATCATTTGAGAAAAGAATAAAGGAGGCCCGATGCATGACTAGCAAAAATATCGGAGATGATCTCCCAGTAGGCACAGAAGGCAAACACTTGCTGTTAGAGTTGTGGGAATGTGATTCGCAAGTGTTAGACTCTGAAAAAAAGATTCAAGAGATTCTAGTTGGTGTTTGCGATAGAATAAATGTGCATGTACTTGGAACTCACTTCCATAGATTTTGCCCACAAGGAGTGAGCGGCGTTGTGATTATCTCAGAGTCACATCTCTCCTGTCATAGTTGGCCAGTAGAAGGTTATATGGCAATTGATTGTTATACTTGTGGAGATAAGAATCCTTTAGATGCAGTTAGTCTTTTCGTTAAAGCGTTTCGTTCAAAAAAATATACATATAAGTTCTTTGCCCGTGGCATTGAAAGTGGAATAAAAGAAATACAAGAGGGAAAGATTTGAAAAGAATTGTTCATTTTATTTGCGACGCAGATCAGCCGTGGTTTAAAATTGCTTGTAGTTCTTCTTGGGAAAGGCCAAGATTATATGATCATAAAGGAGGCGATATTTTTGCTTTCTATGACTATGACAATTATTTTGGCTCCTATAATGAAGACTGTGTGAATTGTAAAGCGTGCGAAGAATGGTTAGATAACTATCATGAATTAGAAGAAGATGTTGATAAAGAAATACAAGAAGGGGAAAACAAATGAAGAATATTACTTGGTATGTACCAGTTAAAGTCGGCGAGAATAGAAAGGTTATTGATCATACTATTCCACAAGAGGCAGTTGTTAGATTTGATGATGGTGAGAATGAGTTGATTGTTTGGGAAGAAGAAGGTGGTATTAAATATTTTTTCAACAAGCTTAAAGATAAAGAATAAAGTGTTAGTGAGATAACACGGAGGATTTTAAAATGGCAAAAGTTAAAGCTAGTATTATGGGCCTCACCGTGGGTGGAGATAAGTTACAGAAATGTACGTTCTTAAAGAATAAAATGTTTAATCAAACTTTAAAGTGGTATGAAGATACTACCAATACTAAACCTTCTAACGATGAAAAAGCAATTTTAGAAGGTAACTTTATTGAAGCATGTTATACTGATTTCCCAACATTTGAACCTATCTACGTCGCTAGATGGTTGGAACTTAAATGTGGTTGGCCAGCAGCAGATCAAGATTTGTTAGATATTTTTGCAGGTATCCTTATCGCTTTCAATGAAGCCTATCCACCTCTTCCAGAATGATCTAAAGAAAGAAAGACAAAACAATGCTACTAACAATACTAGCAATTTTTCTTCCCATGACATTAACTATTGGTGTTAGCATATCTCTTATGAAAAGTATAAGTGAAAACAATAATCTTAGATTAGAATTAAGTTCGGCTCAATGGAAACTAAATCAGACTCAGCAATATCTGAGAGATCAATTGAATGATAAATTAATAAGTAAAGAAGAAATTGAATACTTTCTAAAAAGGAATGAAACTAATTCTAGCCCTTTAAATGGAATTAACTTATTATTAAAAGAAATGAACGAAGCTTTAAATAAACTTCCTAATCCTTCTCTTTCTAATTATATTAAAGTAGAAAAGCTTTGGCCGAAAGAAAATGATGATATTAAAAAAGGATAATGTAGTTTAAAAAGGAGAAATTATGTACGCACTTGAACCAGAGCCAGAGAAGAATAATCGTGGCCGTCGTTTCTTAATAGGAATAATTATTTTTATTCTTCTTGCGGCAGGATTATTAATTACTGTAAAGTATATAAAACCTACACAAAGATTGCTTCCAGAAATTATTCAAATCTTAACAGTTGATGAACAACTTCCTAAAAAAGAAGAATCTTTGCCACCTCCACCTTTACCACCACCTAAGCAGGAAAAACAAATAGTAGAAAAATCTAAACCAGTAGAACAAAAAATTCAAGAAAAACAACCTGAACCTGAGCAGAATAACGCCCAGCCTCAAGTTGGATTAGATGAATCAAGTTTTACAGGTAATGGTAACGGTGTTGCTTTTCATGCTGGCACAACTCAAATGGGTGATCCTAACCAATTAGAAAAAAATAATAAGCCCATAGTAATAAATAATTCTATTAAAATAAAACCAGCTCATGCATTAAACCCATCTCCAGCTAAATATCCTGAACGTGCTCGAAGACATAATGTTGAAGGAATAGTAATATTAGAAGCAGATATTAACGAACATGGTGAACTATTACACTTACGTTTACATCAAGGTTGTGATCCTGACCTTGATGAAGCAGCGCAATCTACGGTTAAAAATTGGAAATTTCAACCTGCTACTCTTGATGGTTATGCTATTCCAAGTACTAGATTAATTCAAATTGAATTTGCACTCAACTAAAGGAATTCGTAAATGAAAAGAATCCTACCAGAAAAAGAACTGAAAAAAATCTTCTATGAAAGACATCCCGACTATGATTTAATGGCCGAACATGAAATAAATTCGGGACCAAACATAGGCTCTAAACTTATTGTTTGTAGAGACAAAACAGATAAAACTTGCTGGGCTCTAATCGGACAAACAAATCCATATGGTTATGTTTATTTCCCAAACCCTCTTACCTCCGTGATCCAAAAACAAGTAACTATTTGGCAATGGGTGATTGAAGATGAACCGGAAAAAATACCTGACGATATGTGATGACCATAACCTTGCCTCCGCTTTATATAAAACTAAGAAAGACATAAGAGAATATTACGGCTATCTAACTCCATCAGAATTCCTTGCCTTAATTGATTCAGGTGATGCCTTTATCCAAAAACAAAATCCATGGAGACTATGGGAAATCGAACAGGCTAGAAAAGATAAGAAGGAAGGCATGTGCTGCCCAAGATTATGCTTCTTTCAGTTGAAAGGTAAACTCCTAGAACTATGGGAGAAAAATAATCCTGATCGATTCGATCCAAAATTAATGAAATAATTTGTCGACAAGATTGAATTCGATCTTATATTGTTAACCATAATGATGTCTCGTTAGCTCAGCATGGTGGTAGCCCGACGCCGTTAACGTCGAGGTCCTAGGTTCAAGCCCTAGACGAGACGTTTTGGTCCTTTAATTTAATTGGGTAAAATGTTTGGTTGAAGCCCAGAATATTGGAGTTCAATTCTCCAGGGGACCACAAAGAGGAAGTGAATTTACAGTTACTTCTGATGGTTTCAAAAAATACTGTAGATGTTTTCTCCTCTGTTTGGGGCTGTAGCTCAATTGGTAGAGTGCTGGCTCTGCAAGCCAGAAGTTGCTGAATCGTACTCAGTCAGCTCCACAAGGAAGATTAGAAAGTGAATGAGACGGTTACTCCATGTAAAGGAAGAGACGGTTGTTCGACTCAATCTAACCCCAATCTTATGGGGTTATAGTCTAACGGTAGGACGCTTAAAATCTCCGTTTCTAATGTTCTTCTAGTTTCCTTATTGCCTCGTAGAGTAGTGGCGATCTCAACAGTCTGTAAAACTGTTACCCTATGGGAAAACATCGTTGGTTCGAGTCCAACCGAGGCAACTGTATTATAAGAATTTGGAGACAGGAATGGAAATTATTTCACGTTATCAAAATACATCAAATGGATATGTTAAATTATATTTATCTGATGGAAGAATTATTGAAGAACATAGATATATTTTAGAACAAAAATTAGGAAGAAAGCTTCTTTTCAATGAAGTTGTTCATCATTTGGATGGAGATAAAACTAATAATAATATAGAAAATTTGTCTCTTATAACAAGAGGGTCGCATTGCAGCATGCATCATAATTTGAAAACTATTATTGAGTTAACTTGTAAAACTTGTGGAAAAATATTTGAAAGAGAAGCACGGCAAATAAGAAAGAAAATGAAAAATGGCCAAACAGATTTTTACTGTAATAGATCTTGTATGGCAAAAAGTTTTGGTCGTGGTAGAATTAAAAATAAATAAATCATTTTGGACTGTGGCCTAGTGGCTAAGGCACCGCCCCGATAAGACGGAAAACGTCGGTTCAAATCCGACCAGTCCAACAGCTCGTCTGCCATGTGTAGAAGGAGTTACGAGATCGTGATTGTTAAGCAATGACGGTCTCAGCTTTTGCAAGAGTGAAGTATCCTGATAACTTACCGGGGTCAACCTCCCGGATAAACCGATCATAAGCGGTCCTTGCAACAAAAGGATATCATGGAACAAAAACGAATCTTTTATTACGATTCCTTTTCCCGCCCGTTTCTTGGTACAAGAATTACAAGCCCATATAAACTCGAATACTTTAAAGTGATTGCAAATAAATCATATGAAGCAATTGCCTATGAAGAATTTACTGATGTAAAGTTAGTAGAAGAAGTTCATACTTCAATAAGTGTGTTTGGAGAATTGATTAATTCTTGTGTGGGAAAAATGATTATAGAGTTTGATCATCCATTCAATGTAAGTATTTACAGTTACTGTCCAGTTGATAATTTATCTTACCGCGCTGAAGTTTTAGGAATAGTTCCAATGTCAATTAAAGAAGACGAGGAGCAACAAACAATAAAGTTTGTAGCTATGGCATGTATTCCATGGAGAAAAGAGTGAGATATGATTCAAGGGCTTAGAGTTCTGAAGAATGAAGAGGATGCAAAGAACTTTATTGTTGAAATCTTTAATGATGAGACTTGTCCATATGAGGGAGAAGAGTTAGAAGAAGAATTAGATTTTAGCTTTGGGTATGATTGGGAGGCTGAAGAGAATGATGGTTGGTATCCGTGGAGAGAAGGGGAGTTTACTCCTGATTATATAAAGAAGCTTGGAGGTCTATGGGAGTTCCCCTGTGTAGTTTACATTTGGCTTGACAGAGTAGAAGACATGAGAAATGGTGGAGCGGATAAGTTTTTCATTACTGAGTTTAAATCTTTAGACGATTTAGGTCTCCAATTAAAGGATGCAAAATGAATAGAGAACAAAGTTTATACCAGTGTATTAGAGAACAATCCTTATGCCAACATATTTTAGAGAGTGCTAAGAGCGGAGTTATAGATGCACACAATGGCATTAAACGTTTAATTGAGTTTGATAATATATATGATAAAGATGAAAGAGAGCAATTAAAAATTATTGCGGAAGGTTTATATGAAAATTATTGTATACTTAACACAATATTTTGGGATGAATATAGCAGACATGATACTGATTGTGAAGATAGTAGGCAACTGATCCTTCCTCTTGCATTAGAATAATTTTATGAATAAGTTTAGAATTCCTAAAAAGTTGTATCGGTATAATAGTGAACAAGATATAATAGAAGCGTATAATTATTTTGATAGTGAGCACGATGATATGCGTTGTTATTATTACAACGCATATCATAAGAATAAAATTATTGTAGAAACAGATGAAATTGTTTTTTCAAATAATAATATGCCGCATCCTGGGTGGAATTGGTCATTGTTTACAAATCTAAAAATGTGTAAGATGTTTAGGCAAAAAGTATTATGAATAATCAATTATTTTGTGCCTAAATATATTAATAAATAGACAAATAAGAGAGAACAAAATGTACTTAACAGAACGTCACCAAATACATAGAAACTATAAATATTATAATGAGATAGATAAACTTGCTTTTCTTTCCAAACATCTTTATAACGCAACATTATATTTCTATCGCCAAGATTATATTTTTGAAGGCAAATCTTCTAGTTATTATAATATTCAAAAACATTTTCAAAATACAAATCAAAAAGATTATAGATCTTTACCTTCAAAAGTAGCTCAACAGACTATGCTCAATGTAGACCAAAATATGAGAGCTTTTATAGCAGCTCTAGCTGCATACGAAAAGACTCCAGATAAGTTTACTGAAGAACCTAAACTCTGTAAATATAAACACAAAACAGAAGGTAGAGCAGTTCTTACTTATACTAAACAAGCTATCTCTAAAAAACAATTAGCTCTAGGAACCATAAATCCTTCTGGAACAAGCATTAGAATAAAAACAAAAGTTAAAAATCCTATTGAAGTTCGTATTATTAAATCAATAGATTGCTATGTTGTTGAAGTTGTTTATGAATATAATGAAATTTCTAATAATTTAAATCAAGATAATAAAGCTGCTATAGATTTAGGATTAAACAACCTAGCAACATTGACAAATAATATGAATCTTTACCCAATTTTATTTAATGGTAAACCATTAAAATCAATAAATCATTACTATAATAAAAAGAAAGCAGATTTACAATCAAGATTGCCAAAGGAGAAACATATATCAAAAGCAATTAGAAAACTTACTCAGAAAAGAAATAACAAAATTGATAATTACATGCATAATACAAGCCGAAAGATTATTAATCATTTAGTTTTCAACAATATTGGAACCCTAGTAATAGGATACAATCCTGGATGGAAACAAGAGATAACCTTAGGTACTCGTAATAATCAAAACTTTGTTAATATTCCTTTCCTCAAGTTTGTCAAACAACTTGAATACAAAGCCACACTAGCTGGAATTAAAACTATCATAACAGAAGAAAGTTATACATCAAAATGTTCTTTTTTAGATTTAGAAGAGATCTGTAAACACGAAGTATATGCAGGGAAAAGATATAACAGATTATTCAAATCTAAAGAAGGGAAAGTAATACATTCAGATGTAAACGGTAGTTTTAATATTATGAGAAAAGCATTCTCAAATGAATTTAATTCAAATGGGATACAGGCTGTTGTAGTTCAGCCAATAAGGGTAACACCTTGTGAAATAAAATTAAAGACATGTTTGTCTATGGTTTTGTGAACTATTCTGAACAATTAGAAAGACATTTGGAAAAGGAATTAAATGACTAAATTTAAAGCGCCCAGCAAAATATATTTTTATGATATTCTAACTGATGAAATTATAGAATATCTTTATTCTTATAGAGCCACTTGGTATCATTACAGTGATGGCCATGGTGATGGAGTTTCTGTTAGTGAGAGCCAAATTTTTTCTAAAGATAATTTTCCTGATGATGATCATTTGGGTGGTGGTCTGGAATGCTTTTTTACTAGAAAGGAAGCCTGTGTCAAGTTCAGACAGATCTATTTGTCATTTTGTTTGAGTGAAGTTCAAATTCGAATTATGAAGCTATCGGAAGATGCACGAATATACTCTGACAGACTAAATGAGGAAAGGATATAGAAATGGGATATACGCATTATTGGAGGATTCATCAACGCATGAATCCAGAGTTGTTTGCTAATTTCTCAAGTGATTGTGCAAGATTAGTGAAGGCGTCTGATGTTCCAATCTCTGGTGGTAGTGGAGAAGAAGGAGAGGAACCAGAATTTTCTTCGAAGCTTGTCAATTTTAATGGTATCAATGATGATGCACATGAAACATTTTATATTAAAGTAAATGATTCAAATTTCCATTTTTGTAAAACAGCTAGGAAACCATATGATAAAGCTGTAACTGCATGTCTTATTCTTCTCAAGCATTATTTTGATTTTATTGAGATATCTTCAGACGGGCATTTAGATGAATGGAAACATGGAATTGAATTGTTCAAATCTATTTTCCCAGATAGAAAAATTTCACTTGCCTTGAGGGGCTAAAGAAAAACAATGAAAGTTAGAAAAGGTTTTGTTAGCAATTCCAGTTCTTCAAGTTTTGTTATAAGCCCTATTGCAGAAGATGCTTTTTCTCACAATCAGATTTCAGATCCAAAGCTTAATTCTAAAAAGTTAAATGTTGTTGAAGCTGTTGCTTATATGAGAAAGAGAAGCAAATATAAAATGATAGTTCATGAATTTGATTATTCTTTCTATCCATATTTTTCTTTTGAAAAAGGAAAAATTTGTCATTACATTGAGCCCGATGACCCAAGCGGTCCACTAGATAAATATGAAATAGAAAAATTTGTGTATGAGTTTTATGATGAAGTGTTTTATATCAAAGGAGAAAACAAATGAGAGTCGCATTGATTTGGGAAAGCATTCCGGAGAACACTGAGGTATATGTTATTGAAGATCCTACTCCAGAACAACTTAATCTTTTAGAAGGCGCGAATGGAAAGATTGTTAATCAGGATAAAGACATTGAAGATGTAATTAGGATTTATGATATGGTTTGTAATAAGCCAGAATATTGTAATAAAATTAATGACGATAATTGCATTTGGAGCAATTGTAAAACCGAGTTCCCTGTGACCGGACCAATTGATAAAATCTTTTGGTTTGGTTGGATTATCTAAAAATTTGTCGACATTTGCCTAGCAGTTGTTATAATGATTTCTGTTAGGTAATCGTCAGTGCTTAGGGAAGTCTGGTCTGTCCCGTTGCGTTTGGGTCGCAAAAATCGCTGGTTCAAATCCAGCAGCACTGATCTACAGTTAACTGTATAGGTTCCCAACAACCTTGAGTTGGGTGGCATTACAGATGCCATAAGCTGAAAAATATAAAGGTCATTGATCCATGAAAATGGTTAGACCAGTAAGCACTGTTGAGTAACCGGGCTCAGTTAAATCTCTCATCCGGATAATGAGAGAAGGTTTGTTCTCACTGGCGGTTAGACCCCGTGTGCAAGTCAGGTAAGAATCCTGAAGTTGTAACCGAACAACTGCTCCGTAGGAGAAGGGACGCACGTAGCGAGATGAGAACGATGGTAGCGTAACTCAGGTGAAAGAGTGCTTACCCCATAAGCAAGTTGTTGTTGGTTCAACTCCAACCGCTACTACTATTTGGCCCTCAGAAAGTTTTCGATAAAAAGTTCTTACCATTACTCTATTAGAAAAATTTATTATCTCAGCCGGGAAAGGTATCCGTTTGAGAATTGACAAAAGGAGAAACAAAATGGGAACGATTAACAAGAAGTCCACGCAGTCTGTTAAGTTATCAAAGGAAATTAAGAAGCACGAAGAGAACAGGGAAGAGAAAGCTCATCTTAATTGGATGGGTGATCCATCTTATAAAATTGGAGATCCAATCTTTAATTTAAAGTTAGCTGCTTCTAGTTGTTTCTTTGGTGAGCCACAGTATTATCATTCTGGAGAAGCGGATAAAACTAATGCCCGTGCTACGGTAAAGGGAAGCTTATCCAATTATGATCTTGCCTCTTTAAGAAAGACTCTTAATGCTATTGATCCACAAGAGTGGAGAGGTATGTCTTCAAAGCAAATGATGGAGAGTGCAATTGATAAAGCTTTAGCTCATGATCCAGAATCTACTTTGTTAGTTGCTGCAGAGCTTAGAAATTCTGATAACATTCGTACTACGCCACAAGTTATTATGGTGCGCGCTGCGCACTGTGATAAGCTCAAGGGTACGGGCTTGATTCGTAAGTATGCTAAGATGATTATGAAGCGGGCAGATGAACCTGCGGTTCAGCTTGCCTATCAGATTGAAACTTATGGAAGGAGTAAGATTCCTAATAGTCTGAAAAAGGCATGGAAGGATGTACTTGAAGGGTTTAATGATTATCAGTTAGCAAAGTATCGTATGGAATCACGAGAAGTTAAGACTGTAGATGTTATGAATCTTGTGCATCCAAAGAGTGAATCAATTAGTAAACTTGCTAAGGGTGAGTTAAAGACTACTGGTGAAACTTGGGAATCTATTATTTCTGCCGAGGGTTCCAATGAAAAGAGTTGGACTAAGGCTCTTGATCATCTCGGCCACATGGCACTTTTGAAGAATCTTAGGAATCTAATTCAGAACAATATTGCTCCGCGAGAGTTTGTTAATAAGTTAGTTGACGGAGTAGAGTCTGGTAAGCAATTACCGTTTAGATACTTCAGTGCATTGAAGGCAGTAGATGAAGCATCAAGCCGTAGTGGGGCTGTGTTAGATGCACTCGAAGAGTGCCTTGAGAAGTCTATTGATAACCTGCCAAAGTTCGAGGGTAGGGTTATGTCTCTCTGTGATAATAGTGGTTCTGCTTGGAGTGCTACAACCTCTTCAATGGGAACAATGCATATTGCAGAGATTGCAAATCTTACTGCTCTTTTAACAGCCAAGGCATCTGAGGATGGTTGGGTTGGTAGGTTTGGTGATAAGCTAGTTGTTGAGCAGGTAAGGAAGAAAGAAAGTATTTATTCTCAATTAAAGAAGATGTGCGCTAAAGGATATAATGATGTTGGTGGAAATACTGAACATGGCATCTGGACATTCTGGGAGACAGCCATTAAAGAGAAGCAGCATTGGGATCATGTATTTACCTATTCCGACATGCAAGCGGGAAGAGGACAGCTCTATGGAACCAGTTCAGTTGATGTTAATTTTGTTGTAAATGGAAGGAGAATGCAACAAGGTATGTCTTATGTAGATGTTCCTAAACTTATTATGGAATATCGCAATAAAGTAAATCCAAATGTTAAAGTGTTTCTTGTTCAGGTTGCAGGATATCAAGATACGATCATTCCAGAGTTTTATGATAAGACTTATATGCTTTCTGGATGGTCAGACAATGTTCTTAAATTTGCTTCAAAGGTCAATCAATTCATCAAGTGAGTTCAATGCAAGTGTCTGATACTATTAAGTAAAAGTATCTTTCTATTAATTTTTTTCCATAAGAGACTAGACTTTTAAAAGGAGGATGGTTTTGAGCACAGTAGTAATATGTATAGTGACATGTTTAACAGTCTTTATCTTTTTTGCCCCTATTAGTGGACTGGTTAAACCAAAGAAGAATTAGAGTAGGAGTTATTGACGAGAGAGTTAATAACAAAACCCGAATTTGACAAAGGAGATTATGATGATGAAAAAGGGATTTATATTTGCAATTATTTTCGGCATCGCCGGGCTCTCCGCTGGCTGGTCAACTGTTAATGAGGATGCCTTTCCGAAAGAGCCTCAGACATTTGTTTCAGTAGCGGCAGAGCCTAATGAAGATGTTGAATGTTTTATTAATGAGAGTGCAGATGAAAGTTTACTTCCTATTCCTCCACAGGATAGGGAAGTAAGAATTGCAGAAGTGGTAGCTCTTTGGACTATGTTCTTTGATGATCAAGGCGCAAAGAAAGACGATCCTCGTAGAGAGAAGTTTCAAGAGTATGCAGTGTATGTTATCAATGCGGTTGATGCAGTGAAAAGTAAGTTGCATGGTTATAAGAATATGCATATTCTTGTAGCTACTTTAATTACGTTAGAGTCGAGTGTAACTGCTGGGATGGTTGGTAAGAGAGGTGAAGTTGGTTTGATGCAAACATGGGGAGTTGCATTGAATGGAGTTAAGCCAGAAGAGGTTCATAAAGATCCTAATCTTGGGATTGTTCTTGGAGTAAACTTCTTGGTTAAGATTGCTGAGGAGTATTGTCCTGGTACAGTATACGATCATGATTGGACTGGGGCAGTTTCTGTTTATGGCTCTGGTCCTAATGGATTAACGGCAAATGGAAAATGCAAAGTATTTCCGTTTGCAAAAGAAAGAATTGGGCTAGCGCAAAGGTATCATTATCGTCTTCATGAAGCCAACAATGATCTTCAGAATTTAATCTATTAATTATTCTAGCCGCGTTCTGCGGCATATGCCGAGGTAGCTTATCAGGAAAAGCAAATGGAATGATGGCGGGGATCATGTCAACGTCCTCGTATAAAGTTCCCATTAGATCGTAGTCCATCATATATCGATCTAACAACCATGGTTCGAGTCCATGGCCTTGGCTTAAAAGAAAGGAGAAAGAAATGTCTAAAGTTGTATTTCCTCACTTTATTTATTTTGTTGAGGATAGAATTAGTTCAGTAGTTATTCTTAAAGCTATTAGAATTAAATCTGATCTGAGAGTTGCTCCTTCTTGGCGAGAAGCGCAGTATCGATTACATTCTGGTAAAATTGTAGTAGTTCCAGAAAATCGAATCCAATATGGATTGGATGCAACTCGCTCGTCAATGTATTTCAATTCCTTAGATGGAGCAAAAAAGTTTTTAAGTACAATAGTTCAAGATGAGATACAAAATCTTGCGGAACAAATAATATCTATTTCGGATAGGAAAGATACTCTTTCTGAAATGTTGGAAAAAGGATTCGAGATAAATGAATAAAGGAATATTTGCTAAAAAGTTGTATTATTATAAAGAAGAATATGATGAAATATATGTGTATAAGTTAGATAAAATTTACACAGAATACTCTTTTTCTTGTGCGGGTTATAATCATACTATAGCTGGAAGAACATTTCCTATTACCATTTATTCTTATTCTCTTAACTTATTTGACTATACATTTGAAGAAGTATTGGAGACAAGAAAGAAAAGTATATTAAAAAGAATTGAAGAAACTCAAGATCAAATGCAAGAATTACATTATCAAATAGAAAAACTAACAGCTTCTCTAACTAAGGAGCCAAAAGAAGATGAATAAGCAAGTAGTACTTTGTCCAGTATGTGATAGTGATGAGTTTTATTGTGTGCAAAAGGTTGATGAATATTATGATATTAAAACTATTTCTGCCGAGGGGCGAATTGAAAGAAGCACACAGCAAGACAGTACAGAGCTTGAAGATGAAAGGCTTGTTTGTATCACTTGCGATGCTGAAATGACCGCTGCAAAGTATGTTGAATTGGTTAAGCAAAAGGAGCTTGAAGCTACATGCTGAAGTGTCCGCTATGTAACAGTGAAGATATTGTTTATATTCAGGCTGTAAAAGAATGGTGGGCGGTAGATAAAATTGATGAAAATGGATACGTAGAGTTTATTGAAGTTATAGATAAATTTACAATAGAGAGTATTCCAGAAGAATTATATTGTCATAATTGTAAAAGCAAACTTACAATCGAAGAATATCTTGATAAGAAAAAAGCCTTGGGCTTGAAGGATTAGGAGAAAATAGTTTATGGGAAAGACTTTTAGACGCGATTGGGATGAAGGACATAGTAGGAAAGAAAAGACTGTTGAACAACCTGTTGTTGCTTATTGCTTAGATTGCAAACAAGAACTTACTGAATGTCCAAAAGATCATCTTTGTCCCAATTGTAGTGCTTGGCTTATGGAAACAGAAAATGAGGATTGGAATGAGTCAAGGTAAAGAATTTGGTGAATTGGTTCTTTTTATTATTGCAGTGTGTGGTTTTGTAATGGCTATAGTTATTGGGTGTATTAGTGTCTATGGGGTATTGGCGGAAGAAAATCCTATCATTTATTTAAAGGGTGAATAAGATGGAGTTTGATTCTAGTTTTAATCGTGAATTTGTATTAATTGATGTAACAGATGGTATATGGTGTGGTCTTTGTTTTTTCAATGAAGACAAAACAAAGGTTGCAATTTATGATGGTACTATTTGGTTGACTGTTAATGAATTTTTAGGAATTCATACAAAAGAAATAGATGTTAAACCAACAGAAAAGGAAAAGGAATTATATTTAATTGATATAAATCTTATAAAGTTAAATGAAGATGATGATGAAAACTTCTGGGACGATCCGGCCAGATATTTTGTAAATAGTTTTGGCATGGAATGTTATCGAAATGTAATGAATATGAAAAACAGCCCGCCTGAATGGCTCCGTTCTGAAGAGGATCATAGTGGCATGATCTTTAATCCTTATACTAATCGTTGGAGTTTCTTTTAACGACAGATTCAATTTTAATGTTATATTGAACTTTGGCAACAAGGAAAAAAGAAATGATTGAAATCAATTCAGAATTTGATGAGAAAAGAAATATATGGATAGTTACGGCAACTGCCCCTTGTACTTTGATTTCTTCCACTCAAGAAGGTGAGAGTATGCTTGTTGCTATGTATATTGCTACAAGTACATTGGCATCTCTCCTCGATGAAGAACTTAGTTTGCTAATATGATTAATTATATTTTTGCTATTATTCTTCCCTTGGTAGTTACAACCGAAACAATTACAGACTCATTTAGCAAATGGTTATTCTTTGATTCAAAGGCAGCAATGTCAGTTCTTGATAAGTGTGAAAGAGAATATGCTATTTACTTTGAAGACAGAATCCTTTATGGTAGAGAAAATGTAGAATGGAAAAGTTGTGGTAAGATTCTTACAATGGCTGACAAAGTAAACTTTTCAAAGTTCTGGGGGATTAAAGGTGCTGCTTATCTTAAGCATCTTGATATCAAAGAAGAGAGTTGTAATATCTATAGTATGAAAATAAGTGAAGGGGTAATGGGAAGAGATCTTGTATACAAGATTCTACTTAAAACATTCTATGGAGATTTTGATTACTGCAAGGAGATCAAAGGTGAAGCTAATTAATTATAGATGTGAATGTGGAAATCAAAAAGAAGAGTTCTTTACTTGTGAGGAGATGAAAACTAATCCTCCAGCAAAATTTATTTTATGTTATCAATGTAATGGTTTTATGAAAAGGTTTGATTTCAAAAACAACAAACAGGTATGGAAGTTTACACCGTAGAGGGAAAAATGGACGAAGATAAAAAGTGGGTTATCCTGGGCATTCTTTCTATTGTTCTAGGCATTGTTTCTGGGTTGTTCTTTGGTGGATATTGTTTGTTTATTGGTGGGCTTGAACAAGCCATCAATGGATTCTCTACGACACCAATTGATGCATCTCAAATTTCTTGGGGAATTGGTCGAGTTCTTTTATCAGTGTTTGCTTTAGGAATGTGTACATTGCTCGGTTGGCTTGGAGGCATTTTTTGTTTTAACAGTCGATAAAGTTTCTTAGGGCTAGTAGCTCAATAAGGTTAGAGCATTCGCCTTATAAGCGAAAGATTAAAGATTCAAATTCTTTCTAGCCCACAAAAGAAAGAAAGGGAAATCTAAATGGAAGTGGAAGTTATATCTTATTATATTGGCGATGTTCATTGGCAACATGGCAAGGTTGGCATATTCTATCATGATGAAGATATTTTGTCTAGTAGTAAAAAGCCACCAGATGAAGAAAGGGATTATAAATTTTCTCTTCTTATTTCTAGACGTATCTCAATTCAGGAAAGAATTAAAGCATTTAAAGCAGGCGAAGATGATGTCTTTAAAAGATGCGGAGAAACGGAAAGGATTATTTTCTATCATAAGTTAAACATTAGAAGTCTTCTACAAAGAAAAAGTTATGTCTCTATAGATAGTGAAAAGCTTAAAGCATTTGTTCAAGAAGTTCAACCGGCTTTATATAAGAAGCTTGTTAAAAGAATTAGACGAAACTATTTAAATAAGATTCCAAATGTTGTTTTATATGAGTCAAGCGATCTATATCACAAGTATGGAGATGGTAAGATCTTTATTGAGTTTGAGAAACAATCTGCGTATTGTTTGTCTGGACCATTTGAATATAAAAATAAGCTTGGTGGTTTAGTTGATCTTTCTGAAAAGGAATATGTTAACCCAAGGTTTATAGATTTAGAGACTGAATATAATCATTATAATATTCCATATGTAGCCGAAGAAATTATATCAAACCATAAGTTTTATGATCTAACTCCTGAGCAAAAGAAAGAGCTTTTTAATTCTTTTTCGATTAAACAACGGCATGAGATATATAAAAGTGTTCTAAGACATACGGCAGATAAAGAGTCTGTTGAATGCATGCTTCCATTTAGAATTTACTTAATGGGCAATGACGATACATCTTATTCTAAATGGTTCTTTACTAAAGAAGAACAGGAAGCGGAGCTTAATTATTTATTAAAGATGCAGCCTCTTGATTTCTTTAGAGATATAATTGATAGGGATTATATCTTTACCAATTGAGGATAAATTATGTTTGACTTATGCGATCAAAACTGTGAACACTTATTAACAAATGAATGGGAGTTTACAGCTTATTGTAAATGTTATCTTTTATCTTTGTCTACGAATGGTTGTGAAGTTATTAAATGTAGTGACTGTAGAAGTGAAAAAAGTAGAAAGTTGATTATTGACAAATACATTAAAGGAGAACCGGATGAAAAATAAAAAAGCAGAAGAGCCTATGATTGGAACTGATTTTAATGGTTGCGAAGGTTCAGATGATTCTTCTATGCCAGAGGCAATTGATAATAAGATTTATTTTTATTGCGATGTTTCGACTTCAACTGTATTAGAATTTAATAAAAAGATTAGAGATCTTGACCAGAGGAATTATGTTAGTGCTGTAGCTAGACAAAATCCTTTTGATAGTTCTTTAAACATTGACCCTATTATTGTTTATATTCAATCTCCAGGTGGTACTGTGTTTTCTGGATTATCTGCAATGGATGCTATCCTACAATGTAAGTCTCCAATCTATACAGTTATTGATGGTGCTGTAGCAAGTGCTGCAACCTTTATGTCTGTAGTAGGAACAAAGAGATTTATTACTCCTCATTCATTTGCTTTAATTCATCAGTTGTCACAAAAGTTTTGGGGACCATATGATGAGATTAAGGATGAGGTTATTAATCTTGATATGTTCATGGATACAATTCGAGAGGTTTATATTAGGCATACTAAGATTTCCGGTACTCAACTGGAAGAAATTCTTAAACATGATATCTTCTTTAATGCAACGAAGTGTTTAGAGTTAGGGATTGTGGATTACATCAAGTGAGGTGAGAGATGCGGAATGCATACTCGGTGCCAGCAAAATTTAGAAATAGCGCTGGGCCAATGAAACAAAAAGAACAAAAGGAAAAGGTTGTAATGATCGAGTGTGCCTTCTGTGGTAAGCAGTATCCTATTGAGGAGGCTGCAACAAGGAGAAGAGACTTCGTCAATATTTGTGAAGAATGTTTTGACGACATACAATATGGAGATAACGAATGAATCAGTTTATTGGAAAGTATGTTATCATTGAATGGTCTAAAGATTTCATGGTAAATACTGGAAGAGATCTTCTTAATCCAGATGCTTGGAGTGACATTGGGTTCTTATGTTTTTGCAAACATAGAAATGTATATGGTTTAACTTTTCATCCTGACTCACCTGAATACAAAGTGTTTAATCAGTATATGCTACTTGATATTAATGAAGATAATATTGAGTGTATTAAGTTAGCAACCATACAATTATCTTCTTCTGATGTGGGGCGTGGTCCCATTGGTGCAATGGCAAGTTACGGATATTCGTTTGATAGTTTAAATGGTTCTGCTATTGGCGTTCTTCAACCTCCTAAAAATAAAAGTTGTAACTCTTGTAAACATTCTAATCTCCTTTCTTTAAAGTGTAAACTAACCGCAAATTATATTTCTGACCTCAAGCAAGTTTGTTCTCAATGGACAGAATAACAGAAGAACAATTATATAATAAATTGAAAAGGCACGATTGGTCATTTAATTTTTCTGATGATCCTCGTATGTTTCTCAATGGGGAAAAATCATTAAAAGATCTTATCGCGACCTTGTCGGTAGTAAAAAGAAATCAACCTGAACTATTGCCCGTTGTTAAAAGGTTTTATGATGAAGTAGTAACAGATGAAATTAAAAAATGCTTTAAAGGTTCGGCAGGATTCTATTCGGTTTTGGAAAAGTTTTTCAACTAAGGAGCAAGCACAAATGAATACTACTATTTTCTTCACTGACAACAGCGGCGAAGGTTTCTCTGACAATCTTGAGATCGAATCTGGTATTACGATTGAACAATTCCTTGAGAAGAAAGGTATTAACCGTTCCAGTTTCGGTGTTCGTGTTAATCGTCAACCGGCAGTCATGGGTGCCATTCTTCAAAATGGTGACCGTGTAACGGTACATCCTTTGAAGGTTGCTGGAGCCTGATAGGTTAACGGTTCTTTGAAAATTTAAAAGTGAAACGGAGGTATAAAAACCTCTGTATATATAGGATGACAACCTATATACTGATGATCTAGTCACCAAAGGAAAGCCTCATGAAAGAAAAAAAGAATCATCGTAGGTTGGCAAAAATTGCATCTCTGTTAAATCAAAAGATTTTTAATCACCTTATCGTTAATGATGAAACTATTAAGGCAGGAATGAAAGAAGATTTTCATTCCATACAAGATAATTTTTCACATTATTATAAAAATATAGCAAGATATTTAAATATGTGTTCGAATCAAATTAATGATAGTGGCAAGGTATTACAATTTAAATCATTGCCTGAGATTTCTTTTAAAAGTAAAGAAAGAATTATTCAAAAACATATTAAAAATATTAAACAAATTTTTAGTATCGAGATACAAGATAATATTTCGTATATGAATTCTCAATTGGCAATTCTTTCTAGCATAATTGAAAGAAAATTTGAAACATCTAAAGAACATGTTCAACGTCAAAACAATGGGGCTCTTGAAATCTATGAAGAGCTTCTTGCTTTAAGTAATGAGTATGGTGAGGATTTTAAAATTGACGCACAAGATATTATTATTGTAACTAAAGAGGTAACATTAGAAGATACTAACGAACAAATGCATGAGTTCGGACGGTTTAGAATTGCAATACATTATCGCGGTGATTCTAGAGGTAGATACCATATCGAAGCAGAAGATGATTCGCATCATCATAAAAATGATCATCGTTTAATTCATCCGCATGTTATGGGAAATTATTTATGTGAAGGAGAAGCTTCTGAATCTATTTCTTTTGCTTTTGCAGAGCGAAGAATTTCGGATGTAGTCTGTTTGATTACAAGTGTTCTTAATACGTATAATCCAGAAGGACCATATAAGCCATTAGAAACTTGGTCTTCTGGTGAAGAATGTGCAAGCTGTAATTGTTCTATTGCAGATGACAGCGAAGTATTTCATTGTGAGCTTTGTAATTCTCGTGGCGCTGAGCCACTATGTACTGATTGTATTTGTTACTGTGATAATTGTTCTACTTATATTTGTGATGATCACCAGGGAAGATGCAATTCGTGTAGAGACTATATGTGTACAGATTGTTTGTCTACATGTGCAAATTGCGGAGAATCAGTTTGTAGTAGTTGTGCTAAAAAATGTACAGAGTGTGGACAAAAAATGTGTGAGGATTGTGTTAGTTCATGTCAAGAATGCGGTGAATTAATTTGTAATGATTGTGGAATTAATTGTAAAGATTGTGGTGAGCTTTTCTGTAAGGATCATGCTCATAAATGTGATGATTGTGGAAAATTTGTTTGCGGCGCTTGTTCACTTGAATGCAATGAGTGTGATGTACATATGTGCAAGAGATGTAATTCTCCTTGTCCAGACTGTGACCAACCGATGTGTTCAGAGCATTCTTATAAATGTTATTGTTGTGAAGATCTTAAATGCAATGATTGTATTAACAAATGTAACAAGTGTTCAAATCAAGTTTGTTTAGAATGCACAATAACTTGTGAAGGTTGTGGTTCAGAAATTTGCAGTGATTGTTATAATGAAGAAGAAAAGATTTGTTGTGTATGCAAGGACAAGGAGAGAAAGAATGAAGATTCCGCAAGCATCGCTTAAGTTTTCGGCATATGCCTGGGCTAAGTTGCAGTATGTTTTAAATCTTGGAAATACAGAAGTTGGAATGTTTGGTTTAACAGATTCGGAAGATCCACTTACAGTTCTTGATCTTGTTATGCCGCCACAAGAAGTAACTGAATCAAGTGTAGAATTTTCTGGAGATGGTGTTGCGGACTACTATGAAGATTGTATTGAGTTAGGATTACAACCAAATCAATATGCTCGTATTTGGATTCACACTCATCCAATGGGAGTTTATAAGCCAAGCGCGCTTGATGAAAAAACTTTTAAAGAAGTGTTTGGGAAATGCGATTGGGCAATAATGTATATTCTTACAAAAGATCAACGTGACTATTGTGCTCTTCAATATAATAAAATTCCTAGTCATCGAGTTGAGTTGACAGGGAACCGTGTTGATTTCTCTATTCCATTTTGTGAATCAAGGCAAGAAGAGTGGGCAGAAGAATATAAGAAAAACGTTAAAGAAAAAGTCTTTAAGAAAGCAACTATACAAACTGTTGTTACAAGACACCCATCGAAAATTGTTAATGTTGAAGATGCTGCTCTTTGGGAAAGTGAACTTAAAAAGATTGAAAGAGAAGAACGATTAGCAAAACGATTAGAAGATACTTATGATGATCCATATTTTTGGGACGATGAGTGTTGGGGCAATGACCTTTACACAAGAGGCATAAGTCCTCAGAGGTAACATGAACGCAGAACAAAGATACAGCCGTCAGAAACAATTAGTTCCTATTAACAAGTTAGATAATTTGAATGCTCCAATGATCATTGGGGTTGGAGCGATTGGTAGGAATGTTGCCATTCAATTGGCAGCAATAGGTGTTAAGAACATTACTATTGTGGATGATGATAGTGTAGAGGAAAGCAATATTGCTAGTCAAGGATATCTTGAAGCTGATCTTAATACGAAAAAAGTAGAGGCAACAAAAAGAATCTGCCAAGCGATTAATAGTTCCATTGAGGTTCAAAGCATTGATACTAAATTTAAAAAATCTATGTGTGCTGACGTTGTTTTTATGTGTGTTGATTCGATTGCCACTAGAGAATTTATTTGGAAAAATTTAAAAGATAAAACTAAACTTTTTATTGATGGTCGTATGGCCGCAGAATTGTTTAGAATTATTACTGTAGAAAATGAGATTGGTAAAATTTATTATCCAACAACTTTATTTTCCGAATCAGAAACATATGTAGGAAGTTGTACTGCAAAGTCTACAATCTATTGTTCTAACATTGCAGCTGGGTTTATGGTACAAGCTTTTACAAAGTGGCTTCGTAATTTTAAAAACGATCTTGACGTTTCATATAATTTGCTTGGAAACGAACTGATTGTTAGAGATGAAAGGACCATCGATGAATAAAGAGAATGCCATTAGTCGGTTTTGGAATGAACGTGGAAAGCAATTGCCGCCAGGCACAGATTGTTTTGTTAGTAATGAAAAGTTAATTCCTTGTAATGTTAGTAACTCGGTTGGGGAAATCATTGAACCTAATTCATTTGATGTAGCAGGGTTTCTTTTCTTTATTGATTTTGCCCCTGAAGATGATTGGGCACATAGTTGTAGTTATCTTTTCCTCGACCCTAATGGTAAGTTAAACGACGAAACAATGTTCTCAAATGGTTATGGCTGGCCACCACAGAAAGACATTGCTCTTGATAAGATTCCTCGCCCAAAGGAGTATGATGATGTGTGATGGAAAATATAAACATGGAGAAGAAGACAGGGAGTTTATCAATAAACTTAAAAAGCTATTAAGAGAGAAGCTTAGTGTTAGAGTTAAATTTAATGGTGAAAATAATTATGGCTATATTAAAAATGATCTTATAGTTGAACTTTTGTTAGATGATGAAGTTATTTCTAGCGATACGGGGTATATTGATCTAGTAGGTGATTAAATGGTTTGTAAAGATACTTATATATACAACAGAGTAGTTAAAAAAGCATCACAATCAAGTTGTAGATTTTTAATCGCCGCGATTGGTTTTAATAGAAAAGGGCAAATTGTTGTTATTAAAACCAACCGTCCTAGGTTTGATCGATTGGGTGGTGGACTTCATGCCGAAATACAAGTTATGAAGCTAGCAAAAAGATATGGTATTGTAAAAATTTTAATTGGTAGAGTTGGTAAAACCGGGATTTTAAGACCAATTGATCCGTGTGAAAACTGTTTAAAGGTTGCAAACAAATTGGGAATCAAAATTGATTCCATTGGAGTTGAAGAGGAGTGAAGCCTCCGCTAGACTAAAGATCTAGCGGCTTCAAAAAAAAGGAGAAAGACAAAAGGAAGCTACTTCACCAGAATACTAACATGGATGATTTATAATGTTAGTAGACGATAAGGTAGAATACATAGGTACTTCAGAATGCCGACTCAGTTCTGAACTCTACGAACATAGTTTAAAAGCAATGAGAGGAGTTGCGGTGATTATGTTTTACAAACCTACTTATATCCATTCGAGAGTAAGTCGTGTTAAGATTGCTTCCTCAGTAATCGAAGATGCGCATAACTTGAATTCAGCGAGGAGGACTCTATGTTAGTCTTTGTTCTGAATAAGTATGGAAAGCCACTTATGCCATGCAAACCAAGCAAGGCAAGAAGGCTTCTTCGAGATGGCAAAGCAAAGGTAAAGAGCCGATTGCCATTTACGATAGAATTAATTAATGGCTCTTCTGGGTACAAACAAATAGTTTCATTAAAGGTAGATTCTGGTTCTAAGGTTGTTGGGTGTGCAGCAGTAAGAAGTGATGGAGAAACATTATATGCAAGTGAGGTAAAGACTCGAAAAGACATTCATAAGAAGATGACACAACGTGCTTCTTATAGAAGAACAAGAAGAGGTAGAAAAACACGTTATCGTCAGGCACGATTTAACAATCGTTGTAAACCAATGGGTTGGCTTACTCCAACACTAAGATCTAAAATTCAAACTCACTTAAAGGAAATTGCTTATGTAAAATCAATTTTACCAATAAGTGAATTGATTATTGAAACAGCTTCTTTTGATATTCATAAGATAACAAAACAAGAAGTAAATGGAATTGCATATCAACAAGGCCAACAAAAAGATTTTTATAATACAAAAACATTTGTACTTCACAGAGACAAGCACACTTGTCAAAAATGCAACAATAATAAAAATGACACAAAGTTAAACATTCACCATATTGTATTTCGTTCTGATGGTGGAACAAACTCTCCAGATAACTTAATTACCTTGTGTAAGTCTTGTCATGACAAAATACATTCTCATGTTAAAGCAAAAGAAGAATCTTTAAAGTTACAAAAGAAAAGAAAAACTAATACAACTGATGCTGTACAAGTTTCAACAGTTTGTTCTTATTTAAAAAAGCATTTGCAATTTCAAGAAACATTTGGTTATGAAACAAAACTTAACAGAGAAACAATTGGATTGCCAAAAGCACATTTTATAGATGCTATGTGTATTGGATTAGCCGAAGGCGAAGTTGTTAAAATGCCAACACATGTATTTAAGAAAGTTAGCATTAATAAAGGAGATTATCAAAGAACCAAAGGAGTCAGATCAGAACAGAGAATTCCAACAGGAAAAATAATGGGATTTAAAAAGTTTGATCGTGTTGAATATTTCAAAACCATAGCCTTTGTTAAAGGTAAAATGGCAACAGGTTATGCTATCTTAATGGATATTGAAGGAAACAAATTGGATTTCGGACATACTCCAAAATTTGATTTTATGAAAAAAATTGGAGCTAGAAAAACATGCCTTACGAATCAAATCACCATAGGAAGTTTCACATCAAATACTATATCATATTCTGTTGCAAATATAGAAAAAATATCTTTAAAGAAAAAGAAATTACGAAAAAATTAAAATTTATTTTTAACAAAATTGCTTTAAAATCAGATTTTATAATTGAAGTAATTGAGGTTGATGCCAATCACATTCACATTTTGGTATCAACCTTTCCAAATATTTCGGCATTTCAAATAATTAGAAAGTTAAAACAGGAGTCAACCGTTTCAATATGGAAAGAATTTCCTATTCTTTTAAAAGAATATTTTTGGAAAGAAAAAACATTTTGGGCTGATGGATATTTTGTTGCAACAACAGGACAAGTATCAGAAGAAATGATTAAAAAATATATTGAGACTCAAGGGTGAAGGGCGCCAATTCATCCGCTGGTCTAAAGAACCAGCGATTTTCTTGGCGAAGAATTGATAAATATTTCTAATTCTTTTTCAAAAATAAGAAGTGATCTCCAAACAATTAAAATAAATCTTATGGTTGCTCAGGTAACTTTTTACTCCCCGCCAGATTTAATTATGAACTAGGAGGAAAATGAAGGCTGAAGAGTTTGATTCCGAATAATTTGATGACGATGATATTGAAATTGTTTTCTGGATTAATAAGGTTACTCCTAAAAGAAAAAGAGAACAGGTTTTAAGAACATATAAACAAAAACCAAAGAAGATTGACTATGATGATTTCTGTGTGGAAAATTTTGAAGGCATTTGAGAGGACCAGATGACATATGATCATCGATATTATGCCCATGCAAAAAGCAAATGGTATGGAAAACTCAACACCAATAAGACAAAAGTATTGATTTGTCCTGAAGATTATTTTAGCGATGATGGTGTAAGTGAAGAGGAAAAGTGTACAATCGATCTTATTAATGACGATGGGTATATTGCTCTTCCCTTTATCTTTGATGTGTGTCCCACTTGTAATGGTAAAGGAAGTTATGTAAATCCCGATATTGATTTTAATGGTATAACAGAAGGGGAATGGGAGAATTGGAGCTATGGGGAACAAGAAGAATATTTAAGTGGTTATTATGACATCACTTGTGCCGAATGTAATGGGCAGAGGGTTGTTCCTATTATCGATAAAACTTATCTTAGTGAAGCCGAAAAGGTTTTTGTAAAGATGGTTGAAAAGAAAAGAGAAGAAGAGTATAGGGAAGCTGTTGAAAGCCAGCGAGAATTTGAAATGGGGTATTGATAAGGAAAACGTAATGACATGGAACTATAGACTTTGCAAGCATAAAATTGAGATAAATAATAAAGAGTATATTGTTTACGATATTCGTGATGTGTATTATAATAAGGATGAATCCATATATGCTTATGGTCAAGAAAAGACTCCATTAGAATCTATATTGGATTATGATGAGACGGAAGAGGATGCAATAAGAACTTTTAAATATGATTTAATAAAGATGCTTGAATGTATTAGCAAACCTGTTTTAGATTTGGATACTATAATTTTTGCTCAGGAGAAAGAAGATGTCCAATCTTGAAAAAGTTATTACATTGGCAAAAAATATACGTATTGCTTATGAACATCTTGCAATAAGAAGTAATAAAAAAACTAATCTTGCAGGGTATTGTAGTAGAGCTTCAGTACAATTACATCTTATAGCAAAAGAATTAGGAATTAATGTTGCAATAGTTCCATCATATTTTCATGTATATAATGTTTATGACAATAAAATTATAGATATTACTGCTACGCAATTTGGAAAAAGAAAAAGGGTATGGATAGTAAACTTTAATAAAACAAATAAAATATCACATTGGCAGCCTAAATGTAATTATAAGAAAGAAGAATTTATTTGTAATTCTATTGAAGAATTACTTTTTTCTGGATGGTGGATTTATAAACGAGATATTAATAATGATCGTAGATTTATAAATAAATATTTAAAAACAAATGAAGAACTAATCCTGTAGGAGATAGCATGAAAGAAACAGAATCATTAATCATTCTAACTCCTAAAAGAGAAAAGCGTTTAGATGGTACATATTATCATTTAACAACATGGCCAAACTTCTCAGAAAAAATAGAGCTATACCCAAGGGTTCCACAATCGTCTTCTATCTGTGAATCTGATATTCCAAGAATATGTGTTGCTCCAAGTGTGGCTCAATGTTTAATTTCAATTTGTCATAGATATTTACACAATGAATTTTTTATATATAAATCAAACATTGAAGTGCATTTGCCAATAGGTGTTCCTGATGCAAAAGTAACAGGTGAAGTTTGGTGTTTAAACAATAAAGGTGTTATTTTTAAAAGATGTGGAAACATAGTAACATGTAATATTGATGAAGTATTAGGTTTTGAATTTAAAAAAACCCTAAAAGATGCCTATACTAAGTGTTGGACATGGATGGGTGTTGACTTAAACAAATTAGAAAAATATCATTTGTTAATAAAAGAACAATTAAAAAAAATGGGAATTGAAAACAAACCGTAGAGGAGAAAAGAAAATGAAAAAGATTCACTTGCTTGTTATTGATCCGCAGAGAGATTTTTGTTGTCCAGATGGTGCATTGTTTGTTGCTGGTGCTGATAAAGATATGGATAGGCTTACAACTATGATTGATCGAGTCGCAGATTCCCTTGAAGATATTCATTGCACTCTTGATCAACATCATCTTGTTGACGTTGCCCATCCTATTTTTTGGAAGGATTCTGCTGGCAATCCTCCGAAGCCCTTTACTATCATTGGCTCTAAAGATGTTGCAGATGGCGTCTGGACGCCGCGAGAAGTTGGCCTTACTCGACGTATGATTGAATATGTTAGGGCGCTTGAGAAGGGTGGCAAGTACCCTCTGTGTATTTGGCCTGAGCATTGTTTGATTGGTTCTATTGGTGCTACTGTTACACCTCAGCTTATGGCTGCTTTCCAAAAGTGGGAGCGTTCATTTGCTATGGTTAATTATGTTAGTAAGGGCAGTAACATTTATACAGAACATTATTCTGCCGTTAAGGCAGAGGTTCCTGATGCTACAGATCCTACCACTCAGATTAACACTGGGCTCATTAGTACGATTATGGAAGCTGACGAAGTAGCTATCGCTGGTGAGGCTGGTTCGCATTGTCTTGCTAATACAGTAAAGGATATTGCTGATGGGTTTGGCGATGATAGCTATGTTCAAAAGCTTGTTCTGCTAACTGATGCAACAAGTCCTGTTCCTGGTTTTGAGAAGTTCCAAGAAGATTTTATCAATGGAATGGTAAAACGTGGAATGAAGCTTTCTACTACTGTTGAATTTCTTGCATAAGGAGAGAACAAATGCCAAGACTAAATAATGTTGATATGGAGAACAAGAAGCTTCCTACTGGTAGCTATGGGTATTCGGCTGTAAAGTTGGATTCCCTTGGTGCTTCAGAGTATACTATTGTTACTCTTGTAGTGGATGTAAGTAGTTCTGTTGCTGGATATAAAAGTCAACTTGAATCTACTGTGAGGGAAGTTGTTAATGCTTGTAAGTTGTCGCCGCGTGCTGACAACCTAATGATTCGATTGGTTACTTTTAATAATATTCTTGATGAGATCCATGGGTATAAACTTCTTGAGCAGTGCAATCTTGATGACTACAAGAATTTTTTAAGGGTTGGCGGCACCACTGCTTTGTTTGATGCATCGGAGAATGCAATTCAAGCATCGGCAAATTATGGTAAATCTCTTCTTGCAAATGATTTTTCTGTGAATGGTATTGTTGTAGTGGTTACAGATGGTGAGGATAATGTTAGTGCTGTTAATATGAATTCTGTTAAAAGTGCTTTGGAAAAGATCGTTCGTGAAGAGTGTATGGAGAGTCTAGTTTCTATTCTTATCGGAGTTGGTGTTTCTGGTACAACTTCTTCTTATCTTAGCGACTTCCATAAGGTCGTTGGGTTTACCCAATATGTTAGCATTGGTGATGCTAATGCTAAGAACCTTGCTAAACTTGCCGAGTTTATTTCTAAGTCTATCTCTGCACAGTCTCAAAGTCTTGGGACCGGCGGTCCTTCTACCCCTATCTCTCTCACAATCTAACATGTTTTAAGCGTGCCTATAAAGAAATTTATAGGCATGGTTAAACTATTTTAGAAAGGAAATAAAATGAATGAAGAACATCCTGCAATAGAATTGTTTAAATGTATTATTATTATTTTAAGTTTTATAGCTATAATAGGTTTATCCGGACTACTTTTATTTACAATTATAACAAACCCAAAAACACATAGTGCAGCAAGTAAAGTTTGTTCTCCTTATCAGGTTGAAACATATAATGATAATATTGTTGTTTGTAAAGGTTCAAATGGATATGAGGTTAAAGATTGGCCAGTTGAAAGGAATAAAAAATGAATGTAGAAGACTTTATGAGAGGTATTTATATATTGTTTGTTATTGTTATTATATTTGGGGGTAGTTCATTTTTAATATATAAAACAATAACAGATACTAAAACATATAGTGATGCGCAGAAGGTATGTTCTCCATATCAAGTTGAAACATATAATGATAATATTGTTGTTTGTAAAAGCACAAATGGATTTGAAACTAAATCTTGGCCAGCTGAAAAGGAATAATAATGCAATCTGATTCAATATTTGTGAAAGGTTATTCTCATCCTATATGTCAAGATTATGCTAGACATGGATGTACAAACGATAATGTTCATTATGCAATTATTTCAGACGGCTGTTCTTCTAGTGAGAATACAGACATTGGTGCAAGAATCTTGGCGTTAGAAGCTGAAAGAATAATTCATATACTTGGAGTAAATGTTATAGCAGAACATCCAAGAAAACTTTGTAATTATATAATTGAAAATGCCTCAGAAGCAATTCATAAATACAAACTTAATATTCATTGCCTCGATGCAACTCTTGGAATTGTATTAATGATTAAAGATGTCAAAGCAGTTGCCATTTTATATGGTGATGGTGGAATCTTTATTAAGAATAAAAATGAAGACGATAGATTTTATAACATTGAGTTTAAAGATAATTATCCAATGTACCCAATATATGTTAAAAATGAAAATCTTATTCTGCCAAAAACAAATGAAAAAGTAATAACAGTGTATGATTTAACTTCTTCTGAATTAGTATCTACTCTACATCATACTTCAGAATATTCTATAAGCCATCCATATTTTGATATTATTAGATCCCAAGATGAATGTGATCTTGTAGAAGACTACAATAAAATAGAATTCATTGGAGTTTGCTCAGATGGGGTATGTTCATTTCAAGATAATAACCAACCGATTAAAAGTATTGAAGTGATTAAAAATCTAACTGCATATAAACAATATAAAGGTTCGTTTGTACAAAGAAGAGTTAATGCTTTTTTGAAAGATTGTAAGAAGAATGAGACAGATCATTATGACGATCTTTCAATAGGTGTGATTCATACAGGAGAGTAGAATGAAGATCGAGGTAAATGGGCAAACTATTAATTTAAGTAAGACGGACTTCTTATCTCAAGGAGGAGAGGGATCTGTTTATGTTCGTGGAAATACGGCATATAAGATTTATCATAGCCAAGATAAAATGATTCCTATTGCGAAAATTAATGAGTTGTCTGGTCTTGACCTTCAAAGAATTATTAAACCTCATTATATAATTTATAATAACAATATTCCTATTGGATATACTATGAGATATGTAGAGAATACATATCCTTTATGTAAAGTATTCACTAAAGCTTTTAAACAAAGAAACAATCTTTCTTTTGAAAATGTATTCAAGTTGGCGAAGACAATACAAGATGGTGTGGAACATATACATAATAAACGGATTCTTATTGTTGATTTAAATGAACTTAATTTTCTTATTTCTGAACACTTTGATGATGTGTTTTTTATCGATGTAGATAGTTATCAAACAAAAAGCTTTCCAGCTACTGCAATTATGGAAAGTATTAGAGATAGGCATTCTAAAAAATTCTCTGAATTAAGTGATTGGTTTTCTTGGGCAGTTGTAACCTTTCAAATGCTTATAGGTATACATCCATATAAAGGTAGGCATTCTTCTATTACAGATTTAGAAGAAAGAATGCTTAAGAATATTTCCGTATTTAATAAAGATGTTTCTGTTCCTAAAATTTGTGAGTCATTTGATTTGATTCCTGAAGTATATAGGAATTGGTATAAGGCGATCTTTGAAGATGGAAAGAGATTGCCTCCTCCTACTTCAATGCAGGCGGTCGCTTTTATTGCTCCTATTATTAAAAGCATTATTGGTAGTAACCTATTTGACATTGAGGAGTTATTTAAAGCTAACGAGGATATTATATCTGTATTTTATGGGCAGAATAGATACGTTACAACTACATCTAAGATTATTTGTAATAATGGAAATCATTTATCTTTTCCTATTAATAGTCATTTAGCAGTGACTACAAAAGATGAATACTTTGTTTGGCCGGATAATGGAAAGATAATTATTCAAAACAAATTAACTGGAAATAAAATAGAAATAATTGGTAGCAATAAGCTTATGAGTAGAGATGGTAGAGTATATATACAAGAGTATGATTCTGTTTGTGAGCTTGCAATTAAAGAAACAACAAATAATAAATTCATGTGTTTTATTAATGTTGTTGCTAATATTCTACCTCAAGCCACGCAAATGTTTAATGGTGTAATATTACAAAATATTCTTGGCACTTGGTTTGCTTCTATTCCAAACGCAACTGGTTCATGTATTCAAACGCAGTTAAAAGAATTAAACGGATATAGAATCATTGATGCTAAGTCTGAGAAAAATGTTTTAATGGTAATTGGATTTGCAAATGGAAGTTATAAAAAGTTTATCTATTGTTTTGATTCTAATTTTGATAAATATGATTTGTGTACTGAAGAGAATATTAACAATTTAAATGTTAACTTTACAGTATTGGATAACAATATTTGTGTACATTTAAATGATAAAGACGAATTGGAATTATTCGCAGGAAGATGTGGGCAATCAAATCAGAAAAAAGTAATTAAAGATTCTATTCTCGGACAAGATATGAGATTGGTAAGTCAAGGAACTTTATGCCAGTTTGTGAGAGGTGATTCGCTTTACTCGATTAAAGTAAAGCAAAAACCATAAGGAGAAAGAAATGATTATCAAATCGTTCTTTGATCAAGATCAATATAAACAAAGTATGGCTCAAGCTGTGGCTCAGTGTTATCCAAATGCTTGGGCAAGATATGAGTTTATTAATCGCGGTCCTAAAGATTTTCCAGAAGGGATTTCTAATAGGATTATGGAAGAAGTTAAGGCCATGAAAGATCTTCGTTTAACCGATGAAGAAGCTGAATGGTATAAAGAGACTTGCCCTTATATTTCTCCTTTCTTTATTTCTTATCTTAAGGGGTTTAGATATGATCCATCTGAGATCGTATATTGTTATGAAGATGAAGGAGATCTTAAGCTTCGAGTTGAAGGGCCTTGGTTCAGAACTATACTTTGGGAAGTTCAGCTTATGGCTATTATTTCTGAGCTATATCATGATATGAAATGTCATCCTAGATTTGGCTTATTGGCAAATGATGTTCATAAGTTTGAATTATTAAATGATGTACCATTTGCCGACTTTGGGACAAGACGTAGAAGAAGTTATGAAAATCAAGATTCTATTGTTTCTATGGCTCAGAAATGTTGTAATTTTAATGGTACAAGCAATATTCATTTAGCGCATTTAAATGGTGTAAAGCCTATCGGAACGCAAGCGCACGAGTGGTTTATGTTTCATGGCTCTATGTTTGGTTATCGTATGGCTAATCAAATCGCAATGGAGAAGTGGGTAGAGGTATATCAAGGCAGTCTTGGAATTGCTCTATCAGATACTTTTACTACTAATGCTTTCTTTAAAGCGTTTACTATGAAGTATGCTAAGTTGTTTGATGGTGTTCGTCAAGACTCGGGTGATCCCGAAGAGTTTGCTCAAAAGGTTATTAATCATTATAGAAGTCTTGGAATTGATCCAAAGAGTAAGACGATTGTATTCTCAGATAACTTAAATGCTGAGAAGGCTTTACATCTAGAATATAAGTTCTGTAAAGAAATTAAGTGTTCATTTGGCATTGGTACAAATCTTACATGTGATATTCCAAATGTTAAGCCTCTCAATATGGTAATTAAAATGACGGCCTGTAAAGAAAAGGAATCTGGTGTATGGATGCCTACGGTTAAGCTTTCTGATTCATTAACAAAACATACCGGGGATAATTTAGAAATTGAGCTTTGCAAAAAATCGCTAGGGATTGAACTCTAAAGGAGAAAACAAAATGGTAACTGACAGAGACATTGAAAACGTTTGTGAATGGATTCGTAATTATCTTGGGGCCGACAAGAGGGCAATTGTTGGTCTTAGTGGTGGTGTTGATTCTGCAGTAGTAGCAGCCTTGTGTGTAAAGGCTTTAGGAAACGATAGAGTTCTTGGTGTAATTATGCCTTGTCATTCAAAGCCCAAAGATAAGCGTCTAGCTCTTAAAGTTGTTAACCAATTAGAAATAGATTATGCTATCGTTAATCTTTCCACAGCCTTTAATAACTGGGCTAAGACATATGCTAAAAGTTTTGGATTGCGCAGTGAAGAAGATCTTTCAGTTCTTACAAAAGGTAATGCTAAAGCCAGGCTTAGAATGACAACACTTTATGCTGTTGCCGGTAATGAAAATGGTATTGTTATTGGCACCACAAATATGTCTGAAGCAATGATTGGATATGCTTGTTATGATGAAATTACAAGAGCAATGACCCCTGATGGTCCTAAATATTATAATGAATTAAAAAAAGGAGATATTGTTTTTTCAATGAATATTAATACAAGGCAAATAGAGGAAATACCTGTTGCTGATATTTATATAGATAATTATATTGGAGAAATGTTACAAATAAAAACAAAGAGAGTAGATTTACTTGTGACCCCAAACCATAAATTAGTTGTTTCTAAAAATCATGGTAAAGGACCGGTGCATTTGGTAGAGGCTAGAAAAAGAATGAATGCAGGTGGCACATGTATTCCATTTCCATTGCCATGGAATAATGAACACGAAGAATCAAAATGTGAAGTTATTAATACAGCACAATTTCTACTTGAGCCTAATGTTTCATACAATTCAAATAAACCAATAATAATGGAAACAAATGATTTTCTTTATTTAATGGGATTGTTTATTGGTGATGGTTATTTAAATTCTTCTAGTATGAAATATCAAGGTTCTAACTTATCATATGCTGAATTTACAAAAACATATAGAGATGCCAATACTGGTAGATTTGTTAAAACAAATTTAGAAAAAGTTTCAAAAGAATATTTAAATTACAGAATATGTATTTCTTCTTGTAAAGAAAAACGTTCTAGACTTCCTTTGGAAACGCTTTTAACTAAATATAATATTAATTTTACTTCAACTGATAGTGCAATTTTATTTTCAAATAAAGCTCTTTCTGATTGTTTTTCTAAATGTGGACATTTAGCTCAAAATAAAAGAATTCCAAAATGGGTCTTAAAATTGTCAAGTAGTAGATTAGAAGCCTTATATAAGGGATTAATGGATAGTGATGGCAATGCAGATGGTTCTGGATACAATACTACATCTAAAAAGTTAGTATATCAATTTATTGAATTATGTTTTAAAACTGGAAGAACTGCTAATTATATTATACGACCACCTAGAACGACACAATACAAAGGAAAAACAATTCGTTCTGGAGAATGTTTTTATATTGGAGTCGCTAGCAAATGCAACAATTGGGCTTTTAGAGAAAACAATATTAAATCAGTTAATTATTCTGGGACCATTTGGTGTCCATCTGTTCCGCCATATAACAATCTTGTCGTAGAAAGAAATGGTAAAATTATTGTTTGTGGCAATACGAAGTACGGCGATCATGGTGTAGACATTGAACCTATCGGTTGGTTTTATAAACATGAGGTTTATGAGCTTGCCGCAATGTTACATGTTCCAAAGCAAATTATTGAGCGTGCTCCTACTGCTGGGCTTTGGGATGGGCAGACAGATGAGGGAGAACTTGGTCTTACATATGATCAGATTGATGAAGCATTGAAGAAATACTTTGATGGTGGTGATGATGCAATGGTTAGTGAGAACGAGCAGAAAATTCTAAGCTTAATTATTTCTAGCGCTCATAAAAGAAAGTCTATTCCGGTCTGTATGACGAGAGAGACACCTATTGTTTAGGGGTTATAATATGAGTCTCAACCAATTTTTTATGCAGCATATTGATGATTTGTTAAGAGAAATGGAATCATCATATTCCAAACTTTTAAATTTGCA
>Ga0209777_10001454_pt1 | contig 34066 bp, 26 predicted proteins | sample FrelakmetHBP12HB_FD_187147 | JGI IMG/M metagenome (GOLD analysis project Ga0209777, IMG submission 187147) | Freshwater lake sediment microbial communities from the University of Notre Dame, USA, for methane emissions studies -HBP12 HB (SPAdes)... | ecosystem: Environmental > Aquatic >... | reverse complement strand
GCACGATCCGGCGGAAATACCGAAGCTTCTTGCGCCAGTGCTCGATGGCTCCTGTGATCTTGTGGTGGGCAGCAGGTTTCTGGGGGGCGGAGAGTGGAAGGGCACTCTCCTCCGGCGCTGTGGCATGAAATTCTTCTCAGCAATTGTGAAATTACTCACCGGCCAAGCCATAACAGACCCCACATCCGGCTTTCAGGCCATGAACTCCAGGGTTGTCGAGCGATTGAGCGGGGGCGCCTATCCGGACGATTTTCCCGATGCGGATGTGCTGGTGATGCTGCTCAGGGAAAAATTCCGCATAAGAGAGGTCGGTGTGATCATGCGCCCGCCACCGCCGGGCAAATCAATGCACTCAGGGCTGCGGCCAGTGTATTATGTGGCGAAGATGTTGCTTAGCGTTTTCGTTGTGATGCTTCGCGTCAGTGAAAGGATGAAAGTATGACTCCCAGACAGAGGGTATTTGCGGTAATTGCCGCTTTGTCTCTCATGGTTCTTATCGTAGACCTCGTGCGGCGGCGAAAATTGAGGGAGGAATATTCGATCCTGTGGCTGGTGACGGGCGCAGGCGTGATTATATTAGCGGCCAGTTATGACCTCCAGCTCATGCTTACACGGCTCATCGGAGCGGTAAGCTCCTCAAGCACAATTTTCGGATTTGCTTTCCTTTTCCTTATCCTTATAAGCCTGCATTTTTCCGTGCGCATGTCGGGAATGGCTGAGCAGTTAAAAATTTTATCGCAGGAGCTGGCGCTTCTGAGGACCAAACAAAGGAATGGCGCCGATCGGCAAAAATGATCGAACGGCTCAGGGCATTCTGATCGCCCTTGCCGTCCTCACGGCCGTCTCCTTTTTGCCGGGCTGGGGCGCCATAGTGCTGGACGATGAGCAGGACATCCTTAATAATCTGTACCTCCACAGGGGCATTATTTCCGCGCTCGAAAAGGCTCCTTTCAGAGTAGTAACATATTTTACTTATTGGGTTAATGTTTCCGCGCCGGGCGCAGGCCCGTTTTCGCTGCACATGGTAAATATTATTCTTCACATTCTCGTCGGACTTATTCTTTACTTGACATTAAAGCGAATGATAGAAGGTGAAAAGGGCAAGGTAGCCGGCCTTGCGGGCGCCGGATTTTTTCTTCTAAATCCATTCATGGGGTCATCGGTGCTTTATATTTCCGCTCGACCGGCCATCCTTGTATCATTTGGATCGGTGCTTGCGACGTGGGGGACGGTTGCATACTTGAGGTCGGCGCGTAATTCGCATCTTGCCGCCGCCCTGGCGGGAGGCTTGATTGCGCTTTTTTCCAAAGAGACGGGCCTGGCCATTACTGTAATTATTGCCACAATGGCTCTTCAGAAATCGCAAAGACGCAGGCTGGCGGCCGTTCTGCTGCCTCTTTTTATCGTGACGGCCATATACATTCTGCTGCGGATGGGTCATGTGGTTGACCTCGGTGATCGCGGCCCGGATGCGCCCAGCCCAAAAGAATATTTATGGACACAGATGACTATCATCCCTCTCTACCTCAGAAAATATTTCTGGCCCATCAACATGGGCCTGGATTGGGATGTTAGGGTTCGCAGGGGGGCGCTTGAGCCTGCTGTTATCTCTTCATTTGTATTTTTAGCCATGCTTTTTGCATCCGCTGGCTGGCTTGCAAGGCGTAGTCCGGTGGCTTTATTTTTCATAATATGGATTCCACTATCGTTATTAGTCGAATCTTCGATCATCCCTCTTGCGGACCTGGCCTTCGATCATCGTTTTTATTTCGCAGGGGTCGGCATGGCCGCTCTTCTCGGGATAATATCCGGCGCGCTATGGGAACGATATCGGGGTAATAGTAGTCTTATATACATTGGATTAATTGCCGCGGTTTGTCTTGCTCTGTTGACAGTAAATCGTAGCTTGAGCTGGTCGAGCAATGTCGGCGCATGGCGCGAGGCTGTGCGGGTTGCTCCGAACAGTTTTCGCGCGCGTTATAACCTCGGCCATAATCTATTGGAGAATCGCAACTTCAGCGCCGCGCTGCCGCAACTCGATACCGCAATAAAAATAGGCGGCAAGGCGCCAATGGAGGACGCAATGGCTCTAAACGCGCGCGGATTGGTATACATCCGGCGCGGCGCAGTTGATCCGGCGATCAGTGATTTTACCAGGGCGGCTGAGCTGTGGCCGTCTTTCGGCGACGCCTTGTTACATCTCGGCGTGGCCTATATACTAAAAGGAATGCCCGACGAGGCAATCGAGATCCTCCAGCGTGCGCAACTGTTGCTGCCTGATGAGCCGAAAGTTGAAATGGCTTTGCAGAAAGCGCGCGCCGCTTCTGAGGCATTGCATGGCGCAAGCGGCGCCGATATAACTCCGAAATGAAGATATTGCTCACAGTCCACGGCTACCCTCCCGAAAAGGTCGGTGGGACGGAAACCTATACCATGAACCTTGCCCGCGCCCTCAAAGCCGGTCACGATGTGGCAATTTTCACACGTACTTCATTGCCCGGAGAGGAATATGCCCTCAACCGACGAGAAGATGACGGCGTCACTATATGGTCAGTGTGCAATACCTACAGTACACATCATGATTATGCGTTACACTATCGAAATCCTCACATAGAGCCGGCGTTCTCAAAGGCACTTGATGTTTTCAGACCCGATTTAATACACTTTACATATCTGCTCGGGGGGTTAAGCGCAAGCTATCTCCCGATGGCGGCGAAGCGGGGAATCAGGACAGTTGTCACTTTAACAGATTTCCATTTCCTTTGCGCATGGGGACAGCTTCTGACGCCCGAAGGAAACGATTGCCCCGGCCCAGACGCGGGCCTGCGCTGCGCGATGTGCTTTGCCGGAGAAAATCCTTATGTTGGATTGAGCTGGTGGCGAAAGTGGCGGACTATGCGTCTGACGCCTGAGGAACAGGCCCCAAGGCTGAACGCCCCCGGGCTTGTGAGAATGCGGGAGCGGATCAACTATCTCAAAGATGTATTAAATCTCGCTGATGTGATAATATCCCCGACCCGGTTTTTACAGAATGTATATCGAGATTGGGGGGTTGATTCGGTCTGTATTCCTTTTGCTATTGATAAATCCTTGTTTGAAGGCTTCGAACGCAGAAAATCTGAGGATATGAGATTCGGATTTATCGGCAGGTTGCTTCCACTGAAGGGCCTGCATATTCTACTTGAGGCGCTTTCCGACCTACCTGAGGACGTTGCAAACTGGCGGTTGTTAGTTTACGCCGATGACTCAGGCGATGAGGAAAAACAATACCTCACAAAAGTCATGAAAAATGTCCCAGATAATATTGTATTTCGCGGAACCTTTCCTGCGGAAAGTATTCGCGGCATATACGAGGACATGGATGTGCTGGTTATGCCAAGCCTATGGGCGGAGAATTCTCCGATGGCGCTTCTTTTCGCATTGCATACAAGAACGCCGGTGGTGGCTTCGGATATTGGAGGTGTGCGCGAAGTCGCGGGGCCGGAAAACGCATTTTTATATCCACCGCGGGACGTGCGAGCATTGCGCGACTTGCTTATTAAGATTTTGCGCCATCCGGAAACATTGCGGGAAATAAAACCTGTGAATGTGCAGGGTATGAAGGAACACATCGCCCAATTGAAAAGATTTTATTGGAGGGAATCGTCTTGACACATTGTCTGATACTTGGCGGCTGCGGATTCATAGGCTCTCACCTCGCGGATATCCTTGTGGAGCGAGGGTTCAGGGTGCGGCTGTTTGATCGTCTGAATGTTGACACGAGCCGGGTGTCGCACCTCGTGGCCAAGGCGGAAATCGTCGAGGGAGATTTTACCAATGAAGCCGATGTAGCGAATGTTCTTAAGGGAATTGATGTGGTTTATCATCTCGTCTCCACGACCCTCCCCGCCTCATCGAACCAGAACCCGGCCTACGACATTGAAAGCAACGTCGTCAGCACCCTGCGCATGCTTAGCATGGCGCGAGAGGAGAGGGTCAATAAAATTATCTTCTCATCGTCCGGCGGCACTGTCTATGGGCCGGCGCATAAAATCCCCATACCCGAAGATCATTCCACGGAGCCTATAACATCTTATGGTATTCAAAAACTCACAATTGAAAAATACCTGGCGCTTTACGGGCATTTGCACGGATTGGACTGGACCGTTTTGCGTCCATCCAATCCTTACGGCGAGAGGCAGGATCCGCAGAGCATTCAAGGCGCGGTGGGCGTATTTGCGGCGGCGATTAAAGAGGGAAGGCCCATCACAATTTGGGGAGACGGCTCGGTCGTCCGCGATTATATTTATGTTAAGGATGTCGCAGAAGCTTTTGCATGGTTCGCCGATAAAAAGGGAACATCAAGGATTTACAACATCGGCACTGGTGTGGGCACAGACTTGAATGCGCTAATCAAAATTCTCGCCAGTGCAAGCGGCCTCAAGCCGCATGTAAACTATCTGCCGTCCCGGAAAGTGGATTTGCCCGTCAATGTGTTGGATATAAGCCGCGCGCGGCGCGAGCTTGGCTGGGAACCGAAGGTCAACATCGAAGAAGGCCTGAAAAGGCTGTTCAGGGAGGCTTGACACGGCATCACGCCGGGACATTGCGGGGCTGCTAGTCGCGCTTTTCGCGGCCTCCGCGCTTCGCGCTTGGGGGATTAGAGAGCCGTTCGTTCATCCCCTCGACAGCGCTTTTCAGGAAACGTTAGCCCTTTCACATCTTAAATACGGCCTTTCGGTAACTCGCGGCCTCGCCACCACCGCAATGCTGGACGGCAAAGCCATTCACCACGCCGCCCACCCGCCTCTCCTTCAGCTTATTTATGCTGGGTTGTACTCTATATTCGGCGTTCATGAATGGGTCTCCCGATCTGTAAGCCTCATTGCCGTTCTGATAACAATAATAAGTCTGTGGGTCATCTTGCTGAGAACTGGCGCAAAGCGCGCCGCATTCACGGCGGCGCTGTTCTTCGCTGTTTTGCCGCTTTCGGTCGAATTATCCAGAACCACCAACTATGAACCGCTTTCAGTTTCGTTCATCTCATTGATTCTGGTCGGCTATCTGTGGCGGGATAGAAAATGGGGATTTGTATTGTTGTGCATAATGGCAGTGATAGGCGGATTGTTCGAGTGGACAGTTTACCTCGCCTTTCCCGCGCTCTTTATATCTGTTTTTGCTCGCGAAAAGAATATTAAATCTCTCAAGCCCCTGATTTTGCCCTCGTTGCTTGCAGCGATAACGTTAATGGCTTTATTTGCTTATCAATATGGTATAATAGGTCATATTCCGGTCCTGGGTCATGCAAAAATCCGCAGCAATCCGGCCGCTATCCCCCTTATATTCTTTAGTATAAATGATTTGAAAATATTGTTTGGTGGCAACCTTTGGCTTTATGTTCTCTGTGCTTATGGATTCTACATTCTTATAAAGAACAAGCGGACTAATCCGGAGCTTTTCATTTTGTTTCTTTATTTATTATCAGTTCCTTTGCTTTTTCTATTATTTGCGCCGCAACTCGTGCTTGCTCACCCAATCGCTCAATATTATTTTGTTCCTGTACTTGCAATTGGAATATCTATTTTTACTGAGAGACGGCTAAAGATTGTATCGATATTTTTTGGGATTATTCTGTTGGTTTTTATTGATACGGACCGAAGAATTTTGAAAGGACATAGTAATTTCCATTACAATCTTGCGAAGCTGATCGCGCAAGAAAAGCCTGGCGATCATTATTTCATTTTTGATTCCTCTGCGGTCGGATATTTACGGTATTATTATGGTGTCGAGACAATATATCCACTCGGGGGAAACGAACCGTCGCTTACGGAAATTGTCTCAAATAGCAAGGTTCGATATTTCATTCTTGATACCGCTCATCCCGAAGTGGGATATGTGAGGAAGATCATAGCAGGGGCGCCGGGTCTGAACCTCAAATGGCGGCTTCCCCAGACGGAGGTATGGGAGCGAGGCGCGGGTGACGGCGCAATCCATCTGACCAACGATCTCGAACGGGCGACCCTGCCGCCGCAGGGCGCCTTTTGGGAGACGCCGCAGGCGGATATGTGTGAGGCGGGGGGCCTTATGAGGTTCGGAATATTCCACCATGCGCGATTAAATGATTTTTCCACTATCATCTTTAAAGATGTCCCTCATGGGAAGAGGTTTAAGACAATGGCGATGCTTGACCCTGCGGTGTGCAATCCGCCAAAGAGCGACGGTGTCGGCTACTTTATTTCGATCAGAGGCGGAGATTGGAAAATGACCATGAAGGGGATATTGAAACCTGATAATAATTCCTGCGAGCCCAGACCGGTAGAGATAAACACCGAAGGCGCGCCTCCGCGGGTTGATGTGGAGCTATCAGTAAGTCCGCTTGGAAACGCCTCCTTTGACAGGTTTTACTGGGAGGATCCGCGGATTGAGCTTTAGGAGGAGGATGTGGACGGCGTAAGCGTTATTGTGCCGGCGTACAACGAGAGCCATGGCATCGTCAGTGTCTTGAAACAAGTTCAGGGTGCGCTGGAGGGCATCAATCACGAGCTGCTTGTCGTGGATGACGGCTCGACCGATGACACATTTCCTTTGGCCAGCGGGGTGCAGGGGACGAGAGTCATTTCGCATGGCGCCAACCTCGGTTATGGCGCTTCCTTGAAGACCGGACTGCGGCAGGCGAAATACGACACGGTCATGATAATAGACGCCGACGCCACCTACCCCGAAGGGGCCATACCGGAACTTGTGAGGCGATCCACAGACGCAGACATGGTTGTCGGCGCAAGGACCGGCAGGGTCGAGGGGGAGCAGGCGCTCAGGCGAATTGTTAAAAATATTATTGTCTGGCTCGCGAACTGGCTCGCTGAAACGCGCATCCCGGACCTCAACTCGGGGCTTCGCGTTTTCCGCCGCGACCTCGGTCTCAAGTACATTCATCTCCTCCCATCCGGATTTTCGTTTACCGCGACGATAACGCTCGTGCTTCTCTCCGAGGGGTACCGCGTGGAATATATGCCGATTGAATACCGCAAGCGCAAAGGATGGAGCAAATTCCGGCCGTTCCAGGATACTTTGAACATGATTATTCTGATTCTCCGAACGCTGGTGTATTTCAATCCTTTGCGCGTATTTGTTCCGCTCAGTGTTGCGCTTGTCGTGTTGGCCTTCTTCGTACTGGGCCTGAGTCTGGCAATCGAGGGTCGCGCATGGGACATCACGATCATCGCGATCCTGACGGCGGCAATTCAGGTTTTCGGCATCGGGCTTATCGCCGACCTGATCGGCAAACGATACAAATTGTGAAAATAGCGCTGGTCCATCCGCCCACGCGGCGCATGATCGAATCCATCCTCCCAGCGGATATCGAGGGCAGCCGCGGCCATAATCCTCCTCTGGGGTTGCTTTACCTGGCCGCCGCGGTGCGCAAAGCTGGTCGGGATGATGTAATGGTCCTGGACGCGCAGGCCGAAGAGCTTGACGATCAATCAATTGAGCGAAAGCTCGGGTCATTTGAGCCGGATGTGGTGGGGATCACCGCGCTTTCGTTCACTCTTCTGGATGCGCTCGCGGTCGCGCAAATTGCGAAAAAACTTGGCGCTGTAACCGTCCTCGGCGGGCCTCACCCGCATATTTATCCGCTGGAGACAACATCGCTTGGCGATGTAGATTACATAATATGCGGCGAGGGCGAAAAGTCCTTCCCACAACTGCTGGACGCGCTGCGCGAAGGGAAGAGACCGCTGGACGTCCCCGGCGCAGGCTGGCGGGATGAGCGGGGTTATCGGTGCGGGCCGGATTTAACGGGATTTCTTGACATGAGTGAGTTGCCGGCGCCGGCCCGCGATTTGGTTGATGTAAACAAATATACATCTGTGCTTGCGCGCACGTCTCCCGTCACCACCATAATATCGAGCCGCGGGTGCCCGCATCGCTGTCTATTTTGCGACAGGCCTCACCTGGGGAGAAAATTCAGGGCGCGGGACGGTGCGGCGGTGGCGGACGAAATAGGCCAGTGCATCGGGCTTGGTATCCGGGAGTTTCTTTTTTACGACGATAACTTTACAACCGATCGCGGGCGCGTGCTCGCTATTTGCGATGAGATTCGTTTGCGCGGCTATAATATCATCTTTGATGTGCGGGCGAGGGTGAATGACCTTGACGCCGAGATGCTCGCCGCGATGAAAGCGGCGGGCTGCGACCGTATTCATTTGGGGGTGGAGTCTGGGGACGCGGAAATTCTGAAGACGCTGCAGAAAGGTATCACCCGCGAGGGTGCGGAGCGAGGTTTCAGGATCGCGCAACAGGCCGGCATTCGCACTCTAGCGTATTTCATGTTCGGTTCGCCGGGGGAAACGCTGGAGACAGCGTCGCGAACGGTTGAATTTGCAAAGGCTCTCAGGCCGGATTATGTGCATTTTTCCATGTTGATTCCTTTTCCCGCAACTAAACTCTATGCCATGGGCCTCGAGCGGGGAATCTGGAAGAAGGATGTGTGGGCCGAATATGCACGGGATCCGAAGCAAAGTTTTGTTCCGCCCATGTGGGAGGAGAAGCTCGATCGGAAGGCTCTCGCGCGTATAACGATCGAGGCTTACAAGAAATTCTATCGCAGCCCGGCTTATTTGATCAGACGGTTGCGCCGCATACAATCGGCCAATGAGTTTTTGCGGCAGGCCAAGGCGGGGATAAAGATTTTCAAGTTGTAGGTCATGGATGTAAGTGTAGTGATAGCATCTGGCCGCAGCGACGCGGCGCGATGTCTCAAGTCACTCGAGAGGCAGGAGGGCGGCTTGAGTTACGAGGTTATTGTCGTTGGTGAGGAGGGGATGGCGCGGCCTTCGAGGGATATTATTTGGATGATTGCCAACACTTCTAACCCGGCGACAAAGCGCAACATAGGCGCACAGGCCGCACAGGGCCGATACATCGCATTTATTGACGACGATGCGTGGGCGCCGCCGGACTGGCTCCAGAAAATCCGCCGATTCCTGGATGCCAATCCCGGCATAGCAGGGCTTGGCGGGCCTAATCTCCAACCGGAAGACGCCAGCGACGCCGAGCGACTCACCGACGCCGTGCTTTCATCAAGGCCTGGCAGCGGCTCGCACAGCTACGCGGCTGAGGGCACAGAACACGAAGCGAAAATTGGAGAGATTCATCTTGTGAATTTTGCCACAAGGCGTGATTTTTTCCTCAAAATGGGCGGTTTCAACGAAGCGCTCGGTTACGGCGCCGAAGACAGTGAGTTCATATATGCGGCGAGGAGGCTTCAGCGCGCGCGTTTCCTCTATTCGCCTTCACTTTTTGTCCGGCACAGGCGCCGCGCTTGGGGCGCAGACCTGCTTCGTCAACGATTCGGACTGCGCATGCAGAACGGCAGGCTCCTCTGGGAGCGACCGGGCATGTACATGGGGCATCCGATGTTCCTTGCCGGACTCACAGGGGCCTATTTATTGCTGCCGCTATTGTTAACGGCTCCTTTATTAATCGCCGTTTGCGGATTATTCTATCTGGCCGCCATGATATATTTATCGAGTAAGGTAAATTACAACAATGAATTCCGCTGGATTCTGGCGACGGCGGCTGTGCACGCCGCTTCAGTTCTGGGTCTGGCGGCGGGATTTTTGAATATTCCGTCCCGGCGCAAGTATGCCGGGCTTGCGAGAAGGCCTTAAGTGATAGCCACCATCCTGCGCAACTCGAAGTACATCGCGCGCAAGAAGGGAATGCTGCCGGTTTATCTTCTCCTTGGCGCGACATGGCGATGCAATGCGCGCTGCGTCACCTGCTTCAACTGGAAGAAACTTAACAATAACGTCCGGGAATTGTCTGTTGACGAACATCGCCGCATAGCCTCAAACATGGGGCCGATTACGTGGCTGTTATTCACGGGCGGCGAGCCTGTCCTTCGCGAGGATTTGCCGCAGGTCGCCGAAACCTATTGTTCGATAAACGGTGTGGAGCGAATCACCGTCCCCACCAATGCGCTTCTGCCCGGCCGGACCGAAGAAGTCGCGCGAGGCATTCTCGATAGCTGTAAGAAAGCGCGAATCGCCTTCTCTCTCGCAATTGACGGCGTCGGCGCGCTGCATGATTCGATTCGAGGAGTGAATGGCAATTTCGATAAGCTCCTCGACACCTACAATTTGCTCGCGAGGCTCAAGAAGCGGGAGAAACGTTTCTCGATAAACCTGAACACGGTGCTGATGAATATCAATATCGGCAAAATTGACGAGCTTATGCTGTTTGTAAAAATGAAAATGCCGGAGGCCGATTTCCACGGTTTTGAAATACTGCGCGGACGTCCACCCGATAATTCGATTAAGCCGCCGAGCGCCGATCAGTATCGTGAGGCTTTGAAAAAACTGGTTCCTTACTGGGCGGGTTTCCCGTTTTATCGGGGGCCGCTGAGGAGGGTGCTGCGCGCCGCGAAGATCGAATCCCGCCTGATCGAGCTGGAGACGCTGCAAGGGGTCGGACCGGCCTTACCATGCCACGCCGGTTGGGTCTCTTGCGTGATTGACGCCGAGGGGAACCTTTCTTTCTGTGAGGAACTTGACGATCAGATCGGCAACCTGCGGGATTCCGGCTATGATTTTAAAAAGCTGTGGTTTTCCGATAAAGCCGACAGGCTGCGCAAATTTATCGCCGGCAAGAGCTGCCGCTGCACCCATTCATGTTTCGTCGGGTCCAGCATGATGTTCGAACCTCGTTATTACCGACGCCTTCTTATGCGCATGATCCGAACCTATCATTTTTGCGGTTGAACGGATATCAATAATTTATCTCTGAGACCCCTCATGATGTCACTTTGAGTATTTGATGTTAAACTTATGTTATGTGACAAAATGTCACCTGGAGGTCAATAATGCCCAAGTATTTTCTCATGGAACGCAAAAATGGAATCCTTACTTTAACGATAAACTATCCGGCAAAAAGGAACATGATGAATGAAGAAATGGGGGTGGAGTTTGCGGGGATATGTGGCAAGTTGGCCGGGGATGAATCTCTGCGAGCTATGGTTTTAACGGGCGCAGGGAACGCTTTTTGCGCGGGAGGAGACCTTGAGTGGCTATTGGAGAAGGCAAAAAAGCCGAGGGAAGAGAATCGGGTTGAAATGGTTTCTTTTTATAAATTATTCCTGAAGGTCCGGGATATTGAGGCGCCGGTAATAGCCGCTATAAACGGCCCTGCCATTGGCGCCGGCATGGCATTGGCGATGGCTTGCGACATAAGGCTGGCATCGAGATCGGCCCGAATTGGCGCGACTTTCGTGAAGCTTGGGCTTAATCCCGGCATGGGGTCAACGTGGCTTCTCCCGAGGCTTCTTGGCCCGCAGCGGGCGATGCTTTTACTGGCGACGGGGCGAATTGTGGGCGCTGATGAGGCGTATCGGTTGGGGATTGTGGAGGCGGTTTATGAGAATGGGGCCTTGCTTGGGGAGGCGTTCAAACTGGCGGAGGAATTCTCGTCCGTCGGGCCGCTTGCGGTGCGCTGGACAAAACGGACCATCTGGCGGGGGATAAATAACAACCTCAACGACCATCTTCAGGATGAGGCCTTGGGTCAGGCTGATTGTTACTCAACTCAGGATTTTAAGGAGGGAATTGTAGCCACGAAGCAAAAGCGATCACCCAAATTCATTGGAAAGTGACAACATGCCCCTTTTTCGCCGTGTTGACATATTCATCATAAGGCTATACTATTGTTAACTGGAAGAATCCCGTATCTTTTAGCTTGGCACTGAACGACCTTTGGAGGGGGTTCAATCCTTTGGATAAATCGTTGATTAAAGCATTAAAATCGAGCAAGGGGAATCTTGCGCGTCGGTGGGGCCGTAGTGTGGGCAAGGATGCGCTTGACGGCGGTTCCGACGCTGCCAAGCCTCTTAATAAATGTACCCGCGATCACTTGAGCGCAATAATTGACTCGCTGGCTTCAGGTGACAAGGGGCATATCATGAAAATGGGTGCGGATGTGGCCAGCGCCGCCTCGGGCCAGGGGATTCGTCTCTCGGATATATTACGGGCCACTGGGGAAGGTCGCCGCGTTTTGATTGACTTTCTCGATGAGGTGGAAAAGGACAAGGATGTCGTTGTAAAAGCCATTCGCAATGTGGATGAGACTTACGCAGCGCTCGATGTGGCGATTGCGCAATCTTTCCGCCGTCTCGAGCGGGAAAAAACAGAAAAAGACGATCGTGAAGTTATCCGGCAGGATGAAGAATTAAAACTGCTTCGCCTGCGAATGGAAGAAGTGGAGCGTTCGGGCAGGGCGCTTGGCGCAATGGGGATCGAGCTATTGTTGCTGGACAACCGCCGCAAAGTGTTATGGGCCAACAGCGCGGCGCGGCGTTGGTTTCCGGAAAGCGGAGGAACCGAGGGATGGACCTGCGGGCAGGTCCGGGGTGTGCCGGCGGGAGTGTGCGAAGATTGCCCCACGTCATGGGCCATCCGGAACAAGCAGATGGAGCGCGGCATGGTCTCGAACAGCCGCGAGGGAAAGCGCGAGTTTTACGAGGTTACGGCATTCCCCATACTGAACGACAACGGGGATGTTGAGCAGGTTATCGAGCTGATCCAGTACGTAACACATCGCATCCACGAAAGCGAGGAGAAGCGGCAGAGTGAGGAATATTACCGAATCCTCTTCGAGCATTCTGAGAACGCCGTATGCGTCCTCCAGCCTGACAAGACGATAAGCCGCATCAACAGGCGGTTTTCCCAGATGGTAGGTTATGCCCGACATGAGGTTGAGGGCAAGATGAGTTTCCTCGATCTGGTGGCTGAGGATGAGCGCGCCCGCATGGCGCGTTACCACGAAATGCGCCGCGTCAACCCCTCCGGCGTGCCCGACAGCTACGAATTCACTTTCGTGACGCGCACAGGAGACGAGCGCCGCGCAATTGTCACCGTCGGGCTGGTGCCCGGAACTTTGCAGAGCATCTGCTCAATCCGGGATATTACCGAAGAAGAACAAATCAAGGAATTTCTGGAAGCGGTGCTGCACGACAGCGCCGACGCCATTATCGGCCTCGATAACGAGGACCGAATAATAAGCTGGAATATGGGCGCCGAGCAGCTCTTCGGGTATCGTGAATCCGAGATCATCGGGAGGCACTTTTCCATTCTGGTTTCAAAAGATTTAATCGAGGCGGGCGAGTTGCAGCGCATCCGCGAGGTAACTCGAAGGGAAGGATATCTGAAGAACTATGAGTCCGAGCGCATAGCCAAAGACGGCCGCCGCATCAGGATCAATTTGACCCGCACAACGCTCAAGGACAAACTTGGCAAGACAAGAGGCACTTCGGCCATTCTGAGAGACGTAACTGAACAGAAGGCCCTCGAACAACAGGTCATTCACGCCGAGAAACTGGCGGCCATCGGCCAGTTGACGGCAGGGCTTGCACACGAGATGGGCACACCCCTTAACATCATTTCGGGCCGGGCGGAATACCTGCTTTCCGACTTCCCCACCGATGATCCGCGACGCGAATCACTGAACGTCATTATTCACCAGACCGAGCGAATGGTGCAACTGATAAACAACCTGCTCGAATTCTCGCGCCCTCAGAAGGTGCATTTTGCCAAGCTGGATATCTGCGAGGTCGTAGAGGGGGTCATGACGTTGCTCGAATCGCAACTCGCAAAATCCAACATACTGGTAGACCTTCAATGCGCCTCAGACATGCCCCAGATAGAGGCGGATTATCACCAGCTTCAACAGGTTTTTCTCAACCTTATACTCAATTCAATACAGGCAATGCCAAAGGGAGGACGGATTGACCTGAAGATAAAGCCAAAAGGTGACGCCAGAACCGTAAGGGCCTTAGTTTCCGACACTGGCGTAGGTATTTCGGAGGAAAACATGGCGCGAATATTCGAGCCATTTTTTACAACCAAGGACTCAGGACAGGGCACCGGCCTCGGACTGGCCATAGTCGCCAAGATACTCAGCGATCACGGCGGCGATATTGCCGTGGTAAGTCCAGCGGGGAAAGGTGCCTCGTTCAACATTACCCTGCCCATTACCCAATCAAGGTCGGAGGATAGCTGAGGAGAGCGCATTTAACGGGACGGATAACAAGACACCTCTATAGCAGGGGCGCAGCCAGTTGTGCCCCCGAATGAGAATGAGTTATGAAAGACGAACGCATACTGATTGTTGATGATGATGCCGATATGGGGTTACTCCTCAAGGATTTCCTCTCCAAAAATGGTTTTGAAGCGGACGCCGTTGTGAGCGGGAGGACAGCGCTAGTTAAGATTGAGGAGACGGATTACAAAGTTGTCATCACGGATATAAGAATGCCGGATATGGACGGTCTTGAGGTTCTCAGGCGGGTCCGCGAGGTGCGCCCGGATACGGCGGTGATAATGATCACGGCGTTTGCAACGATAGACCTTGCCGTCGAGGCGATGCGCGCGGGGGCGTTCCATTTCGTTACCAAGCCCTTCAAGATGAAAGAAATTCTCGCGATCCTCCGAAAGGCGATGGAGCATCAGGTGCTCAAGCGGGAGAATATCCTGTTAAAGCGCGAAGTCGAGACTATTTACAGTTACGGAAACATCATCGGAAAGAGCACGGCCATAAAGAAGGTTTTCGACCTCATCGGGAGAGTGGCGGCGACCACGAGCAATGTGCTGATCCTCGGGGAGTCCGGGACTGGCAAGGAACTTGTCGCAAAGGCCATTCATTATAACGGTCCGCGGCGCGATAAGCCGTTTTTGCCCATCAACTGCGCGGCCATCCCCGAGGGACTTCTCGAATCCGAGCTTTTCGGACACATCAAAGGCGCGTTCACCGGCGCGATAGCGTCACGCCGCGGCCTTTTCCTTGAATCACAGGGCGGCACCATATTCCTCGATGAAATAGCAGAAATGGGCCTCGGCCTTCAGGCCAAGATACTCCGCGTACTCGAAGACAAAGAGGTCCGACCCGTTGGCGGCGCCGAAGCAGAGCATGTAGACGTGCGCATTATCGCCGCCACACAACGCGATCTCAGGGAAGAAATCTCCGAGGGCAGATTCCGCGAAGACCTTTACTACCGCCTCAACGTCATTCCCATCAACATCCCTCCTCTTAGAGAAAGAACAGAAGATATTCCGCTGCTCGCCGAACATTTCCTCAAAAAATGCAGCCCTACCGTTAATCCAATCGTGAAAGGCTTCTCCAAAGAAGCCATAGCAAACCTGATTATGCATCCCTGGAAAGGAAATGTGCGCGAGCTGGAAAACCTCATCGAGCGCGCCCTGGTCCTCGCCTCGAATCCCATCATAGAAGTGAACAACCTCCCTTATGAACCTTCATTCAACACCCCACAACTCGCCCAGGAAGCCATCGAAAAAGAAATGACCCTCCAAAAACTCGAAGAGAAATACATCAGCGAAATCCTCAAAAAAACAGGCGGCCACAAAGAACGCGCCGCCAGAATCCTCGGCATTAACCGCAGAACCCTCTATAGAAAAGAACAACGACTCAACCAGGAAGAATTAAAAAACCGGTTAAATAAAAACAACAACTAGACCGACTCAAACAAGCGCTCAATCAGTCATCGGACATAATAAAGAAACTATGCATTTGCATACTCTGAAATTATGTATTATAATATTTATATTAGAGAGTCTTGAAGAGCACGTTGCTTTAAAAAATCCCCAATCAGAAATAGCATTGCGATAAACAAATCCGATTGCGCTCCATTAAGGTAAACCACTTAGGATTGTTTGATAGAGGTTGGAGTAAAAAGCGCGCTTCCGGGCATGAGGACTTAATTGGGCTGTGAAGTGTTCCGCCAGCGAGTATTGTGGCCTGCTACTGCAGGAGCGGTTTTCATTTGCGGCGGATCATTTTATATGGTAGAATAATATTAAAGCCGTAGGAAAGGAAGGAGGCAAAGAAGGTGAGAGGAAAGGTGTTACGGATCGTTCCTGTAATGGCTGTGGTGGTGGGTCTTGCGCTTGCGGTGGCCGCGGCTCCGACGTATGTCGGATCGGATAAGTGTAAAATATGCCACAAAGATCAATACGGCGTCTGGGAAACCACCAAGCATTCAAAGGCATGGTCCGCTCTTAAACCCGAAGAACAGAAAAAACCCGAATGCGCTGGCTGCCATTCCACCGGCGGCATTCCGAACGTAGGCTGCGAAGCTTGCCATGGGCCGGGCAGCGAATATAAAAGCCCGAATATCATGAACAAGGCAAAATGGACCGCCGACCCGGCCGGACAACTCAAACTGGCCCAGGCCGCCGGCCTCAACCCCAAACCCAACGAAGCAGTCTGCACAAAGTGCCATAACAAGAAAAGCCCGAACTTCAAGAGCTTCAACTTCAACGAATACAAAACGAAAATTAAACATTGGAAATAACTGCTAACGGCAAACCTGCGGGGTGCGGGCAATATCCCGCGCCCCGGTAAACTTAATTCCAAAGCTTTAGGGGGCTTCTGCGCCTGCTATACTATCTGCTGAGTTTCCCCCTATAACCACCTATAACTTTATAGTTCACCTAGTGATATCCATCTGGGGCGTTAATTAAAAACTAAGCATAACCTTAAAATCTTTTTCGCCACCCCTAATTCGATTTGAGGTGACAATTTTCTTAGCAAAAACAATTGGTTAGGCGCCGTTTCTAAGCGTTGTGGCCTCTAACTTAAAGAGAAAAGGAAAATTTATCATGAAGGGGGCTTGACAAAGTGAAAGTAATATGATAAACATGATAATACTTATCATTTTGCAAGCATATTGGGCGAAAGAATACCGTGGCGAATGGACAAATGATTTCACTGGCTAAATTTCCGGTATGAAACCTAAATGATAGCAGCGTAAAGAAGGAAAAAAGACGGATTCCTATGATACCCACTGCAAAAAAGGCTGTATTAGCGGTCATGGTCATGTGGATGGTCTTATTGATTCCCTGTCTTTGCAGGGCGGCAGATGAACAGCCATCCTTGAGAGGATCAATCGAAGACCGTTACAGGTACCGGTCCGACGGCAACGTCACGGATCAGGACATGTTTCAACGTCTTTCGCTCGACTATTTCCGTCCCTGGAGGGATGCCCAAGTCGGATTTGTATTTTTAGGGCTTCTTGAGGAAGACCTGGACAAGAACCCGCCGGCGAACCAATATTTCCCGTTTCGCGAGGTGAGTGACGCCTATAAGGGCAGCACAGCCGGATGGCTGTATCTTGCCTATGCCGAGCTGGACACGCAGGGGTTTGTGCAGTCGGCCAGGGTGGGCCGGCAGGAGATACTGGAGCTTGAGCCGATAGCGTTCGATGGCGGGTTGGTGAGTGTCAGGCTCTGGAAAAAGATAAGTCTGACCGCTTTCGGCGGCGTTCCGGTGAATCTTTTCGAGAGCGACCACAATGGCGATTCAGTTGCGGGCGCTTATGTGGAGTATCGTGTTCTGAGGAGCCTGGCGCTGACCGCCGGTTACCTCAGACTGCGCGACAGGGTCGAAATGCTCGATGGCGCCAAGGAAACGCTTCATGCCGATCTGGTGGCTATGAAGGCGTTTTGGCGGCCGATGCGCGGATTGGATTTCACACTTCGCGGCACAATGCAGGACGGCGAATTCCGCGACGCCACCGCCAGGGCGTCGTTCCGCAACTACGACTGGGATGTCCTCCTCACAGCTTATTACGCGGCGCAATTCATCGAGCGCGATGCGGCGCCGCTTAATCAAGACCCGTTCGCTATCATCCTCGGCCCTTATCAGCCTTATGAGCAGGCCGGGTTTACCGCATATAAGGGGATAGGCAAGTACTTGGGCGTCGAAGGCGGGGCCATGTTCAGGGAACTTTTTAACAAGGGCAAAGAGAGCGTGTACAACCACGATTATTCGAGGTATCTCGCCACCTTATACCTCTACAAGCTGCCTTTCAAGGGTTCCCAGTGGACGGTTGGGGCGGACTGGTGGTCATCTCCAGGCAATGTCCATAGTCAAAGCATTCGCGGCGAGTTTATGCAGCGTTTCATGAAGCGGGGCAAGTTTTTCATCGGCGCCACTTACGATCTCTACAAAGTGGATGAATTGACCGGCCAGGAGACGAGCGACGTGAGAACCTATTACATAGGCGCCACCATCCCCACCGGCAAGCACTTCTACGTTGGCGCCGATTACCGCTTCGAGGACAGCGACGTCAGGCAAACGGACGCCTTTAACGCCAGGTTGGGTTATGAATTCTAATAAAGCAAAAAATATGAAAATACTGGTTCTGCTGGCAAGCGGCATTTTCCTCGCTCTCGTGATGTTGGGTTCTTCCTGCAGGAAAGGCTTGCCGACGTTCAGCCACAAAAACCATGTTCAGGACCAGGCTCTCCAGTGCGATACATGCCACACCGGAAGCAAGGACGGCGCACAGGCGGGCGTTCCATCTCCAGACGTGTGCGCGACGTGTCATGAGGAGGCCAAGGACAAGAAGAACCTCGAGCTGGCGAAGAGCCTCGCTCAGAAATGGCCCCGGTTCAAAACGCTTTCCCCAGACGGCATTTTCTCGCATAAGAAACATAAAGACGCGGGGATCAATTGCGAAAGCTGCCACTACGGTATAGCAAAGAGCAAAAAGGTGTCGCAGAATTTCATGCCTGATGAAAAAACCTGCCTGAAATGCCACAAAGAAAAGCGCGTTTCCACCAATTGCGCCACCTGCCACCAGAAAATTTCACCCACATCGGCCCCGCCCGATCATGCTCAGTCATGGGCAAAGTTCCACGGCGAAGCGGCCCGGGACCCGGTGCGCGGAGGGCGTTGCGCGCGGTGCCATACCAGGAATACTTGCGACACTTGCCATCAGACGCAGAGGCCCGCAGATCACACCGGCGCAAGCTGGGTGGAATTCGGGCACGGAGCGGATTCTCGCCTTGACCGATCGAGGTGCGCCACGTGCCATCGCAGCGATTTCTGCATGACGTGCCATAAAGAATCCGAGCCGAGAAGCCATGCCGGCGCATGGGGGCCTCCCTCGGATCGCCATTGCTTCGATTGCCATCTCCCCGGCGGCGGCATGTCACAAGATTGCGCCGTGTGCCACGGGGCCAGAATATCTCACCCGGATGCCCCGGCGAGGCCGTCCGGCCTGCCTCATTCGGCCGCAACGGATTGCCAGTCATGCCACACGGGGTTCCTGATGAGGCATCCGGATAACGGAGATAACTGTTTAAATTGCCACAAATAACTACCTACAGGAGAAGAGTGGAGTATAAAAACATGTCAGGCAAAGAGAAAAGCGGAATAACCTGGATGAAACGGTTCGCCGTCCTGTTCGCGGTTTCATTGGCGACTTACGCAGGCTGCGCGAAAACCTCGACAAACACCAACCCCTCCGGCGCCGCGGGAACGCCTGGAGGCGGCCCGCCGGCTCAAGCGGCAAACGTCGGCATGGACGTGTGCGTCAACTGCCATTACGGGACGGCGCAGGCATGGCTGACGGGCCAACATGGAAATATGGAAGACAAGTCTCCCGTTTACAACCCGAGCTTGAATGACCTCGGCTTTCCATACTTCGGTTTCTCCGAATGGGATAACACCTGCTACAAGTGCCATGACCCTCTCGGCGACAGCAAGCACCTCATTACTGATGTTACCGGAAACTATCCGCGCCCCGTTATCGGTTGCGAATCATGCCACGGCGGAGGCTCAAACCACTTCGGCATCGGCGCAATACCCTACGCGGCCCCCGACCACTCCCAATGCGGACAGTGCCACAGCAAGGACTTCCCCTCAGGACACCTCCTATACCACCCGAACGGCTCGAATATCATGGAAGATTACGAACAATCAGGACACTCCCACTCCATCAACTCGCACAATTACGTAACCGACAGCGCCACGGACGTAAAGGCGATATGCTCGCGCTGCCACACGGCTGAAGGGTTTGAGGAATACGTGGGAATGCTTCCAGAGACCTCAAGTCATGATGACATTGTCAACGCTCTTCAAAATGAACCGCCGATTCAAAACGCAACAAACATCGAATGCTACACCTGCCATGATCCGCACACAGCATCGGCATACGGTTCAAATACCCTGACAAGAATACCGGCTTCCGTTGACCTCAAAGGCAACCCACAATCAAGCGAGTTTAATACCTGCGCCTCATGCCATCAGCTTGTCAACCCCGACGGCGCCGCTATAACCGACTGCTATCATGATCCTTCGGTCAATCCTTACGGAGGCACGCAGGAGATCATCGTTGACACACACGCTGCTGTGCCCGGCGACACGAGGCTAAACACCGGCACAGGCGAATTGCCCCTCCTGATGGTGAAAAAAGGCGATTCCAACGCATGCGCCGCCTGCCACAGTCCTCACCTGGCCAGCGCAGAAATCAACAGGCAATGGAGGGAATCCGGCCACGGCAATTTGCTCGATACCCCCTTCACAGAACAAGATTTCGACAATCCCGCCGGCAGCTACCCCTGCAAACGTTGCCATACCGCCACTGGCTTCAAAAATTTCGCAACCAGCGCCGCATCTTACAACCCGGCCAGCAACGCTGTCGCTGTTCAATTCTATTACCTGAAGTCGCCTACAACAGGAAACAGCGGCCAGAATGAAGCTCTCTACTGCTGGGCATGCCACTCCGATTACCATGGAACCTTGCGGAACCCCGGCCCCATAACCCCAAGCCTCATCGCAACAGGTTACGCCGGAATACCTCCAACCACCACTTATGCGATTTACAGGGATTGGTCCAACACCGACGTCACCTTCCCTGACCTGAACGCATCCAACGTCTGTCTGTCTTGCCATTCCGGGCGTGAAAGCGGCGGGAATATACATAATGACGGCGCCACCAACTTCGTCAACGGCAGCTTCAGAAATTCCCATTATCTGGCGGCGGGCGGTGTCATGTTCACCAAGATCGGGTACGAATTCAGCAACAGCGGAAGAAACTACGCCAACCCCGATTCCTATCTGCATGACAGCGTCGGCACAACGGCGGCCCCCAATACAGGCTCAAACGGCCCCTGTGTCGAATGTCACATGAACACGCCCCAAAAGCACCTCTTCTCGCCCGTATCGGTGGATGAAAACACTGGTAATGTCACCGCAGTTACCAGCTTGACTTGCGCCATCTGCCACGCTGTAGGTAGCTTGGAGGGCGTGATTACTGCGGATATTCTTAATGAGAATGAATCTGAATTCCAGGACGCTCTCTCGGCGCTGGCGGATCAGTTGGCGGCGAAGAGGGGATTCTATTTCTCTCCTCAAAATCCCTATATCTTCACAGCGCCTTATGATCCGGCTTATAATGAGGCTACCGCTAGCCCCCACTGCCAGAAGAACATTGCAGTCAGGAACTGGCAGACCGGCGGCAACCAGCCGACACCAGGATGGAACGGATCATCATGTTGCTTCGCCACAACAGGGGGCTGCGTCGGATATGCCGCCGCCACAACTCCGGGAACGGCCGGCGCCGGAAAAGACAACATGGGCGCTGCGTTTAACCTCAACATGCTCGAACACGAGCCAGCCGCTTTCGTCCATAACAGCACTTACGCCAGCCGCCTGATTTACGACTCCATAGACCTGATAGACGACGGCCTGCTTAACGACTCGGTCGCCGCGACCCTGAACGCTTACACTACAGAGCCGTTCAAAACCGGCGCGATAGCTTTTATCTTGACTTCGCCATCATGCTCCGGCGCGGCATGCAGGCCATAACGTAAACATTCAACATGTGACTTGCAATTCACGGGGGACCGGAATGTTCCGGCCCCCGCAACTGCCTAAGCGGCTTGACACCAGGCCCCTGCTTATGACAAAATGAATATAAAATGAGCCGACAAGATGAGATTCAACTGTTAAGCGGCGAGCCGCAAGGCGGCTTCTTTCGGCGCTTAATCCGACTATTTGGCGTCCATTTCCCCTATGGCAATTGGTATCGTATTTACCTTTCGGGGCGGTTTTTTATTTTTATCGGCCTACTCATGCTATGTTGGCTTATTCTGCTTGGCTCGATGTATGAATACAGCACAAAGCCCGGCTTTTGCCGGACATGCCATCTCATGGAGCCGTACTATCAGGCATGGGCCACTTCATCACATAGGAAATATGCGACCTGTGTTACGTGCCATTATCCGCCGAGCGGCGGCGTTATTTCAACCAAGATGAGGGCCATGAGCCAGCTTGTTCAATATATCACAAGAACGTACCATCCGCGGCCCAAGGCTGAAGTCGAGGACACAAACTGCCTCCAGAAGGGCTGCCATGAAACGAGGCTTCTCCAGGGCAAAATCACCATGCGGGGCGGCGAAATACAGTTTGATCACACCCCGCACCTTAAACAACTCCGCCGCGGCATGCAGCTGCGCTGCACCAGTTGCCATTCGCAGATCATGGTCGGCACACACATTGAGGTCACGCTTACAAGCTGCTACGACTGCCACTTCAAGGGCCACACGCCGGGCCGAAATCAGTTGCCGCTCGCAGGGTGCCTCAGTTGCCATAAGCCGCCAAGCACCCCAAAAGACCTCGGTGAAGGCCTTACCTTCAATCATGCCGATTATATCAACCGAGAGGGCGTCCAGTGCATCTTCTGCCACGTTGACAGCGTCAGCGGGGACGGCGCCGCGCCGAAAGAGCGCTGCTTCTCTTGCCATAACACCCCCGAACGCCTAGCGCGTTACGGCGACACCGCTTTCATTCACCTGAACCACGTCACCAATCATAAAATCGAATGCCAGGCATGCCATCTCGGCATCGAGCATAAGATTCATGTGGAACCACTCAGTGAGGGCACGTGCAACCGCTGCCACGAGCCTTCCCACCAGGCCGTTCTAGATATGTATCAGGGCAGATGGCCCGGTCTCGATAAACCGCAGCCTGCAACCATGGGCCGCGCGGGGGTCAATTGCATCGGCTGCCATCAGCACGAAGTACAAGCCGATCCCGATCATCTATTCGCCCCCATAAATTGGATCACAGACGCCAAATCGTGCGCCGTCTGCCACGGCGAAGGCTTCGATGATTACATCCAAACATGGAAAAAGGACATGAACGACTCCCTGGCGCGAATCGAGCCGCTTATCGCGAGCTTGAAAACCAAAATAAATTCCCTGCCGCCCGGAGACCCAAAGCTGGCCACCCTGCAAGCCCTTCTGAAAAGGGCCGAGACGGAAAAGGCGTTCCTGAAATACGGACATGGCGTTCATAATTACGATCTAGCCAGCGCAAAACTCGTGGAGCTTGAAAAAGCCCTCAAAGAAGCGCAATAATTTTCAAATTTTATATTGAAGATTTTTGATTTTAGATTTACAATACTTCACAGTGAAATCCTTCAATTGAAAATCAAAAAGCTAAAATCAAAAATCACCGATCTCATATGACGCAACCTTCCGCCAATACGCTTCGTCTTATTTTCTGGGAACTGACGGCATCGTGCAATCTTCATTGTGTGCATTGTCGGGCCGAGGCGACGCCGGAGCGCCTGAAAGAGGAGCTTGACACCGGCGAGTGTTTCAGGTTCATTGACGAAGTGGCCTCTTTTGCGAACCCCATAATGGTGCTGACAGGGGGCGAGCCGCTGAATCGCCCCGACGTTTTTGAAATCGCCTCGCGCGCTTCCTCGAAGGGGCTGCGGGTGGCGATGGCGACGAACGGAACGCTCGTTGACGCCGATGTCGCCGTAAGGATGAAGCGGGCCGGGATCATCCGCGTAAGCATCAGCATTGACGGCGCAAGGGCCGAAACACATGACTCGTTTCGGGGCATCGAAGGAAGCTTCCAACGGGCGCTGGAGGGCGCAAGGCACGTATGGGAGGCGGGCATCGAGCTTCAGCTCAACACAACCGTGACAAAACATAACGCCGATGAGGTTGAGGAGGTGTTCGAGCTTGCGAGGAGAGTCGGGGCGAAGGCGCTGCACCTCTTCATGCTGGTGCCGGTGGGATGTGGGGCCTCTATCGCGGATGAGCAGATGCTTCCCGCGGCCCGATATGAAAAGATATTGTCGTGGCTTTACCGCGCCGGGCGCGATAACCCCGACATCGAGGTCAAAGCCACTTGCGCGCCGCATTATTACCGCATCCTCCATGCCCGCGCAGAACGGGAAGGCCGCAAGTTGAGCGTCCGGACCAACGGCATGGCGGCCATCACCAAGGGATGCCTGGCGGGTAACGCCGTCTGCTTCGTTGGTCGCACTGGAAACGTCCAGCCTTGCGGCTATCTGCCCCTCGTGGCCGGCAACATAAGGGAAAAGCCGTTCCGCGAGATATGGGAAACGTCCGATCTCTTCAAAAGCCTGCGAGAACCGGTTGCGCTCAAGGGCAGATGCGGCGCCTGCGAATACGCCGCCGTGTGCATGGGATGCCGCGCAAGGGCATACGCCGAAACCGGCGACTACCTCGAGGAAGAACCATATTGCATCTATGTGCCCTCTGAATATCGGACATAAGGGCACAGCATGCTTTGCCCTTGTGAAGATGTTATTATTTGTAAATGATCCCCGAAAAATACCGGGTTCCACTTCTGGCGCTGGCGACGGCGATTATAGCGGCGGTTGTATACATCCCCTCGATTAACGCGCCTTTCGTTTACGATGACCGCCACGCCATATATCAGAACCCGGCGGTGCTCGGCGGCGCAAGCCTGAAAGATATTTTTACCGATCCATCTACGTTCAGCTCAAGCCCCAACATGAGGATGTACCGGCCCCTGACGCTGCTGTCGTATTGCGTTACTTATCGCGTCGCGGGTTTCCATATGAGCGCTTGGCACGGCTTCCATATTCTCTTTCATGCGATCAACGCGGCGCTCCTTTTCCTGATTATGCTCAAGATTTTTACGGATAAGCGCGTCGCTGCTCTTGCAACTCTCCTGTGGGCCGTTCATCCCCTCGCGTCGGAGGGCGTAATCTATCAGGCCGCGCGATCCAATCTTCTCTCCGCAACGTCTGTGCTGGCGGCTCTTTACCTTTATATGTCCGGAAGCAATTCTTCTTTAAGGAGAGGTTTTAGCGCAGCTATTTTTGCGTTGGGTCTTTTATGCAAGGAAACGGCGATTATGTTGCCGGCGATTATGTTGTGGTATGATGTAAATTGTAAGAGCGGCCGTCCGGCCGCCACCATAAGAATCAATTATTGGATTAATTACATTCCTTTCGCAGTAATAGTATGCGCCTACGTAATCATGCGCATGGTTTTCTTGAAACTTGAAACGTTCCATGTGGTGGCGCCGGTGAGGCCGGTTGGAGAAAATCTGCTGACCCAGACCAGCGCCCTCATGCTTTATCTGAGGGAAGCGTTCTGGCCTGTAAAGCTCAGCATAGAGCACGATCTGCCCACCCTTAAGAGCTTTACGCCCTCCGATGCGCTCTTGTGGCGCTGGCCACTTCTTGCCCTCCCACTGTTCTTTTTGATGGCGGCGAGCGCGGTGGCCTTTCGGAAAAAGGCTTTTACATGGTCGCTGGGCATTGTGTGGTGGTTCGTGGCGCTTGCGCCGGAGTCCTCGATTATTCCGTTGGTTCAGGTTGCAAATGAAAGACGCGCATACCTGCCGCTGGCGGGCCTGGCGTTGGCCGCCGGAGCGGGAATTGATCGCCTGCTAAATCGCAAGGGCGCAGCAAGCAACGCCTCTACGGTCTCGCTGATCGCTTTAATCCTGCTTGGCTTTTTCGTCTTGACGATAAATCGTGAGAAAGAATGGAAAACGCAGGACGCGCTCTGGACCGCTGCGATAAAGGCTTATCCGAATTCCACCGTGGCGATGCACGGCCTGGCTACAACAAAACTTGACGATGAGGGGGATTTGCGGGGCGCGGAGTGGCTTTATCGGAGAATTATAAGGCTCGATCCCACCTATTTCGGCGCCCGGATGGGAATGGGAAGGCTGTTGATGAAAAAGGGCGACATGCAAGGGGCGGCGGAGCAATTCCTTGAGGCCGTTAAACTTGGGCCGGACGAGGATGAGCCGTGGGTCGCTCTTTCGGAACTGTACAACCGGAGCGGCGGGTTCGATCACGCCGAGCAGGCTGCGCGGCGCGCCATCGAATTGAATCCGCGCTCGGTGCGCGGATGGAATAACCTCGGAAGCGCCCTCGGCGGGCAGGGGAAAATGCAGGAAGCCCTTGCCATGTTTGAGCGGTCAATTTCGCTGAATCCCGCCTATGCAATAGGCCACCTCAACCGGGGACTCGCACTTCAGAAACTTGGCCGCGCCGATGAAGCGCGCATCGAGTACCAAAAGGCCATAAACATGGACCCGTCACTGACCCAAGCCCGAAAGGCGCTGAAGTCTATGAATCGTTGATTCTCTTTATTCAAACAGACAAACTCTCAACAAAAATCAATCGCTCAAAGAAATCTCAAGGGCGCCGATTCGATTTTTCATCAGTAGCGCTGCAAAATCATCCTCGCTCATTTTCGCTTTCTTCCAAATTTCGCGACGCGCCTTCAACATGGCCGGCGCCTCAAACCATGCGTCCCACTGGGATTTCAGCAATGTCTTTAGTAGAGACAGCGCGCCTTTTTCATTCGTATACAGCCCTGCGGCGCCGCGCCTTGTGATAGCTCCCCATGCTTGAAGACCGTACCTGATGAGGGTATGCCAGGCGCTCTTCCATATCATGGCAGGGGGAAAGAGCTTCAGCATGACCCAGACGCGGTTGCGTTCAACGTGGTACGCTTTGAGGGGCGAATATGCGCTCGTTGAGGCGGAATACAGGTGATAGACAATGGCGCGCGGCGCAAAAATGCAGCGCCACCCCAAAAGCCGCCCGCGAAGCCCAATGTCCGCATCGTCGCCATACGCGAAAAAGCGCTCGTCGAACCCACCCGTCTCTACGATCATCTCGCGCCTGTACAATGCCGCACAGCCGCTGGGGAAAAGGGCGTCCGCCACGGCGTTATATTGTCCCCCGTCGCGCTCAAGCCTGCCCCTCCCGCGGTTAAGTCCGTCGGGATAAATGAGATGACCGGTGTTATCTATAATGTCCCGCTGATTATATAAAAGCACTTTTGACGCCACCATCCCGACATTTCCGCGCCGACCCTCCCGATCAACGGCCTGCATAGCCCTTTCGAGCCAGAAACGGTCCGCCACCGCGTCATTGTTCACCAGCGCAATCCACTCTCCCACGGCCCTCTTTATCCCCAGGTTGTTGCCGCCTGCATAGCCGAGGTTGCTGGCGCTCTCTATGAGGCCGAAACGATCTCCGCTCCTTTCGCGCAGCCATTCGCGCGAGCCGTCGGTCGAAAAATTGTCAACGACAATCAATTCAAAATCGCGGTACGTTTGTGAGCGCAAAGAGTCCAGGCATTCTTCCAGATAGGGCAATCCGTTCCAATTGAGAACTATTATACTAACCCTTGGCAACGGTCAACCCTCATCCTTGCGTCGAAAGACGCCGTAAACAAAATCGCTTACGAGAACCCCCTGCCGCATCAGTTCTTTTTCCCTGTTCCACAGACCCTCCAGCATCGCGCGATCCTCTTCCGATTTTTCATCGAAGTTGGCGACTATCGCCTCGAGCAACGGATGAAGCAGCGCGCCGCCAATATCTACCCGCTCGACACATTCAAACCTTTCATATATTAACTGAAGAATCTCGTCCGACCGCGCGGCTTCAAAAGGCGAATCCGGATTGGTTTCATCCAGAATCGGGCGATACACTCGACGCTTGACTCCGCCGCGCCGCCGGTTTATTCGATATTTTCGCGGAAGCGCGTCCAATGCTTCATTCACGGCCCTGAGTTGCGCTTCCTTCCATTGGAATCGCGCGGGGCCTGCGTATTCATGAATGACAAAAAGCCCGCCTGGCCTGAGCGACCTTCGCACTTGGTCCAGAACATGCTCCAATTCCGTCAAATGATGAAGGATATTTACGGCAAACACCGCGTCATAGCGGTTTTGTCCCAGTTCAATATTGTTAATATCGGCACATATAAAATTTACGGGGCCGGCGATCTTTTCCCCCCTGCCCGCTTCCTCGATCGCTCTCCGTGAAATATCGCATGAATCGAACGCGCGGGCGATGCCTATGGCAAACGCGTTGCGCTCAAGCCCGCCGGCCCCGCAACCCAGGTTGAGGGCAAGTCCCAGCGTCTCAGGCGCATGGCGGCGGCGGAAATGAAGCAGCCAGTAAACGCCCGCGTCTCCGCTGATTTCACGGGCGACGAGATCGTTGATAACCGCCGAGTCAAGCCAGGTATGCCCCTTTTCACCTTTCGACCAGTGCCGGGCCTCCTCCGCCAGTTTCCCGGCGTGATCATGCGCGCGCAATTCCCTCGCGACGATCCGCCTCGCCTCGTGAATCACAAGCCTCACGCCATAGACCAGCAATTGCGGATACTTGATCCAATGCGACCACCTTCCACTGGTCTCATGCGGCGCGATATCTTTCCCCGAGAACATCTTTGTAAATCCCGACAAGGCGATCCGCCAGAACCCCGCGACTGAAATTCTCTTCCACCCGCCTGCGCCCCCTTTCCGCAAGCTCCTCCCGGAGCGCTGGATCATCCGCAAGTTTCTCAACAGCGTCTGCCAACGCAATTGCGCCCTTGTTTTCATCGCCATCCCAAGGGGCCAGCAGGCCGGCGTCTCCCAGAAGCTCCCGGTTCACTGGCGTATCAAACGCTATGGTCGGCAAGCCGCAAGCCATGTAATCGAGAATCTTGCCGTTCGACTCTGTGGCCGCTATCTTGGGCGCCACCGCCACCTGTCCCAATCTAAGCCACTTTGAAGCGTCTTTATATGCGACCCGCCCCACAAACCGCGCCATATCCCCAACCCCTTTTTCAACCGCCAAATCTCTATATTTTTTCACATTCGGGTATCCCATAATCAGAAATAATATGTCTTTTCTCCCGCGCTTTTTCAATTTTTCCGCAGCATTCAGCAGCAAATCCACCCCCTGATATGAATTCAGCAGGCCGAGGAATACCACCACAAAACGATTCGCCGCGCCCCATTCTTCCATCATTTTCCCGTCAGGGGCGCCGCTGAATTCCGAGGGCGACAATGCATCCTGAAGGGGCGACACGCGAGCGCGATATTTATTTAATTCTTCACATAATACTCCCGAGCTGGTCGCCACCGCGTTGGGCAGCGAATTTATAACGGATTCAACCGCGGCAAAAAAGCGATAACCTATACCCCCGTCCCTCACAAGGCCGTGTTGCGCCAACTCCCGCGCGAGACTGCCCTGGTAATCGAACAACAGAGGAATCCGTCTCCAGCGGGAAATGGGCCATCCTATCAGGCATCCCTCATGCAAATAAGCGTGTATCAAATGAGGCCGGAAACGTCTTGCGGCGTCGAGCGCCTTGAAGAAAAGAAGAATATCCAGGAACGGCTTCATGACGTGCGGGCCGGCCCCTGCCTTGCTATACCCGGTCCATCGCCCCACCCGCTCCATCGCCACACCTTCAACATCCTCGCCGTTCGGATAAGTTACGAGAAGCGATTGAATTTCACATTTCTGAAGAGCTTTTATTTCCTCGAGAATGCGCACGTGACACCCGCGGTCCGAGAAAAAGGGCGTCGGCGCTATCATCAGAACCCTCAGGTCATTCACCAATGGTTTCCCTGATCCGGTAGGGCCGCTTGGAGAGCATTTCATAATATGTGCGGACGCTAACTTCGCCCAGCAGCCCCAGCGCAATCAATTGCACCCCCACTATTATAAGCAGCACCGTGATAATGAGGAATGGGTTGCCGGTCATGTTGAAGTGCATCTCCCACTTCATATATACCACCAACACAAGCGTTAATACACTCAGTAGTATGGAGGTAATCCCCCACATGCCGAATACGTGCGCCGGCCTTGTCGAGTAAGTCGAGAAAAATCGAAGTGTGATAATATCAATAATAACCGCAAACACCCGGTACAGGTTGTACTTCGACTCCCCCGCCTCCCTCTTCCGATGCGCCACTTCCTCCTCCACTATTTTCGCGCCCATCCACGCCGCCAGCGCAGGGATCAGACGATGCATTTCCCCGTAGAGGGGGACATCCTTGATAATCTCGCTCCTATAAGCTTTAAGCGTACACCCGAAATCATGCAGCTTCACACCCGTGGCCAGCGAAATTAAAAGGTTACCGAGCCTCGACGGAATCCTCCGGCTTAAAAGTTTGTCCTTGCGCTCTCTCCGCCACCCGCTCACGACATCGGCGCCCTCTTCTATCCTCTTCAGCAGCTTCGGAATATCTGATGGATCGTTTTGCAGGTCTCCATCCATTGTCACTATAGTATCCCCGCATGCCGCTTCTATCCCGGCGCGCAACGCAAGCGTCTGACCATAGTTCCTTGCAAGACGAATCAGGCGAACGACGCCCCCCATTTGCCGCTTCTGATCTTTCAGCCTCTCCCAACCGCCGTCCGTGCTGCCGTCATCAACAAATATTATCTCCCAATCGCCTTTGCGAGCCTCTATCATCTTCCCGATCTCCCCGCAAAGCTCCCCTATATTCCCCGCTTCGTTATAAATGGGAATTACAAGCGAAAAGATCGCCCCGCGTTTCTCACCGCTCACGCTCATATCAAGATTAGATTACCTGAAAACGGCCCTGGTTTCAAGGAGCCGACAGGATTCGACTAAAAGATTGAAAATGAAAGGCCTTGCTTGAAACTGATAATACAGATCGAGATTTAACAATGACCATAATAACAGAAAGGGCGCCTTCTTCTTGAAGGCGCCCTTTCCGGTTAAGAGGTTATGGCAATCACTGCCAAATGAACGATTCCACTTCCTGGCCGGTTATGTATGTGTTGTTGTACATGCTACTGATGTTCCAATCCTGCCAGGAGAACGGTCCGTTGAGTCCCTTCGCTCCAGTGTCGAATGTGGCTTCCGTCAAGGTCCACTCCATAGCCGCGTTGGTTGAGGTACCGCCCTCAAACGGGTCGGGAACCACACCGCTCACGCCGGACAGCGTCACGCGCCTCGGCATGATGAATGGCAATGTGACCGTGAGAGAAGATACGCCGCCAATCGTCCCGTAGTACTTCCACAACGGGTCTTCTGGCTGGCCACGCACCGGATCGCTATAGGGATTCGCGATATGGGTGATGTCCATTATCTCGAGGATGAATATGTCACCATATCGCTGAGCGGCAACGGCAACGCTGTTGGACTTCGGGTTGCTTAACGTGAAGTACCGCGCTCCTTTAGCATTCTTCTGGATGGCGTTAGCAGCCACCGTCGCCGTGCCTCGCAGCATCTGGCCGTTCCTGTTGATCGGCCAGCCGCGCGCCGAAAGCTCGGTTTGCGGCGGGACGCTCCATGCCGGGGTATTAGGACTGGTCATCGCTGGTATCGGCAGCCACTCCGCCGCACCAAATGCCTGACCATTCACATTCTCCAATGCTCCGACCATGTTCGCGTTCGACACTCCGCCAGCCACTGTCTTGACAACTGCGGATATATTGCCACCCGCATAAGCAGGTTCACAATACCCACGGTTTATCATGCCGACCAATCCCGGCTCTGCAGTAGACCACACGATGTCCGAGTCAGTCGCCGTGCTCGGCAACCCTCTCAATACAGCGGTTGAATTCAACGAGTTAACTGTACTGCCACTCCACGGCCTAACATTGGCAAACGCCTTTGTGCAAGTGTTCTGCTTCTGGAAGATCGTGAACTGGGCGTCGTCTATTGTCGGAGTCGCAACCATTTGCATCGGTATCAAGCCTGTTGATCCAGTCCTCATTCCGACAAGGATAACGTCGTCTTGGAGATCGTACATCTGGCCTTGGTGAGAGGTGCCACGCTGACGGTTCGGGTCTGCGTATGCCGGGGTTTTGCCGGACATTGCAACGCGTTCATAGTCATACGGATAGTTGTTTAAGTTAAAGGTAACTGTACGGCCTATACCAGTCGCCGGGGCGCGGAAATCCAACTCAAATGGCACTGACACCGGATTGTTCGTGCCCGGGAACCAATTGCCATTGGTCCCGATGGCGCCCAGGTTTATGTTCTGGCCGATCGCCGGAATATTCAGACTCGCCGTTCCTATTGCCGTAAAGGTGATCCCCAAGTCTGCTATATTCATCCCCTTGAACATGTTGAAGTTCTGAGTGTTAACAGCCGTGCCGACCAGAATGAACTTCCTCGCAACCTTCGGACGATTCGTATATACCCGCATCGTCGTGTAGGCCGGACTCGACTTCTGGCTGCCCGAGCACGCTGCATTCCATTGTTGACGGATAAGGTCGGGCAGGCTCATGTTGCCTGGAATCGTTTCAGGTCCTATGTTATTCCCCAAGGCGTTGAAGCACAAGCTGATCGTGGAAATATCGCCTGTATTGCGGAGGATGTCCGTGAGATCAATCGCGGCCATGCTCTGATCCAACAGGCTCAAGAACCCAAATCCTGCGCGCAAGGGGTTCGGGAACTGGTTGACAGTCGATCTGGCTGCCACATGCTGGCTATAGCTTGCGATTGGCACGTAGGCCCAAATCTGCGCGTATGGCATCTGATAATCGCCGCCAGCCAGTGTCCATTCCATCGGTATATGGAGTGCGCGTGAATCCATGTTGTCCCACGTGGTGTACCTGTAGCACCACTGGCGTTCCTGACGCGTGTTGTCGCACATGCCGGTCGTGCCCTTGAATCCAGCCGTCACCTTCGCAGGGCCGCTCACCATCACTGGCGTGCTGCCGTTGCTGACCTCCACCAGGCCGTCCCTGTTGGCGTCGAACGACTCGATCCTGGTAACCGTGCTCGTAGCGACATTTTGTTCAACCAGCACGTACACGTAGTTGGCTACAGTAGAAGGCGGAATCAGCAGAGCGGCGCTGTACTGGTTAAAGTCTATCACCTTCACGTCAAGGGTGTTGCCTGATCCGTAGGTGGTGTCATCAATGAACCCGCCGCACGATCCGCCGCGCGGCCCGCATTCATCCGCCGTTCCCGCTTTGTACCGCAGTGAAGTGTTGAAGCTGGATATCATGCCGGCGCAGTTGGAGCACGTAGGCGTTGACGACACAGCAGATATGACGCATGCCGAGTTGCTGGTCCAGTACCCCAATGACGCAGTCAAGGTGCAGGTGCTGCCGCTATACGCTGTAGTGACTGTCACTGCTGAGCCTCCGCAAGTCACCGTCGCGGCGCAAGCAGCGGTTAAGGCGCCACTAAAGTTAAGCGTAACTTTACCCCAATCAGCAGGATAGTTGCTCTGGATTCTCGCAACCGTGCCCGGGTACAAACCGCCAACATTGGCGCTAACACTCGTACCGCTCCAAGTTACAGTCGTCACACCAGTAACTATGGTGACTGTTACCGTCGTGCCTACCGACGCAGCCGGCGAACCGTTGTCCGTCGCTGTTATCCTCAATGCGCAGCTCGTCGCGCTAGCAGGCGCCGTAAAGCTGACATTGCAGTTTGCAGGCAGGCCGGTGCCACTCACTGTAATTGTGAAACCGCACGATGTGCCGTTGTTCGAGCAGGTCAAGCTCTGACCTGTGTCAAGGTCAGTCGCTACGCCGTCCGTTGCGTTGTATACAGAATTGACATGGATCGAGATGGCAGAAGGCGTCGTTGACCATGTTGGTGTGTGGTTCTTTATGGTGATCGAAATGGTGGTGCCTACTGAGAGCGCCCCGGTGCCGTTGTCCGTCGCCGTAACCCTCAAATTGCACGTCTGCGCAGGCACTGTCGCTGTGAAGGCAACTGTGCAATTCGCGGGCAGGCCGGAACCGGTTACCGTCGGGGTGAACCCGGAGCAGCTTGTACCGTTAGACGAGCAGGTTATCGTTTGACCGGTGTCAACATCCGTCGCGATTCCATTCACTGCGCTGTAAGCAGACCCACCGGTGATCGTGATGTTGGCTGGTGTAGTTGACCATGTCGGCTTATGGTTGTTTATAGTGATCGAAATTGTGGTGCCAACCGTCGCAGGTGTCGTATAGTTGTCGGCGCCCATCACTCTCACGTTACAGGTCTGAGCAGGTATTGGCGCTGTGAAGGCGATGTTGCAGTTCAAAGGCTTCGCGCCGCTGCCGCTTATCGTCACTGTAAAGCCGCATGACGTGCCATTGCTTGAACACGTCAGCGTCTGCCCAGTGTCCGCATCGGTCAGTACGCCGTCGGTCGCGCTGTATGCCGACCCGCCTGTGATTGTGATGTTGGAAGGCGTTGTTTGCCATGTC
>Ga0209777_10001453_pt1 | contig 34122 bp, 34 predicted proteins | sample FrelakmetHBP12HB_FD_187147 | JGI IMG/M metagenome (GOLD analysis project Ga0209777, IMG submission 187147) | Freshwater lake sediment microbial communities from the University of Notre Dame, USA, for methane emissions studies -HBP12 HB (SPAdes)... | ecosystem: Environmental > Aquatic >... | reverse complement strand
TGGTCGCCGCCTGGCCGGGCCACGGGGCCCGGCGCGGGCGAGGGCGCCCGCCCCACCCGCATTGTCAAGATATTTCGGAGACAACACACCATCCGCGTTGCCGCGCGCACCTTGCGGCATGCCGAGGAGAGTGTCGCGCTCACCGTGAGGTCTTGGACATGAGCCGTCGCGGCGTCTTCATCAACTTCGAGGGCGGCGACGGCTGCGGGAAAACCACCCAGATGCGCCTGCTCGCGGAGGCCCTCCGCCGTGCCGGCCACGAGATCGTCGAGACCACCGAGCCCGGCGGAACCCGCATCGGAAAACAAATCCGCCGCATCCTCCTCGATTCCGAGAACGAAGAGCTCTGCCCCACCGCGGAGATGCTGCTCTATTTCGCTTCGCGCGCGCAGAACGTCGAGGAGGTCATCCTCCCAGCGCTCGCCCGCGGCGCCGTCGTCCTCACGGATCGCTTCACCGATTCCACGATGGCCTATCAGGGCTTCGGCCGCGGGCTGGGGCAGGAACTCGTCATCGACTTGGACCGCGTCTCCTGCCACGGCCTCGCACCGGATCTCACCATCCTCATCGATATCGATCTCGAAACCAGTCTCGCGCGCGCCAGGGACCGCAACCTTGCCTCGACGGAAAGCCGCATGGATGCCCAGGCGATCGAGTTTCACCGCAAGGTGCGCGAGGCCTACCTGCACATGGCCGGGAGAGAGCCGGCGCGTTTCCGCATTGTAGACGGCACAGGTGCGATCGAAGTCGTTTCCAGGGCGGTGCTCTCCGCCGCCCTGCCCCTACTCCAGAGGTGCGCCGGCTGAGCGAGCGGCTCCGGAGATCCCCGTACATGTTCGACGACTTCTTCGGCAACGCTTCGGCACAGGACGTTCTCGGGCAGATGATCGCCTCCGGCCGCATCCCGCAGACCATTCTGCTCTCCGGCCCGGAGGGAATCGGCAAGGCCACCCTCGCGCGCCGCTTCGCCGCGCGGCTGCTCGGCGGCGTGGAACGCATCGAAAAGGACGACCTCAGCCTGGCGCAGAACGCCGACTACATCGCCGAGCGCGAGAAGTGGCCGGCCGACAAGCGCAACGATGATCCGCTGCTCTTTGCCACGCACTCCGACTTCGTTACGTTCCCGCCCGACGGCCCTCTCCGCCAGCTCTCCATTCCGCAGATGCGTTCTCTGAAAGAACGCGCCCGGTACAAGCCGCTCCACGGCCGCTACCGCGTGTTCCTCATCGACCAGATCGATCGCGCCAACGAGCAGGCCGCAAACTCGCTCCTGAAAATTCTGGAAGAGCCGCCCGAGCACCTGATCCTGTTGCTCACCGCCGCGAATCCCTACGACCTGCTGCCTACCATCCGCTCTCGTGCGATCGCTTTTCCGCTCGTACCCTTGGCGCCGGCCGAAATGGAAGAGTTCGCCCGCACCCGCAGCCTCGATGATGCGGCCCGCCGCATTGCGCTCGCTCGGGGCAGCCCCGGTCTCGCCCTCTCCCTTGATCTCGAGGCCTACGACCGCCGGCGCGCTGCGACGCTCACTCTGCTCGAGGTAGCCGCGGGTATCGCTCCCTTCGCCGCCTGGGTGACCTACTCCGAATCCGCGGCGAGCCGCCAGGAGAAACTCGAAACATTGCTCAGGACCGCCTACGGCCTGCTCGAGGATGTTCTCGTACTAGGGCAGGGCGGCGACGGAATCAGAAACGTGGACATCCGCGACCGCCTCCAGGCTCTCGCCGCCCGCATCGATTTTGCGTGGCTGCGCAAGGCCGTCGCGAAAGTGGACGAATCGGCCGACCTCGTGCGCCGCAACATCCAGAAGAACATCGCGCTCGATGCCCTGATCGTCGAGCTGCGTCCGAGGTAGCCCGCAATGCGCCGCACGCACATCGTCGCACTCGCGGTGCTCGCCGTGCTCGCCGTCGTCGCCTACCTGCCCGTATTCACGCAGCCGTTGGTTGAAGACGACTACCCGAATATCGAGATCGCGCGCGGCTTCGGGCCGCCGCATCTGTGGGGCGAGATGTTCGGCCACCCCATCTTCCGCTATCGCGCGACCTTTTGGGTTCTCACGTGGGCCGTGGATCGCCTGTTTGGAACCTCGCCGCTCGTGTTCTACCTGGCCGGCCTCACGCTGCACATCCTCTGCACCTGGCTCGTCTACGCCCTCGGCTCCTGGCGCATGGTCACCTGGCGAGTGTCATTCATCGCCGCGTGTTTCTTCGCCGTCTATGAAGGTCACCAGGAAGCCGTCATGTGGTACTCCGGGTGCGCGGAGCTGCTCCTGTTTTTCTTCGGAGTGGCGAGCTTCCTCTGCTGGGTGCGGTTCATCGAGCGGCAGGGCGGCCTGCACTGGTACGCACTCGCGGCTCTTTGCTTCGTGCTCGCGTTGCTATCGAAGGAATCGGCCGTTGTGTTCGCCCCGCTGCTCGCCCTCGCCATTCCCGGCAGCCGCAAGGGACGCAAGGCACTCTGGTGGTGGCTTCCATTCGCAGGGGCCGCCGCTTGCGTGTTCGCGCTCATTTTCAGCGCACGGTCCTACTCGTTCCGTTTTCAGGACGGCAGCTTCTCCCTCTCTGCCCCGTTCTGGATCACGCTCCCGGCCAGCTTCGCGCGCCTGCTGTGGCCCTGGGGAATTCTTGCCGCCGCTGCGCTGCTGCTCTGGAAACGAGCGGAGTTCCGCGGGCGGGCGCTGTTTGCAGCCCTGTGGATGGGGCTTGCGCTCCTGCCCTACAGCTTTCTCACGTACATGCACCGCGTGCCCAGCCGCCAGGTCTACCTCGCAAGCGCGGGACTGGCTTTACTGTTTTCGGCCGGGTTCCGGGCGCTTCATTCCCGCATCCGGCGCCGCCCTATTCTTGCCGGGGTTCTCGCGGTTGCGATCGCCGCCAACACCGGCTACCTGTGGACGAAGAAGCGCCGGCAATTCCTCGATCGCGCTGCGCCCACACAGGCGCTGCTCGCGCTCGTGCAACGGACGGCCGGACCCGTCTACATGCAGTGCTATCCCGGGCCGCCGATAGTCTATGAGGCCGCGGTCCGCCTCATGGAGCGGAAGCCCGCTTCCATCCTCATCTGGGATTCAGCGCGCGCGGGCGAAGCCGCCGCGGTCTTCTGCTATTCAAGTCGCATCCGTTCCGAGCCGCGACCGTGAGGGAGTCGGCCAGGCCTCGGATATACGGCCGTGCACAGAGCCGCAACGCCCTCCCCGTTCCGAGCCGCAACCGAAGGGAGCGGTGTGCGTGTTGGTGGGGCGGGATCCAGGGCGGGATCCCTGTCCCGCGCGCGCCTTCGTCCGGCCCCCGGGATTGGTGGCTCTGTCGCGCGCCGCTCTCCGCTCATCGCTGAGCGCCGCTGGCGCGACCGCTTTCGTTCCGAGCCGCGACCGTAAGGGAGTCGGCCAGGCCTCGGATCGACGGCACGTCCGCGGCCGGTCTTTCACGCCCCCGCTTCCACCGCGGTGTTCCCCATCACCTGAATCATCACCGTCCGCGCCAGCGGACCGTCATACTCCACGAAGTACACGCGTTGCCGCCCGCCGCGCACTACCTTGCCGCTTTCAATCGGGAAGAAACACTGCATTCCGCCGAGAATGCTCTTCAGGTGATCTCCGGCATTGAACCCCAGCCGCCCGTCGTAGTCCAGGTAACGGTTGTGCCAGTAACCGTATGAGCCGGCAGGCGGGTCTTTCGGCGCCAGCCGCTCCAGATGCGCCAGAACGTCGCGCTCCAGGCACTCCACGCCTTCCGTGACGAGCAGGCCCGATGACGTGTGCGCGGTGGTCACCGTGACCAGCCCCTCTACGACACCGCTTGACGCCACCGCCGCTTCTACGTGTTCGGTGATGTCGATCATCTCCAGGTCCTTGCACGATTGCACTTCCACCCGCGTCAGCCGGAACCTCATCGCACACCTCCCAACAGCGCTTCCGCGTTTCCTCGGAACACCAGGTCCAGGCACTCCTCGGAAAAGCCCAGGGCCCGGACGGCGCGCGCCATGTTCTTGATTTCCACGCGCGGGTAATTCGATCCGAAGACGATCTGCTTGCGCAGGCTGCGCTCAAATACGGTCAGCGGCACCTGCACGGTCATCGTGAAGCGCAGAAAATCGTGTGGATTGTCGAAGTAAAGCGCCGAGGTGTCCAGGTGAATGTTCGGATACTTCAACGCCAGCGCGACGGCGTCTGTCACCCAGGGCCACGCCAGGTGCGCGAGAACCATCTTCAGTTTCGGGAAATCCGCCGCGACATCCTCGAAGCGCATCGGATGGCCGTACTTCAGCCGGCTTCCCGGTTCCCAGCTCATGCCCGCATGGAACAGCACCGGGATGCCGAGCGCTGCCGCGCACTCGTACACCGGGTAGCAGGCCTGTTCGTCCGCGTAGAACTCCTGCATCGCCGGCGCCAGCTTCAGGCCGCGCAGGCCGAGTTTCCCGACGGCATTCTCGACGATCTTCGGCGCGTCCGCGCAGCGCGGATCCACCGTCGCGAAACCCACCAGCCGGTCCGACATCGCGCAAAGTTCCGCGATCTGCTCGTTACTGTAAACGGCCGTGCCGCGGGTTCGTGTCGCGTCTATCGGCACGACCACGGCACGCTCCAACCCGGCCGCGTCCAGTTCTGACAGGAACGTCTCCAGCGGTTGAAACGTGTTGCCGATGAAGAACACCTTGCGAGCCGCGTCTTCGAGCTCGGGATGACGCCTGACCATCTCGCGCACCAGCATCGGGTGGGTATGGAAGTCTGTTCCGCCTGCCTTCATCCGGTCCTCCAGTGATTTCGTCGATTGCCCGCTACTGCCGGCATTGCGCGGCGCTCGACCGCTCCAGCAACTCCTGCGCCTGCGCTTCCGTCGCCTGTCCGCCGCAGCCGCCGAACGCCAGCGTGGAAATGGCGCCGCACGCCGCGCCGAAGCGCAGGGCCTCCGCAAGCGGCGCGCCGTGTGTCCAGCGGTGCAGGAACCCTGCGTTGAAGGAATCGCCCGCTCCGGTCGTATCCACCGGCGAGACCGGAAACGCGCCCACGCTCACAGGCACTCCGTTCTCGAGCGCCATCGCCCCCCGCCGGCCGAGCTTGGCGACGGTCAGCGTGTGCCCGTTATTCAGCTTCGCCAGGGCGGCCGCGGGATCCTCGAAGCCTGTGATCCCGAGTAACTCCACCTCGTTCGGGAAGAAAACGTCCACCTGCTCCAGCGCGATTACAATGTCCGGTACCCACTTCTCCGACGGGTCGAATCCCGGGTCGAGCGACGTGGTCAAGCCCAGCCGCTTGGCGCGCTCGAGCACGTCAGGGATGCCGGGCCGCAGCCCCTCCTGCAGATAGTACGAGGACATGTGGAGGTGATCGGCGCCAGAGAGCAGTTCGTCTGTCACATCTTCCGCCCGCAGCTCGAGCATCGCGCCGAGATAGGTGACGAGCGCGCGGTCCTTCGCGCTGGTGACGGAAACTGTGATGCCGGTCTTCAAGTTCTCGTCCGGCCGCATCCAGCTCACATCGATTCCAACCCGCTCGAGGAAGCGGATGCAAAACTCGCCGTAGGGGTCCTGCCCCACGCGCCCGAAGAACCTCACCTGATTTCCCAGCCGCGCCAGGCCGACCGCGCAGATGGCAGTGGCGCTGCCCATCGTCAGCGCGCAGTCGCGAACCACCACCTCTTTGCCGAGCTCGGGGAACGAAGAGTAGTCCTGCAAAATCAGATCGGGATTCAGCTCGCCGATCGCGACAATCGTTCTCATGGCTATGCCCTCTGTTGGCGTTTGTGAACGCGGAAACTGGCCACCACCCGGTTGATTACGCCGCCCGCCGACGGCGCGTCGGGTTGGAAGCCCTCCTCCAATGACCGGAAGAACGCCAGCAGTTGACCCACCAGGACGTCGATCACGCCGCAGTACAGAACTCCGGTGGTTTTCAAGCCGGGGCACTCCAGCGCCACATCGCCGTCTGAGAGCAACTCGGCGGGAATCGTCTCGCCGACCAGCACGCGGCACAGGCCGAGGCGCTTCTGCTGAAGTTCGCGGATCAGGTCCTCTTCGTATGCCCGCGCGTGCGCATCGTTCGAAAGGAAACAGACCACCAGCGTGTCCGAGTGCACTGCCGCCATCGGACCGTGCCGCAATCCGAGAAAAGTCTCCGCCGCCGTTCGCACCCTCCCTGCCGTGATCTCCAGCATCTTCAGTGCGGCTTCGTGAGCGCCTCCCAGCCGCACCGGGTTGGCCAGGTACACGGCGCTCGTGAAGCCGCCGCGCGCAACCTGCTGCAGACGGTCCGCGTGAGTGCCGAGCACGTGGCGCGCAGTCGCGGCCAGTGCCGAGACCGTGTCCTGGTATGCGGGGACGCTCTGGATCCTCCCCAGGAATTGCGAGGCGATCACCATGTTCGTGTAACTGCTGGTCATCACCAGGCTGCGGTCGCAGGTCGCGTCGGAAAGAGACAGCACGGCCATGCGCGGATCGCCCTTCCACCGCATGGCCAGTTGCCCGTCGCGGTTGCAGGTGATCGCCAGGTGCCGGCAGTTCGGCTCCGACTCCAGCAGATACTCGACCGCGCCGCTGCTCTCCGGACTGTCGCCGGAGCGGGCCAGCGAAACCAGCAGGCAGGGTCGCGACAGCGGCAGTGCGGCGCTGCCATTCGTGAGAATGTCACCTCCGGCCACGGACGTCGCAGGAATCGAGAGGCCCGCCCGGATTCCCGGAGCAGCGCTTTCCGCGGCATACAGAGAACTGCCGGAGCCGGTCAGCGCTACGGCCCGCAAGCCTCCGAGCGACGTCGACAGCATCTTCTGGTGGGACACGGCGCGCCGTGCGGTCTCGAGCCAGGTCAGCGGCTGCTGGCAGATTTCGCGCAACGTGTGAAAGTACCCGCGCTCTGCCTGCGCGGCCTCGTCCGGCCGGAGAAGTAAGCCCAGCGCGGCTGAATTCGCACGCAACTCATCCAGCCACGTCTCGAGGCCGGCCGGTGCTTCTGGTGACGCCTGTCGCGTCTCGGTCATGGGTATAGGATTCTCCCTAAATGCCGACCCTTCCCGAAGCGAAGCTCGTTCCGGGCCGCACGGCGCCTGAAGTGCAAATCATAACAGTGCGGGCGGGCGCGCGGCGAATGCGGCGTCGCGGGCCGGCGGGTATCACGTCAGCGGCGCCCCTTTTCCTCCGGCTTGAGCTCTGCCAGTTGTTCCTTCGCAACCTCGAGCCGCTTGTTTTCCGCAATCGCTTCCTCGAGTGCCGCCCGCGCCTCCGTGGCGCGCCCCAGGCCCTTCAGTCCCAGGCCGATCAGCATCTTTCGCTCAGCGCCCGCGGGCGTATCGCTTTCCTTGTCCGCGGACGCCAGGCGCGCATAGAGTGCCTGAGCCTCATCCCGCCGCCCGAGTTTTTCGAGCGCCACTGCCTTGAAGTAGTGCTGGTAGCTCAGGGCTCGCGGCAGCGGGCCATCGGCCGCTCTGCGCCATGCATTCTCCGCTTCCGCCCGCTTCTTCCCCAGCTCGAATTCGCGGCCGGCTGCCACCAGGTCCCGCGCTGGCGTAACATTTGCCGGCGGCAAGTAGCCCAGCGTTCGGGGCGGGTCGAGCGCGCGCATCATCTCCGCGCCGGCTTTGGAATGATCGCCGTACTTCTGATGCTCGCGCGCCATCGCCATGTGGGTCTCGTGGTAGTCGCGGTAGACGCCGGCGTCTCCCTCGGCAGCGGGGAATTCGGTTGTATCCAGCAGCCGGATCGCATCCTCCAGCCTGTGCGTTCCCCCGTACAGCCCGGCGAGCGCTTGAATGATCTGCGGCTGAGCCCGTACCCCTGCCGGCGCCCTTTCCAGAAGCTTGATCTTCGCGTCGGAGTCGGCTATGGCCCTGATCGCCTCCGCGTAATACACAGGCTCATCCGGCGCCGCCGCCACCGCACGCTCGTATTCGGCCGCGGCCTCCTTCCTGGTCTGCGAGTCATCCCATAGCATCGCGCCGAGGTTGCGGTGCGCCGCGGCGTTCCCCGGGTCCAGCCGCACGGCATCGCGCCATGCGCTTGCCGCCTCCGCCGGGCGGTTCGCGCCCAGGAAAGCGTTGCCCAAGTAGTATGCGGCACGGCCGTCATTCGGATTCGCCGCGCGCGCGGCCCGGAAGATCTCGATCTCCTCGGGCCGGTGCGGAAACACGTAAGCCGGTGAGAGCGCCGCCCCCTCCGCGTAAGCCGTCGTGGCGCGCTGTGTGTCACCGAGCATCCCGTACGCGTAGCCGAGCGCATACTGCACCACGGGGTACTTCACCTTCTGGCAGGCATCTGCCAGCAGCGCGGAGGCCTCCGCATATTGTCGAACCGCCATGTAATCGAGCGCGAGCTCGACCGCCGAATCCGGCTCCCGCTCGAGCATCCGCCACAATTCAGTTGATGCCCGAGCGGCCTGCTCCTTCTTCCCGCGCGCCGTGAGGATCAACTCTTCCTCACGCCGCACCAGGCCGTCCAGCGGCATCTCCGCGCTCACCGCCGTGATGTGCTCTTCGGCTTCGGGCAGCCTGCCCGCCAGCCGCTCGGCCATCGCGAGATATGTTCGCGCCTTGCTGTCGGACGGGTCGAGCCGTGCCGAAGCCGCCAGTTCGCTCGCGGCTCCGGCGGAGTCGCCCGTGCCGAGCAGGACCTCGCCGAGCAGGGCGCGGCCGAGCGATTCGCGGAAACCCGCCTCGAGTGCGGCTCTCAGTGCCGTGACCGCATCGGCCAATCTGCCCTGCGCCCGGCGCACCAGTGCCAACCGAAATCGCGCTTCTCCATTTGCCGGATCCTGCAGCACCACGCGGTTCAGCCGCTCCGCGGCTTTGTCGTACTCGCCGGCCCGGTAATAGCACGCTGCCAATCCGAGGTGTCCTGGCGGAGAAGAGGGGTCGCGCTGGATCGCTTCCTGGTACAACGAGCAGGCCTTCATTTCCTGGCCGTCCTTCTCGTGCCACTCGGCGGCGACCACTGAAGCTTGGGCCGATTTCGGATCCACGGTTAACGGTGGGGGAGGGGTGGCCGGCTGGAAGTCCGGGTTGCCGTCGATCGGCATGTCCGTCCGATAGCTCAGCAGCGTGCGCCCGCCGCACCGCACCAGTATCGCTACCGGCTTTTCCCCCGTCCCTGCCGGCAACGGCACCGTCGCTCCAAACGGCCTGGTGGGATCGAGTGAGGTCTGAATGGACGCCAGCGTCTGGTCTCCCGCGGTTGCCCGCACCTCGCCCGCCACGCACGCCGCGTTCACGTTCACAGTGAGCTTAAGGCCCCCATCGCCCCGCGCGGCGCGTAGCGCTCCGTTCTGATTCGCTTCATCGAACGGCCCGCCGAGCCCCGCCACCGGGAACCAGTACTCAGTGAAGTGGTATTGCGTGCGCGGTGGAAAGAAATCGTGCTCCATCTGCGTGGGCGGCCGCCCTGCCTGAAACTCCACGTATTGCCCGTCGTTGTCGGTCAGCCAGTCAACCCATCGCTGCCCGTCGGCGGCGTTGCCCCAGGTCCAGGTCTTCTTCCCGGGCAGCAGCTTGTGATCCGCCACGTGCACCACGCCGTGGTCCGCCTTTTCGTAGTAGATCCCCATGTAGTCGCGCAGCGAGTTCCGCGCGAACAGCGACAGCCCTCGTCCCACCTCGCGGTACGTGCCCACGTCCACGCCCTCGTGCATGGGAAACGAGTACACGGGCCAGAACGAATGGGGATAGGCTTCGCGCATCGGATAGACGAACCGCAGGTCGTTCGTTGCCGGCGCAGCGGCGGTGGCCCAATACCAGTAATGCCCCGGAAGCTCGCGGCGGTTGTTCAGCCGCACCTCGGTCTCCACGGCCTTAACCCCGGGCCGCAGCCGGATGGTGACTGCCCAGTGCATGCGCTGGATACGTTCGGTTTCACCCACCGTCACCGACGCCGCCCCACCCGCTTCGTTGCGGACCACGTAATCCACCGGCGAGACCGCACTCACCGTGTGCCCGTTCGGGAAATTCCACTCGATCCCGCCCGAAGTCCACGCGCCGCGCAGGCCGACCAGTGCGTACTTCATGACGTGGTTTGTGTAGAGCACCTCGCGCTTGGCGGTCTTGTCATAGATCGAGTACAGTTTCCCGCCGTGCTCGGGAAGAACCGTCACGCGCAGGTACTCGTTTTCCAGGTACACGGCGTGGTAGGGTTTCGCGACGCGGTGCCGGGTCAGTGATTCGAGCTGCGTGTAGGGATAAATAGTGGCGTTCACCCGCCGCGGCCCGAAGCGCATTGGCGCCGTCGGGTTCGGCGGCCCGAGTTCGTACGTCGGAATCACCAGCGGTTCTTCCCAGACCTTCACGTCAGCGGCAATTGCCGCTCCCGTTCCGGCCAGGAACAGCACCATCAAGCTGCCGGCTGAAGCTCTCATCGTTTCTCCACAGGCCACTATAGCCTAGCCGGATGGTTCACCACGGTCGTAACGCGCCGGCGTCGGGAGTCAGGGTGCACGTCGCCTCCCGCCGCCTCCATGCGGCGGTTTGCGAATCGGCAACCTCCGGTCCGGAAAGCGCTTGCGGCATCATTGGCGATGTGCTATCCATAAACACATAAGTTCCAACTTACCGCCCGGCCTCTAGACATAGAGCCTTGCGAAATGTACTTGTTAAATATCGTTAATGAAGGAGAGGCTTAGCTATGGAGCCCGCCAACCGCAGATTGATCCGCCCGGCATTGGTAGAAGTCAAGGAGCAGCCGAGTACAAACCGCCGCAGTAACAGTAACGTTGGTCCTCCCAAGAAGATCGTTCCTCCCGAGCAGACCAACGCTGAGAACTTTTATTACGTGAAGCAGATGCAGGCGAAGACCCCGATGGTGATCTTGTTGCAGGACGGGGAGACGATCGAAGGAACCATCGAATGGTACGACAAGACCTGCCTCAAGATTCATCGGCAGGAGCAGCCGAACATATTGCTGTACAAACCTTGCATCAAGTACATGTACAAAGCTTAGTACCCTGGCGGACGGCCGGGCCCTACCTTTTGGCCCGGTTCCTCAATTCCAGTCGGTACGTTCTTCGCCGTCCCGCCTCCTCGTAGCGCCGCTTCTCATCCTCGGTTTCAGGAATCGCGGGCGGGACGGCAATTCGATTCCCTTCCGGTCCGATCGTCACGAACGTCAGGTACGCTGACGATGTGTGTTTGCGCTCGCCGGTCATGAGGTCTTCGACAAACACCTTCACGCCGATTTCCATCGAAGTTCGGAATACGCGGTTCACCGAAGACTTCAGGATCACCAGATTCCCGATGTGAACCGGCTCGAGGAAGTTCATGTAGTCCACCGAAGCCGTAACTACCGGACAACGTGCGTGCCGCATAGCGGCCAGTGCAGCAGCCAGGTCCACGAGGTGCATCACACGCCCGCCAAGCAGGTACCCGAATACGTTCGAGTCGTTGGGAAGCGCGATCTCCGAGTACTCGGATGCAGATTCGCGGACCGGGCGCCCTTCGAGGTGGCCTTCTTCCTTCGCCGCCCAGGTGTTCAGCGGATTAAATGAGGGGTGCACGGCTTCAGCGGCGGTGGGTGTTCCGCGCCTCCATGTCGGGCTCATGCTTACGGCGAAGGTAGCTTGCCACGTACGCCTCTGCCTGTCTCTCGAACGTTCGCGAACTGCCGGCCCTTCCGCCGGCGAACTGCTGCGTCTCGACCTTGTACTCCAGCGTGCCGTGTTCGAGCGTCCGGTGGCCGCGCTCGGTCACATAGAAAACGCGGATCGTTTCCGCATCGTCGCTCACCACGCTGAACCGATATGCATCGGTTGCGGCGTCCGCCGGGAATCGCGGGCACCCCAGCCGTGCGTAGCCCAGGTTGCAGAACTGCTTCAGCGTTGCATCGTCCGGCAGCGAATCGCGCACGGGATCCACGTGGCACACCCCGGTGTACGGGTCTCCAAGCGGAAGCCGCGGGTGTTTACGCCATGCTGATTCACTGAAGCGCTCGACAGGGTAAAAATACGGGCAGGCCATCGCAGGTATATTAGCATAGGGTTTTCGGGGACCCGCTCCGGCCGCAGCGGGCTGTTGCATAGGGCCGCCGGACGGCGATTTGCTGCGCCGAACGCAGCGCCGCTGAGACCCGGGTCCCGCGTCATCAAGATCGGAAAGCCTGCCCCTGGAGGATCGATGAGCCGTCTCGAAACGCTTGAGCAACTGCTTTCGCAGAATCCCTCCGACACCTTCGTCCGGTACGGTCTCGCCATGGAGTACTCACGTGCGGGCAGGCCCGCCGACGCGCTCGCGCAGTATGAAGCCATCCTCGAATCTGAGCCCGACTACGCAGCCGCCTGGTATCAGGGCGGACAGTTGCTCGAGCAGCTCGGCCGCATCGACGAAGCCCGCGAGCATTACCGCCGCGGCGTCGAAGTGACCACGCGCCTCGGCGATCACCACGCGCGCGACCAGGTGCAGGCCGCCCTCGATCAACTCGGGTGACGGCGGCTGCTGAAGGCTGAGAGCTGAGCCGATAGCTGAACGCTGATCGCTGAAAGCTTCCGTGCTACCTTAGTGCTCTATGTCGCGAACCATGCGCGTCTTTGCCGTTGCCGTTCTGGCCACCGCTGCATTTACCGCGGAAGTGAGCAAGAGCGTGGCGGCCAGGAACATCACGACTCTGAGAGTCGTCAGCGAATCACTGGGCCAGGAGCGCTCGGTCAGTGTTCTACTGCCGCTCGACTACGAGACTTCCACCAGCCGCTACCCGGTCCTTTACCTCCTGCACGGGTTCGGTGACGACAATACCGCATGGTCGTACATGACGAATCTCTCCGGCTACGCCGCCGGCCACAAACTCATCGTTGTGATGCCGGATGCCGGCCGGAGCTTCTATGTGAACAGCGCAGCCGATCCGAAGGCGCGGTTCGAGGATTTCATCATTAAGGACCTCGTGCCTTATGTGGACAGTCACTATCGCACCATCCCGCTGCGGCGGGAGCGCTCTATCGCCGGCCTTTCGATGGGCGGCTACGGGGCGATGCTGCTGGGCCTGAAACACGCGGAAGACTTCGGCGCCATCGGCGCGCTCAGCGGCGCTCTCGGCGTGGCGCACGAGGCTCCGAATGCCGGCGCTATTCCCCACAAGACCGACCAGGAGATCCAGCCCCTGTTCGGTCCCGTCAATTCGGCTGCCCGGCGGGAGCGCGATCCGTTCGTGTGGGCCGAAAAACTTGCCTTCGGTGACGCCCCGCTGATCTACATCGCCTGCGGCGGCCAGGACTTCCTCCTCGACCAGAACCGCGCGTTTGTCGCGCTCCTGGCCGCAAAGAAAATCCCTTACGAGTATCGCGAGATCTCGCCTCGCGTCCACTCCTGGGACTTCTGGGACGAACAGATCCGCGTCTTCCTCAACGCCATCAGCCGCAGGCACTAGGCAGCTGAAGTGAGCAAAGCCATCGGTCGCGGCCGGGTACACAACCGCGTCCCGCTAAGCGCGACAAGCCTCGCCCGTTAGAACGGCACGTCGTCGTCGCTAGCGATGGGCGCGTCGGGCGCCGCTGCCGGCGGCCGAGGCACGGGCTGCGGGCCGCGCTGAGACGCTGCGGTCCTCTGGTCGACACTTGCATCCGCGCCGCTTTCACCGCGCCCGCCGAGCAGTATCACGTCGTCCGCAACCACCTCGGTGAAGTAGCGCTTTTGGTTTTCCTTGTCTTCATAGCTGCGCGTCTGCAGCCTGCCTTCGACGTAGACCTGCTTGCCCTTGGTCAGGTAAGTCGCCACGTTCTCCTGGCGCCAGAGCACGATGTTGTGCCAGTCCGTCTCTTCCTTGAACTCGCCCGTCTGCTGGTCTTTCCAGCGTCTGTTCGTCGCCAGTGTGAACGAAGTCTTTGCTGCGCCGCCCGTGGTGAATTTGGTCTCGGCGTCTTTCCCCAAATGCCCGATCAGAATGACCTTATTGACGCTTCTCGAAGCCATGATGCCTTGCACTGTATCACGTTTGCGCCGGGTTGTTGGCCCAGCCGGCCTCAACGTGTAAAGACCTTAATGCATAATGAAAAGGGAGGGAGGCTCCGGCCTGCGGAGACCGCGAGAATCCTCCGCGGAGGCTCGAGCTGAGCGATAGAATAGTGGGCGTTCGGCAGTGCACAGGGTGGCGAGTCGCGATGCTTGGCTTCAAACCAGATCGCAAAATGATGCGCAAATGGGGTGCAAAATGCGTCATCTAAGGCCGTTTTGCATGCTATTTTGTGCATTTTGGCGCCTCTTTGTGCTGCTTCCCGTGGCTGCCACGGGGGCGAGCGGGCAAGTTCTTCTGCTCGGGACGGGCCCGGCGGGGAACGTGCGCATGCTTCCAACCGACTGGTCTATCCTCGAGACGCAGGAGCCTCGCAAGGATCTGCCCTGCACCGTCACTCCGACTAAGCCCACTGTGGGGTTCGACATGCGGTTCCACGCGGGCTATGACGTGGCTGTCCCGCTGAAGGAGCTTGCCGGCTCGGACAACCTGCTCACCATGATTTTCCGCGTGACCGGAGATAAGGGCAAAGACGATCCGCGCTACTTCGTGCATCGGGTCCGCGTGCCCGCGATCGGCTCGGACGCTTCGGGAGACGCCAACCTCCAGGGCGCATTCGATCTGGGGGAGGGGAAGTACCACGTGGACTGGCTCATGCGGGACAGGACCGAGCGGGTGTGCTCGTTTTACTGGGACTCGGAGGCGATTCTGACCCCCAAAGACAGGCAGCTCTCCCTGACCCTGCCACCCGGCGCGGTTGAGGCAGCTGAAACTGAGCCGTTCAAAGAAGAGCCGCCGGTGGAGCGGGCGGGCACGGAGGGGGAGCCCCTCTTGAATGTAAAGATTCTGGTGAACTTTGCCCCGCCCGGCTCTCATTCTGCCGCACTCGACCCCGCGGATACCGTTGCGCTGGTCTCGATTCTGCGCGGTATCGTCCGGGAACCCAGAATCGGGAAATTCTCTGTAGTCGCTTTCAACGTACAGGAACAAAAGGTCCTCTACAGGCAGAATAACGGCAACCGCATTGACTTTCCCGGGCTGGGGGAAGCGCTGCAGACGCTGAAGCTGGGGACTGTGGATCTAAAACATCTTTCTAACAAGAATGGCGAAACCGAGTTCCTGTCCAATCTCATCCAACAAGAGTTGGGAGCGGAAGACCGGCCGGACGCGCTGATTTTCGCCGGTCCGAAGGCCATGCTCGAAGAAAATGTCTCGCGCGACTCCCTGAAAGAGGTCGGGGAGGTTGAGTATCCGGTCTTCTACATGAATTACAACTCGCAGCCAACGAACGTGCCTTGGAGGGACGCGATCGGGCGCGCGGTGAAGTTCTTCAGGGGTTATGAGTTCACGATCAGCAAGCCGAGGGATCTGTGGGCGGCCGTGACGGACATGGTGGCTCGCATCCAGCGGTTCAGGAACACCCGGAAGACCGCAGCCCTGGCGTCGCACTGACTATGCGTGCTCATTTGTCCATTCTGATTGCTTCGGTGGGAGTGTTGGTGTCTCCGTCCTTCGGCCAGCCCGTGACGGGGGAGAGGCTCGCGCCGTTCGTGCCTTCACCGCAACCGGTAGTTGAGAGAATGCTCGAGGCCGCGGACCTGAAGCCGTACGAGACCGTGTACGACCTCGGCTGCGGCGACGGGCGTATCCTGATCACCGCGGCGCGGGACTTCCGCGCGAAAGCCGTGGGCGTGGAGCTGTCCGCAAAGCTCGTGAAGGATGCCCGCGAGCAGGTCAAGAAGCTCGGGCTCGAAAACCGTGTCACCATCCTGCAGGACGACCTGATGAAGGTGGACCTGCGGCCCGCCGACGTCGTCACGGTGTATCTGCTGACCGAGGCCAACGACCAGCTCAAGCCTGCGTTCGTGAAGGCCTTGCACCGCGGCGCCCGAGTGGTTTCGCACGATTTCAAGATCCGCGGCTGGAAACCGGACCACGTGGAAGAGGTGGTTGCCTATAACCGCAAGCACACCATCTACGTCTACGTCATGCCGCCGACCAAGGACTAACGAACCCGCACGGCCGCTTGTGCGCCACCGCGGCCCGCAGCGTCTTATGATCGGGTGATGCCCGATTTCGATGTGGTAGGCGTGGGTCTCAACGCCACCGATACCGTCCTCATCCTCCCACGCTTCCCTGCCTACGCCGGCAAGGTTGCCTTCGAGGAGGAGTTCCTGGCGCCGGGAGGCCAGGTTGCCACGGCCATCTTCACATGCGCGCGCCTGGGACTCCGCTCGAAGTACATCGGCACGGTGGGGGACGACGAGCGTGGCCGCATACAGTTGGAGAGCCTCCGCGCCGCGGGGGTAGACACGGACCACGTGCAGGTGCGGCGTGGCGCCGCGAATCAATCGGCGTACATCCTGGTGGACCGCGCCACCGGCGAGCGCACGGTACTCTGGCGCCGGCCGGAAGAGCTGAAGATCTTGCCCGAGGAGATCACGCCGGACCAGATCGTCTGTGCCCGGTTGCTGCACATCGACGGGCACGACACGGAAGCTGTGTGCCGCGCCGCGCGCATTGCTCGCGACGCGGGCATGCCGGTGACGGTGGACATCGATACCGTCTATTCCGGGTTTGGCCAGGTGCTGCCTCTGGTGGACTACCTGATTGCGAGCTCCGAGTTTCCCGGCGAGTGGACGAACGAAAGCGATCCGTTTCGAGCGCTCGAGCGCATCCAGCAGGAGTACGGCATGGCGCTGGCCGGCATGACGCTCGGCGCACACGGCGCGCTGGCGCGATGGCAGGGCCGGTTCGTATACTCGCCGGGTTTCATCGTGGATTCAGTGGACACCACGGGCGCCGGAGACGTGTTTCACGGGGCGTTCTGCTATGCTGTGTTGCAGCGAATGAACGTCCCGGATGCCCTGGAGTTTGCGAACGCCATGGCAGCGCTGAACACCACGGCTTTGGGTGCGCGCGGCGGCATCCGGCCCGCGGCGGAGGCACGCGAACTCGCGCGTCGCGGCGAGCGCCGCCGGCACTCCGACTTCGCGGCCCGCGCAGCCGCCAAATGAACGCATGATTCCGTTACGTGATACCGAGCGCAGCTACTCGCCGCCCGTGGTGACGGTGCTCATCATCGTCCTCAACGCGGTGGCCTTCTTCTACGAGCTTTCGCTCGATCCGTGGTCGCGCAATCACCTGATCGGCGTGCTCGGCCTGGTGCCGGACCGGTTTCACTACTCCTCGCTGATTACCTCGATGTTCCTCCACGGCGGCTGGATGCACATCATCGGGAACATGTGGTTCCTGTGGATCTTCGGCGACAACGTGGAGGACGTCCTCGGTCATTTCAAGTACGCGGTGTTTTACCTGCTGTGCGGCGCGGCGGCGGGACTCACTCACGTGCTGACAAACCCGTACTCGCACATGCCGACCATCGGCGCGAGCGGCGCGATTGCGGGCGTGATGGGCGCTTACCTGGTGAAGTTTCCACGGTCCCGCATCCTGACCCTGGTGCCGATTTTCCTCTTTCTGACTACGTACGAGCTGCCGGCGTTTGTCCTGCTCATCTACTGGTTCGTGCTCCAGTTGTTCAGCGGCGTGGGGTCAGTCGGCTACTCGCACGTTTCGCAGCAAGGCGTCGCGTGGTTTGCGCACGTGGGCGGATTCCTGGCGGGGATTCTGCTGATCCTCGTACTGCCGACGAAGAAGCCGTACCAAAGGCGCAAGGACCTCTACTGGTGATGCCGGGCGAAACCGAAATCCCCGCGCTGGACGTGCTGGCGGTCGCCGCGCACCCGGACGACGTGGAGCAGACCTGCGGCGGCACGCTGATTCGCATGGCGGAGATGGGCTACCGCACGGGCGTGCTCGACCTCACGGCGGGCGACATGGGGACGCGCGGCACGCCGGAGACGCGCATTGCTGAAGCCGAGGCGGCGGGCAGGTGCATGCTGCTCGCCTGGCGCGGCAACGTGCGGTTTCCCGATGCGCGCCTGGAGAACGCGCTGGCAGGGCGCATCACGCTGGCGGCCGAGATCCGGCGCCTGCGGCCGCGGGTTGTGATCGTGCCTTACTGGGAAGCGCGGCACCCCGACCACTACCGCGCGGGCGAAATGGCCTACGAAGCGTGCTTCCTCGCGGGCCTGCGCAAGCTCGACCCGTACACGGAGCCGCACCGGCCGTTCAAGATCATCTACTCGTCGGCGTACGCGAACGTGACGCCGAGCTTCGTGGTGGACATCACGGTGCAGTTCGAGCGACGGATGGCCGCGCTCCTGAGCTACCGTTCGCAATACGGCGAGTCAGGCGCCGGTGGGGACGTATTTCCGGACGAGGGCGAGATCCGGGAGCGCCTGGCGGCGGTAGCGCGGTTCTACGGAAACCTGGTCGGCGTTCGATACGGCGAGCCCTTCGTCCAAAAAGAGACCATGCGGGTGGACGACGTTGTTGGCCTCGGAGTGCGGAGTTTCTGAGCACATCCGCACCACGCCCGAGTGGTGCGGGCCGGGCTCCTTTTACAGGACAAAAACAGATTCTTTACTCGCGGTCAGAGACGAGAAGCCTTAACTCGCGAAACCGGGACCATCCTCGAAACGTCTGAGAAACCACAATCGCATTAAGACATTCCCTGTACCGAATATGCCGTTAACCTGGCTTGGAGCATCGCCGAAGAGCGCCGATCGCGGAGATTCCGCGTTCGACGCCGCCTATTCCGAACATGTGAATCCGCAGTGGGTCAAGCTGCTCAACACCCTGCAGATGAACGTCGAGTACACCTGCTGCGCCGGCGCGGAGCTGCACACCGCGGACGGCCGCGTGATCCTGGATTTTCTTTCCGGCTACTGCGTTCACAATGCCGGGCACAACCACCCCGACATTGTCGATGCGCTGAAGGCCGAACTCGACCGCCGGGGTCCGGCAATGCTGCAGAGCCATGTTCCGCAGCTTGCCGGTGATCTCGCGGGCCAGCTCTGCCGGAGCGCGGGCGGACGCCTTACGAAGGTCTTCTTTTCGAGCTCGGGCAGCGAGGGCGTCGAGGCCGCCATCAAGTTCTCGCGCGCGTACACGGGGCGCACCGGCTTGCTCTACTGCGCCGGCGCTTTTCACGGTCTCACCTGCGGCGCACTGTCGCTGATGGGGGACCCGTTCTGGAAGCAAGGCTTCGGCCCGATGCTGCCCGGCACGGAAGCGGTCCCGTTCGATGACCTTGCCGCACTGGAGCGCGCGCTCGCGACGAAGCGGTACGCGGCTTTCATCGTTGAGCCGGTGCAATCGGAGGCAGGGATCCGCATTCCGGCGCGCGACTACCTTCGGACCGCCCAGACACTCTCGAAGCGGCACGGGTCGCTGTTCGTGCTAGACGAAGTGCAAACCGGAATGTACCGGACGGGTTTTTTCCTTGCAGGCCACCACTTCGATACCGACCCGGATATGGTTGTGCTCGCGAAGGCGCTGAGCGGCGGGCTCGTGCCGGTGGCGGCGACTCTAATGACAGACGCGGTCTACGCCTCCGTATACAGCTCGCTGAAACGCTCGATCGTGCACGCGTCCACGTACAGTGAAAACGGTCTGTCAATGCGGGCCGGACTTGCCACGCTCGAAGTACTCGAGCGGGAGCGGCTCGGCGAGCGCGCGGCACTGCTCGGCGAAACTCTGCGCAGCCGGTTGCTGGAAGCGCTCCGCGGTTACGAGATGGTCAAGGAGGTTCGCGGGCTCGGTTTGTTGAACGGCATCGAGTTCGTGGCGCCGCGCAAGCTGGCGCTGCGCGCAATGTTCGAAACGTTCGCGGCTATTCATCCCGGCATGTTCGGCCAGGTAGTCGTCATGCACCTGTTTCGAGACCACGGCATCCTCACCCAGATTTGCGGTAACAGTTTTCTGACCCTCAAGGTGGCTCCCCCGCTAGTAGTGACCGAAGCCCAGATCGACCACTTCGTCGCTTCCATCCGCGAGGTCGTGGAGCTGATGCACGCCTCACCGGCATTCTGGTCGGAGGCGTTGGGCATGGCGCGCCGGGTCGTCAACATCTGACATGACCAAGTGGTTTCCCATCGCGAATTCACTGATAACTACATGACGATCGCGAGCACCGCGAGTGCGCTTCCCCAACATCACTACCGCCAGGAGGACCTTCTGGCGGCGCTGGTTCGCTACTGGGGGCCGAAGCTGGACAACCCGCAGTTCCTGCTGCGTCTGCATGAGCACGTCGGAGTCGATACGCGCCACCTGGTCTTGCCTATGGAGCGATACGAACGGCTGGCGGGCTGGGGCGAAGCCAACGACCACTGGATCGATGCGGCGCAGGAGCTGGGACAGCAGGCGCTGTGCCGTGCCCTGGCGCGCGCGGGTCTGTATGCCGGGGATATTGGCGCGTTGCTGTTCGTTTCGGTGACCGGCATCGCCAGCCCGTCGATTGATGCGCGCCTGGTCAACCGCATGAATCTTTCGCGGCGCATCAAGCGCATCCCCATATTCGGGCTCGGTTGCGTGGCCGGCGCCGCGGGCATCGCCCGCGCAGCCGACTACGTGCGGGCCTTCCCGGACCAGGTGGCGGCCGTGATCGCCGTGGAGATCTGCTCGCTGACCCTGCAGCGGGACGACCTCTCCGTTGCCAACCTGATCTCGTCCGGCCTGTTCGGCGACGGCGCCGGCGCCGTGCTGGTGGCGGGTACGGACCGCAAGCTTCCCGGGCCGCGCATCCTGGACACGCGCTCGGTGTTCTACCCCGGCACCGAAGACGTCATGGGCTGGGACATTTCGGAGAAAGGATTCCGCATCGTGCTCTCGCCCGAAGTGGCCGCGGTGATTCGGGAGCACCTTGCGGGCGACGTGGATACTTTTCTGGCGGACAACGGGCTTCAGCGCTCCGACATAGGAAGCTGGGTGCTGCACACGGGAGGCCCGAAGGTGTTGAGAGCGACGGAGGCCGCGCTCGAGCTGCCGTCCGGAGCGCTCGACGCCTCCTGGCATTGCCTGCGCAAGACCGGCAATCTCAGCTCCGCGTCGGTGTTGCTGGTGCTCGAAGAAGTGATGGCGAACCGGCGCCCGCCGGCGGGCACGTACGGCATTCTGGCCGCGATGGGGCCGGGATTCTGCTCCGAACTGCTGCTGCTCCAATGGTAGACATCTTTGTTGTCGGAGGCGGGCCCGCAGGGCTGGCCGCAGCGATTGCCGCGCGTGCCCGCGGATTCCGGGTCACGGTTGCCGACTGCGCGCAACCGCCGATCGACAAGACGTGCGGCGAAGGCCTGATGCCGGATTCCCTCGAAGCTCTCCAAGCCCTTGGCATCAACCTGCGGGATTTCCCTCAGTGCCGTCCTTTCCGCGGAATCCGGTTTCTCGGCGAGAGCGCGGCGGTGGATGCGAGCTTTCCGACCGGCGAGGGCATCGGCATTCGCAGAACGCTCCTGCATCAACTGCTGATTGACCGGGCTGCCGCCGCCGGCGTCGAGCTGCGCTGGGGCGTGCGTGTTGACGGGCTCGATCGAATTCGCGCGCGCTGGGTTATCGGGGCCGACGGCCAGAAGTCGTATGTGCGGCGCTGGGCCGGTCTCGACGCTTGCATCCATGAGTCCCGCCGGTACGGTTTCCGCCGCCACTACCGGGCGGTGCCCTGGACGGACTGCGTGGAGATCTACTGGGCGCGGGACTGCCAGATGTACGTGACGCCCGTGGGCCCCGACGAGGTGTGCACCGTTCTGATCACGCGCGATTCTCATCTGCGCATGGCTGAGGCCGAGAGCCGTTTCCCACGCTTGACGGCCCGCCTTGCGGGCGCAACGCCGGCGACGAGGGAGCGAGGCGGCGTCTCGGCGTCGCGGCGCTTGCGACGGGTTCAGAGCGGCAACGTCGCGCTCATCGGCGACGCTTCCGGCTCAGTCGATGCGATTACGGGCGAAGGGCTGTGCCTGTGTTTCCGCCAGGCGATCCGGCTCGCCGAGGCGCTCGAGGCGGGCGATCTGGAGCGCTACGAGAAGTGGCACAGGCGCGCGATGCGGCGCCCCGCGTTCATGGCCGACCTCATGCTCATGCTCGATCGCGTTCCACTGTTGCGGGAGCGAACGCTGCGGATTCTCGAATCGCGGCCCGGCATCTTCGCCCGACTGCTGGCCGTACACGTCACAGGAGGACACTCTTGGTTAAATCGTTTCGCCTCTGCCTCGTTTTGACCCTGGCCGGCCTGCCGGCCGCCGCCCAGCAGATCTCGGCCGAACTCGCTCCCGCGCAGACCCAGATCACCTGGACGCTCGGCGACGTTCTGCACACCGTCCATGGGACATTCAAGCTGAAGCGCGGCGAACTGCACTTTGATCCATCGGCCGGCACAGCCGCCGGACAGATCGTGGTGGATGTGACCAGCGGTGAAAGCGGCAGCGGCGCGCGCGACCGGCGCATGCACAACTCGGTCCTCGAGAGCGCGAAGTATCCCGAAGCCACGTTTACCGTGGACCGCGTGCAGGGACAGCTCGCACCGAGCGGCGTATCGCACCTGGAGTTCCACGGCACATTCCGGATTCACGGATCGGGACACGAGATCGCAATGCCGGCGGTCATCGAACGGAACGGCGACGACCTGACGGCCACGGTTCATTTCGTGATCCCGTACGTGAAGTGGGGCATGAGGAACCCGAGCAACTTTCTTCTCAAAGTCAACGATCACGTTGAGATGGACGTGAAGACCAGGGTGCACGCGCGGGTTGCGGCGAACTGATAGGAGCGATCCGAAAGCGATCAGCGATCAGCGGTCAGCAGTGGACCGCGCCTTCGGCAGTCACGAGCGTCAGTAAATGCGGGCCTGGAAAGCATCTTCGCCCCGAAGTGGAAGGCTGAAGCCTTCCACAGCACGCCGAAGCGTGCGCCACAGCAGGGGCAGCGTTCACTGGAGAGCGGTCAGCGGGGAGTGGCAGGTAGACTCACTGAGCCTCGCATAATACCATGACAAGACCGCTCCCTTCGGTCGCGGCTCGGTAAGCAGCATTGTGCCTCGTACTGAGCCGCGCGCGTAGCAAGCGGTTTTCTTTGCCTTCAGGGAGACTGTCACCGTAATATGCGAACCTCAGTACTTCACGTTGGCTGCAATCTGCCGTTTCTCGAGTAACCGAAGAAGCAGGACTCCTGCACAGGCAACCGTCGTTGCGATGTGCATGAAACCGCCGGGGACGGGGGCGGCCGGCGGCTTCAGATCGAGTTCGGCGTCACCCGGAACCACGGCGAGCAGCACGCCGGTGCGGTCGCCGCGCGCCACCAGTGTCTTGAAGACCTGCTCGGCGGGGAGGCCGATCTTCGCGGCAACCGTCTCTGCTTCGAGGTGATCGGGTTCGACCTCGTATTCACGTAGCTCGTAAGGGATGCCGAGCTGATCGAGCTGCCGGACGGCGTTGGTCTTCATCCAAGACCATTATGGCGACGGGCGCTAGCGGCTGAGAATCTGCGCCTGTCCTGCCCGCGGCTCCGGTGCCTATGCCCGTTCCTGATAGGTGCCTTCGGCCGTGTTGACCCGAATCTTCTCGCCCTCGCTGATGAAAGGCGGCACCTGCACGACGAGACCGGTCTCGAGCTTGGCGGCCTTGGTCACGTTGGAAACACTGGCGCCTTTGAGCCCGGGTTCGGTCTCGACCACAGTGAGGTCCACCGTGGCCGGAAGCTCCACGCTGATCGGCTTGCCTTCATAGAACTCAACGCTGACCTGAAGCTGGGGCACCAGGTAGTTGGTCGCGTCGCCAAGCAGGTCCTTCATGAGGTGCATCTGCTCGTAGTTCTCGATGTTCATGAAGTAGTAATACTCACCGTCGTCGTAGAGATACTCCATGGTGTGTTCTTCGAGGGCAGCGCGCTCCACGCGGTCTTCCGAAGAGAACCGGTGCTCGGTCATGTTGCCGCTGCGGAGGCTCCGCATTCTGGCCTGAACGAAACCGCGCAAGTTGCCCGGCGTGCGGTGAAAGACGCTGAATACGGAGTACAGCTCGTTATTGAACTTGATCACCATTCCCGGGCGCATCTGTGTTGCAGAAATCATCTCGAGAACACTCCTCCTGAAAAACTCGAAACCGCTGAAATCAGGGCAGTAACCAATTGTAGCAAAGCGGGCCAAGTCGTTTGCTTGCGTGCGCCGTCTCTGCCAAGCGGAGCGGTTCGTCCGGGATAAGAGCGCCACTACGCCCGGACGCCACACGCGGGACGGCGCACCCGCGGGGTGCGCTGTGGCATAGAATCAAGGACCGGAAAGGTTCCCATGATCAACTCACCACGTACTTCCCGCAGACGATTTCTCGAGTTTGCCGCCGGCTCGGTGGCGGCGCCATGGATTGTTCCGGCGCGAGCGCTGGGACGCGGCGCGACCGCCGCGAGCGACCGCGTGACGGTCGGCATCATCGGCAGCGGCGGCCGCGGCGTGTTCGAAACGCAGCAGTACCCGTTCTTCGACAACGTCGAGATCGTCGCCGTGTGCGACGCGCAGAAAACGAGGCGCACGGGCGCGAAGGAGACGCTCGAGAAGATCTACTCCGACGTCAGGCCGGGCGGCACGTACCGCGGCATCCGCATGTACGCCGATTTCCGGGAGTTGCTGGCGCAGAAGGACATCGACGGGGTCTACATCGCGACGCCCGACCACTGGCACGTGCCGATCACGATTGCGGCGATGAAGGCGGGCAAGCACTGCCACACGGAGAAGCCGCTCGGGGTGAGCATCGAGCAGGACCTGGCGGCGCTCGACGCCGTGCGGAAGTATGGGAAGGTCTTCCAGTACGGCGCCGAACGGCGCTCAACGCCGGATGCGCGCAAAAGCATCGAGCTGGTGCTGAACGGGCGCATCGGCAAGGTGCAGAAGATCTATGTCGTTGGCCCGCCTTCGGAGACCGGAGGATCGGCAACACCGGTGATTCCCGTGCCGGAGGGGTTCGACTACGACATGTGGCTCGGCCCGGCGCCCGTGAAGCCTTTCTGCGCGGACCGGTGCCTGGAGGGCAGCAACGGCCGCAACGGGATCTTCTACATTTACGACTATTGCCTGGGGTTCATCGCGAACTGGGCGGCGCACCCGCTCGATCAGGTCCAGTGGTGGGCTTCGCATTCGGGACGGAAGAATCCGCCGGTGAAGTACGAGGGTTCGGGCAAGCTGCCGGCCGAGGGGCTGTTCGACACGGCCTACCAGTGGGACGTGCGATGCACATACGAGGACGGGCTTCTGCTGCACTTCGTGGATGACGAAACCTACCGCAAGTACGACGACGCGCCGCATCCGGAGATGCCTTGGGGCCGCAAGGGCGCGACGAACGTTCACAACGGCGCGGTGTTCATGGGCAGCGAAGGCTGGGTGATCGTTTCGTATGAGAAGGCGGTGACGAGCCCGGCGTCGCTCATGGATTCGGTGATTGGCCCGAACGAGATTCACCTGCTCGATACGGCGCTGGCGAATGTTCCCCAAGGAATGTCGAACGGACACCAGCAGGTGGCGACGGCGGGTCTGCACCAGAACTGGATCCAGGCGATCCGCAATGGCACGCCGCTGGTGAGCAACATCGAAGGCGCGGTCTGCTCCGACCTCGTCAGCCAGCTCTCCGACCTGTGCGTGCGCACGGGGCAGAGTCTCACGTGGGACCCGGTGAAGCAGACGATTCACGGCAACGAAGCGGCGCGAAAGATGATGTCGCGGCCGATGCGGAAGCCGTGGGGGCTGGGGTAGCAGCCACACTGTTCACGTGCGACAGGCCTCCTGGCCTGTCTCTGCAACGTTAAGGCATATCGGAACGACAGGCCAGGTGGACTGTCCCACTTCGAAGCGAGTCGCCGCGCCCACGCGAAAAAAGTTGAACGGCACGGACACATTGCAGGTCTTAGCTGTTGAACGTAGGCTTGCGGATGTCCGGGATCTCTCAACAGATCGCGCTTCAGGAGCCACGATTGGCAGAAGAGGACGGCACCACAACACGCGATGAGCGTTTTACGGCGCTGGTGAGAAGACGATCGCGCTTTGTGTTTCGAGTCGCCTACTCGATCCTTCGTAATGTTCAGGACGCCGACGATGTGGTCCAGGAGACGTTTTTGAAGCTGTACCGCTCGCCAGCCTGGGAGCGGATGGCCGATGAAAAGGCATTCCTGGCCCGGGTGGCGTGGCGGATCGCAGTCGACCAGCTCAGAAGAGCGCCGAAGCATGCGCAGGGGGGCGATAGCCCATCGACCCGACAGAATCCCGAAGAGGCCGCTATCGTTTCCGACTGGACTTCAGCCGTTTGCCGCTTCATCGACGCACTACCGGAGGAGCTGAGACAGCCGCTGGCGCTTTCGAGCGTCGAGGAGATGAGCTCGCCCGAAATCGCCGGCGTGATGGGGATCCCGGAAGGCACCGTCCGCACGCGGCTGATGCGCGCGCGGCAGATTCTCGAGCAGAAGCTGAACACTTTGAGGGCAGGTCAGTATGAGAGATGACGAGCGTGACGAACTCGACGCCTTGATCGATGGCGCGCTGCCCGGGTACTCGAGCGCCGAACCTATGGATGGGCTCGAACAGCGGGTGCTGCAGCGCGTTCACTCAGCCGGGGCCGGCCGGCCAAACCCGTGGCGTTTCCGTTTGGCCCTTGCGATTCCCGCGCTTGCCGCGCTGCTCGTGGCGGGCATTGTTCTCCGGACGTGGTGGAATCCCCGGTCGCACACCGTGAATACGAAACCGAGCCATGCAGCGCCGAACCTGACAGCTTTGAAGGTGCCTTCTCCGGGGCCTGGAGCACGGATGTCTCCGGCGCCCCGGGCACAGAAGCCCAGGCGTCGAATCGGCAACGTGCAGGAGCGCAGCTTCCCTGCCATGCCTTTGCCGAAAGAGGAGCATTTCCCGAGCCCCGCCCCAATGACGAATGAAGAACGCGCGCTGGTCGTCTGGGCGTCGCGGGCACCGCTGGAGGCGAGACAAGCATTCGCGGATCTGCAGAAGCGGAACGAGGAACCGGTATCAATCCAACCAATCCAGATGCAGCCATTGCAGAGCGATGGCACCCAGTGAGGGGAAAGAAATGTTGAAGAGAACCGTATTGAGCCTGCCGATGTTGGCACTCGCGATGGCCGCCGGGACAGGATTTGCCCAGACCCCGGAAGCTCCCAAGAGTGCGGAATCCTTGAAGTTCTACAAGCTTGAATTCGTGGTCAAAGAAGTTGAGGGCGGAAAGGTCCTCAATGCCCGCTCGTATTCGATGACTGCAGCGGTCGATGCAAAGGACTCCGCTTCGATCCGTGCCGGCAGCAAGATTCCGGTAATGATGTCGAGCGGAGGGTTTAACTACATCGATGTGGGTGTGAATATCGACTGCCGCGCGATCCGGGAAGTGCAACGCGATCTCGCACTGTTCGTGGCTGCCGAAGTCAGCAGCTTGCCGTCGGAGCCGGCGGCGCCCGCGACAATCGGCGCGCCGACAACACCCACGGTTCGTCAGAACAGGTGGAGTTCGTCGATCATCGTGCCGGTAAAGAAGCCGACCCTGATCTTCTCCTCGGACGACTTGGCGTCGAAGCGGCAGATGCAACTGGAACTTACGGCAACGCCGGTGATGTGAGGGGCTGCCGTCTGGTACGCGCATCAGCCATAGGATCCGCTTTGTATCAGGGCATGGCTTCAGCCGTGCCGCACCGGGAAACCCCTGATCTGTTCTCGGGACGAATCAGAGCTCTCTCGAGAATGCGCCTTTGGATGTGGCACAGAGCTGTTTCGAAGCAGTACTGCCGACACAGAGCCGCGACCGGGAGGGAGCGGTCAGCCCGAAATAGCGACCGCTGCGACGCCGCTACAGCGGTGTTCGCTGAGACAGGTCCGCCGGACGCAGGCCACTCGCTCCCGCTGCGCTTCGCTCGTGGCTCTGTGGAGGATGTCCTTATGCTGAGGCCGCCTGCTCTGCCTCGCGGGCCTCTTTCCAGATTGCGAGGTAGGGCTCGAGGTCGCGCATCATCTTTTCAAACTGCGGGATGGTGAGCGACTGCGCGCCGTCGCTGATGGCCTTCTCCGGATGCGGGTGGACTTCCACCATCATGCCGTCGGCGCCGATGGCCACGGCCGCGCGAGCGAGCGCCGGAACGAGACTGCGCTTGCCCGTGGCGTGGCTCGGGTCCAGGATCACGGGCAGGTGCGTCAGCTCGTTCAGCACCGGCACGGCGGCGATGTCGCAGGTATTGCGCGTGGCGGTCTCGAAAGTGCGGATGCCGCGCTCGCACAGGATGACGTTCGGGTTGCCGTGAGCTACGATGTACTCGGCCGACATCAGCAGCTCTTTGATGGTGGAACTCATGCCGCGCTTGAGTAGGATGGGGCGCGTCGTGCGGCCCAGGCACTTCAGCAGCGCGAAGTTCTGCATGTTGCGCGCGCCGATCTGGAGGACGTCGGCGTACTCGGCGACGAGTTCCACGTCGCGATCGCTCATGATCTCGGTGACGATGTCGAGTCCCGTGGCCTCCTTCGCCTTGCGGAGCAGCTTGAGGCCCTCGACCTCGAGGCCCTGGAAGTCGTAGGGGGACGTGCGTGGCTTGAACGCGCCTCCGCGCAGAATTTGGCCGCCCGCGCGGGCGACGACCTCGGCCGTCTCCATAATCTGCTTCTCGGACTCCACCGAGCACGGCCCGGCCATCACGATGAACTGCCCGGCGCCGACGACCGTCCCGTTGACCTTGATGCGGCTGCGCGCGGCCTGGAACTCGCGACTGACGAACTTGTACGGGGCCGAGATGCGGACCGCGTTTTCCACCGCGGGCATGGCCTGCAGTGATTCCAGGCACTCGGTGACGTCGCCTACGCCAACGGCGCCGATGACCACGCGCTCCTCGCCCTGGATGGTGTGGACCTTATAGCCGAATTCGCGGATCCGGTCGCAAACGGCGTCCACTTCCTCTTTCGTAGCGTGCAGTCTCATCGAGACGATCATGGTCGTTTCCTCCTATACATCCGTGTCAGCGCCGCGATGAGGACAGACAGAGGCGGGGTCAGGGGACCCCGCGCGGTCCAGGAGGGCCGCCCCACCAGAGAGTGATCGGTGCCGGTCGCGCTCGAGAATGATCGATCTGTACCCATCGCCCAAAATAAAAAACCCACTCTTTCGAGTGGGTTGGTTTCGCGAATCCTGGGGTGCCGAACCAACGCCACTCTACCCGGAGCGGGTAAAGGCCCAATAGCCGAAGCTAAACGACCTGGCGTTGGAACGGGGCATCGAAAATCCAGTATAGCCGGGGAGGTTTGCGGGAATCAAGGCGCTGGGAATTGCAGAGAGCGGCCGAGCTCGGAATTGGTTTTGAGCGGGTTGGCCACGTCGTAGGCGTGGGGACTGCCGCGGCGCGCCTTGAATCGGGGCGAAGAGTAGAGGTCGGTGATGCCGAGCGCGCTGAGGTAGGGCACCAGGTCGCGGCCGTCCACGAAACGAAACCCCAGGCTGAACTGGATGCGATACGTCGCGAGAGGAATCCTGAGCCGGTTCGTCATGACTCTATGCGCACCGAGAGTTTCGCGCCGAGCGCGCGGAAGCACTCCAGCCAGGGCAGCGCTTTCGGATCGCCTTCCGCGGCGCGGGCCTGGGACTCGGGATAAACCGTAAGCAGCATGTTGTGGAACACGTTCTGCACCCTCCATAGCACCACTTCGAAAGGCAGTTTGCGCGCGACCGCGACGGCGCTGTCGAGTTGCTGCAGGATCTCGAGATTCCGCGGCTCGGCCCCCATCCGCAGGGCGATCCGCTCGAGCGTGTGGCGCAGCGCGAACTCGAGCGCGGGGGCGTCGAAAGAGATGTTCGCAATCTGAGCCTCGTCAACGAGCGCGGCGATGCGGCCGGTATCGAGCTCGGTTTGCTCGAACTCGTGGCGCAGGTCCCGGTTCAACGTGACTTCCGCTGCGGTCAGCAGGCGCCTCGGCGCCCGCATGCCGATGCTCGCCAGGAAGCGCATCAGCGACACGTGGTTCTGGTAGATCTGGCGGTAAGCCGCGTCAGCGTCGCCGAGAGTGGAGTCCAGAATCCGCCGCACGATTCTTTGCTGCTCGTCGCGGAACAGGAGGGCCAGAGAGTAGACGCCGGGGCCGAACTCGCGATCGATGCGGCGGATCAGTTCCGCGAAATCCCCGGAGCGGAAGACCCGGGCGACCTCCTCGACCGACGATGCAAAGACGTGCTCTCTGCGGAACTCGCGCACACCGCCGCTTACGTGGTGGTCTCCGAGGTAAGCGGCGCCGAAGGTCAGCTCCGCCGAATCGAGCGTGATCTCCGAGGTAATCTTCGCGCGGCCGACGGCCAGGCGCGCTTTGCCGGCACTGAGCAACTGGTAGTCCTCGCAGGCCACCGAGTAGGAGTAGATCCGCCCGGTTCCGCCGGTCCCTTCGAACACCGAACTGATCGCGTAATGCGCGCCCACCTTTTGCAGGTCCACCATGGCCGGCCGCACGAACTTCTCGAAGATGACGCGGCCGTTACCGTGCTCGGCGATGTTGCTGCGGGCACACTCGAGCCGGGTTAGGAACTCGGCTTCCAGGTCCGGCCCGCCAAGCCGGCGCGTCAACTGCAGCACGCGACCTGCGTACTGGATCACCTGCACGGTCTCGATGCCGGAAAGTTCGTCGAAGAACCACCCGCAGCTTGTGTACATCAGCATGGCGTGCCGCTCGAGCTCGAGGAGCTGCCACGCGCACACCTGATCCGAGGGCGGGAGCGGCCCGGGCGCGTGCCGCTCCAAGAAGCTGGCACGGCACTCGGGCGAGCGGTCGAGGATCACTTCGATGTAGTCGTCGCGCGCGGCCCAAGGATTGGTGGAGAGCGCCCGGCTGCGTTCCTCATAGAACGGCGCGGCGCAGTCGCGCAGCCAATCCAGGGCGGCGCGCAGCGGCTGCCGCCATTCCTGGTCCCAGCCGGGCCGGCCGCCGGTGTTGCAACCGCAGTTGCTGCGCCAGCGCTGCACGCCATGCGGGCAGCTCCATGACGAGTTCTCATAGACCTGCACCTCGTGATTCGGCGGGTGCGCCTCCAGGAACTCGGCGTAGTTCGTCAGCCGCGCCAGGCCCTTCTCTTCCAGGTGCCACAATGCATAGGAGAGCGCCATTTCTCCGTGGCGGTGGTGATGCCCGTACGTTTCGCCGTCCGTTGCGATGTGGGCCAATTGCGCCCAGGGCCGCGCGTCCGAGAAGACGGTGAGCAGCCTCTCGGCCAGACGCTCGCCCTGATCGAGCAGCCGCTCGAAAGCCACCGCCTGCGAAATGGGTCCGTCGTAAAAGAAGATGGCGATCTTGCGGCGCGAGGGCAGGCGGAGCGTGTAGGCCATCGTGGGATCGATGCGGCCGCCCGAGACGTCGCGCCACGCGCGCCGTTTCTGCCGCACGCGCCGCGCCTGATACGGCGAAAGCACCGTGAAGCGGATCCCGTGCTCGGCGAGCACCTCGAGCGTCCCGGTATCCACTGCGGTTTCCGGCAGCCACATGCCTTCCGGAAAGCGGCCGAAGCGGTGCTCGAAATCGCGGATTCCCCAGCGCACCTGTGTGTACTTGTCGCGGGCGTTCGCCAGCGGCATGATCATGTGGTTGTAGCACTGCGCCATGGCGGAACCGTGCCCGGCGAAGCGTTCGGTGCTGTCCCGGTCCGCGTCGAGCACGAGCTGGTACGTTTCCGGCGAGTTGTCCTTCATCCAGGCCAGCAACGTCGGGCCGAAATCGTAGCTGATGCGCGCGTAGTTGTTGACGATGCGCGCGATGCGGCCGTCGGCGTCCAGGATGCGAGAGGCAGAGTTCGGCGCGTAGCACTCGGCGTCGATGCGCGCGTTCCAATCGTGATAAGGGTACGCGGAGTCCTGCAGTTCGACGGCTTCGAGCCACGGGTTCTCCCGAGGGGGCTGGTAGAAGTGGCCGTGGATGCACACGTATCGCTCCAACTAGTGCGCCTCCGTGCGCGAGTACAGCAGGAAACTGTCCGGCGCCAGCGCGAGCTGTGCGTGGCCCTCCAGGACGTCCGGTGCGGGTCCCGCGGGTCCGCCCCAGAGCTCCTCGGCCGAGTAGATTTCTTTACGCCAGAGGTGGTTCTGCGAGAACACGACGAACTGGCGGCCCTCGATGCGCTCCGAGCCCCAGCCGCCGTCGTGCCACTCGTGATCGGACGAGACCACCTGCGAGGGCCCGTGAACACCCTGCGGCTGAAAGCGCGAGGCCGGGTCGGGGCGGTCGGGTCCGCCATTCAACCGGTAGCAATAGAGCGCGCCCGGCTCGATCGATTCCCCTAACACTTCGAAGTAGCCTCTCGCCCCGGACCGCATGGGGACCATCCGATCGTGCGGAGCCACCACGTGTACGTCAAGGCGCTCGGCAAGCGGTGCCCACACCCGAAAGGCGCACCGCGCCCCTCCCAGGTACAAGGCCCCAATTCGTTGCTCGGCAAGGCTCGTTGCTGAAATGATGTACCCCTCTCGAGGACTTGCGAGCAGCTCCGGTTTCGGAGTCTGACTTCCGGGAGCGAAGGCTGCCGCTGCTAATATTAAAGTACTTCAATCGTCGCATCGGAAAACGAAGGGGTGGGATGCCGGCCTCAGAGGAACAGGGAGAGGAACTTGCCAGACCGGATCTGACGTTCAGGTAGGCGGGCGCCTGCGGTTTGACCCGCCCCGCTGTGGTCTCCTATACTGAATGAGTTGCGGGCTTGCGCTGGTGGCGTGTGTCCGCCGGCGAGACTCTATGATTTACGGCGTTTTGGTATTTATTCACGTCTTGATTTGCGTTTTCCTGGTGATCGTGGTCCTGCTGCAAAGCGGGAAGGCCGCGGACCTGGCCGGGGCGTTTGGCGGCATGGGTTCGCAGACCGCCTTCGGACCGCGCGGTTCAGCCACAATCCTGTCCAAGGCAACTACGATTGCGGCGGGAGCGTTCATGGTCACATCGCTTACGCTGGCGATCATGGCGTCCCGGACCTCCGGCACCGTGAGCACGGTGCTCGACCGGTCCCCGAAGCAGTCCGCTCCGGCATCCCGTCCGGCGCCGGCCGCGCCATCGCGCGCTCCCGCTCAGTCAGGAAGGCCGGGCGCAATGGGACAGCCGATCCAGGTGGAGATCCCGATGACTCCTCCGGCGCAGAAAGCGCCCGCTCCGGCGAAGAAGTAACGGTTTTGTTTAGCGGAGGTGGCGGAATTGGCAGACGCACTAGCTTGAGGTGCTAACGAGTTAGTCGGTACATGTTATTTGAAATGAGTTAGTTGCAAGCAAACAGGGATGCCAATGTAACCCTTTTTGTAACCATGCGGTCGTGGCGGAATTGGCAGACGCGCAAGCTTGAGGTGCTTGTACCGGAAACGGTGTGGAGGTTCAAGTCCTCTCGACCGCACCAAAAATTCAAAAGCAGTTAACAGGGTCGGGACGAAACTCCCGGCCCTTTGTTTTTCGCCGCTGTAAAACGTTTCGCAACCATCACGGTCCCGTCCTTCCAGAACCCACCCAGATTTCATCGGGAGGGGCGTCCATACGTTTGAGTCATTCGGGCCTCTTTCATTCGCAGTAAAAACAGAGGCCCTTGTAGCTCAATCCTGACCCTACGCGCGACACACATTCTGGAAAGCAAAGACCCCCAAATCGTCTTGTTATCAATAAGCCCTTTCGGCGGAGATTGACGAAGTGCGACCCTTTCGATCATTCTCGTGTACTTTGAGCAACGATGCTGCCCACAGGTCCGACCACGGGCGCGCACCCTTAACGGAAACTGTGGCCAAACAGGCATGGCGTCGCGATAATGAAATTTGGTGATCTAAGGGAGACGAGGGTGGTCAGCAGGCTGAAGCAGGAGGATCTCGACGCGCGACTCGCCGAGCTGGACGAAGCACTCTCAGCACGGGGATTGCCATTGAAATTTCGGCCTCTTGAGGCTTTCAAGGATCTCTACGGGACGATACCGGACGGTCCCGAGCGTATGAGCCTATTCGATCCGATCAGCTGCTGGTTCATCACCAGATATGGCCAGAATGCCCATTGGGATGGAGTGATCGGCAAAATTCCAATCCTCTTGCGAGGTGCGGTCTATCTTGTTCTGGTTCCCTTTACGGTTGATGATGCTGTAGCGCGGCTGGTCGACCATATCGAGGGTCTCCCGGAGGATGTCGCCACCACCTTCACACCCGAGGAGTTCGAAACCCTTGGGCGTCAGATCGCAGGGGGGACCATAAGTCTCCGGACTGTCAAGGGCGGAGTGAAAGGGAACCGCCGGGGCGGAGCAAAAGGGGACCACTCTTCGTTGTCCACTGCTGGCCTTGTGATTCCCTACATTCGCTTGGGGGTTAATCGACGGGCAG
>Ga0209777_10001452_pt1 | contig 34134 bp, 31 predicted proteins | sample FrelakmetHBP12HB_FD_187147 | JGI IMG/M metagenome (GOLD analysis project Ga0209777, IMG submission 187147) | Freshwater lake sediment microbial communities from the University of Notre Dame, USA, for methane emissions studies -HBP12 HB (SPAdes)... | ecosystem: Environmental > Aquatic >... | reverse complement strand
CAATCACAATCATGCTTGACTATTTGGCAAAAAAAATATATTCAAACAAGCTTTATAAAAATGGAGAAATTATGGAAGATAATGATCTTTTAAACATACGTCGAGAAAAAATCCTAGCCTTAAAAGAAGCCGGGGTTGATTTATATCCCAACGATATCCATCCCCAAAATACAACAACTGAATTATTCGCTCAGTTTGGCAATTCCGATAGTGAAGCCTTAGCGCAGTTAACACAAGTGTTTTCTATCGCCGGGCGTTTAATGGCCATACGTAATTTCGGTAAAGCTGCGTTTATCAAAATTCAAGATAATAAAGGCCAAATTCAAAGTTACATAGCCAAAAGTATTCTAAGTGCTGATGCTTATTTTATTTTTAAAAAACTAGATATCGGCGATATCATTTATGTTTCAGGGAAACTCTTTCGCACTAAGACAGGCGAATTGACTATTGAGGCGGAGAAGTTAATCCTGCTTTCTAAATCCATACGTCCTCTGCCGGAAAAGTGGCACGGCCTTACTGATATCGAAACAAGATATCGCCAGAGGTATCTTGATTTGATTACCAGTCCCAAGGTTAAAGAAATTTTTTACCGGCGCAGCCGCATTACCCAACTTATTCGGCAATTTATGGACAAGCATGATTTTTTGGAAGTGGAAACACCGATGATGCAACCACGTGCAGGAGGAGCTGTCGCCCGGCCTTTTAAAACTCATCATAACGCTCTGGATATGGATTTTTACCTGCGGATTGCTCCCGAACTTTATTTAAAACGGCTTGTTACCGGTGGCTTGGAGAGAATCTACGAAATTAATCGTAACTTTCGTAATGAAGGTATTTCTACTTTTCATAATCCCGAATTTACCATGATGGAATTTTACCAGGCGTACAGTACTTATGAAAAATTGATGACCTTTACTGAAGAACTGTTTGCCTTTGTCGCTACCAATATATTTGGCGGGTTAAAATTTAATTATCAGAATACGGAAATCGATTTGACCCCGCCCTGGCGGCGCATATCCGTAAAAGAAGCTCTCGTACAAATAGCAGGCATGGAACCAGCCGAATTGGAAAATCAAAACCAATCTTTAGCCTTTGCTCGAAGGGCCGGCTGCAAGGTGAAAGATACCGATCATTTAGGGAAAATTTTAATGGCTATTTTCGATGAGGTTGTCGAAAAGAAACTTGTTCAGCCAACATTTGTGACCCATTATCCAGTGATAATATCTCCCCTTTCTAGGAGGTCAAATACTGATGCAGACCTTACCGATCGCTTTGAACTGTATATTTACGGCAGGGAAATTGCCAACGCCTTTTCGGAGTTAAACGATCCTGCCGAGCAGAGAGAAAGATTTCTGCAGCAATTACAAGAAAGGGAAGCTGGTGATGACGAAGCTCACGAAATGGACGAAGATTACATTCGAACATTGGAATATGCTATGCCGCCTACAGCCGGTGAAGGTATCGGCATTGACCGCCTGGTTATGCTTTTTACCGACTCAGCTTCTATCAGAGATGTCATTTTGTTTCCGCTACTGAGAACTAAACAGGAATAAAATTAGGATATTAACTAATATTTTCTAAAAAATAATATTGGTCTCGAATAATAGGATATAATATTTTGATACCTTATGAGCTTTTTATAAGTAAACGTTATTTAAGTGCAAAGCGCAAACAAATATTTGTTTCGATCATTACGTTTATATCGATCTTTGGTATTTTTTTAGGTGTCGCGGCCTTGATCATCGTGCTGGCGGTGATGAATGGATTTGAAGAGGACTTACGCACAAAAATTTTAGGTATTAAATCCCATATTGAGCTGACAACTGATATGACCGGTCCCATGAAAGATTATCAGAAAGTTCGCGAACGAATTGCTGATATTGAAGGAGTTATTGCTTCCACACCGTTTATTTACAGCCAGGCAATGATCCGCAACGGTAATGGCGCTACAGGTGTAATCATTCGTGGTTTGGATACTCAAAGCGCTTTTAAAGTGATTAATTTGGGAAAAATCAAGGAAGGAAACATTGAATATCTCAACAAAATTCCTCAAGAACTTTCTCTGAATAATAGAAATGAAAGTGTACCGCTAGATGGAATTTTCATCGGTAAAGAAATGGCTCGAAATTTGGGGATTTTTCTTTATGATCCTATTACTATTATTTCGCCGGTGAGTATCTCTACGCCCATGGGAATGGTGCCCCGCATGAAAAAATTTATTGTCGTTGGTATCTTCGAATCCGGTTTTTATGAATATGATTCGACACTGGCTTATTTATCTTTGCACAGCTGTCAGGATTTTTTACAAATTGGTGATACCGTTACAGGAATTGATATCAAAGTCGACGATATTTACAAAGCAGATAGTATTGCCCGGAAAATTCAAAGTAAATTGGGCTTTCCCTTCTGGGCGCAAAACTGGATGCAGATGAACAAGAACTTTTTTTCCGCTTTAAAAATGGAGAAACGCGTCATGTTTATTATTCTGAGCTTAATTGTCCTTGTTGCCGCGTTTAATATAATCAGTGCATTGATAATGATCGTCATGGAAAAAAGTAAGGATATTGCTATTCTGAAATCAATGGGAGCAACTTCCCGCAGCATTATGAAAATATTTATTTATCAAGGTCTGATTATCGGTGTTATTGGCACGGCCCTGGGATGCGTTGCCGGAGTGACCGTAGCTTTAAATGTTCAGGAAGTATCGCTTTTTGTGGAGAAAATTTTCCATTTCAAGATTTTGCCTGGTGATGTTTATTATTTAAGCGAGCTTCCTTCTAAGGTTAACTATGGTGATGTTGTTATCATTGTTATCGGTACGCTGCTTATTTGCTTCTTATCAACAATTTATCCCTCTTTAAAGGCTTCAAAGTCGGATCCGGCCGAAGCATTGAGATACGAATAAAATAAGATAGCCAATTTATATAATATGATTATACTAAAAAATTTGTCAAAAACATTTATTAAAGATGGAAATAAAATAGAAGTTTTGCGCAGTCTGAACCTGCAAATAAAAAAAGGTGAATCATTGGCAATCCTTGGTGTGTCCGGTGCTGGCAAGAGCACACTCATTCATATTCTGGGTATGTTAGATCACCCTACCGAAGGTTGTCTTTCCATTGACGGCATGAACGTTTTTGAATGGGAAGAAGAAAAAATGGCTCGTTTCCGCAACTCGGCGATTGGGTTCGTTTTTCAATTTAATAATTTGCTTCCGGAATTCAACGCTATGGAAAATACCATGATGCCGGCTTTAATCAGCGGGATGTCCAAGAAACAAGCGTCAGAAAAAGCTTGCAAATTGTTGAGTGAAGTTGGATTAGAACATAGAAAAAAACACAAACCGGGAGAACTATCCGGCGGCGAACAACAGCGCGTAGCCATTGCCCGTGCCTTGGTGATGGAGCCGGAAATATTGCTTGCCGACGAACCTACGGGAAATCTTGACACAGAGACAGGAAAAAAGATAGAAGACATTTTAGTCAATTTAAATGCAACAAAAAGAATTACCCTCATCACGGTGACTCATAACAAATTGCTTGCAGAAAGGATGTCCTGCAGGATTTCCCTGCGCGATGGGAAGATATATGACTATAAATAAAATAGTTTGTCAAACATGTTTAATCATTTTACTTTTAATCGTTTTTTTTATTCCTCACGCGTATTCTCAGGAATTAAAAAAAATCAGCGTACTGCCTTTTGAAGTTTACAGTAGTGGCAATAGCGCGGCAATCAAGGAATCTCTATATAAAAATTTGGTCGAAGAATTAAAAAAGGAAAAACTTGTTCAAATAATTCCTACGGATGCCTTTCTTCAGAGCAATCTCAAAATGGATGAAAAACAGGCAATCAAAAATGGGAAATCCTTGGGTGCTGATTTTGTGATTATCGGCAGCCTAACCCAATTAGGTGAAACTTTAAGTATTGATGCCCAAATAATTGATGTAACCATGGCGAGTATTTTATCCACAGCTTCCGTTCAAGGCAAAGGGTTGGCCAATATGGGTGCGATAGCAGCGCAATTAAAAACAGAAATTCTTATTCGTACCGGATTAGTTCAAAAAATATCCAGGGTTGAAATTAAAGGGAACCGGAAGATAGAATCTTCCGCGATCATCGCGCAAATCAAAAGCAAAGCAGGCAATCATTTTTTCGAAGCAGAAATTGCAGCTGATATTAAAACAATTTTCAAAATGGGCTTTTTTCTGGATGTAACTGCGGAGGCTACGTCAACACCAGAAGGGAAAGTCATCACTTTTATTGTGCAGGAAAAAGGACTAATTTTAGAAATTCAGATCAACGGAAATAAAGCCTTAAGTAAAGATGATATTCAAGAAGTTCTGACAATTAAGACTAAGCAAATTGTTGATCAGGAAAAAATTAAAGCGGATATAGAAAAAGTAAAAACACTTTATGACAATAAAGGTTATTACAATGCTGAGATAAACGATAAAGTCGAACGGGACGGAGAAAAAGATTTTCGCGTAATTTTTAACATTAAAGAAAATGACAGACTCTACGTTAAGTCGATCACTTTTGAAGGTAACGAAGCCTATAGCTCAAAAGAATTGAAAAATATGATGAGCACTTCTGAGCACGGCATTTTTTCTTTTATCACCGATTCCGGTTTGCTTAAGCGCGATCAACTGAAACAAGACATTGGTAAATTAACTTCTTATTATTTCAATAATGGATTTATCAATTCTCAAGTTGGCGAACCGGAAATGACTATCGATAAAAAAGGGATTTACATAAGAATTAAAATTAAAGAAGGAAAAAGGTTTAAAGTCGACAAAGTGGAAATTTCCGGTGATTTACTGGAAAAATCCAGAACGGAGTTATTGCAGTTCCTGAAAATAAAAAAAGGTGACAATTATAACCGCGAAGCAATCATAAAGGACATCGATTTTTTAACTCAAGCCTGCAATGATGAAGGTTATGCCAATGCCGATGTTAATCCCAAAATTAATCCCAAGGAAAATGAACAATTAGTTGATGTGGATTTTCATATAACTAAAGGAGAATTGGTTTATATTAATCGTATTAGCATTGCCGGAAATACTATTACCCGTGACAAGGTCATCCGGCGCCAGTTGGAAGTAACGGAAGGGGACTTGTATTCCAGCAGCAAATTAAAAAACGGTTATAGTAATCTGAACCGGCTGCGGTATTTTGAAGAGGTGGATTTTCAAACAGAAAAAGGACCGGATAAAAGTAAAACAGACATCAATATCCGGGTCAAAGAAAAAAGTACTGGTATGTTTATGGTGGGTGCCGGTTATAGCGCCGTTGATCAGGCCGTTATCATGGCGCAAATTACCCAACAGAATTTTCTAGGTTATGGTCAAATTTTAAGCCTGAAAGCATCTTTAGGTTCCACTACTAATAATATTGATTTATCTTTTACGGAACCATGGCTTTTTGACCTGCCCATTTGGTCTCAAGTGAACATCTGGAAATATAAAAAAGACTATACCACTTACACCTTGGATACACGCGGCGTAGGGCTTACTTTAGGTCACCCGCTTTGGGAAAAAATTGTCGGATACATCGGTTATAAACTTACTGACGATAATATTTCTGATGTTTCGACTGCGACTCCTTGGCAAATTATAGAGCAAGAAGGAGACTTAATAACTAGCGCCGTAACATTATCTTTAGTTCGCGATACAAGGGATGATTATATTTTCCCCTCTAAAGGAACAAAGGCCAATATTTCAGTTACGCAAGCGGGAGGCCTATTACAAGGTAACGCCAGTTATACCCAATATTCAGCCAGTCTTTTTGCTTATTATCCCCTGCCCTTAGATGTTGTTTTTGGAGCAAAGGGCCAAATCGGCTATATCCAAAGCCACAATGGAGATGAAAATATTCCCATTTTCAATAGATATGTTTTAGGTGGAATTAATTCTCTGCGCGGTTTTCGCTACATTGGTCCGATCAATCCGGGAACAGAGGATGTAATTGGTGGTACAACTATGTTACTCTTTAACTTTGAGCTAGTTTTTCCTCTTATTAAGAATGCGGGTATGAAAGGCGTTATTTTTTACGATGCTGGCAACGCCTGGAACAACAGGTATTACCCTGATGATTTACGGCAGTCTGTGGGATTAGGTCTTCGCTGGTATTCACCTATCGGTCCTTTAAGGCTTGAATATGGCTACATAGTTAACCACGAAGGATTAAACGATAACACAACAGGAACAGGCCGCTGGGAATTTACTATCGGCATGCCTTTATAATAAGAAATGGCAAAAACAAGATTTGAATTTGTTTTGGCCACAAATAAATTAAGAGAGGAGATTTTATATGAAAAGAAGTTTTTACCTAATGGCAGGCATTATCTTGTTTGTTTTTATCTGGAGCACGAGCTCTTTTGCAGTGGATAAAATTGGCTTTATTAACTTGCAGGAAATAATGCAAAATTCCAATGCCGGCAAAAAGGCTGCGGAAGATTTTAAAAAATTCTACGAAAAAGAAACCCAGGAAATCAAATCATCAGAAAAAGAATTAAAGAAAATGAAGGATGAACTGGAAAAACAAAGTTCAATTATGACGCAAAGCTCGCAAAAAGAAAAGGAAACTGCTTACCAGAAGAAATTACGTGATTATCAATTGCAAGTCAATGATACGAATGAAGAGCTTAAAAAACGCGATCAAGAGATGACTCAAAAGCTGATGCCGGGAATAATGAAAGTTGTCCGCGCTATCGCTGAAAAAGAAAAATTTACTTTGGTTATTGATGTCGCGACTATGCCTATACCTTATTATGCCAAGGAAAATGATTTTAGCAAAAAAGTTATAGAAGATTTCAATAAAGTAAAATAAATTAAAGGAATTTCCTTAAATGAAAATGACGCTTGCGGAAATAGCCTTGTTTCTTGGCGGTGCTGTCATTGGCGCTGATGATACAATTGTCAACAATATCCGATCTATTGAGGAAGCTAATGAAGGTGACCTCACCTTTATTGCCAATAAGAAGTATTTTAAAAAACTAAAGTTGACTAAAGCGTCGGCTATTCTTGCACCACAGCAAACAGTGGCGGAAGGCAGGAATCTGGTTATTGTAGATGACCCTTACGTTGCTTTGGGAAAACTATTAACACTTTTTTATCCATTAGAACATGGCCACAGTGGTGTAAGTCCAGACGCTTATATTGAAGAGGGTGCTATTGTATCTCCGGAAGCAACAATTTTTCCCCGGGCTTTTATCAGCAAGGGGGCAAAGATCGGTAAGAGGGCTGTTATTTACCCCGGTGTTTTTGTAGGCCGTGATTCTTTCATTGGTGAAAATTCAATACTCTATGCCAATGTCACTATTTATAACTCTTCCATCATTGGTAAACGGGTAATTTTGCATTCTGGAGTTGTGGTCGGCGCAGACGGATTTGGTTTTGCATCTCCCGGCAGGGACAATACTAAAATTCCGCAAGTTGGTTTTGTGCAAATTGATGATGATGTGGAAATCGGAGCCAATACCACTATTGATCGTGCCGCGCTGGGAAGAACTTGGATTCAGCGCAATGTTAAAATTGATAATCTTGTCCAGATTGCCCATAATGTTGTTATTGGTGAAAACTCAGCGATTGCCGCTCAAGTCGGTATTTCGGGAAGCACTAAACTGGGCAGAAGTGTAATGGTTGGCGGACAGACGGGGATGGTCGGACATATTAATATTGGTGACAATGTAATGATCGCAGCAGCATCATCAATCCATAAGAATATTAAGTCCGGACAAATTGTTGGCGGAAGCCCACAACTGCCGCATAAACAATGGTTGAAAGTTCTGGCCTGCTGGGTAAAACTTCCGGAGATGAGAGCAACGCTTGAGGAGCTAGTAAAGAAAGTGGAATATCTCCAATCGAAAAAATAAATTTTCAATAAATATAAGGTTAGATAAATGAAGATTCATCCCACAGCAATTATTTCTCCTGATGCACAATTAGAGGAAGGTGTTGAAATCGGTCCTTATGTTGTAATTGGATCTGACGTAAAAATTGGGAAAAACACTACCGTTGGCCCCCACACAGTAATCGACAATTTAACCCATATTGGTGAAGGCTGCCATATCTTCCAGTTTTGTTCAATCGGTGCTCCTCCCCAGGATCTGAAATTCGGCGGAGAAAAGACCCGTGTGGTTATCGGTAACTTCAATACTATAAGGGAATTTGTAACTATTCATCGCTCCACTACCGCTGATATAGGAGTGACAATTATCGGAGATCACAACCTGATTATGGCTTATGCTCATGTTGCCCATAACTGTAAATTGGGTAATAACATTATCATGTCCAATGCCGCAACATTGGCCGGGCATATTCATATCGAAGATTATGCGATTATCAGCGGTCTGACGGGGATACACCAATTCTGCCGTCTTGGGGCGCACTGTATGATTGGCGGTGCATCCGCCGTCGTTAAGGATGTCCCTCCTTACGCCATAGCTCAAGGAAACCACGCCAAGCTGTTCGGCTTAAATCTGATTGGACTTAAAAGACGCAATTTCCCGGAAAAAACGATCAATGCGCTCAAAGAAGCCTACCGTATTATTTTCCGATCTGATCTTCTTCTGGAGACGGCATTAAAAAAAGCACAGGATGAAGTGGAGGATATTCCGGAAGTGAATCATTTTATAAAATTCATTCAGGAATCCGAAAGAGGCATTTGCCGCTGATATTATTAATATGAAAAAAAAGAAAATAAAAGTCGGTGTTGTCGGAATCGGTCATTTAGGCAATTATCATTTGCAAAAATATCAAAAATTAGAAAATTGTGAGATCACCTCTGTAGCTGATACGATTACCGATCGTGCCCAAAAAGCAGCCGGCATTTATAAGTGTGAAGCATTTTCGGATTATCGCGCTATGATGAATCAAGTTGATGCCGTAAGCATTGCCGTCCTTACCAGTGAACACTACAAGGTCGCCAGGGATTTTTTGGCGGCAGGCGTGGATGTTTTGATAGAAAAGCCTATCTGCGCAACTTTGGAAGAAGCAGATGAATTAATAGGATTAGCAAAGAAGAAGAATCTGATTCTTCAAGTTGGCTTTGTCGAAAGATTCAACCCAGCAATTATGGCTCTGGAGAATGTTATAGATAAGCCGATGTTCATTGAATCTCATCGATTGCATCCATTCTTTGAGCGCGGTACTGATGTTGACGTTATTCTGGATTTGATGATTCACGACCTCGACATTATTTTAAAATTTGTGAATTCTCCTATTATAGGAGTCGAGGCTGTTGGAGTTCCGATTCTTTCTGATAAAATTGATATTTCCAATGTGCGGATTTCGTTTGCTACCGGCTGTATCGCCAATATTACGGCCAGCCGCATAAGCGCTAAAAACATGCAAAAGATCCGTTTTTTCGGCCCCGGAGGATATCACTCTGTCGATTGTCAGAAACGGGAAATTTTATCTTTGAGCAAAAGAAAAAATGAGGCTGGTCAACAGCAGATTGTTCAAAATAATATCGAAGTAGGCAGCCATGATCCACTGGAGGAAGAAATTCGTTCTTTTATCAATGCTGTGGTCAACCGTTCCAGACCGCTTATATCCGGTGAAGATGCCCGCAAATCTCTTGACCTGGCCATTGACATAATTAAAAAAATGCGAGTTGCCGAGGTAATATAAAATGATTCCAATGGTGGATTTAAAAAGACAGTACCATAGTCTAAAAAAAGAAATTGATGCCGCGGTCAGCGACGTTTTAGAGCAAACACATTTTATTCTCGGGCCTAATGTCAGCGCCCTGGAAGAAGAAGTTGCCGCATATCACGGTTTGCCGTATGCTGTCGGTGTTGCCAATGGGACGGATGCCTTGCTTCTGGCGTTGCGTGCTTGTGGTATTCAGGCCGGTGATGAGGTAATTACTACTCCTTTTACATTTATCGCCACGGCGGAAGTGATCGCCAATCTAAAGGCAACGCCAGTTTTTGTGGACATTTGTCCCGATACTTTTAATCTCGATTGCAACCAAATTTCAGATAAAATAACTTCTAAAACAAAAGCCATTATTCCGGTGCATTTATTCGGCCATCCTGCCGATATGGCACCTATTATGGAAATAGCTCGAAAGCACAATTTAAAAGTGATTGAGGATTGCGCGCAGGCTTTCGGCGCGAGATACAATGGCAGGAAAGTGGGCACAATTGGCGATGTCGGCTGTTTCAGTTTTTTCCCGAGTAAAAATCTTGCTGGTTATGGAGACGGCGGCATGGTCATTACGAAAAGCGAAGAGATCGCCGGGCAGATAAAAATGTTGCGCAATCATGGCAGCTCGAAGCGTTATTATCATCAGGAAGTTGGCTACAACAGCCGCCTTGATGAAATTCAGGCTGCCATCATTCGCGTTAAACTCAAAAAAATAGATCAGTTTAATGCAGCGCGCCGTCAAAACGCGGCGGCTTATTGTGCCGCCATCAACAGCAAAGATATAATTTTGCCTGCTGTGGCTTCCGGTTGTGAACATGTTTATCACCAATTTACTATTCGCGCGAAAAATCGTGATGTTCTGGCCGACGCTCTTCAAAAAAAAGATATCGCTTCCGCTGTTTATTATCCGGTTCCTCTGCACCAGCAAGAAGTTTTTCTTAAGTTGTATAATATTTCAATAAAATTGCCTATGAGCGAAAAGTGCGCACGGGAAGTCCTTTCCCTGCCGATGTTTCCGGAATTGAACCAGGAAGAAATCAGGTTTATTGTCGATGTGATTAACCATGCCGTTTGAAGAAAAAAATCCGATCAAGTTAATGAATACCGCTCAGAAGAAAAACAAAACAATTATGATCGTTGCCGGTGAGGCTTCCGGTGATATGCACGGCGCCAATCTCGTCAGGGAAATGTTAAAAATAAATCCGGCACTGAATTTTTACGGCATCGGTGGTAACAAGTTGCGGGAAGAAGGAGTTGAACTTCTTGCCAACGCTTCCGACATGGCTGTTGTCGGTTTGACCGAAGTTATTTCCAAATTAGGAAGTATTTTAAAGATAATGAAGATGATGAAGAGATCATTAGATGATCGCCGACCGGATCTTGTAATTTTAATTGATTATCCCGATTTCAATATCCCTTTAGCTAAAGCCGCTAAAAAAAGAGGAATAAAAGTTTTCTACTATATAAGCCCACAGGTTTGGGCTTGGCGCAAAGGCAGAATCGGACAAATTAAAAAAGCAGTGAACAAAATGGCGGTAATACTGCCTTTTGAAGTAGATACTTACGGCCGGGAGGGTTTTGCGGTAAATTATGTAGGTCATCCTTTGCTGGATATGGTGAAACTGAATTATTCAAAACAGGAATCGAGAAAAAAATTCGGTCTTGCCGAAAATAAAATCACTGTTGGGATTTTGCCCGGCAGCCGGCTTTCGGAAGTAGAAAAACTAATGCCGGAACTGCTGCGGGCGTCGGAAATCTTGGCGCAAAAAATGCCGGATATACAATTTATTTTACCGCTAGCCGATACGCTCGAAGAAAAAATAATAACTGAAATTATTTCCAGATTTACGATAAAAGTACATGTAGTTGCTGGTCATACATACGATGTCATATCCTGTACTGATCTGGCTTTGGTTGCTTCGGGAACAGCAACACTCGAAACTGCTCTTTTGGGAGTTCCCATGATTATCGTCTATAAAATTTCCCTCCTTTCTTATGTTATCGGCAGATTAATCGTTGACGTAGAAAACATCGGGCTTGTCAATATTGTTGCCGGAAAAACCATTGTTCCGGAACTGATTCAAAGTGACGCCAGCAGCAAACGTATTGCTGAAGAGGCTTTGGCGATTTTAACAAATGGAGAAAAGAAACAGGAAATTATAAAAGAATTGGAAGCAATTCGGGCCAAACTGGGCGAACCCGGCGCAGCAATAAGAGCTGCGCAAATTGCCTGTGATATGGTATAGGAACAACTATGGAAACTTTTAAAAGATTGTTGTTAATGGCCAAGCAATATTATGTACGCTTTATCTTTGCTGCGATTTGCATGATAATTGCCGGAGGTTTGCAATCCGCTCTGCCGCTGATTTCCAAACCGGCCATTGACGAAATATTTGTCAATAAAAATATTGCTGCGATGAAATGGATCCCCTTTGCAGTGGTAGCCATTTTTCTGTTTAAGGGATTGTGCAACTATGGACAGAACATTTTAATGAGCTCCATCGGATTGCGCATTGTTACGGATTTACGCAATAAACTTTACGAACAAATTCAGAAACAATCCTTATCTTTTTTTGCCGAACATCCCACGGGATTGTTGATGTCACGGATTACCAATGATGTCCTGTCCGTTCAAATCGCTTCATCGGAGGCAATAACAGCATTAGTCAAAGACAGCTTTATGCTAATATCATTGATAGGGGTTATTTTCTACACCGACTGGAAACTAGCACTTATCGCGGTAGTCGTTTTCCCGCTGACTATTTATCCTATCGCCTTTTTTGGCAGAAAAATGCGCAAGGTGACAACCTCCACGCAAATAACCATGGGAACCTTGAATTCCCTTTTGCAGGAAACCATTTCCGGGACCCGCATTGTCAAAGCATTTGGCATGGAAAAATACGAAAGTAAAAGATTCGCCGCGGAAAACGAAAGGTTGTTTAAATATAACATGAAAGCCGTTTCCGTAAACGCCATTTCCAGCCCCCTCATGGATTTTCTGGGCGGATTGGGGATTGCCGCCGTCATTTTTTACGGCGGCTATAATGTTGTTCATGGCCATTCCACCCCTGGCACTTTCTTCTCTTTTATTGCTGCGCTATTGATGCTTTACGAACCGGTTAAACGGCTTACCAATATCAATAACACCATCAATCAAGGCATTGCCGGTGCAGACCGTATTTTCAGCATCATTGACCTAACTCCAGATATTGAAGATAAGCCAGGCGCTATAAATCTTCCACCAATTAATCGCGGTATCGATATCGATAATGTTACGTTCTGCTATGAAAAAATACCAGTATTGAAAAATATAAATCTTTCCATTAAAGTCGGTGAGGTTATTGCGTTTGTAGGAATGAGCGGAGGAGGAAAAACATCGTTGGTTAATCTGATACCAAGATTTTATGATGTCAACGAAGGCCGTATATTGATTGACGGCCATGATATAAGGGACGTCTCTCTGCGATCACTGCGCAAGCAGATTGCCATAGTGACGCAGCAAACGATACTTTTTAATGACACGGTAAGAAATAATATAGCTTATGGTGACATCGAAAGAACTGAAAATGATATCATTAACGCGGCTAAAGCGGCTAACGCTCATGATTTCATCATGAGACTGCCTAATGGATATGATGCCAATATCGGTGAACTAGGCACCAAACTCTCCGGAGGAGAAAAACAACGTCTTTCCATTGCCCGGGCGTTGCTCAAAAACGCTCCCATTTTAATCCTTGATGAGGCCACTTCATCGCTGGATACAGAAGCGGAAATTGAAGTGCAGGATGCGTTGGATAATCTCATGAAAGGGCGAACCACCTTAGTTATCGCGCATAGGCTTTCTACGATCCGCAATGCCGATAGAATTATTGCGTTAGTTAATGGAGAAATTGTTGAAGAAGGCGACCACGAAACGTTGCTTAAGAAAAAGGGCGAATATTTCCGTTTGTATAATTTGCAGTTCAAAGATGAAGGAAGTGATGGGGAAAATGATCGATTGGCAAAGGATATGGGATGATGACGGAATTACCGGTTGTTACAGCCCTATCAAAATAATCGCATATGTCCCTTCTTTTTTTTATCGCCTTATTATCAATTTTCGCAATTGGCTTTACGATCACAAAATATTTAAAGAGGTAAAACTTCCTTGTCCTGTAATTAGCGTCGGCAATATCACCGTAGGCGGCACAGGCAAGACTCCCTGCGTAATTATGCTGGCTCAAATGCTACAAGAAAACGGTTTTAATCCGGCGATTCTCAGCCGTGGTTATGGCGGCGAGAGAGTCAATTCAGTTAATATTGTATCGGATGGCCGCGAAATTTTACTCGACAGTAAAATTGCCGGAGATGAACCTTATTTGATTGCTAAGGAACTAAAAAATGTTCCCGTGATTACCGGAGTCAAAAGAATTGTTACCGGAAAAACAGCTATTCGTCAATTCGGAGCAAATGTGCTCATTTGTGACGATGCGATGCAGCACCGGCAAATTTTCAGAGATATTAATTTAGTTTTATTAGATAGCCAAAGCTTACAGGGAAACAATCATATTCTTCCGTGGGGAAGGTTGCGGGAACCAATATCGGAACTAAAACGTGCCAGCGCTATTGTGCTCACGCGTGCCAATGAAACACGACAAACAAACGACCAGATCGAAAAATTAGTCCAGACTGAAAATATTCCCATTTTCAAGAGTATTCATAAACCGAAGGATATCGTAAAGGGAGATTACAGCGCGCAAAAATCGATTTCCATTATTGCGGGGAAAAGGGTTTGCGCGTTTTGCGGAATTGCCAATCCCGATTCATTTAGAAAAACTTTATCGGATGCCCAAGCGCAAGTCTTGTCATTGGATATTTTCCCCGATCACCACCGCTACAATAAAAATGAATTGGAAAAAATCAAAGCCAGATTTATTGATTGCCACGCTGATTTTCTGATTTCAACTCAAAAAGATGGCACGCGCCTCCAGGAATTTCCCGAATTTTTATACATAATTTACATGTTGCGTATTGGGATGGAAATTGTTCCCTCCAGAGAATCATTCAAAAAATTTATATTGGACCGGCTCGCGGCAGCGCGAAAATTAAGCTGAATACAAGGATATATGCGTGAAAGAAAGATTAATAATGAATTTATTAAGACACATCCCCTTGAGCATAAGAAGGATATTTGCCATTTTTATTGCCAAGCTGTCTTACCATCTTTCTCTGAAACATCGGCTTATCGCCATTCATAATTTAATGCGTTCCTTTCCCGATAAGCCGCTAAAGGAAATTATAAGGCTGGCGAAAGAGTCATATATAAGCGCTACCCTTGTTGTCGTCGAATTTTTAGATATTCCATATTTGAACAAAGATAATTTGCACCAATGGATTAGCATTGAAGGCCTGGAAAATTACAAGGAGGCCGAGCAGGAAGGAAAAGGAGTGTTGATTTTCAGTGCTCATTTCGGCAATTGGGAAATAGGTAATGCGGCTTTGGCGATAATGACGCAGCCATTTGTTTTTATTTACCGTGTTTTTGATAGCCCTCTGTTAGAAAGGGTCATTACCGGTGTCCGCGCCTCTTATGGCAACGTTTCGCTTTCTAAATATAATGCCATGTGGCCGATGATTCGCTTGTTGAAAAATGGTGCCACAATTAATCTTCTCATTGATCAAAACGTCACTTGGTATGAAGGTGTGTTTGTTGACTTTTTTGGCCGAAAAGCTTGTACAACGCCTGGTCTGGCTCTGCTGGCTCTGTATAAAAAAGCGCCGGTGCTGCCCGTCTTTACCCGTCGCCTGCCTAATGGTAAATATTTGCTGGAGATTGGTAAAAAAGTTGAAATTGTAAGTTCCGGAAATCGTGATGCTGATGTATTAATCAATACGCAGAATTTCACTAAGATTATTGAAGAAAAAATTCGTCAATATCCCGAGCAATGGTTTTGGATACATCAACGCTGGAAGACAAGTATATGTCAGATAAAACAAAAAGGATGACCAATTGAAACCTGGAAATATCAAAAAAATGCCGCGTGAAGGTATGAATAAAATTTTGATTCGCGGCACCAACTGGATTGGCGATGCCATCTTAACACTGCCGGCAGTGGCCTCTATCCGCGCCACTTACCCGCAAGCACACATAGCCGTCCTCGTAAAACCATGGGTGGCCGATATTTATGGACTTTTTTCAGGTGTAGATGAAATAATCATCTATGAAAATAAATTTGATACTCCTGCCGGAGTCTTTCGCCTTGCCCGAATGCTCAAGGAAAAAAAATTTGACGCGGCGATACTTTTACAAAACGCCATAGAAGCTGCGATTATCGTCCTTGCGGCAGGAATTCCCCTGCGCGCCGGATACGACTCAGATGCCCGCGGTCTTCTGCTAACCCATCGCGTGCGCCGCACTGAAGAAATACGAAAAGTTCACCAAATTGATTATTATCTGGAAATGGTTAAGAATTTGGGTTGTGTTTCCGTTGATCGTGAAATGCACCTGGAAGCAAAAATAAATCCTTTAGATGCCCGGGATATTTTGAGGAAATTTGTACCCGAAACAAAGAAGACTATAATCGGCATCGCTCCCGGAGCCACTTATGGTCCGGCTAAAAGATGGTTTCCTGATAGATTTGCCGCGGTGGCGGATAAACTAGATGAAAAATTTTCTACGCAGGGAATTTTGCTGGGCGGTAAATCCGATTGGGAAACAGTGCGGGAAGTCCAAAAGCTGGCGCACACCGAATTAATTAATCTCGCCGGAAAAACGACTCTGCGGGAAGCAATTTATTTAATTTTCCAATGCCGTTTATTTATCAGCAATGATTCAGGTTTAATGCATATAGCTGGAGCGTTGAACATTCCCACTGTAGCTATTTTCGGTTCGACCGATCCTGTCACCACATCGCCCGTGGGAAACAAATCCATTATTGTCCGCAAGGAAGTCTCCTGCAGTCCCTGCCTGAAAGAAACATGCCCGACGGATTTTCGTTGCATGAAGCTGATTTCTGTGGAAGATGTTTTTGCGGCAGCTCAAAATTTATTGTGAAATGGCCGGAGTAAAAATAAATGAAAAAAAATACAGCCGTTTTTTTGGACAGAGACGGAGTAATTAATGAAGAGGTCGGCTATCTGGATAGTTTAGATAAATTAAAGATAATCCCCGGCGCTTATGAAGCGATCAGATTGATTAATGAAAGTGGAATGAAAGTGGTGGTTATTTCCAATCAGGCAGGTGTGGCCAGAGGATTATTCCCAGAAGATTTTGTAAAAATAACCCATGAGTATCTGCAAAACGCTCTGCGTAAAAAAGGAGCATACATAGATAATTTCTATTACTGTCCGCATCATCCCACGGAAGGAATAGAGCCTTACAGGCAAGTTTGTAACTGTCGTAAACCGGCTCCTGGTATGCTGTTGCAGGCGGCTCAAGATTTGAATATCGATCTAAAAAGATCTTATCTGGTGGGCGATAGATTTAACGATATGGAAGCGGGCAAAAAAATCGGAGTCCGGGGGATTTTAGTAAAAACAGGATTCGGTCAAAGTTTGTTGCAGGATGATGGTCCTGATGAGGCAACACCGGAGAATAAACCGGACTTTATTGCCGCAGATATTCTGGAAGCTGTAAAATTGATATTAAAGGACAAAGAGTGAATATACTAATCGTAAAACTCAGCGCGATAGGTGATGTGATTCATACCCTGCCTTCTTTGGCAGCGTTAAGAAAAGCTTATCCCGATGCTAATATATCATGGGTTGTCGAAGAGACAGCAGCTCCAATTGTCAAAGGAAATCCTTATATTGATACTCTGATCATTTCTCGCAGGAAAACATGGTCTGAAAACCTGAAAAAAAGAAAGCATATCGGTGAAACGCTCAAAGAAATAAAAATGTTCATCAGAAAATTAAGACAACGGCCTTATGATATTGTTATAGATTTCAATGGTCTTCTAAAAAGTGCCATTCTTGTTTTTATCAGTGGGTCACAAAAAAAGATAGGCTATAACAGCTTCCAGGAATTAAGCGGTTTGTTTTATAATGAAAAAATATATGAAAACATGAATATACATGCCGTAGATCGCTACCTTGATTTCGTTCGCTATCTTGGCATAGCGTGTGACAATCCGGAATTTTATTTACCTGTTTCTCCCGCAGACATAGAAGCTGTTGATACATTGCTTTCAAATTCAGGTATTTCCAGGGACAAGAAATTCATCGCTATTAGTCCCATGTCTTTTGCTGGCGAAACCAGGCTTTGGTATGAAGACAGATTTGCTGCTCTGGCCGATAGGATTATTAGCGAATTAAAGACGGAGGTTGTTTTTACCGGTAACGGAAGCGGCGGCATGATTGATCGAATCCAATCAATGATGACAAATAAGGCTCTTAATCTGGAAGGAAAGACATCTCTGCTTGAACTTGCTCATCTATATAAACGAGCAGAGCTTTTGATTACACCTGATTCCGGACCTATGCATATTGCTGCTGCGGTAGGAACACCAGTAATTGCTTTATTCGGTCCTTCTGCATACTGGCGAACAGGGCCTTATGGACAGGGTCACACTATAATCAGAACAAATCTTCCCTGTAGTCCGTGCTTTTTAAAAAAATGCTCGACAAGAAAATGCATGGCGGATATTTTACCCCAGCAGGTTTTTACCGCAGTGGAAGAAAAACTAACAAAGGAGTGAAGAATGCCTTTAAATAAACAACTATTGGAAATTTTAATCTGTCCGCAATGTCATGGGAAAGTTCACTTCGACGAAAAACTGAGCGGTATTATTTGCGATCAGTGTAAATTACTCTACGAAGTAAAAGATGATATTCCCGTCATGTTGGTGGAAGAGGCCAAAAAGCTTTCGTGATATGCAAACATGATAGCTCAGTCTATGGTAGATAAACCGTGTAGATTATGCGCTTCTGACAAAGATAATAAAATTGCTTGACAGTCGCTGTGGATTAATATAGAATTTCACTAAATCAGTAAAAGGCTTTTTAGCCCTACCCTTTGGAGCGTTTCAAGTATTCAAATATACAAACCGAGATTTAATCCGTAACTACTAAAAAATCGTAACTACCTTTTTGTGTATCTAAAATAATGCGGTAAAAAATGACGGTGAATGTAATATCAGGATAACGTTTTACGTTACCCGGTTAGAATTTAAAGCAAGGAAGTATTTATGAACATTGAAGATATTAAACGATTGCCTATCAGTGAACTCAACGATTTAGCCAAGAAATTAGAAGTTCCGGGCGCCAGTGGGATGCGCCGTCAGGATTTGATTTTCGCTATTTTGCAGACACAAGCGGAGCAAAATGGCGTGATTTCCGGTTCGGGAGTATTGGAAATTTTGCCCGACGGTTTTGGATTTTTACGCGCCGTGGATTACAACTACCTGCCCAGCCCGGATGACATTTACATTTCGCCCTCGCAGATCAGAAGATTTAATTTAAAAACCGGCGATACAATTTCCGGTGAGGTTCGCCCCCCCAAAGAAGGGGAAAAATATTTTGCCCTTTTGAAAGTTGACACCGTAAATCTGGAAAGTCCCGAACAAGCACGCGACAAAATACTTTTTGATAACCTGACTCCTCTTTATCCTTTGGAAAAATTAAATCTTGAACATGATCCTAAAAATTATTCCACAAGAACGTTGGATTTATTTGCACCGATTGGCAAAGGACAGCGTGGATTGATTGTTTCTCCGCCGCGTGCCGGTAAAACAGTTCTTTTGCAGGACATTGCTCACAGTATTTCTGCAAATCATCCCGAAGTGGTTTTGATGGTGCTTTTGATTGACGAACGGCCGGAAGAAGTAACCGATATGCAGCGTAGCGTTGCCGGTGAAGTAATTGCTTCTACATTTGACGAACCGGCTTCCTTTCACGTGCAGGTGGCGGAAATGGTTATTGAAAAGGCCAAGCGCCTAGTTGAACATAAAAAAGACGTGGTCATTTTACTCGACAGTATCACTCGTTTGGCGCGAGCATACAACACTGTTGTTCCGCCCAGCGGGAAAGTTCTTTCCGGCGGTGTCGATTCCAACGCTCTGCACAAGCCGAAACGTTTCTTCGGTGCGGCCAGAAATATTGAGAATGGCGGAAGTTTGACGATAATTTCCACCGCTCTGATTGATACTGGAAGCAGAATGGATGAAGTCATTTTTGAAGAATTCAAGGGAACAGGCAATATGGAACTGCATTTAGACCGCCGCATCGCTGATCGCAGGGTATTTCCCGCTTTCGACTTAATCCGTTCCGGAACCAGAAAGGAAGAATTGCTGATTCCTAAAAACAATCTTAATCGAGTATGGATATTGCGCCGGTTGCTCCAGGAAATGAATCCCGTTGATGCCATGGAATTTATCATCGGCAAAATCAAAAAAACGGAAACTAATCAGGAATTTTTGGATTCAATGAACGCATAAACATAGAGGGGCTGGATTTGCATTTTAAATGCTTATGATGAGCAACTGAAAATACTAATACCATTTCGATTAGGACGACGCTGCCAACAAAGTTAGCCAAAGAAAGCGAATTGGTATAATTTTCTTGAATTTTTGCCGCATATATTATAAGGCAGGCAAACACTTAAAGATAAAGTAAAAAACATTAATAATTAATTGCAGATAAACACCAGGGAGGAAAAGAAAGAAGACATGAAAGAAGGAATTCATCCGGAATATAAAGAAACAACAATCACTTGTGTTTGCGGAAACGTCATTGAAACAAAGTCGACCAAAAAAGATATTAAGACGGAAATTTGTTCCAACTGCCATCCTTTTATGACGGGTAAGCAAAGGCTTGTAGATACGGCAGGCCGCGTCGAGAAATTCAAGAAAAAGTACGAACCTAAAGCGGAAAAGCCGCAAGTGAAAAAGAAAGCACCCACGGTAATTGTAAAGAAAGCAAAGACAGAATAATTATATAAATTTTCTTAATGAAAAAACAAAGTACTGGATTATGTTTTTATGATGAAAACTGCTCATCTTTCTTCTGCCAAGTTGCCTTCACCCGGCTATTTTTGTTGCCTTAATTCACTGGCTTCTCAAAGCATGGCGCTATACGCCTCAAGTTGCCCTCTTCCTTGCTGCCTTGACATTCTTTTGAATGCAAACAGGCATTACCATTTGTAGGTGCCCTTTCCAGCGGTAAGGAACTTACAGATGTGTCTTTTTTTAAACTAATCTCACAAACATTACAATATTTACTTTAAAAAAATAACATGGATATTATATTAAATAAACTTCGCGACATTGAAATACGCTACCGGGAACTGGAAGGGCTACTTAGTGACCCTAAAATTGTTTCGAAGCAGGGCCTTTATCAAAAATATGCCAAAGAGCATGCTGATTTAAGGGAATTAGTGGAAACTATACGTCAATATGAAAAAATAAGAAGCCACATAGAAGAATATCAGGGTGTTTTGGCGGACAGTGACGAGGAATTAAAAGCAATTGTTAGGGAAGAAATGCCGCAATTAAAGCAGAAGCAAACCGACTTGGAAGAAAAGTTAAATATTTTGCTCCTGCCCAAGGATCCCAATGATGATAAAAATGTCTTTCTGGAAATCAGAGCGGGCACGGGAGGCGATGAAGCGGGCCTTTTCGCCGGTGACTTGTTTCGCATGTACGCTCGGTATGCGGAAACTCAAGGCTGGCGTGTGGAGGTGGTGAGCAGTTCTTCGACAGGTGGCACCGGCGGGTTTAAAGAAATTATTGCCCTGATTGAAGGCAACGGAGCTTACAGCCGCCTGAAGTACGAAAGCGGCGTTCATCGCGTCCAGCGCGTTCCGGTTACAGAAGCCCAGGGACGCATTCACACCTCGGCAGTCACCGTGGCCATTATGCCTGAAGCGGAAGAAGTGGAAGTCAATATCGATCCCAACGAATTGCGGGTTGATGTTTATCGTTCCACCGGTCACGGCGGCCAGAGCGTCAACACAACCGATTCAGCTGTGCGCATAACTCACTTACCTACGGGACTTGTTGTTACCTGTCAGGATGAAAAATCACAACTTAAAAATAAAAACAAAGCAATGAAAGTATTACGCGCGCGTCTGTTAGATGACATGGTCCAAAAACAAAATGCTGAGCAGGCACAAACGCGCAAAAATCAGGTGGGCAGCGGCGATCGCAGCGAACGTATTCGCACCTACAATTTTCCTCAGGGCCGCATCACCGATCATCGCATCAACATGACCCGTTATGATCTGGATAATTTCTTAAACGGCAACATCGGCGCAATGATTGACGCCCTATCTACACATTATCAGGCAGAATCGCTGAAATAAGCTGATTACGGGTATGAATCCCGCTTGTGCGGGATAATTCGACTAACGCTTTAAACTTCACTTCGTTTGTTTTACCACGGCGCTACACGCGCCTGGTATAATTCGTCCAGCAAGCTTCAGTGTACGTTGTTTCTGAAGCTTGGGATTCATTAAAAGCGAGTCTCATTAAATTTTTTTAAGAGGTCTCATGTATGCCAGTAAAAAAAGTTGTTGCTTCAAAAAAAAGTAAACTTAAAAGCTCCGGCTATGGGTGGGTGCCTGATGTGCCCGATCAACGTGATTATTTGCTTAGCGCCGTGCTTCGTGTACCGGCAAAGTTACCTCCGCTGGTGGATTTGCGTCCTACTTGTTCTAAAGTAGAGGATCAGGGACAATTGGGCAGCTGCACCGCCAACGCTCTAGCCGGCGCGCTGGAGTTTCTGGAAAGGAAGGATAAAGTTTCTTTTGAGGATTTCAGCAGGCTGTTTATTTACTATGACGAAAGAGCCGTTGAACACACCATCCAATCCGATTCCGGCGCCATGATCCGTGATGGTATAAAGACACTGGCCAAACAAGGTGTTTGTTCGGAAAAGAAATGGCCTTATATTATCTCAAAATTCCGGGTTAAACCAACTCCAGCTTGTTACAAGGATGCGGCGAATCATAAAATTACTTCTTATCACCGCATCATCACGCTGGATGAAATGCGCGCGTGCCTGGCTGAAGGCGTTCCGTTTGTCTTTGGTTTTACGGTGTATGAAAGCTTTGAATCGCAGGCAGTGGCGAAAACCGGCGTCGTGAACATGCCGCAGCACGGTGAAAAGTCGTTGGGTGGACATGCTGTTCTTGCCGTAGGTTACGACGATGCCAAGGAAAGATTTATTGTGCGTAATTCCTGGGGAGAGAACTTGGGAATGAAAGGGTATTTCACCATGCCTTATAAATACGTTGCGGACAGAAATCTATCCGACGATTTCTGGACAGTTCGCCGCGGCGAAAATATGATTTCGAAATAATAAGAAGAGGAAATAAAAAACAGTATTGCAGTTGATAATTAAGACTAATGGCAAAATAAGGACATTGATGAGAATGGTCAATGTCCTTATTTTTATCTGAATCGGTATTCACTATATAGTTGTCATTCTTTATCTAATACATATGACATGAAAGTAACCTGAAAAGGTAAATGGGAAAATTCCTTGGTGTCTCCCTCAATAAACCCAATTCCCTTGTACCAGTTTTTCAGTTCAATGTGCTCGGCAATGATTCCTATGTTCACGCGATGAGCTCCAAGACTTTTGGCCTGTGATAACACATGAGCAACCAGGGCTTTCCCAAAACCACGCCGCCGCTTACCGGGAAGAACCGCGAGGCGTTCCAGATAACAAACGTCTGGATTTGCCAGCTCTAAAGCAACACACCCTACAACAATATTTTCATTTTCAACAACAAAATAGTTGACACCTCGTTCCATATCTTTTTGTATCCAATCCTCTGTGCAATTGGATGGATGGCGAGGAGCGTTCTCTGGGGTCAAGTTAAAACGTATGGCTACATCCTGAAATGATTTTCGGATGGTTTCAACCAAAAACCCGATATCTTTTTGTGTGCATGCTCGTATCTTAGGATTCAACATTGTATATTACTTACTTCTACTAACGGCAGAAATCAGCGGGGGCTATCAGCCATCCGCTGGATTTATGTGTTGGGTAATAATGAACATTATTGGGGTGGTTTTTTAATTTTCCCGTCTATAAGAGTTAAGAATCTAATTAAAAATAACTTCGTCTTACCTATTGCATCTTTTGCCTCCTCAACCCAGAAGGCATCACGCGGGTGCAATTTGTCTCCTTTTGTCCAGTCAATTTCTCTTGGATGTTTAAATCCATCCCTATGTTTAAAAGCATTTACAGTTTGACGTAGTTGCTTCACGTCCTCCCAACCTTCGATTTCAGATAATTTCATGCAATATTCTTCCTCAATTATTTTTATAACCTCCCCAAAACTGACATCTGAAACCATTATTATTCTTGACAAGGTGCTTGAATTTATTTGTTCAAGGTCAAGAATACTCTTAGGTCCTTTATATTTCTTTGAATCTCGCCACCCTTTATGCGCAAATTTGTGGAAGTAATTTTCCACTAGAGCAACCAATTCATATCCAACTGCGCGTAACGCAATCTCCAAGCGTGCAATAGGCAAATCTTGTGCACTCTCATAATCTTCATAATCTCGATATTTTCCTCTTTTATTATTTTTCTCAATTTTATTCCACTCCCTATGAAGATCACTTATTGCATGGTCTAAAAATGACTGTATTGAATTGAGTTGATAAGTAATCAGCATCTTTAGTTGATTCATATATTTTAATAATTACTTTCCCAACAAACCATTCTAAAGTTTCTGTCTATCCCCACTCAATAGCAATTTACGCTTTGACTACCTACAACACTACTACCTGATGAATTATGAGAATCTGTTAAAATATTAATAATTTAGATTTATAAACACTTGACATTTTTTTTGCAACAATTTATTTTCGAACATCCGTATATCATGCTGGGTTTGATCCGGCATCCAGTGTTTTCCTGGATTCCGGCCTACGCCGGAATGACAATGCGAATAATAGAGATTGCCACGGCGCGCAAGGCGCTCCTCGCAATGACAAATGAGGGATGGCTCTTGGTAATAATATGACTTTTCACGACATTCTCAATGAGTCAACAAAAGCTCTGGAAGCGGCGGAAATTCCTTCCGCCCGGCTCGACGCGGAAGTCTTGCTTTCTTTTTGCATGAATTGCGACCGTCTGGAATTTTACAAAAATCCGGATATGACGATCAACGAAACACAACTGGTCGCGTTTAGAAATCTCATCGCCCGGAGATTGCAATGGGAGCCGGTGGCCTATATTACCGGCCGCAAAGAATTTTGGTCTTTCACTCTGGAAGTAAATAGTTCTGTGCTCATCCCCCGACCGGATACCGAAGTCATTGTTGAAGAAGCTCTAAATATTTGCCGTAAAATAGATTCTCCGGAAATGAAAATTTTGGATATTGGTACAGGCAGTGGCGCAATTGCCATTGCTTTAGCCTTGGAAATTACCGGCGCAAAAGTTGTGGCCACCGATATTTCGCCAGCGGCTGTCAATCTGGCGCAGAAAAATGCGGCCGCTTTGGGACTCAAAGATAAAATAGATTTTCGCCTGGGCAATTTATTTGAGCCGGTTGACGGTTTTTTTGATATAATCGTTTGCAACCCACCCTACATTTCGGCCCAAGATTATGAAAAACTTCCTACCGGGGTGAAAAATTATGAGCCGCAAGACGCCCTTCTGGCCGGGAAAAGTGGACTGGAATTTTACGAAAAATTGATATATCAGGCGGCAGGTTTCCTGCAAAAAAATGGTTGGCTTTTGTTGGAAATTGGAGCTAAACAGGAAGCAGGCGTCCGCGGTATCATGGAAGCCGCAGGTATTTATGATAGCATCGAAATGCGCAAAGATTATGCCGGACTGCCGCGCGTGATTAAAGCAAGGAGAAAAGTAAGTGGATAAAATAGTTATTAAAGGCGGTGAACCGCTTCATGGAGATATTCAAATCAGCGGGGCAAAAAACGCCGCCCTGCCTATATTGGCCTCGGCACTTCTCACCGAAGGAGAAAATACATTTCATAATATCCCCGATCTTGTGGATATCAAGACGATTAAAAAACTCTTAAAAAGTATGGGTGTGCAATTTGATGGAAATGAAACTTGCAAGGTAAGCGCTGAAAAGATTACCAATTGTGACGCGCCTTATGATTTGGTCAGAACCATGCGCGCATCGGTGCTGGTGTTGGGGCCGCTGGTTGCCCGTATGGGCGTCGCGCGCGTTTCTCTTCCCGGCGGCTGCGCGATCGGCGCAAGGCCGGTTAATCTGCACATCAAAGCCTTGCAGGATATGGGGGCGCACGTAGAATTAAACAATGGCTATATTGAAGCGAAGGCCAAAAAATTGAAAGGCGCGGATATTTATTTTGATCTACCGACTGTAACCGGAACGGAAAATGTCATGATGGCGGCAACGCTGGCGGAAGGTACTACTGTTTTAAACAACTCCGCGCGCGAACCCGAGATTATCAATCTGGCGGATGTTTTAAAGGGCATGGGAGCGAAAATCAGCGGAGCAGGCACCGATACAATAATAATTGAAGGAGTTACTTCGCTAAAGCCTACTGAAGCCGCGATTATTCCCGATCGGATCGAAGCGGGAACTTTTATGATTGCCGCAGGTATGACGGGCGGTGAGATAAATGTTATCGGCTGCAACCCCCATCATCTGGAAGCATTGATCAACAAACTGCGGGATACGGGCATGAAGATTTCGCCCATTGAAGACGGGCTGAAAGTATCTTCCGGAAAAAAGATTAACAGCGTTGATGTTAAGACTCTTCCTTATCCGGGATTCCCTACCGATTTGCAGGCGCAGATGATGGCGTATATGTCCATTAGCAGTGGTTTGAGCGTGATTTCCGAAACTGTTTTTGAAAACCGTTTTATGCATGTCAGTGAATTACTGCGGATGGGAGCCGACATTGTTATTCAGGGCGGTAACGCGATTGTCCGGGGTGTGCCGATGCTGCGCGGCGCGCAAACGATGGCTACTGATTTGCGGGCTTCCGCTTCTCTGATTTTAGCGGCGCTGGTGGCTGAAGGAACAACGGAAATTTCCCGCGTTTATCATATTGATCGCGGTTATCAGGCAATAGAGAAGAAATTTTCCGCGTTGGGCGCGGACATAAAAAGGACGAAGTAATAACATGAAAATTATTAAAGCCGACGCTGTTGAGTTTAAAAATTTTTTCCGTGAATTGCGCCAAAGAGGCGGCGCCTATTCTCCGAAGCTTTTATCAGACGTGGCAGAAATTGTGCGCGATGTCGTCGCCAGAGGCGATGAAGCTCTGTTTCAATATACGGCAAAATTTGACCGGTATGAGTTAACCGCGGCAACAGTAGAGGTAACACCCACGGAAAGAAAAGAAGCGCTGTCTTTAGTCCGGCCGGAAGATTTGGAAATTATTAAATTAGCAGACCGGCGTATCGAAAAATATCATCTCAACCAGATTGTCGAGGGATGGTCTGCTAAGTCTGAGGAAGGAGTAGAAATGGGACAGATGGTTTTGCCCCTGCGGCGTGTGGGCGTTTACGCTCCCGGTGGCAAAGCTTTTTATCCTTCGACATTGCTTATGGCGGCTATTCCGGCGCGCATAGCCGGAGTGGAAGAAATTATTTTAGTCAGCCCGGCCAGAGACGGCAAATTAAATCCGCTGATTGCCGCGGCGGCCGAGGTAAGTGGAGTGAAGCGCATATTCAAGGTTGGCGGCGCACAGGCAATAGCGGCGCTGGCTTACGGCACAAAAACTATTCCGCAGGTCGATAAAATAGTGGGGCCGGGAAATGCTTATGTTGCCGCGGCGAAAAAACTCGTTTTTGGCCAGGTGGATATAGATATGATTGCGGGCCCAAGCGAGATCGTTGTTATTGCCGACAACACGGCAAACGTTTCTTTTGTGGCGGCTGATATGCTGGCGCAAGCCGAACACGATGAAATGGCGGCGGCTGTTCTTTTGACGCCGTCTGAAAGTTTAGCCCGCAATGTATTGCAGGAAATTGATCAGCAGCTAAAAGCTTTATCGCGAAAAACAATAATGGAAAATTCTCTCGCCAAATACGGAGCGATTATTATTACGGCCAGTGTTGATGAAGCGGTGGATTTCGCCAATCTCTTCGCGCCCGAACATTTGGAGTTGATGGTGGAAAATCCCGCCGGAATCTTGGGTAAAGTAAGAAATGCCGGGTCCGTTTTTCTGGGCTCATTTACGCCGGAGGCATTGGGTGATTATCTGGCCGGCTCCAACCATATTCTGCCGACAGAAGGCACGGCGCGTTTTTCTTCTCCGCTGGGAGTTTATGATTTCTACAAACGAATGAATGTTATTTCTTTTTCGCGGGAAGCTTTGAAAAAGCTCGGCGGCCAAACAGCTCGCTTTGCCCAGATGGAAGGTCTCGATGCTCATGCCAATTCAGTCCTTATCCGCAGCAAGTAAAGTTTTTTTCACAAAATGCAAAAAACAAAAGTCAATAAATATCCTTCGGTAAAAATCATCAGCGACGCAGAACGCATCGGCATGGTCAAAGAAATCTTTTCGACCATTACCGGCAAGTATGATTTTTTAAACCATTTGTTGAGCTTGCGCCGCGATATTGCCTGGCGGCGTTTCGCGATTAAACAGATGTGTTTCTTTCGCACCAATAGATTCCTTGATGTTGCCTGCGGCACCGGAGATTTATCGATTAACGCCTGCCTGAAGCACCGGCAGATAAAAGCCTTCGGCCTTGATTTTGTTTTTCCCATGGTGGAGGTGGGAAAAAATAAGATAGAGAAAAAAGGTCTCTCCGGCCAGATAAATTTTATGCAAGGCAATGCCCTGCGACTTCCGTTTCAGAATAATTCTTTCGATGTTGCCGGAATAGCTTTCGGGATTAGAAATATTCCTGATAGAACAGAAGCGCTCCGAGAGATGCTGCGCGTTACCGTGCCGGGCGGACAGATAATGATATTGGAGATGACTTTTATTGAAAATCGGTTTTTTAAATTGTTTTATTATATTTATTTGAACTATCTGCTTCCCCTGATGGCCAAGGTGTTTTCCAAAAACGCAGCCGCGTATTATTACCTTGCCGATTCAATCATGAATTTTCCGTCACCGGATGCATGCGCCAAAATCATGCATGGTACCGGTATGTCCGAAGTAAAAATATATCCTCTTACGTTCGGTATTACCTGCCTGTATGTTGGAAAAAAACCTTAATACCGTTCGATTGTAAGTTACCACCTTGCAGGTGGTAATTACCGGTAAGGTGGAATTTGATTTATTATGCGCTCCCCTCTGGGATGCGCTTCCGGTCTTCGGCTAACTTTGTTGGCATCGTCATCGGCTTCCTCAACGTATTAGTAATACGCCTGCGGAGCCTCCTCTTAAAAAGATTAGATGTTCTCAACGAAAAGCTAAGCCGGAGCGGCCCAGTGGGCAGCGATCAGCTTGATCGGCTTGTTGTGGTTTTTAAATAGCACCGACTCATTTATTTCTATTTATTTCAAACGTTGGCTTGCACAGCATGCTTAGAAATGGCGTCTACTATTTCTGCCCAAACCCCTTTTGGCATGTCATGCCCCATTCCATTAATTATAAATAATCTTGCTCCCGGTATTACTCGAGCTGTGTCTTTTCCTCCTTCGACTGGTATCAGCGGATCATCAGCCCCATGAATTACAAGTGTTGGAACTTTAATAGATGAAAGCGACGGTCTTCGATCGCCATTGGCAATAAGAGCTATGTTTTGACGTGCCATTCCCTGTGGGTAGTATGAACGATCATAGCTCTTCTCTATGAATGTTCGAGCTCTCTTTTCCTCAAATGGAAATCCGGGACTCCAAATTCTCCGCCATACATTCATATTGTGTTCAACATATGCTCCGCGTTCCTCTGGTGCAGGTGCGAGAACAGCAGCTATTGTTTCCGGTTTCGCCTGCGGAAGATCAGGATTTCCTGTGGTCGACATTATTGAAGTCAGACTCAGGACATGTTTTGGATGTCGATAGGCGATAACCTGGGCTATCATACCGCCCATTGAAGCGCCGCAAATATGTGCCTTTTCAATGCCTAAAGCATTAAGTAAACCAACGGCGTCATCTGCCATATCATCAAGAGTATATGCTGATTCCACAGGCTTCCCTTCCATTAAAGATTTGATTGCAGCCTGAAAGTCAGGGATTCCTGCTTCTTCAAATTTTGTCGAAAGACCTGCATCCCGGTTGTCAAACCGAATCACAAAGTAACCTTTTTTTGCTAATAACTCGCAGAATTCGACATCCCAAAAAATCGTCTGAGCGCCATTGCCTGCAACTAATAATAATGCAGGGGATGAACTATCACCGAAAGTATCATATTCAATTTGGATTCCATTAGCTTTCACATTAGGCATTGCTTACTCCTTTTCCTGTTAATATCATGAATTACTATATTTATCTCGACCCACAATTATAAAATCAGCCGGAGCGTAGCGATCGGCTGGATCGACTTTGTTATGCGTAAATCGATACAAATAATAATTTTTCATATTCATTCACTTCGAACAAACTCAAATTTATCAACATAATTCTCAAGCATTTTAAATCCAATATTCAGCTCGTCAAAAACAAACTTTTTTGATTGTTTAGGTCGAAGAATGTTATCCTTGATAAATGCAGGGACCATGAATCTTTCATTGCCACACACATTTTGAGATAGCACTGGATCAAAAGTATAATCAAGGCCAGGCCAATCTAAATGACTTACTAATGTGTCTGAAAGTAAAATTGAGAATCTATAGATTCCAAAAAGCATAACGAAGCCTATAACCATCAATTTGCCACGATTCAATGCAACATGAATTTTATGCAAAGGACGGCTATAGTCTGTCATAAATTTTGTATGAATGAAATTTGCACAGGCTAAATCTGATCCTGTGCCATCTTTTATATAATTCCTAACATCTTCAAAAGTAGAAGATAAAATTTGATCTTTGGGTATTTTGGTGCACAAGAAGCTGTAGGCTATTTTTGATATTGCTCTACGGATTGATTTATTATCAATTATAATTTTAAAATTTGCATCTATAGGTCCAGAACGATTCTCCTGAAAAGTTTTTTGTTCTGCGCTCTCAGATATTTCATAACGTCCTTTTAAAGAAGCCTTAATCCTCTCTAGTTCTTTTTGAGTCCGGGCTGTGACATCAGCAAATTCAAGATTTTTACCATCTTTTGACTTTATAATTACCGTAGGTTTTTTTCTTGAGAGGCCTTTCCCTGTGAAAACAAGTGGGGTCTGTGTAGATGTTTCTACAACATCAAAAGGTTGTGGTTCTCCTCTTTCCCTTTTTATATTCAATAAAGTCCCAATTTTCCCGTAATTTATTGATAATATTTCATCCAATTCGCGGCCAAAACTATCGTTACATTTCTTGCAATATAATCTTGCCTTGAGCCTTCCACCAAGTGCTTGAGGTATAATATGTTATACTGTTAGTTCTTTGAAGTTTTTGCATGCGAAACATTGATCAATCATTAACATATTCCCTTCGCATAACAATTAATATATGTATTACTTTATATACCGGTTTGAAATAAAAGCTGCTCTTTGAATGACATGTTTTCTACACGAATATTTATTTAAAATCAAAGAATTATTATTGAAGTCTTGCGTAAAAAGTGTTTACTGTCGGACACATTAAATAACGGAAAAAACAATGACAAAAAAATCCAAAGCGGTCGAAATAGATTTCAATCCTGAGTTCCAGCACGCGCTGGATGTGATGGAAGAGACGGATAAAAATATTTTCATCACAGGCCGGGCCGGCACCGGCAAATCAACTCTGCTGAATTATTTTCATAACAACACGGGGAAAAACGTCGTTATTCTGGCGCCGACTGGTGTTGCCGCCGTTAATGTGGGCGGGCAGACAATTCATTCCTTTTTCCATTTCAAACCAAATGTAACGCTTGCCGCCATCAAGAAAAAAAAGGCGACCGGAAAAGAAAAAACATCTATCTATAAGAAATTGACGACAATCGTCATTGATGAAGTTTCCATGGTGCGGGCTGATTTGCTGGACTGTGTTGATAAATTTCTGCGTCTGAACGGCCCCAATTCCAAACGTCCCTTTGGCGGCGTGCAGATGATCTTTATCGGCGATCTCTATCAGCTGCCGCCTGTTGTCTCCGGCGCCGAGCGCGAAATATTCCGGTCGCATTATACCAGCCCTTATTTTTTCAGCGCCAAAGTCATGGAACATCTGGATATGGAATTTGTAGAGCTGGAAAAAGTTTACCGGCAGAAGGATGACGAATTTATTCGTCTGCTCAACGCTATTCGCAATAACTCCATTACGGATGAAGATATAGCGCTGTTCAATAAGAACTATAATCCGTCTTTTGAAGTGTCCCCCGATGAATTTTATATTTCGCTGACCAGCACCAACGATATGTCCGATATGATCAATGAAAACCGGCTCGCTCAGTTGTCCGGCAAAGTATGGAAAGCGCGAGGTCTGGTTGACGGAGAGTTCGGCAAAGAATCGATGCCGACAGCAGAAGAGTTGAAACTGAAAAAACGCGCCCAGATTATGCTTTTAAATAATGATGCCTATGGGCGTTGGATTAACGGCACTATCGGCAAGGTGAAAAAATTTGAAAAGGACGAGGAAGGAGAAGATGTAATCGTAGCCGAACTGGATAATGGCGAAACTGTGGAAATCTCTCCCTACACTTGGAAAATCTACAAGTTTTTTCTCAAAAACGAGGAGTTGCGCTCGGAAGAGGTTGGGTCTTTCCGCCAGTATCCGGTGCGGTTGGCTTTTGCCGTGACCATTCATAAAAGCCAAGGGAAAACGTTTGAAAAGGTTGTTATTGATGTGGGACGCGGTACTTTTGCTCATGGGCAGATGTATGTGGCCCTTTCCCGCTGTACAACGCTGGAAGGCTTGGTGTTGAGACATCCGCTGAAGAAAAACCATGTTTTGATGGATTGGCAGGTGATCAAATTCTTAACCGGTATGCAGTACGCCAAAGCCGCACTTACCTGCACCCGCGAAGATAAATTGGAAATGCTTGCCACGGCGATTAAAGAAAAGCAAACTATCGAGATTGTTTACCTCAAAGCAAAAGATGAAAAATCAAAGCGGATGATCCGGCCATTGCTAATAGAAGATATGGAATACAGCGGCCATCCGTTTTTGGGATTGGGCGCCTATTGCCTGACGAGCAAGCAAAAACGTGTCTTTAATGTGGATCGGATATTGGAAATCTGTTTATTGCCCGGTGAGTCACAGGGATAAATATACCCTCAGCTTTGCGGGATAATTCGACCAACAAACTTCAGTGCACTACGTTTCTAAAGTTTGGGTCTCATTAAATTGGAGTTTCACAATAAGCAAAAACACCTTGACAAAATATTTCCTTTAAATAACATTACCCCCCTCATGAGCGGGCGTAATTCAGTGGTAGAATGTCAGCTTCCCAAGCTGGACGTCGCCGGTTCGAGCCCGGTCGCCCGCTCCAATGAAACTCCAATTTTAAAAGCGTAGCGCATTGAAATTGGTAAGTTGAATTGTCCCTTGTGCGAATCACATAAGGATATCGTATGAGCGAAGTACCCTGAAGGGCATCTACGACGACGTGGGATAATGAAAATCTTCAGAAGCGCAGTGCGTAACCGGATAACCTGAATAACCTAAAGGTCACTCATGGTCACACGAAGTTACATGCCGAAATTAGTTAGTCGAATTATAACTGTGATTAACTACTTAGCAGCTTTCAGATTGCAGAAATAATACTTGCTTTGCCTGATGTGATGTGATAGCTAATTATCAAACCATCGATGTGATAGTATTGATGAGTGGGCCCCTGCCCACTTTTTTATTTTCTGAGCAATTATGGATGATGATGTAAAAGAAAAAATCAGGCAGTTAGCCGAGCCGGTTATCGTGTCTGAAGGAATGGATTTGATCCATGTCGAATGCATCAAAATGCATACGCGCTGGATCATCCGGCTTTTTCTGGACAAGGAAAGCGGGGTTACACTTGATGATTGTGCGAATATCAGCAATCAGTTAGGCGACCTTTTTGATATCCGTGAAGTGATTAATGGCGCTTACACGCTGGAAGTTTCTTCTCCCGGTTTTGATAGGCCTTTATCGCGCGATCAGGATTTTGTGAAATATAAGAACTTCAAGGTAAATATTAAAACAAGCGTAAAAATTGAGGGAAGTAAGAATTTTCACGGCATTCTTTTGGATTACATCGAAGAAGCCGGCCAAAAATTGGTTTTGATCGAAATCGCCGGAAAAATTCACCGGATTCCCAAACAAGATATTACAAAAGCAAATCTTGCGGATGTGGGGTAAATTAAACAGGGAATTAACGCCAGTTGGCTGAAATTCTACGATATATATATCAGCTAAGAAAAGGGAGGAATTTGTAAATGTTGTTGCCAGAACTTAAACGTCTGATCGAACAGATGGGTAAGGACAGAGGTATAAATAAAGAGATTATTACCGACGCCCTCGAAGCGGCAATGCTTACGGCTGCAAGTAAAAAACTTGGACAGAACGTTGATATTGAAGCTCATTACAACGATGAAAC
>Ga0209777_10001451_pt1 | contig 34136 bp, 32 predicted proteins | sample FrelakmetHBP12HB_FD_187147 | JGI IMG/M metagenome (GOLD analysis project Ga0209777, IMG submission 187147) | Freshwater lake sediment microbial communities from the University of Notre Dame, USA, for methane emissions studies -HBP12 HB (SPAdes)... | ecosystem: Environmental > Aquatic >... | reverse complement strand
GGTAAGGGGACGAATTGAGGTTGATCGATCGTTTTAAGTTCTCCATGATTGATACTTAACCGTCCGTCCAAAAAATGAAATTCAAAAAACCCAAACCCCATTATAGCTGAATTTTTTCACAGCTTAGGGAGGGTAAGGGGGGCCGCCGGCTCAGAGAGCCTCTGGCTCGGAGAGGGGTGGACTGAGACGAAAGAAATTCCTCCTTTGTTAAAGGTGGGTTAGGGGTATTTTCAAAGGTGCTGCGTCAGCATTTCTGTCTGCCCCGCCCTCGGTCGGGACCGAGGCCAGCAGGCAGGCATTGCCGATGTACTTTTTCTTTCTCGCCGTTATGTGCTGCAAAATCTTGGAGAGTTGACGAAGAATCCTTGCAAAAAAATGTTAGCTTGTTTGAGTTTATTATTTTTTAAGATCAGTCATAGAGATTTCTGAAAAAGTCTGGGAATCTCTTATTACACAGATGTAAAATACATTGAAAATAAAGAAAAATCGGTGTAATCATTTTTTGAAATCAGCGTAATCAAGAGAGCGTATTGTAGTTTTTCAGAGCTCTCTCATAAAAGAAATGATAGGCGACTCGGGGATATCCTTGGTTACCTGCTTCACCTACTACTCTTCACTGTAAGATGATCCCTAAAATTGAAGATTACGGATAGAAAGCGGGCTTACATTTTTTATACATTGGCTATCAATGTAGCATGAGATTCTACTTTTGGATTAGGGATCTCATAATTAGAACAACCGTTCTTTTCATCCCAGATAAAGTCATCACACCCGAGTTCAAGCAACCTGCTCCTTTCTGCAGATTCTTCGAGGGCAATTTCCGCACTCATGGCTTCAAGAAATCCGGCCTGGAGTAAACCGGGTCCGGATACGTATAGAACCCTTTGCTGGTTTTCACTCCGAGTTCTCCCCTCTCCACCATTTCCTTCAGAGCGCGGGGTGGCTGGTAAAAGGCATCTCCGTACTCATTGTAGTATGTCGTGTGAACGTGGAAGACCACATCAAGGCCAATAGCATCCATCATGGCAAAGGGGCCCATGGGCATGCCGGTGAAAATCATCCATGCCCTGTCTATGTCCATGAAATCCACAAATCCCCCATCCCACATCTTCAAAGCTTCCAGCCTGGCAGCATGCCACACTCTGTTGAAACAGAAGCCGACCAATTCCTTTTTCACTTTTAATGTAACACACCCGAGATCCTTTACCCAGTCTTCAGCGGCTTGGAATGTCTCCTCCGAAGTCTGCGCCCCCCCCATCAAATCGACAATATTTCTCTTCTCTATGGGTGGGTAGAAGTGGACGTTCAGGACCTTGTTAGGTCTTTCAGTAGCGTCCTCGATCCTGGAAATGGGGATGGAGGAGGAGTTTGTGGCGATGATCGCTTGGGGGGGAGCGAGACTGTCCACCTCCGAGAAAACCCTCCGTTTCAATTCGAGGATCTCAGGCACGGCTTCGATGACCAAGTCCACACCTTTCAGCGCGGAGGCGAGATCCTCAAAGAAAGAAATCCTCTTCAATATGTCTTCCTTCTGCTTTTGGGTGATGTCCCCTGCCGCCGCTTGTTTATCCATACTTTCCTGAAGGATATTCCTCCCTTTCTGCAATGCCTCAACGCTTATGTCGTATATCGTCACCTCGTTTCCCGCCTTCTTGGATGCAACCAGGGCGATCTCAACGCCCATGACCCCCCCCCGACAATGGCCAGCCTATGTATCCCTTCCATGACAACCTCGCTATCAAACTCATTTTCCATTTCTCTTATACCATACACTCACTCAGCGGGTACGCTGCTTTGTCCCAATATCTCTCAATATAGGTGTTATTTATTCCCCAGTGATCCCATACTACTACCTTTACGATCAGATACTCCACCGATCATTGATCCAGATTGGACACTTAGTATTCTGATCGAGAAGTATAGGAGGATACCAATAATAAATAAAAAAATCAGCGCCCGAAGAGCTCTCCGGCCTTTGCTCATCCGTTTCCGATAAATTTCCGCATATCCCATTTATCGTAACCTCCCCCTTCTGATGACGGGTGTGCCCCAAATTAACCACGAGGCCATTTCTTATCCACAAATTGAGCGATTCGTGTCCCCCTCCCACGAGCGGAGAAGAGACCCTAAATGGTTTCCCCCTCGATGGGAACGGGAGTATGAAGGTGAAGCGGATCGACTCCTGAGCATTGTAGCCTTTAAGGCACCGAAATCCCTCAAGTTCGGTTACCCTCTTTGCTCACCCTTCAGCAAAACGGAAAATGCCTTCTGGGACTCCTCATAGATGGTCTTAATAGCCTCCCTCTGGAGATCCAAAAATTTTTGGCTGGCAAGATGATCAAACTTCCTTGGTCTGGGCAAATCAATGTCCATCTCCTTCTTGATCCTACCTGGCCGAGCCGTGAGGAAATAAACCTTATCACCAAGAAAGATAGCCTCTTCCAGCTCGGCGGTAATGAATAAGATGCTGACACCCGTCTCCTCAAAAATCTTTGTAATATGTTCTTGCATAATTTCCCGAGTCATGGCGTCGAGCCCCCGGAAGGGCTCATCCATGAGCAGTACTTTCGGTTCGTTGATAAGAGCACGAATTAATTCAGCCCGCCTCTGCATTCCTCCGGAAAGCTGGTTCGGGTATCTGTCCTCGAACCCAGTCAAGCCTACCAAGTTAATCAAATATTCGGCGTTATCGGCGATCTCCATCAGGTCTTTCCCTTGAACCATGGGACCGTAGATTGTATTTTCCCAGAGAGTTTTCCAAGGCAAAAGGGCCGTTTCTTGAAAAACCACAAGCCTATCCTTCCCTGGTCCGACAACGGCTTTTCCATCCATAAGGCACTCTCCGATATCGAGGTGCATATAGCCCGCAAGTATGTTGATAATTGTGCTCTTGCCGGAACCCGATGGACCACATAAACACGTAAAGAGACCTTTACCTACCTTGAAGGAAACGTTATCCAAAACCTCCCTGCCAGGTCCGAAAGAGACGTAAACACCCCGCATTTCCATTTCAGCAGGCTCAACATTAATGGTCCCAATGTCATTTGCATTTCTTGAAGTCATTCCTTCCCCATCAATAGAGCTGCCGCCAACGCGTCATTTGCAAACCAACGGCGCGAACGACCGCCGCAAAGAGATAACCCGTTACTCCGATGGCAAACATGCTTAAGATAATCCGTGGGTAAACATTGAAGACGTACGCTTCCCAGAGCATATACCCCAAGCCGAAACCGCCAGCCAGCATCTCGGCGGCCACGCAGGCTGCCCACTCGAAACCGATACCAATAGCCATTCCGGTAAAGATAGAAGGTAAGGCTCCTGGTAAAATCACGTGCCAAAGAATATCAATGGGTTTGGATCCCAAGGATAAGGCTCCGTTTACGTATGAGGCGGGCACATTTTCTACCCCTAACATGGTGTTGATAACGGAAGGCATCCAAGCCGCTAAGAATAGCAAAAAGACAATGCTTACCTCGGTTAATGGGAACATAAGGACAGACAGAGGAATCCATGAAAGTAGTGGTATCGGCCTTATCAGCTCGAAGACCGGAAAGGCAACGTTCTTAACATGCCGTTTCCAGCCCATAAATAATCCCATAGGAATCCCTATCACGCAGCCTGCGAAGAACCCAACAAACACTCGGCCCGAGCTGAAAATAGCGCACCACAAAAACGTTTTAGTTGGTACAAAACGAATTGCTTCCTGCAACACCTCATAGGGTGTTGACACTCGACCTAAAGGAGGGATCTTATATTCTGAAAACACATGCCAGAGGATGATTGCTGCCGCTAATGACAATATCTTTCTAAGATTGGAGGCATTGAATACACCCTGATAGGTCTTCTTACTGATTCTCTGAAAGGCTGAGTACTTCCGATACACGACGGCGTTCTCATAGGATGGTTTTTTCACTTTCGTATGCCTCTTACCCTCCCCCTTCGTCGGAAATCGCCATTCATCTGGCCAGCTCCCTTTCTCCCCGTTCAAAGGCCTTCAACGCTTCTTCATGAACCGCCTCTATGGCTTCTTTACGCAACTCAAAATACACATCGGTGACCTTCGTTCTAATATCACGAGGCCTTGGAATGTCCACATTAATCCACTTTTTTAATTTTCCAGGTCTGGTAGTCATAACAAAGACACGATCCGATAGGTAAATGGACTCATCCAAGTCATGGGTTATAAAAAGAACTGTCTTGTGAGTGAGATCAAAAAGGTCGAGGAGGTACTTGTGCATCACGGTTTTGGTCATGGCATCCAGTGCCCTGAAAGGTTCATCTAAAAGCAAAATTTTAGGTTCATTAATCAAAGCCCGAACGATTTCCACCCTTCGTTGCATGCCGGAGGAAATATTCATCGGGTACTCGTTCTCGAATGCTTCGAGACCTGCAACTTGAAGAAGTTCTCTCGCCTTTTCTGTGACTTCTTTGTAGCCCATTTTCCCCTGCATCCGGGGTCCCAAGGTGACATTTTCGAGAACGGTTTTCCAGGGGAAAAGAGCCCCATGCTGGAAGACGACCAGGCGGTCTGGCCCCGGAGTAAGCCGGTGACGGGGAGAGGCCACACATATTCTATCCACCCAAACCTCCCCCTGAGTAACCGTATCAAAACCAGCAATAATATTGAGCAGAGTGGTCTTGCCACACCCCGAAGGTCCCACAACTGCCATAAACTCCCCAGGTTTGATTTCGAAGGTGCATTGCTCTAATGCAAGCACGTTGACCCCCAGAGGATCATAAATCTTCGAGACATTATAAACTTCGACGTGTCCCTCTTTTGGCATGTGTCCCACCATCTCGTGAGAAAAAGACCGTGTAATTTACTCGAGACGGAATTCTCAAGGTTTACATAAAACCGTTCAAATCGAGTTCTCAGAACCCATTTTCTACTTAGCTGTATAGACCTTTTTCCAAGCCAGGTACTTATTGGCTAGAACCCGGATCGTGGCGCTGCACGCATAGCCCATGATACCAAGGCTTACCATACAGAGAATAATCTCTGGAAAACGAATCAGGTTGTAACTCTCCCAAGTGAGATAGCCCAAACCAAACTGCCCACCGACCATCTCTGCTGCCACGACGCACACCCACGCAATACCCATTCCTAAAGTCATCCCAGCAAAGATATAGGGCAGTGCACCAGGAAAAACGACATGTCGGAATACTTGACGTGGTGAAGCGCCCAGACATAGAATCGCCCTATAAAGAGAAAGGTCAATGGATTCCGCTCCTAGCCATGAATTGAGGATCACTGGGAAAAAAGCGCCGATAAACGTGATGTAAAGTATACTCCATTCAAGCTTGACGAAAACGATAACCGCTAAAGGGACCCAGGCAACCGGCGGCACCGGTCTCAAGATTTCAACAATGGGGCCAAATACATCACGAAGGGTGCGTTTCCAGCCCATTATTAAACCAAGGGGGATGCCAATCGCGCAGGCAAATAAGTAGCTGACGATTACTCGGTAAAAGCTGTATATGGTGCTCTTATAAAACCGCGGATCAGTTATTAGCGGGACTGCCGCCTTTGCTGTCACAATTGGATCGGGCACGTTAGACATAATCGTATGAGAAAAGGTATACCACATAACAACAAAAGCCGTTATGCCAATAGCCCCTTCTATGACCGTTATCGCTCTGTCCCTCTTAGTTTGTTTCCGTCTCCTGAGATAAATTTGCTTGTATTTGGTCCCAACGTCCTCAAGGAATCCCTCAGTTACGAGGCTTTCCCTGATTTCGCCGGAGGTTGTTTTCATTGGTCCCCCTGTTTCCATTTATCGTGAAGCACAAAATCAGGATAAGCAGGGGAATACCCTGCTTATTCCCCGAAAGTTCGCTACACTTTGGTCGGTTTCCATGGCTTTTCCTCTAACTTGATATCCTTGTATCTCGTCCAGGAATGTCGCTTGTTCTGATCGGGCCTGATTTCCTTTGGGAAGCCAGGCTGTTTGTCAGACGTCCACTGGCCTTTGGCTTTCATTTCTTTGATTGCCAATCGTAAGTATCGATCGTCGGCCCATTCATCAATAAACTTATCAGGATCTTTGCTCCGATCGCCCCGTAGGATACCGACCTCTCTCCACATGCGAGCGATCGCCTTAAGGTGGTTTCTACATTCGGGGGTGATGCGGCCGTCCCAAACAAACATGTCCACAACATGACGGATCATCGGAGGAGGAAAGTCAGGGATATCGGTTGAAATGTAGTAAGCGGCCAAGTCGGGGGCATTGGTAAGCATATCTCTGCTTTCTTCCTCTGATTTGAGATACGCGCTTATAATGTCGGGACGGTCGCGCAAAAAATCAAAAATACTCATTAGCGTCCCAACAGAACGGAACGAGTGTTTGGCAGCTTGCGGGTAATATTGTTCACAGTTACAGGGTATCTCCTGCCCAGTACAAAAAACTTTAATAATACCTCGCGCTTCCAACATGGAGTTGTAGGGCTCAAGACCAATCGCCGCCGCGACGTTCTTACTCATTATGTTCGCTATGATGACGTCCGCCCCTTGATCCAAAAAGTTACTGGGTTTGAGATTGTTATAACGCGCCCAGGAAATGGCCATCCTGTGAAGGACTGAGCCAAACGGAAATGCTATCGGTAGATTTTCCAGATCTTTATGCTCCTTAACCTTACCCTCCGTTAACAGGTCAGAGCGGACCACGAGACCATTGGATTCACCCACGTCGTAACCAGTGCATTCAATTAGGTCACAGGGTACGGTATCGCCTGTCCGCGTGGCCGGAGTCTCGATCATGGCACCGAACTGGTTTTTACCAGCTAACATATTGTTGTTGATCAATGGCCCCGCCAGTGCTCGAAACCACACGATTTTGCTCCCCCTCGGCAAATATTTTTCTAAGAGTTGTGCCTGTTTATTCAAAGTAGAAATCCAGCAGACTGCAACGTATGGTTGGTATCCAATCGTTAATGTAACTGGGGAACCAACGTTGCCGTACTTGCCGGTTGGTTTTCCATACTTGCTCGCCACTTGCCACCATTCATCAGAGATCATTTTTTGAGATTGTGCGTAGGCCTTCCAACCAACTCGACCCATGACTGGCATGAGGGGAACCATACCTATCACGGTAGACACGGCTAAACCCATCCCTGAGTATTTCAAGAAAGCCCTGCGAGAAAGTTTACTAATTTCCTTAATCTGTTTTTCTTCTGACATAATACACCTCCTTCTTGCCATTTACCTCAATCGGTGTGATGACACCGAAAGGGCGTTCGTTGAGACACAGAGTCCAACCTGTGCACCTGCCCCTCATGACTCTTGTCCTAATACACCTTTGAGTTCACATGCAGTCCATGATAGGTAGCTTGCAGTTCGGTAAAAACTATTTCAAACATTGTGTCCACACTCAGAATCACCGCCTCCACGGTGGTTTCCATGCAACACCTCCTTTCAAACGGTTGTGGTTGTATTGTTTCTTCGGAAGCCTTCCCATCGGCTTCAATTAAGGCTTGACCCCCAAAATCTGCCTGGCCTCTTCCACCGTGGCCACTTCACGCCCGATCTCCCTGGCAATTTTGACCATTCGCTCCACCATCTGCGCGTTGCTTTTGGCCAGGACGCCTCTCGAATGATAGATGTTGTCCTCCAGGCCGGTCCTGATATTGGCGCCCAGGCACATGGCCATCACGGTGGAAGTCATTTGGAGTTTGCTAATGGTAATAATCTGCCACGATGAGCCTTCGGGTATCATATCTACCAAGACACCTATGGTTCTCGGTGTTGCCGGAATTCCCCCTTTAATGCCCAGAACGAAGCTGTAGTGAACTGGTTCTTTCAAAGTCCCTCGACGAACCAGCTCCTTGACGTTCTCAACATGGCTAACATCATAACACTCACATTCGATGGCATTTTCTCTCTCATAACATCTCTTGATGAACTCCTCGTTCCAACCGATTGAGTTCGTGAACGTCCCCATATAAGCAAACTCAAAAGTACCGGCGTTGATTGTAAGCATATCAGGCCTGGGATTGATAGTTGTCAGAGCCATCCTTTCGTTAAGGGTCGCTTCACGCAGTGTACCGTCGGGGTTCGGCACGGCCCCGATACCGTTACCCACTTGGGTGATGATCGGGCACTTGGCCTTGATCTTATCAATAATCTCTCCATAGACAGCCAAATCGCCGGTGGTCCTTCCCTGTTTATCCCTGGCATGGATGTGACAGACGGATGCGCCGACATTATAGCAATCATAGGCCGATTGAGCGATTTCATCTGGTTGTTCAGGTAGTGCCGGGTTCAATTTTTTGCCATGAATTCCACCCGTCTGTGCCACCGTGATAATCAATTTCTTCATCTGTCCTACATCCATAGTGGTTTCCATCGTTAAACCCCCTGTAAAATATTTTTCTTGAAGTAATGTCCTAAGGTTAATAAACCAAGGCTATGGGCCATAGTCAATCATTTGTGATTTAGGAACCAGTAATCGTTCAAGCATGCCTATTATAGCGGCATAGCTCGGGGCGTCGGGGGGCAGATCAGCTATCGTTCCGCCGGTCGTGTCAATCTCGAAAATGTTTTTATCCTCTGGAACAGTGGCTACGAGGTCAAGTCCAGTCTTTTTCTTGATCTGTCTCAGTATCCCTCCCTCTTCCTTATACCTATTAATAACCAAGCCAGCTTTCTCGGGGAGAACGATATCAGCGTTTCCTTGGGCGATTATGTCCGCCAGTTGTCTGGCGGTCTTCATGCTGCGCGCGGTCATGTCTGAGATGACCAGAAGGATGTTGACCGAGTGCAGCACGCGTCGCTTCACCTGCTCCAGGCCAGCCTCACAGTCGATAACCATTACGTCATAATCCTTGGCGATGCATCCGATGCCATATTTCAGGAGGTCATTGATGCCGCAGAAGCAACCATTGCTTTCATCTTTGCCCATGACTAATATACTGGCCCGTCCATCCAGATGGATTAAGGTCTCTCGCACAAGAATATCCTTGACTGTTGCAGATTCGAGCTCCTGTCTTACTTTGTGGTTCTTAAGCAGTTTATCGCGATAGCTACCAATGGTCTTGATAGGATCAACGCCAAACATGTAGACAAGACCCATGGCAGGGTCCGCATCCACCAGAAGGACCTTCTGCCCTTTTTCCCTCAGGTGTCGGCCAACCATGGCTGCAATGACTGTCTTTCCCACACCGCCTTTGCCAATGACCGCAAGCCGGAATTTACACATCGGGAATATGTCATCAGCCTCGTGAGATACACCCATGACAGCCTTCTCCTAAGCTTGCTCTTTGCCGTTCTTTTAAAGCATCCATTGCCAACACGGCCGCACCCAGGGCACCAATAATGGAGGGATCCTCCGTCAGTTCCCAAATCGTTACCCCCAGCCGCCGCTGAAGCGCGTGCCTTACCCCCACATTCTTGGCTACCCCGCCCGACATGTAGACCTTTTCCCTAAGGCCCACACGGGTCACAAGGTGCGAGACCCGTGCCGCCACAGCATCAAAGATGCCGGCGATTATCTCGGCATTGTCATGCCCCTGGGCGATGAGGCATATGACCTCGCTTTCGGCAAACACAGTGCATTGGCTTGCGATCCCCAGCACCCGACCCGCATTTACCGCTTGCTCCCCGAACTGCCCTATGGGGATCTCGAAGGCTTTGGCCATAACTTCGAGAAACCGCCCTGTTCCGGCTGCGCATTTGTCGTTCATGGCAAAGTCCATAACCCTTCCGCTACCGTCTGATGCGAGAGAGACGACCTTGAAATCCTGTCCACCTATATCGATCAGCGTGGCTACATCCCTGCATAACCAAGCAGCTCCCTTGGCATGGCATGAAATCTCGGACACGGTCTTTTGCGCATTAGGTACCTGTAACCTTCCGTACCCCGTGCCGACTATGCATCGGATATCTTCCAGAGCCACCCCCGCCTGTTTGGCAACTTTATCCAATACCTCTTCAGCGGTCCTCACTGGAATAGGCCTCGAGGGAACAACTACACTCGCGAGGATTCTCTTCCCATCGAAGAGAACAGCCTTACCCGAGACCGATCCAATATCACATCCTGCTACTATGGACAAATCCACAGGTCCTTCTATGAGACCATTTCCACTGAGCGGCGCAGTAGCATTTTCTGCCAACACTCCCGCGATGCCACGTGGGGCACTGAGTTTAGATTTCCTTTTTTTCCGCCACCATTTGCAGGAAAGGCTCAAGCCGTGACACCATGGCCTCGGCAGAAACGACGCGAGGGTCGAGCTGGTCTATCGCCATAATGAGCATCGGGATGCCCAACTCTTCCATCAGCTTTTCCCTGGTGATTTGGGCCGATGCCCAGTTGGCCTGGCATTGCCAGTGACCGGAAAAAATGGCGGCGTCAGCTTTAAACTCCCGGCACCACTTCACCATGTCGTTGACAAAGGTACTCATGTGTCCACGGCCCTGCCGGCCCATGGCATGATTGTTGTTGCGCAGCGCCAAACAACGGAGCAGTTCCTCGAAGGAGGCCTTACTATAATCAATATCCGGTGGTTGATAGAACGGCTGCGCCGAAAGTGTTGACACAGCGATGGCCCCGAAGGTCTCCTCCATCCAATCGAACAACAGAGGGTCAAAAACGGGCAGCAAAAGCCACACCACGCGCATTTTTTCCTCGCGCAAGCCGCCCCTGCCCTCCGCGTATCGCTGCTTGGCGTCGGCCAGGTGTTTTTCGAGCCACGACAGAAGCCTTTCTGTCCCGGTCAGGGCGTAAAATGCCGCGCTGGTCGATCGAAGGATGGCGCTGGTAGGAATGGGGCACGGGATCGCTTTCTTGTACTCGTTGATCTCGTACAGGAGCCGGTAGGCCTTGGCCGAATTGCTCATGACCTCCCGGAACCTGTCGAGGTCGAGCCTCTTCCCGGTCATGCGTTCCAGATATTTGAAGCCTTCCCGGAGTTGCCCGGCAATGAACCGCACTGCCTCTTCATCATCCCCGTACGGATTGTCCAGGATAAACATTTCCACATCGGGAAAGCTTTCGGCCAATACGGTACCCCAGGCGACACTGTTGTCGCAGGGCTGGTTACAATGGAGAATGGCCTTGGGCTTGGGCATGCGGCCGGCGAGAACTGGGGACAGGACCCCTCCAAAATACCCGCAGAAATGTTCCGGCGTGTCCATCCCACGGCTTTCGTCCACCAAGGCGCAGAGGTACTCTGTAGGCATCATGAACGTCAGGCCTTCGGGAACAAAGGAAATACAGTCCATCGCATAGACCATTTCCGGCGCATAGGTGAAATGGCGGTACACCACCTTGTCCGGATTTTCCTTCACAGCCAACAGTTCATCAATTGCCTGTAAAACAGGATCGAAAATCCAACCCACAGATTCCGGCAGTTGCTTTAAGGTCGCCCCCACCGTTTTGTCGAGCATGTCTATGAGGTCGACGCAGGTGTCCACCGGTTTGGAAAAGTCGAAGGTCTTGAATTGATATTTCCTGTTATTTGACATAGTAGTTCTCTTCCGGGAAGCAGCACGTCTCTTACTGCTGAAGTTGTTCAATAAATGCCTCTATCCGTGTCCGGACGCGGCTTTCATCCTGTCCAATGTAGTCGAGCACCAGGGGAGCACTCATCGGAGCTCCCATCTGTTCTTTCCTTCTGTGCAGATGCACATTGTCGACACCATGCAGGTCGCAAAACTGCAAGCGTGTCCGGATGATGCCATCCACCCGGTAGTCCGTGACCGCTTCCTGAAGCATGCCATAGCGCTCGCCAAAGGTTGCAAACATGCGAGGACAGCTCGTACGGGCCAGATAGGACCGCGCCAGCGAAGGCAGGGGGTTTTCGGGATCGAAATCTATGGGATCCCAGAACGCCCGCGCACCGAAGCAGCAGTTGTCCATGACCACCAGACCATCTAACTCTTCAATGACTCGATGCAGCAACGTATCATCGCCCACCCAGCCCACGATCATAATGCGGGCTTTGTAATCGCGTTGACCGTCGCTGTGCTTCACCTCTTCCAGGAGTGCATGCAGCAATTGGTTCAGCTCTTTCGGCGGGATGCTCACCGAGGCATTGATGATCCGATGACGCTGCGTGCCGGTGAGCGGCGGATGATCTTTTTTGAAGAGTTCCTGCACCTTTTTAAGCAGGGCACGGTTCTCATTGCACAGACCCACCGCCTGCCTCAAGGAGTCGGAAGTAATCTCGACCCTAAGGTATTTCTCCAGGCTGAGCTTCAGCTTCTCCAACTCAAGGACGTATTCGTCCACGGAAATCTGTTTCCTGGTCCTGGGCACATACACAAAATGGTGATAGGGCGGATGCAGTCTCTCAACCCACAACTCGAAAGCACGACGACCGTGGTCACATTCGTTCATGCCGATGATACCATCAAGGAAATCATACATACCTCTATAGGCGAGGTCCAAGATGGCTCGGGGGAACGAGCAGTTGCACACCGTTGACATGTCGTGATCGGCTTTGTCCGTACCTGTGGCCCCCGAACCTCTGACGCGGTACGGCAACGCACCGGAGGCGTGGATGATCTCTGTCGGAATATATGAACACCAGTAGCCAATGACCTTGTTGCCTGTTCTCTTCCACTTGTCAACTGCTGTGCTGGGGTTGCCATCACCGTATATCAGCAATTCATCTAAAGCCATCATAAAGAACACCCTTCTTGTGTCAATCGATCGTTGCGTCCGCCCCCATTTGGAACAATCGCATCCGCGCATCAACCCGGGGGCCAAACGAGTTTTACATGCAAGCGCTACTTCCACCGAGTTGAGACAAACTTGCCTGTCAGAGCCGCATTGATGAGGTCAGGCATAGCGCCGAACATCCACCCCTGGCCTTGGCCGCCAAACAACTTGATCTGCTTGAAGCTGTTCGTGGCGATATTGAGGTCGCTGCCCCAGTCACGAAGAGGCAGTAGACCAAAGCAGGTGGAATGAAAAATCTTACCGCCGGCCTTCTCGATAACTTGGGCTTCACCATGGTGGCGCGCCAAGTAGTAGCTGGGAGTATCCGTCTGTGCCCAGAAATAGACGTTCTTGTTCACCTTCTTTCCCTCGATCAACCGGGCGATCTGGCGGATCTCGTAGTAAGTCAGGTGGGGACAACCCACATGAACGATGTCCACCTTTTCGTTCTTGGCCGAGCACAACATTTGGTAGATTTCCTTCACATCGGCCAGGGTAATGGTAAACTTCTCCACATCCTTCGGGACCTTACCGCCGAAGGCTGCCTCCAGGGTCGGGGATTCAGGGCTAAGACCGATGAGGTGCAGCATGGGATCATTCATGCCCGGGGAAGCACACCCTGTGAGAAGTTTGGCAGCCTCGTTGGTCAAGGGCCTGGGCAGGTTGAGAACGGCCGGCACCCGGTTGTTTGACTTGATGGCCATGGCGGCGCCCAAGGCTGCCCAGTCGGCCGGATCAAACAGGTTCTCCTTGACCTCGTCGGCCAGTTCGAAAATCACCTGGGCCCGCCGGTTTTCGTCGAGCATGGTCCCGTACTTAGGGTGTACACCTGTGATAGCCGCATAGAGCAGCGTCACGGTGTTCTCCCTGTTGGCCCTGGCACCCAGGATGCTGTTGATGTAAGCTGCATAACTGGATTCCACCGAGACCACATACTCGCCCATCTTAGGAATAACGGTGTTGAACTGCGGCGTGCAAGACTGGGACAGCACCATACCCATCTTCTTGCACTCATTGTACCCTCGCACAACGGCGTCATAGATGACCTTTGGCATCTTGTAGCGGCGATGGTTCCAGGGGTAGCCTTGCTCATCATACTTGTCGAGTTGGAGGAACAGGGGGTCGGTGGAGACGATGCACGTGGGATCCTCGGTCACCCTTGTCCCCATCTCGATGAACCGTTCTATCAGGGGGGTCTGTCCTAATTCATACTTAGAGTATTCCGGAGTAGACCGCGGCATGAGGGTGCAGGTACCGTAGTGCACGTTGGACAATTTGACCATTTCCTTTGCATCGACCGCAACGCCGAATTCCACCAGCTTTTCCATGGCAATACGTTTGGACTCGCCGTGTTTGCCGTTAATCATATCCTGCTCATAGGGAGTCAACTTCATCTGTGTACCTTCTGGTTGGGTAAAGTTTGTGCCGATTCCGGAGGCAAATCATCACTTCCGGGTAATTGTTACAATGGCTTCTTTGCCTACCTCATCCGCCTTGATTTCGACCCAGTCGCCTGTGTGGATTTCCTGGATGGGGTCGGCGTCCAAGTTGTCTACGGCTGGGATTTCAGCTGCGATAGCCCCGCCAAGGTCTATGGGATGCACTTGGCGACAAATGATAGCCTTGGGACCAACCTTAGACTCCTTGACCTTGAAGAAAAGCCCTATGGAGCCAGTGGTGGAGCCGCTCACTGTGGGATAGACAACGATCTTGTCCTTCACACTCTGGCCGGTCAACTTGTGCCCAAATATGCTGATGATGCCGGTTTCGTTTGGTATTGTAAACGGTGCCCAGCTCAGGGGCTGTTCACTCACCAAGGCCTCGCCTACCGCGTAACCTTTTGACCTGACAATACCCTTAAAGACTTTCTTCTTTTCCATTTATACCTCCTGGGGGAAATTCCTTTATTTTAACAAAAACTGTCTACCAAGGTCGTGATTTTCACATTGATAGTAGTTATCCACCGGCCACAAGGGGAAATATCGCCACCTCCGAACCATCTTCCAGCTTTGTTTTCAGGCCATCTAATGATTTAATATCTTTTCCATTTTTCAAAATCATAATGGACCTTGTTTCATCTCCCCGGAATAATTCTAACTTATATCTATCCACGCGAATTTCATCCGGCAGATTATATAGCTTACGCAACAAGTCAAGAAGATCTACGATAGTGGCTTCGTTATTTAAACTGACCTGAATTTCTTTCCTCTGCCCAAGTGCATCCGAGATATAAAAGAAGGGTTTAACTGTCACCCTTATCACTTTAATACTCCACTACGCTCAATCCTTCTCTTCTATCAAATAATTTAACCCCAACTCTCGAAGCTTTTTAGGGGTGGGTTTGCCGGTTGTCTTATCCCAGCCCCTGAATTCATAGTATGCATTCAAGAGTGGTTCGAGATTAACGACCAAACCCTTCGCAGGTCCCTCTTGTAAAGGTTCTTCCAATAAACGTTTCGGTAAGGTGTCTTCTGCTCTTCCGCAACCTTCCCTGATATTAAAGGCCCGTGCCAGATTAAAAATCCTTTCTCCCGCTTTTCTGAAAGCATTCACATCGAAGTTCCAACCAGTTGCATTGGCGATCAGCGGAACAATATCCTCTGCCATTAGCGCCATCCCCATGAACTTACAACATCCTACTGAATCAAACACTGTGAGAGCGTCCTCCAGATCTTTAACAACCTTCGCCTCCGCCGGATTCTCAATAGTGGCATCTTGTATAGTGCTTTCTTCCACAATGAGGAAAGGAATATCGAGAAAGGCAGGACCTTGCACATAAGCTGTAACATGATCTCCTCCTCTGTTGGCCGTCGCAAATCCCAAACCTGTTATTTTTGTAGCCCGGCAGTCATAGGCTGGGAGCTCCAGACCCTTTACATGCATGGCGAAAGCTTCACTCCCTTTACCTAATTTCTGAGACACCCTTTTTGTACCTTCTGCCAGCAGGTCTCCAATCCCTTCTCTTTTGGCTATTTTACGGATAAGTTCTATCATCACATCTGCATTACCAAACTTTACTTCAAGACCCTCTGTTTCGGCAAGGGTCAATATGCCTTTCTCAAAACATTCCATGGCAAAAGCTATAGTGCTGCCTGTGGAAACGGTATCAAGACCGTATTGATTGCACAGGAGATGGCCAAAAGTTATGGCCTCAAGGTCACTAACATCACACATAGTGCCCAGAGATCCAACGCTTTCATATTCTGGTCCCTCTCCCTTACAAGCATATTTACCGGTTTTAACTTCTGAGAGTCTCCCACAGGCTATCGGACAGGCAAAACACGCCGTTCTTCCTACGAGGATTTTTTCATTAATAGCTGGTCCATTTATTTTGTCGGCATAAGTACATGAGCCAGACTTCCAGTTTCTTGTGGGTAACCCGCCTTTAATGTTTACCAGATCAAGGACCATGTCTGTTCCATAAACCTCAAGGGTTATCTTTAAAAGGCTTTCCTCAATAAAATCTATGGCCTTTTTTGCGGCTTCATTAAACTTCTCTTTATCCGCTAGTTCGATTTGATGTTTTCCTGCAACAGCAATGGCCTTAAGACGTTTTGAACCCATCACAGCGCCTAATCCACATCTTCCGAGCGTCCGATCTACATCGTTCATAATACTCGCATATCTTACCAAATTTTCACCAGCCTGACCGATGCAAGCAACGTTAAATTGTTTACCAAGCTCTTCTATAATTAACCCCGTCGTTTCCTTAGTATTCTGCCCCCAGATACTCGCGGCCTCTTTTAGCTCTGCTACACCATCGTTGATGACGAGGTAGACAGGCTTCTTCGCCATCCCCTCAACGATGATGCCGTCATATCCACTCCTTTTGAGATCCCGACCCCATCTTCCACCTGAGTTTGATGAACCCCAAAGGCCTGTCAGGGGGGATTTTGCTACAGCACTGAATCTTCCTGAACTCGGCGAGATGGTTCCAGTTAACGGACCTGTCATAATAATTAACTTATTTTCCGGTCCAAGAGGATCTGCGCCCTTTTCCAAATTATCAAAAAGATACTTAGAAGCCAGTCCACTGCCCCCCAAGAACATCTCTGCATCTTTTTTAGGAAGGGGTTCTTCAGTAATTTCGTGCTCTGTAAGATTGACCCTTAAGATCTTCCCCATAAATCCAAACATCTCGCTCCTCCTTTAAACTTCTTCGGGGCTAATTATGTTCTTTCGAAATCCGCAAAAGCTTTTGAAGTGTTTGATTGAAGCTCGGCAATGTTAACATCCGGGAGTTGATCTATACTGAGATCAAGCCCAGTTAGTTCTTCTTCTATTTTATCTTTAATTCGGCCCCTCGATTTTAGCCTTTATCCTAAAGCTAAACACTCAAAGCACGATTCAGACTTGTGGCCAACCATCGAGCCATCTAGGGAATCAGATCCGTAGCGTATTCTTTTGATTTTCTCTTGGGAACCCAATGGTGATTTACTCTCCAAGGTATTCCGCTTCAAAAGCACTTATCGAATCAGCAACAGCCCTTATGAATTGGGCATTTCGCATTATCTTGGACATGTCCCCCCGAAGCTTGAATATCCCTCGTACCATACCTTCTATGAAATCCTTTTCTCCTTTGACCACTTTTTTGTACTCCTCATAGGGTCCTACAGCATAAAAACCTGCATCCGCTTCTGAAGGATCATTAAGCAGCCGAGCATCCGTACACTTTCCGTCTTTCGCTCCCAAATAGACATAGGTTGTTTTTGTCAGGCCCCCACTTGGTGTTAGTTCAAACACCCAGTTACCGTTGAAGTCTGCACCCCAATTTTTTCCTTTTTCGGCACACCTTTCACTATTGTTTATTGCCTTTTTCCATTCCTCACACCACTCATTAGATGGATACAAAGCTGCCATTAGCTTACCTCCTTATGCTCATTTCATTATTATCCGAATGCTTTGACATAAAAGCTTACAGTGTCTTTATGTCGTACCAGTACCGGGCATTTTCCAGCGTCTTAAGTCCCTTTCCTCCCATCCAGATCCCGATCACCTTTTGATCGCGCCAATGTTTTTCAATATCAAACTCCCGGGCATAGCCATAAGATCCCATAAAATCCATGGCACGACTACAGGCTCGTTCAACATTATTATTCGCAAACAACGCAAGTCCTCTAGTTTTTAGCAGGAATCTTTCATCCCATGGGTCCCAGCCATATATTTCAGGATGGTCCATTTCCCTGGTATATGTCCACAACCACGCAGATGTTGACTCAATGAGTATGGCTACCTCGGATAGCATATCAGCAACAATGCTATGTTCCTTTAAGGCCTTATCAACAACAACTCTTTCGGTTGTCCACTTCTTAATGATCTCATAAACATTCTTCATGATTCCAATACACATTGCAGCAGAACCCACATTGCCCATTGAAATAGCTCTCCTCCAGTACTTGAGATCGTCGCCGGGGCCATGAAGCCTGTATCGTTTAGGAACTCTCACGTGATCAAACCAAACATCGGTGTTCATATCGGCGCTCATGCCACATTTGTGATAGGAATTACCTACGGAAACGCCTTCGGTATCTGCAGGGACCAGGATTAGGGCAAAGTCGTTGGGGTCTGTGGAACCTTTTTTCGTAGTACAGACAACCACATAAATATCACCAATTTTCCCCGAATTGGTGCACCAAATTTTATGCCCATTAATAATCCATCCATCCCCATCAAGAGTAGCCGTGGTATCTATTGTTCTTCCCTTCATGCGTCCAAAATTCTCCACATCCGAGCCACTTGCGGGCTCGGTCATGGCATGGCAACCGACATATAATTCATCCCCACAAAACTTTTCACCGAACTCTATGCATAACCCCATATTTCTGTGCGGTTTCAATAAAATTGGGACCAAACCCCAAATAGAGCAGATACAGGCGACAGCAAAACCGGAGTCAATCCTCGCTAGTTCCTCACATATGATGCTGGTAAGCGCCATGGGATCGGACATGTCTGTGCCCCCGGCTTCCGCCGGAAAAAAGGCGGCATTGATACCGAGATCAACCAAGATTTCTTTCATCAGTGGTTCAATCAGTTTGTGCTCTTTCCAGTCTTCGTCTACCTGCTGCCTTATGGGCACATATTTTTCTTCACCCCACCTCCTGAGTACCTTGCCAAGATTCGTTGCAAAATCTGAGACCCACTCCTTCGGACGGATAAAGTCATCTATCGTTGGCATCTTTCTTTCTCCCTTATAATGTCCCTAAATTACTTCTTGATCTTACTTATTTCTTCATCTCTTAATTGTTTCTTGAAAAGTTTTTCGCTCACGGTCATAGGTAGACTGTCTCTGAATTCAACGAATTTCGGAACTGCATAGGCAGAAAGCTTTTGTTTACAGAAGTTGATGATATCATCAGTGCTCAAATGACCCTTATATTCATCTTTTAAAACAATAAATGCCTTTATCCTCTCACTTCCCAGACGTTCCAGATCGGGAACTCCTATTGTGACAGCCTGAGCAACGCCTGGATGTTCAAACAAGACGCTATCTACCGTTGTGGAATAGACTTTAAACCCAGAAACGTTGATCATATCCTTATCCCTGTCAACTAAGAAAAAGTAGCCCTCTTTGTCAGCCTTGCAAAGATCTCCGGTTTTAAGCCACCCGTCCTTCAAACCTGAGCCTGGCGTCGGCCAATAACCTTTCATCACTTGTGGGCCACGCACACATAGTTCACCAACCTCCCCAATGGGGACTTCCTGCTCAGTTGCCGGGTCAACAATTTTGGCTTCAGTATCGACAATTGGAACTCCTATGGATTCGGATTTTTCAAAAGGCATAAAGCCGGTTATCTTGGCAAAACTCGAAAGATTGAAATGAGTAACAGGACTTGTCTCCGTTAAACCATACGCCTCAGTTATGGGCATACCTGTCTCTTTCCTAAACGCTCTGACCACCTCGGCGGGAAGGGGGGCCGCTCCAGAGGTAAAAGAAGTATTTGTCTTTCCAATCCTCTTTTCTATGAGTTTCATGTACTGCGTCGGCACAAAGCATGCCATAAAAGGACGATACTCTTTCAGGAATCTGATAGTAATGTCATAATCGCGTGGATTTGGGTTAAGAAGCATCTGAAGTCCCCAATAAACTGCTGCGCGGACGACCCAATGTCCATAAATGTGAAATGTGGGAAGCGTTGTTAATATAGAAGATTTTCCCTTGATTCCCTGTTCTAGAGGACCTAAAGCCCAAGGCAAAGATTGAAGGGTATTTGTTGTCAAGTTGTAGTGGGTAAGCATAACACCTTTTGGTGTCCCAGTTGATCCCCCCGTAAAGGAAAGTACGGCTAAATCTTCGCGTGGGGTAATATCAACTTCTGGAGGTTTGGGGTGAGCATTTGAAATCAGTTCGCGCAGTTGGTAAACATCCGGTATTCTTTTGATCTCCGGCTCATCAGAGGAAAAATCTTCCTGAGCAGTCACGATTATTCGCTTCAGTTCAGTCTCGCCTTTTATGGAAGCTACCAGATCCAGATGATTATCCAAACAGATTATTGTTTCAGCTTTTGATTCACCGATCTCATAGATGAGTTCGTGTTCTTTATGTAACAGACTACAAGGTACATGGACAGCACCTGTTTTCAGGATTGCGTAATCACTTATGATAAATTGTGGGCAGGTGGGTAGAATCGTAGCAACCTTGTCTCCCTTTTTAACACCAAGCTCTGCCAGAGCAGTTGCCAATTTATCCACATAATCCCTCAGTTCTTTCCAGGTTATCTTTCTTCCAAGATATATACAAGCAGATTTGCCGGAGTATCGTTCTGCGGTATCATCGAAAAACTTAAATAATGGCACTTCGGGATAGGGTTTCATGGTTGTGGCCAATTTAAATGGCCCCAGCATATATGACTTTAGCCATAGATTCTCATTATAGATTCCCATTGTCATATACCTCACATTATCTCTACCCAAAGGCGGTAGTTGCCCAATTCCCTATAGCGGCATCTAAAGCCCCTCTCTGGATTGCGAGATAAATATCAGGATACGGTAGCACAATCATACTTTCACCTAATTTCGAATACCTGTTTCTCGGTACAGGTCCATTTCCAAATATGAGATACCCGTTATTCCTTAAACAGCAAGATCCCGGTGGCCTTGGGCTCTGCCAAGTACTAAAGCACCATAGTAATCGATAACCACCTTCCTCCGCTCACTCAGGATCTTCATTAAGACTTCTCCGATTCTTGGCTTTACAAAATTTAAATTAGACCTTTTGGGATCGAGCCACTGAGCGGGCCATTCTGTCCAATTTGAAAATGGTGTTAAACTCCATATTTTTACTGATCCAAAGCTTTTTGTTGATAATAGAATCAGTAATGGCACCCCGATAAGCCAAACCATCCAACAAGGTATTGGGGCCATCACATACCATGACAAAATCGGGAGATGACAGAACCTTTTCTTGAATTCTAATATCTCCATCATTAATGAGAATAGCAAATTGTCCCCCCCGAGTTTTAACCTGAATGTTCCGCTTCCAGCCAGCAATATCTTTCCGGGCACGCTTGTTATTATTCATATGGGAAACGACCGACTTCATCTCTTTCATGGCCTCTTTGAAGGCTTTGACATCTTGCTCAGACGCTTTCGGTAGATGAGGCTCAACGGGTGCTTCCCAATCAATCTCCGATTCTTGAAGACCCTTTTTGTTGACCTGTTTCGAACTCAGTTCAGCCGTAGGGACACAGAACACATCGGACATTTCTCCAATACGTTTATCTCTGAAAACAAGCTTTACCTCAGTTCCCTTCTTAAGTATTCCTGGCACCAGTATCCCTGTCGTTGTATAGAGATTGACACTCATAGCCGTATCAGCCCCTTTAAATATGACTCGGCCTCGACCATAAGGGGCCATATGCTGGAACAGGGAAGTCGCGAAATAGGTAATGGGCGGTGTGCTATTCATAATCCCCACTTGGTCAACTTCGATGAGATCGGTCGGGGTAAAGTTACAATCCGGACAGTGGGTCAAAAAGGGAGGTACTCTGACCAATCCACACTTGGTGCATTTACATCCCAAGAGCTTTTTTTCATCTCTCAGGGCGAGGAAAAAGGGGGAAAGCTCCCCTCTCGTCCTCCGGTAAAAAGTGTACATTGCATCATTACTCACCAGGTAATCTTTCCCGCCAATGGTTTCAATGTGCGAACCTATATCGGGGATGTATCTTGAAGGGATAAGTTTTTCTCTCTGTGTGGCCATAGTGCAGTCTCCTCCTTTTCTATGCATGCTCAAAGACAAAACAGCAGGTATATTGGGCCACCGTGCTACCGGTTCCATGGACCAGTGCCGTTTTTTGCTTTCTCTCAATCAGCTCTTTTCTGGCCGACCAGGCGGACATGATGTTGCTCGCCCCTACAGCATGTCCGCAATAGATCAACCCACCACAGGGATTCACCACATACTTTCCTCCGGGAGTCATCAAGCCGTCTTCGATCAAAGAATCAGCCCTGCCCAAGGGTACAAGGCCGAATTCTGCCATACTGATTTCAAGTTGATGGACAAAAGCGTCGTGAAGTTCGACGATTTCAATTGCCTTTTGCGGATCAGTGACACCCGCCATTTCATAGGCCCTGTGGGAAGCATAATAATCTGACATGATGCGAGACATAATCTTCTGATTTTTTCCAGCAAAGGAATGTTCGTTCGATTCCCCTACCCCGGTTATCCAAACGACGGGGGTCCCGGCATTTCTGGAGATCTCTTTCGCTGTCTCTTCTTCTGCAAGAATTAAGGCTGCGGCACCTTCTGAATAGACGCAGATTTCCAATTCTTTAAAGGGATAGACCACTAATCTTGAATTGATGACCTCCTCTGGCGTCACCTGATCAAATTGCCTCTGAGCAAATTTATTGCCTTTGACCTGCTGACTTAACTGGGCTGATATTCCGGCGGTGATTTCCGGTTTGAGGTCACCCGGATGCTCATCCATATAAGCAAGAACTACCTCAGCATAGCTGTCGGAAGCAGACCAGCCGATTGGTTGCTCAAAAAAGCTGTCCCCGGACCAACCGATTGATTTGATCACTTCCGGTGTGGCCGACATGGATGAAAAATCGAAGCAATCGGTAGCCTTTTCCACTCCAAGGACCAGTGCAGTCTTATACCGGCCTGCTGCAAGGTAGGCATGTGCTGCAGACATCGTATAGGCACCTGTCGCACCACCGCAAGTAATACGTATACCGAACTTGTTCTGCATTCCACAGATTCCATGCAAGGGATGTTCAGGTATTGCAGTCCTTTCAAAGATATCATTGTAAATACCATAAAAGGCTGCATCAACATCTTTGATGTCTATCCGAGCATCTTTAACAGCCTCTCGTGTAGCCATTTGCGCTAACTCGTAGTATGTCTTTTCACGCCAAGTTCCTTTGAAAGGTGTCACTCCCGCACCAACAATACCAACTCGTTTTGACATGAACTACTCCCCCTTTCTGTTGTCACGGCCTTTACATTGTTACGTCGTCCGACCTGGAACACCGGGATGTCTGACGATAACGATCCTTCAGACCTCTGCTCTGAAGAATCCCTTCTCCGGTGCCTAATCATTTATCCTTTTAATGGTGATGTTTAATGTGGCATCCTTTCATCAACCCATATCCTCCATATTCCTCAGGGATTGTGATTCCAAGGATTCCCAAAGAACCAAACTTTAGAAAAATATCTTTTTGTAGATAGTCATCTCGATCCATTTGCTCAGCAAAAGGGATAATCTCATTTTTGGTAAAACTTCTAACAGAATCTCGAATTAAGCTATGCTCTTCTGATAACTTCATTTTGATATCCCTGAAACACTAAATCGAAATTCACCGCATCGAGCTTTTTGCAAAGGGTTAGTTCATAAGCAGCAAGTAAGTATTTAGATGATGTCCGAGATGAGAATCTCGTGCAGATTGGCATTCACGCACAGATGCCCGCATACGGAAAGACTTATCATTAAAGAAAGCCCAGACTATAAAAAAGTCAGAATAAATATAAAGTTTGACTTATCCCTATCTTTGGTTTTACTTGCTCCAGCAGCCATTTTAGCGTCTTTTTAGATACTTATCACCAAACACTATTCCTCGAGGTCCCAATTATACCAGGCCACTAATCATTTAGATTAGATAGGCCCTCTAACCTACTTAAGCTCTGTAAAAATGCTCTGAATCATAATGCTTTTGTCCACTCCAGGTGGTTTTTTCTATACTTTTCCAACTCATCCTTAGATAATTCATCGGGCCACACAGCCTCATTTCTTGTGAATATCTCAGCCAGCTTGGTCCCCTGCGCTGCAATCTTCATAAGCGCTGCAAACTCACCTTTTTTCAATCTAATCTCGCCACCAAGAAAGGCTTCGATAAAGACTTTTTTCCCTGTGAAGACATTCTTCCAAGTCTCATAACTCCCAGAAAGTAGCCAAGTGGCCTTCTTTTCTCCTTCTTCCTTACTGACGAACCCATCTTCTAATAGTACCCCCTTTTCTACCCTATTAATAAGATAGAGATCGTTTTCCATACCGACAGACTTGTTTGCCTGAATAAGCATAACCGGGGTTCCATTCACCTTAGTGAAGGTCCTTTCAAAGGTTGGATCTTCTCTATAGACTTTTGCTGCTGCTTTTTGCCATTCCGGAGTTAAAGCATAGAGTGTCATATTGTCTCCCTCCCTTTACAAACTATATTTTTTAAACACATTGACGATAAAACCATCAGTCGTAATTATTCGGAAGTCTTAAAATGATAAAAGGATCGCGCCATATCTAGTCGGGCAAGCTGATTGCCACCTTCCCAAATCTGCACGATCTTCACATCTCTTAAATACTTCTCTATGGGGCTATGCTGGGTGTAACCTATAGCTCCCATGAGTTCCATACCTTTATTCAATACTTCCAGCGCACCATCGCATGCCATGACCTTACTCCCGCTCGCTTTGCCGGTCAGAAATGCTCCTCTCCAGGGACCGAATGTCTCAGTATCATCAAACATCCGAGCCACACTGATAGCATAAGATCTGGCCGCTTCTATTGTAATCGCCATATCTGCGATAATACCGGCATGCATGGTAAGCTCCCTTACCGCTTTATTACCCACCTTCCTGTTCTTAGTATGCTCCAGGACGATTTCCAAACCCGCCTGCGCCGGACCAAGGGCTAAAGCGGCACTCATAAGTCTGGCCAGAGCGAGCGCATCCCTCCAGAGCTCGGCATCTCGGCCCGGTCCCGCGGCACGATAATCCTTGTGGACCCTCACATGATCATATTTGATCCAACTGTTATAGTCGGTATAGACCATCCCCATCTTCGGAAAATTGGGACCAATGAAAAGCCCTTCCACATCGGCCGGATGATAGAGGAGGCAGATACCTTCATCACCCAAATTGGGGTCCGTAGTAGTGACTGTCATAAAGTAGGAAGCCTCTCCACAGCCGCTTGGCCACAACTTTTGCCCATTGATCACATAATAATCTCCATCAAGACGGGCTGTTGTCCTGAGCGTCTTTCCCTCCATGGTCTCATCACAGATATTGGCTCCTCCGCCAGGTTCTACCATTGACAAACAGGCATGAACCATATCGTCTCCGGTGAACTTGGACCCGTATTCTTCTAAGACCTTCTTATTCGGTGCAAAAGTAGCTGCCATAAATACCCACGCCGGGATCTGGACATCCAAAATCAAACCACAATCTCCCCGGGCCAACTCTTCCAAAGTAGGGTAAAGGAACTCCATACGCCAAGGCATCCCCACACCGCCGATGTCCGCAGGGAACAGGCCTCTGACAATACTCAAATCCACCAGGCCTTTCTCAAGTTCCGCCCTGGTCCTGAGCGCTAGTTCTTTATCCCTGTAAAATCCCCCTTCAAGATCAAGACGCAGTGGAAAAACGTTTTCCTCGGCAAAATCCCGAATCACACCAGCCTGCATTAGGGATCCCTCGGGTATACCTAGATACTTTTTCTTTAAATATTCTAAATCCATAGTTTCACCTCTCTCTCTGGTTCTGTAATCAGGTTATCACTGCATTTCAGGTCTGTTTGGGACAATGAATACGCCCCAGAAAAGCCCACCTTCTCATTACATGGCCAAACTACCCACGAGCGCATTGAAGGGAGATGCTTTCTTCTGTACTAACCCTAAAAAACCTTCGAAGAACAATTTTTCCGTAAATAGCTTGACCATACTGAACTCACCCCTCAACAGAGCTAAAACCTCCTTCGTATCACCAAACCACCTGGCATCCTGTTCTCTGAACTTAACCATCCCGGAACCCCCCGTTATCTTCCCATCGGAGACCCTGGCATGGGCCTTTAAGGGTGTATCGAAAGTCTCATAATTGACCGTAAAATCCCCGAATCGCTCTAGGTACGGTCTCAGACTCTCTGCTTTTACTGCGATACCTTCCCAAAAGACATCCATGAAGGAGTCCAAAATTTCCGGAGCATCAGCCCCTATCTTTGGCAGGTCACTCTCTTCCAGCTTTGTCAATAGCCGGTACAGTAGCCCCGGAGATTCCTCCATAGATTTTTTGATGCCGTTCTTGCGTATCTGATCAATGAAAGAAGGCAGTGTATATATTAACCTCTCCGTGGACATCTCCAAGATGTCATTGGTTTTCTCATCAATATTCTTTTCCATATTCTCATCCCTCCTTATTTAACAACGTTGAAAAATATGAAGATCTCATTATTCCTCGAATTTTGTTACTTTGCATGCTATTGCCCTGCACTGGATATTCCCTACGGTCGGTTCATAAGGGCCGGTGTCAAGGGACAGAATGGCATTGATGTTTGAATCACCGAATCCATGTTCGGGGGCTGGTTTTTCTGGGAACCACCACCCATGGTCGCCACCCACCAATCTCGGATCCATTTCAGGAACGAACTTTGCTCTGAACTTAATATACTTACCCTTGAATTTAGGTGTGGGTACTTCCAGTTTTACCCAATCTCCCTCCTTGATTCCTAATTTCGTCGCTGCTTCCGGATTTATCTCCAAGATCGGATCTGGCCGCATCTTCCGTTGCCGCTCGATCTGTCTCCCTTCAGTGTGTTGAAAAGCCGTTAGTCTGATGTGCATGTAGATGAAAGGATAATCTTCGAAAATCTCAGGTGTCGTTACGGGGCTTATAGGATTCTCGACAAAGGTGGGCAGAGGAGGAACCCCTATTGCTTCGAAGACGGTGCTGTAGAGTTCCACCTTTCCGCTCGGCGTTTGGAAAGGAGGAACGCTTGTTTCATATCTCCGCCATGGCTTTGGAAGCTGTATCTTGCCATCTGGCAAGTTGCATGCCTCATCGAATGTCATGCCAAAATATTGGAGACGAAAATTGAGAAAGTCCTCCAGATCCTCCCAGAATACCTCACGGCCCGCTTTCTTCGCTACTTCAATGATCATTCTACGATCATCCCAACACTCGCCTTGTGGCTCGACGATTTTTCTGTACGCAGTAGCGTAATCATAAGGTTCAAGGAAAGTTCCGACGAGATTATCGATCTCTGCATAATGGGCAGCAGGAAGCACGTAATCGGCCACCTCAGCTGTCGGGGTCATAAATAACTCCGGTACAACGACAAGATCGATCTTTTTGAGACCCTCAAAGACTTTCCAACTATCCTGCTCGGCGACCACAAGATTATCTGCAACGATCCACATTCCCCTGACTTTGCCATCATACATACCGCGGACGGTCCCAGGCATATCGCACATGTGGCCAAAATGCATCATGGGGTATTTCCCTGCGCCCATAAAACCCTTCTCAGCGTTTGGACTGGGTCTAATACCTGGACGCATGGGGTAGGTATCCATTAGCATTGCATCCGTAAACGTTCTGAAAAAGAGCGTATTACCACCCGGTACATCGATATTACCTGTTATGGCTAGGAGACATGCCATGCATCTTGCATTTTGGGCAGAATTGATCTGCTGTGAAACAGACCCGCAACGTGCGTAGAGGCACCATGGCCGTACTGTCCCAAGAAGCCTGGCTGCTTTGATGATATCCTCCTCTTTCAGCCAGGTGATCGGGGCAGCCCATTCAGGTGTAAACTGCTGGACATGTTCCTTCAACCTTTCAAAGCCATACGTATATCTGCCAACGAAATCCTTGTCGTAAAGCTCCTCGTTTATGATTACATGCAGCATGGCCAAACCCAACGCGGCGTCTGTTCCCGGTCTTATTCGCAACCATACATCCGCTTTTTTCGCCATAGGGATCGGCCTTGGATCCACAACGATCAGCTTTGCCCCTTTTTTAAGGGCAGCCCGAGCCTCCCTCACTTGGGCTGGCGTGCCGACATCTGGGTTGGCTCCCCAAAACACAATAAGGTTCGAGTCCTTATAGCAAGGATTGAATTCGTATGTTAGCAATTCTCCAACGGTCGCAAAATCAGCCATAACTTCTGGAATAATACAAGTATAACGTCCACCGTGGGTGTTCGCCGTGTCAAAGAGTTTTTTCCCAAGAGTTTCAACCTGCCATCCAATATGTTTCTGGCCGGAACCCGTGACGACATAGATAGTATGGGACCCATATCTTTCTGAAATGTCATTTAATTTGGAGGCAATTTCACTTGTTGCCTGATCCCACGAAATACGTTCCCACTTACCTTCACCTCGTTTACCAAGCCTTTTCATTGGATATAGGATACGGTCTGGATGATACATGAGATCTGGGATAGTAGCGCCCTTGATACATACCGCATCTTTTACTTCGGTTACCTTCCCTTCTTTCACTACAGCTTTGAGGTAACATTTCTGATGACATCGTAAGCAGATGAAATGACCATTCTTACTCAATTTACTTTGCATTTTGCTCCCTCCTTACTTGTTTTTGGTTCCCTGTTTAGGACTTGATGACTTTGACGAAAACTTTGGTCCTTGAGATTTATATCACCAAAGCTGATTCTGGAACTGCAATTGGCATACCATAAAATTAAACATTTATAACTTTATGAAATTGTTAGCTTATTATGATAAAACGTTTCCAATTGAGAAAAAATGACCATATACGGTCAAACTACTGTCTATATTTGGACTTTTCTCTTGACACTTGATTCGAATTTTTGTAAGTTCACAATAAGGGAGGTTGCACATGAATCAGAAACTACCTGAATTGTATGAAGAACAGTGGAAATTCTTGGCAGTGTTGAATACCTTAGCAGGCCCTGTTTCCATTGACATTGTCGAAATGGTGCATCCACTCAAAGATAGGTCCTTAGAGGATTTGCTAAGTAAATGTACCGAAGCAAACCTCCTGCGACAAACAGGTAAAAATGTGTTCAGCATAAATCCTGACTTACCGGCCACGATACGCGGAAAGCTGGAGCAAATTAGCAACCCAACCTGGCTATCTAGATTGCTGGACGAACTCGGGGAGTTTGATTTTATTGACGAGGTGACCACGGAGACCATCGCAAATCTATTAACCCAGCACGGTCGGGGAAAAGAATCTGCTCGTATGAACATATGGCTTGCTCAGGTGCAATTTAACAAAGGCGATTATAATAAGTTCCTTAATTATACTCATAGAGCACTTAAACAACTTTCTCCTCATCTTGGACATCGTGAGGACGATGTCATATTTATTTCCGCTGCATTGGCGTTTTCCGACATGTCGATAGCATTAGGGAAATTCTTAAGCGAGGTTCCAAAAATCCTTAAGATTGCAAAAGATGCGTCGGATCGTCTGGGTGATAGACGTTCGAAGGCGCTCATTAACCTGCACCTCGGGAGAATATTCTTTTTGGGCAATCAGCAATCTGAGTCCATTAAATGTTTTGGAACAGGGGAAGCCGAGGTTACAAGACTGGGTGACAATGAGATTATGGACCAGGCAGCTGAGTTTCTTGCGCTATACTACTTCATCCAAGGTAAGTTTAAGGAGGCTATGGGTTACTTCGAACGGACAATGCAATCCTTTGAATCCCAAACCGGGATCAAATTGAGCAATTCTTCCGCTTCCATCTGGATGGGCCTGAATGCGGCATACTTAGGCCAGTTCTACCGCGCCATTGGCCTACTCGATTTTACTTGGCGACATGCTATACGCGAATCCCATTACGCGCTGGCTACCAATATTAGGGCAATTTTGGGGACAGTGTTGTTGCTCAGTGGAAATAAGCGGGAAGGGGTTTTTCATCTTCAAATGGCCGCGAAGGAGTCATCTGCTAGCGAGAATTTTTTGGCCACATTTTTTTCTACAGCAGGCCTCACATATTTCCATTTTATCGAAGGTCGATTACAAGAAGCTTGGGATATGGGTTCCCACTTAGCGGCGGAAACAGTAAAACATGGAATGTTAGGTCATTTTTCATCCCCTTGGATTCTAGAAATGGTTTTTGAGTTTGAAAGACTTGGTTACGACCCTGCCCCTGGATTCGAATACAAAAAATTGGAAGATCAAGTCTTGAGCGGGCCTAATATACATCTGCAAGGGGTCGCTTTAAGGCTCAGGGCAAGAAATGCGTTTGCCCAAGGGAAGAGCAAGAGGTTGATCGAGAAGGATCTTTCCACCAGTGAAATATACCTTGAGTGCTCCGGGAACCCATTTCAATTGGCAAAAACCAGGATTGATTTGGCAACTCTTAAACTCAGCCAAGGCAATCGAGAAGAGGCCCGCGCTCTTGCAGAAAAAGCTAGGGAAGGGCTGTCAGGATACTCAGAGGAAATCTTCCCAGATTGGCTAAAGTTTCTATTAGACGATAAAGAGCCCAATTTGGAAATTAGGGATTACCAAAATGAAATCATGGAACTCTCATTTCAAATAACTGAGGAAACGACGGCCCGTCCAAGCATTCGCTATAGCATGGATATATTTGTATCAGCTATGAATCGGTTTTTCCGCGCCGAACGCGGGTGTCTCTTTTGGTCTGGTAAGGGAAAAGGTCAAGAACTTGAATTGCAAGCAACTTGCAATATTAGCAGAGACGAGGTTCTTTCAGAAAGTTTCCGCTCCAACATGGAACTGATCTTAAAATCCTTTCGCGAGAATAGACCGATACTCATTCGAGACAAACGCGCGATCGTCTCTCTGCCTTTAGATATAGGAAAACTGGGCCGTGGAGTGCTCTATCATGACAATTCTTATTTACCGGATTGCTTCGACTTCTTGAACGAGCCGATGCTATCTCGCCTGGCCAACCAATTGAGTATTTCCATAAAGAAAATTCAACAACACACCCAGGTGATGAAAGAAAGGAGATCGTCAATATTTGGAGAATCTGCTCGCATGGAGGAAAGGATCCTGTTTGAAAGCCCGATCATGACCAAAATCTTGGACCAAACAGATCGCATTGCACGCTCCGAGGTCACTGTTCTAATTCAAGGTGAAACTGGGGTTGGTAAAGAGCTTTTGGCGCAGCGGCTGCACACAATGAGTCCTCGTCATGCGGGGCCATTTATTACCATAGATCCTGCAACAATCCCTGAAAACCTGTTGGAAAGTGAACTTTTTGGCCATGAAAAAGGGGCATTCACCGGTGCGGATCGTCAAAAACCCGGCCGCCTCGAACTGGCTCACCAAGGGACCCTTTTTATTGATGAGGTGGGAGAGGTCTCGAAATTCATCCAGGGAAAACTGCTCCGGGTGTTTGAAGAAAAACAGTTTGTAAGGATTGGCGGAATACGGTCGATTAAATCGGATTTCCGTTTAATAGCAGCAACCAATCGCAACTTGGCAGAAGAAGTGGAAAAAAGCCTTTTTCGTAAAGATCTTTACTACCGCATCAATATCGTGTCACTGACCTTGCCGCCTTTACGGGAACGACGTGAGGATATAATCATCCTTGCACGCTACTTCCTTTCCTATTTCAGCAGGAAACACAGTGTCCCCGAGCTGAAACTTACTAGGGAAGATGAAGCTAGGCTCATTTCTTATGATTGGCCAGGTAATGTCCGGGAGTTGAAAAATGTGATGGAGCGTGCAGCCATTTTAAACACCCTTGAAGGGTTTGAGTTACACCAGAAACCTGAATGCAAATCCTCTCTCACTCTTCCATTTGCCGGTACCCCTTCTCTTGATGAAGTACAGCAGCGCTATATAAGGTATGTGTTGGAAAAGACGGGTGGCAAAATCGGTGGTTCAGGGGGAGCTGCCGAATTATTAGGTATAAAACGGACAACACTTTACAACCGTATGAAAAAGTTGGGCATGTCATTGACTCAATAGTATAAAAAAACATATTTGCTCCTTGATTTTAATAAGTTGTAAGTTTGTTTCTGAACAGTCTCTAATAACCCCAAAAGCCCAAATATTTTTCTTGACAATTCTGAGTTATCCATAGAGGGGTAGAAAGCGGAGAGATTTTAGCCCAGTGACCTTCAGGTGTAGCCGGGCGTGCCCGAAGGGCAGAATCTCGGAGCTCACGTAGCACCCTGTGGATAACGCCTGGTCGGGTCCTTTTGATTCGAGGGATATAATCTAAAACCCAAAGGGAGGTCCTTAGATTATGTCCCAATTGCACAAACGATTTACCTCAGATCAGGTCAAAGAGCTTCTCGAATGTTATCTAAACAAAGAAGTGGAACGATCATATATTCAGGAAATCTTAGCAATCAAGAAAAGAAGGTTCTTCACGCTCATCAACCAGTATAAGGAAGATCCTCAACATTTCTCTATCCAATATCAAAGGGCCCCCCTCCACGAGTTTCTCCAGAGGTCGAACAGAATATCCTGAAGGAATTGACGATTGAAAAAGGGAATCATTCAGGACAAAGAGACTCCTTTGAAGTCCTACAACTAGCGCTTTATCAAAGACCATTTGAGGAAAAAATATCGCCAAAAGGTCTCCATGAACGACGGGATAGCGAGCGCGGAAACTATAAACCATCCACGTCGCCCAATAATCAAAAGAATTTTAACACAAATTAAGAAACAACCTGCCTTGCCCTTGTTATTGCCTGAAAGCCTGGCGGATTTCTTCCACTGAAAAAAATTGTCCCGTCCGTTCCACCTGATGTACAAGCTCCACCATTTTAGTATTCAATGGAGTAGCTTCGCCGTGGCGCTTCCCTAATTCCACGATCTCACCGTTCAGATAGTCTATCTCCGTAGAACGGCCCCGTTGGATACTTTGCAATGTTGAGCCCCACAACGGCCACACGGTCGTGAGTGCACGAACCTTGGCAGCAGCGATGCGGCCCGCTATGCCTGAAGGCATCCAGCTCAGGAGCCTGGTTAAGCCAACTGAGACATTAGGTAAGGACTCTAGCCGGATGTTTGCTCGATTGATAACTCGCAGCCCCTCGCGCATGAGACCAACGGCTATGTCGCGCAAGAAGACATTCGCGTAAATCTGACTCATCGTGTAATTGGTTATTGCGGGCAGAGCATTGTTCAGGTTAACGACGAGCTTAAGCCAGTGGGCTCCCTGTATGTTCTCTGTCACGTACGTCGGGACTGCCTGCTTTAGCGTATTGGCAATTTCTTCAAGTTGACCATCCTTCGGGCCAAATGGGCGGCCGAGGATCAACTTTCCCCGGTAGACCACGGTCACCTTTCCTGGTAATAGGTAGGTAGCATGCATGAGAACTACAGCACTGAGAATCTGTCCTCGCGGCAAAAGGCTCGCAACCAACTCGTCGCTGTGAACACCGTTCTGGAAGGTTACGACTGGAACATCATTTAATAAGCCGTGGTTAGCCTTCACAGCAGCAATCACGTCCTGGGTTTTAACCGTCAGGAGGGCCAAGTCAGGCCGGAAATCAAGAGTCTCAGCAGCTTCGATGGGGGCGGTAAAGTTCCCCATATCCCCGTCGACCTGCAGACCATTATGGCGGATTGCAGTCACATGCGCTGGACGGCAAATAAGGACTACACTCTGACCAGTACGATGAAGGAGCGCACCTAACGCACTTCCAATGGCGCCTGCACCAATGACAGCGATGCTACGCATACCCCGTTCCTTTGATCACTCAAACCTTAGCAATTTCTCCTCATCCACACCCAGAACCTTGAAAAATCTGAAAACGGTCCTTCCCAAAGATAACCGAGATTGAAGATGCAATCCGTAAGGTTAATGCCGTTCATCACCTTCACCACCAGAATCATTAAATACAACTAACAGTTTTTGTCAAGAAAATTTTCCAAGCCAGGTTGCTGATTTCCGTTCGAAATGTAGCATTCTCATGGAAAATTCCAAAAACAACATTTCAGGAAGTACTCCTCGGGGACAAGATATTCAATTTATAACCCCAAAATACCCCTTTCAATTCGTCCCTGATTTTTTCCTTTGTAAGGTTGATGAAATCCGTTATAATAAGCCCGCTTAATTTTAGGAGGGGGAGGAGATCGAATGAAGATTCATGAATATCAGGCTAAAGAGATCTTGAAAAGTTATGGTGTTCCTGTTCCAAAAGGTGGAGTGGCCGAGACCCCAGAAGAAGCACGAAAGATTGCTGAAGGGATTGAAGGAAAGACAATCGTTGTGAAGGCACAGATCCATGCAGGTGGAAGAGGAAAAGGAGGAGGTGTCAGATTAGTGAACCATCCCAAAGAAGCGGAGAAGG
>Ga0209777_10001450_pt1 | contig 34182 bp, 30 predicted proteins | sample FrelakmetHBP12HB_FD_187147 | JGI IMG/M metagenome (GOLD analysis project Ga0209777, IMG submission 187147) | Freshwater lake sediment microbial communities from the University of Notre Dame, USA, for methane emissions studies -HBP12 HB (SPAdes)... | ecosystem: Environmental > Aquatic >... | reverse complement strand
TTGCTGAGCCCCATCCATTGGATCAACTCAGGGACACTAAAATGCCAGGCATACTCTGTAAAGTACGTCTTCTTAGCATGATTTTCCCACCACTGTTTACATTGCTCTACTGTCTTCACCAGATACCCCCATTTTATTTGCTTGCCCTTATACAAACCTTCATATACTTGGGCGGGCTATTTTCTCCCCCAGCAAGCTGGGTTATGCCTTCCCCAAAATACTTGAACTCCTTAAAGCCAACCCCCCTCAAATCTCTTTCTGTTTCTTCTACAGTCTTAACATACCTTTTCTCTGGATTAGAATATCCAAACCCTTTATTCCCTGGATTAGACTTGTTCCAGAATTGAGTGTAGGCAATAAACATCTTGTTGGTTATACCCCCAATTAAAGCAATAAGCTTCTCCGGTTTCATCTCTATATGATACAAAAAGGAATTCATAATAACAATGTCAAACCCTCCCAAAATCTTCCAGTCTATGTCTTCAAATTTCAAACGGGAGAACTCCACCTTGTCAGATACCCCTAACTTTTCTGCCAACTCTTTAGCCGCCTCTACTAATTTTGCACTTGAATCAAACCCCAAAACTCTTTTTGCCCCTTTAGAAGCAGCATAGCAAGAGTAATATCCAGTATTACAACCGCAATCCAGCACTGTCAATCCCTTAAAACGGATCTTGTCCAATCCCATCTCTTTGGTGATAAAGCGGACATCCAATGTTTCGTCTATAGAAGGAGTAAGCAATCCCGGAAGGAATTCTATCCCACCCTGATACCACTTCCCGTCTGGTCTAGCCTCTCCAACTCTTTTTATAAAATCTTCTATTTCCCTCTTACTAAATTTGCTACCACTCATATTCAAACTCCTTGTCGATTGCCCCATAAAGGACCCTAATCCTCTGAATACACCAATTAGCCATATCTTTATCTTGAAGAAGAACTGATAACTTATCATATATCTCCTGTCTATGCTCATTTGCATATATGATGGCAGGCTTGTTTTCCAGCATAATTTCTCTACCAAGAATATATTTTATGTTAAGGGAAATCCCATGAGGTTTCAAGAACGCCGAATCATTATCAATACCAAAACATCTCTTCCCAGACACCACCAAATTATTAGTTCCCCGATCAATATTCATTGTGATAAAATCCAATATAGCCAACTTCTGCAAATAAAGTTCGCTAACCCCAGCAATAGAAAAATTCTTGTCCTTATCCCGGCTTAAACCTTTCACATATCTCGTAACATAACCATAACACTTTCCTGGGAATCTAAGTTTGTCCTCAGGAACAAAAAGAACGGACTCTGGAATAACCCCTAATTTTAACATCTTACTTACCTCATAAACAGCAACTGCTGCCAGGTACCATCTAGAATAGTTTTTGGGGTACAACTTTAATATGCCTTTCCCTCCATCGTCCAATACAACTTCATAAGTAAGAAACCGGGAATTCTCCACCACCGTCTTTTCTTTCATAAGGGAAACTATCTTCGCAATCTTCATATACTTCCTTCTTAGGACGAGAGTCTTGTTTTCTTACTGGCCATTACAACTATCCGTTTTCCTTTCTGGGGAAGAGAAATCTTCTCCTTAAGGCTTATTCCTATCCCAAGATCGTGTATGTCGCTCCCATCTAAAGTCTTATATTTGAAAAAATTAAATCCCCTCTGCAGCAACTCAAAAGTTAATATCTCATAAGTAAGGGCAAACTTATCCCGGTGCTCCGCCCCCAATTCAGCAGAGTTCTTATTCCAATGGGTAAGCAACTCTGTCTGGCAAGCAAACAAATCGGAGCACTTCTCCGCTACCAGGTCTAACAACTCCAAATAATTACCCGGAGTGTTATATAACCCTTGATGCATAAAGATTACATCAAACATTCCTAATTCTCCCCATTCCTCTTTTGATAGATTAGATATAAAGAATTTAACCTTATCTTGATAGTTCATTCCGCCATTAACTCTTTTAATATTTTTTATCTTCTCTGACACAAAGATCCAATCCAAACTATCTAATCCAATGACCTCAGCAGCACCCAAAGAGTGTGCCTTAAAGGTATAAAAGCCAGAATTACAAGCAATATCTAAAACCCTTTTCCCGGAAACAGTGGTCTTTGTTATACCCAAAAGTCCAAAACTTTCATTACAGTCTTCCTTGGCCATAGTATAGACCTCTTTAGCAATTTCCATGCCGCCCTGCACCCATTTGACTGACTGGGCAAAACTTTTTATTTCATCTGTTCCGTAGATTGCCATCTTCAATATCCTTCCTGATTGTATTTGGCAGGCTCTTTCTTCCGCAAAACATACCTATTCTGTCCTAGATTAAATTTTGAATAATCTCTAAAAGAATAGCTTTCGACCACAAACCCGGCCTTACTGACTATATGTCTCAACTGCCTATCATTAAGAACATAAACATGACTATCATTCTCTATAGATCTGTCATCCGGGATTATCAAAAACAATAGAGCATCTTTCTTCATTACCCGGTTCATTTCATATAAAGCAATCAAGGGTGAGATGCTGTGCTCCAAAACATCACGGCAATAAACTGTATCAAAAGTATTATCATCAAAATCCATATTGTGCATATCCATAATCAAAATATGTTTGCCCTGGGTAAGGGCATAAGAGGTTTCCCCCAGAGAACTTTCCTTTGGATTAATAGTTATTCCATACAACTCTGCCTTGGGATAATAATTCCGCAAAATCGTCAAGGAATACCCATCCCCACAGCCTACATCCAAAATCTTTCCGGGGGCAAAGTTCTTTTCTCTATAAGTGTCGTAAACCATATTCAACGCCTCACACAACACTGTATGATCATTCTTGGCACTTATACTCACTAGATTTTTGGGAAAATACTGTCTCCACTTATCGGCTAATTTCTTTATCTGTCCTGACATAATCGCCACCCCATTCAAAAGATGCGAGCTCATATGCATTATATGCATCATTTCCCTCTTTCCATAACTAGGAACGATACCTTCCAAGTAGCAGATCCATCACTACTTTTAATTGAATAACAATCTTTGTAGAAATGTTTCAAGGAAAATTTATCAAACCTCTTTATCAGGTCATAAACCTCCCGGATCTTACACATATTAGTTGAAACCTTAAGCTCTGGGTCCATAACCTGCCCAATCACTATCTCATTCTTCACTGAGTGTTCCAATGCTTTTATCACCTGGTTAAGTTTGTTATCATTAACAATGTGGATAAAAACATACATAATAAAAGCCGCATCAAAACATTGGGGAGGAAAATTTGTCAACGCTTCCAGCCCAATATTGTAAATTGGGTACTTAGGATAATTTTTTTTGAACTGAGCACACATCCATTTAGAAAAATCCACCCCAACAATTTCCCGGAAACCCGCCTTCTCTAGCAGAGAAACGTTCCGGCCAATACCGCACCCACCATCCAGAACTCTCCCTCTCTCTTTGAAGGTCAATTGGGTAGAGAATAACTCTTGTAATTTCTCTAGCTCAAAACTATTATAATCCGCATTTCCCATAAGAGAATCAAGTGTCCTGGGGATATTTCCTGAAGAATCAAATCCTTGCCAAACAGGATCCCCCTCCGGAAGAGTATACTTTTTCTCTATAACCTTCTTGTCTGGCAAAAGAGGCAGATTAGAGATCTCTACGACTTCAACTTCCTGCACCATTTCAGCCTCCTTGTCAGCTTCTTTTTCTTGGACTTTGTGCTCAGGGGAAGGAGAAGATTCTCTGAAATTAGAAACAAACACCTTCTGGCCAGATCCCGCTTTTGAGGTTGTTGGCAACCCCTCATAAAACTTAATCCATTTTTCTGCAATCTGCTTATCGGTATAGTTATTTGTCATCCACTGGGCAGACCTATCTCCAATTCTCTTTGCCAGGCCCCGGTCGTTACACATATCCCGCAATACCCGGCCACATTCATCCATCCCCTTAACATCAATGATAGGCACCGGGTCATACTTAAACATAGTATCCCACTTATCCCTAGCCATAGGATCCATTCTAGCAATCACAATATGCCCTAAAGCCAGGCCCTCTAAACCAGCTAGACCAAAGAAGCCTTGAATCCAATTATCTACTGTTATATGGTGATTCTTACGCTTTAGAACCCCTTCTTTACGGGAAAGCTTGGATATAAACTCAAATTTAACAGGATATCCCGCCTTACCTACATATTCAAAGACATATTCTGCAGGGACTTTTCCTTTGTAATCTCCCGCATGTGAGGCCATACCACCTATAAGCGTTCCACTCCAATCTCTTTCCATTGGGATCAACAAACCCCGATCCATACCAACCACATTAGGCATCCACTGTACCCCGGGAGCTACTTTTTCATCTATTGGAGAGCAAGTTACAGCTACCGCCCCAATTTCCCGGCAGACTTTGAGTTGTTTCTCTGGGTCTAATAACCAAGGCCCACCGTGTCCATGCCAAACGACTTTCTTTCCATAGATAAAGTCCTTCCAATTGATATTAGGTGCCCCAGTGCCATATAATCCCATACTATCCCAAGTAACATTCCAGTCATATTGGTTAAAATGTAAGACATCAGCCTGGTAGAGGATCTCGTTGACCTCATCCAGCTTCTTGGGATTATCCCTGAGGTCCCTGGTTAGCCAGATATCCACTTCTTCATTGAACTGCTGGCCAGCCGGAAATCTGGTTATGTCCCCGATCATATTGCGACATTCTTGCCCGGGTAATTTGTTAATGGCAGAAGCCCGCAATTCTGAGGCACAGGCCGGGTCATACCAAGGAGAAATACTACATATTTTCACTGGATACCTCCTTCAAAATTCACAATTTTTCGTTCAACTTTTAATGGATCTCTATACAAGTCTTTTTCCCAAACCCTTATAAAATTCAACCCTTTAGAAGAAAGCTTCCCGTTAACCAGCCTATCCTTTTCAGTCCCTATAGGGTAATTATGATAAAAATCCCCATCTACAAACACATAAGTCTTATTTTCTGGCAGATAGAAGTCAGCGATTGTTATCCCAGGAATATGCTTTTGTTTCTCATATTTTAACTCCAATTTCTGCAGGATGCCCTCAAAAAGCAACTCCGGCTTGGTGTCAAACCACCATCCCCTTTTACCCAATCTCTCAAAATACTCCATCTGTTTAAGGAAAGATCTGCGGCACACATCCTTTCTTTCTGGGTGAAGTTGGTAACCCATCTTAATACTTTGGGACAACTTATCCGATATTTGTTTCGCCTTTTCTTTACCAAATCTTTCTTCAAAGGTCTTCCCCTTAAGAGAGTCCCAATATGGTTGTAGCTGCTTCCCTGCATTTTCTGTTGCCTTTTTTGTCCACTTCTTCGCCCTTTCTTTTCCTACAGCCTCAACTCTAGTCTGGCCTTTAGTAATAGGCATTTTATGGGATTTGGATTTTTCAGATAAAATCTTGTGTATTTTGACCGCCCTTTTCTTCCCAACAATCTGCTCTAATTTTTTCCCTTTCATAGCGTGAACATAGCCATTCTGCTTTCTTATTTTCCAATTCTCCTTAATCTTGTCTTTATCCTCTTGAGTACGAGGTACCCCTTTTCGTGGATTAATATTCAAAGGATTAAGATATTTCATTTTCTTCCCTGCCATATTGTGTCCGTGAATATATCTACACCCAACTTTTACTTCCTTATTGCATCCACATAAACATTTCATTTTTCGTTCCCCCTTCTATTCAATTACAATGTCATCAAGAATTTTTCTAGGATCTCCTTCATAAAGATATGGTTCTAAGGTTAGACCCGTCTCATTAATCATACGCTCATACACAATGAATCCCCCCGTCCATCTTCCTTGAACTTTATCAAACCGAAAAGGGTCTCTTTCCATCCTTTGCATATACCTTTTGACAGTTCTTTCCCAATAAGCAAACCCGTAGTGTATCATCTCAGCATCTATTTTCTTTGCGTTAGTACTTTCCCCTATACTAAACCAAGGCGGGGCACCAGGAATATTGTTTGGGACGCCACAACAATGTTCATTAATGTCTTTTACCATCTTTAGGAAAGGAAAATTGCGGAACATTCTGGCGAACCAGCCCTGATTATACAATTCGTCCACTCTCCTGTGGGTCAGCCCCCTCCAAAGATTGACTTCCCTCATATGGTAGAGATTGTACCTGTCATCCGTGATCAGGTCATAAATATCCCATTTGAACCGCATCTCACAAGTCTCATCTGTGTCAATAAAGAACAACCAATCTGCCTTTGTAGCCTGAGCCATTTCCAGCAATTTCTGCCTATCTTTACCCTCTGTTCTCACATTCCCCTTGTTCTTCTGGGTAAAGATATTGACCACTTTAGGGTATTGCTTGATCAACTCTGGAGTCTTATCTGTAGATCCATCGTCAAAGATGACAATGTAGTCTGCCCATTGGTTGATATCATCCAGGCACCTCTCTATCATCTCTTCTTCATCCTTTATACACAGCATGGCACAGACTGTCGGCCTTTTGCCTTTATTCAACCACAAGCGTTGGTGTTTGGCCACCAGAACCTTTTCCCGCTCAAATCTCTCTCTTTCATACCCCTTATCAAGAATGACCAATCCCTGGGAATTGATATGGGCACTATACCTTGTCAGTGCTTCAGGGACGTAAGCCACTTCATAATCATGCAGAATCCTGAACCACAGGTCCCAATCCTGGCAATACTTATAGCAAGGATTGAACATCCCAACTGCTTTGAATATCTCCTTCTTGAACATCGTGGTAGAGCCATTCATAAGACATTCATCAAAGTTCTTCTTATATCTCTCTGCCTTAGTGTCAAAAGATTTTGCCTTATGATAAACCATTTTTGTTGCAGAAGTGGTAAGAGGAGAATCATTGTAATGGTCTATATAAAAATCTGAATAACACATCATTGAATCTTTATTCTTATCCAAAGCGGTCAGCATCTTCTCTACCGCTTTAACGTCATAATAACTGTCGTCAGAAGAAAGCCAGCAAATATAATCCCCTTTTGCTTTCTTTATTCCATAATTCAAAGCGGAGCCGCAGCCACCATTCTCTTTCCAATAATGTTTGACCTTAGGATAGTTCTTTTGTAATGCCGTCCCTGTCCCATCAGTAGAACCATCATCGGCCACGACAATTTCAATGTTAGCATAGGACTGAGCCAGAATAGATTTTATTGTCTTCTGGACAAAATCTCTCCTGTTAAATGTGGGGATCACAACTGAAACTAGCGGATTCTTCATCATTCACCTCAACGTCGTATGAGTTTCTTCGCCATCTCTTTTACTTTATTCGTATCTGGTGCCACATCTTTGTTTGATGCCTGTTCTTTGTGTTGCCTAAAACCACCCAAAACTTCAGAGAGATGATAGAACTGCCCTAATTTTGACATCCTAACCGCCATCTCATAATCCTGGGCAAAGCCATCTTTATATTCCCCGGCTGCGGCTTTGATCTGTTTGGTGAATAAAAAACAAATCCCCATCTGATATGAGTCAGCCAAAGACTGGCGACTATAAGGTGGGGACATGACTGTTCTTATTCTGTTTCCGTCTTCGTTTAATACATCATAATCACTATAGACAAAACTCAGGTTTTTGGTTGTGGTAAAAATCGTCAACAGGCTTTGTAGGTAGTCCTGGTAATAAATATTATCGCTAGATATCCAAGTTAAATAGGGCTCTGTAGCCAATTTGAACCCCGTATTTAATGCCGCTGCTATTCCAGCGTTCTTTAAGTGATTAACGCAGAGGATCCTCTTATCTTTATATCCATCTACAACTTTCCGGGAATTGTCCTCGGACCCATCATTGATGATATACAGATTCCAATCCGCATATTTCTGGTTAAGCAGACTTTCTATGGTTTTGCCAACAAACCTCTCTTGATTATATAAAGGCATAACAATGCCTATTTTGGCCTCTGAACTCAAAACAACAGGCTTGGGCTCTGCAACCTCTGATTTAATGTCTAAATTGACAGTTTTAGGGGGTTCAGGTAGGTCTGGGGTAGTTGGCAGTGGTGTTTTGGGAGGCTTTATGGTTAAATCAGGGACCCGATACTTATTGAACTCCAAGATTTCTCTAACTCTATAGAAAAGGCTGAAAGCATCTGAGTGCTCTCCTTCAGCCAAGAACAGAACTTTTCTGTCCTTTGCAACCAAGGCGTTGGCAAGATAAGCGTCTGTGGTAATCACCAAATCGCAATTAGTCAGTAGGACTTTCTCCTCATCCTCCGTGACAGCGTTAGTCAAATTGATAATCGCTGCTCCTACTACATTAGTAGAACCCCTTAAAACAATATGAGCATAAGAAGTGCGATCAAATAAACCAAAGATGTCCTTTAATGTTCTGCTATGGTTTTCATTGGTCGCATAGGCGATAACCTTGCGATACACTAAATTATAGGTCTTCCAGAAATCAGTTTTCCATTCATGAGGGTTCATTCAGATGATCTCCTTATCAATATAGTAATCTATTCTAATCTAATTATACATCTAAGCCTGCCATAAGGGAGAGACGATTCCCAGTAACTGTTGAGCGACCAGTAGCAGTAGATCCCCCTGTATATTGAGTATAGCACTGGATTAAAACTCCTCCATTTGTCGTAGCCCTAATTGTTTCCATCAAAAAGATAGGTAATGGAGCAGAGAATGCTCCGGCAGCACTAACTGTAACTGTATGCGTTTCTGTAGTAGAACCTTCAATAATAGATAGCCGAACAGTGCTTTCCCTTGCACTTGGCACCGAATTGTCGCTCCCATTAAAACAATCCCAAATCACTGTAACCTGCTGCCCAGATGCTACTGGAACTGTAACAGAATACGCTAAATGTTCTGCCCCACCAACAGGCGTGGTGTAGTTAGAGAAAGTATAAGAACTATTGTCTACAAAAGATTTGCTATGTAAATGCGTATGCAAACTGTCAGCATTGGTGCTATCCACCAGAGAACTAATAGAGACAGATGAATTTGTATTATCTAAATGTCCTTTCCTTATGATAGGACCGCCTACCCCATCATTAACTGCAAGATCCGCATTGATAATTGTCGCCCCAATTTCAGTATGAGTAATCCCCCCAGCAGGAATATACACCTGGTATGACCCATTAAGCATAATCGTCCCGCCATCCACTTTCACATCTAAATAATTGGCAGTAGGGTCTGAAGAATCTGCTTTCACTTTATGGTCTGGAGTGCCCGTTATTGTGGTATATATCACATGAGCACTCACCTTTAAAGTGACATTATCAACTTTGATATCCAAATATCCGGGAGTTGGGTCGGCAGAATCCGCTTTCACTAAATGTGCAGTTGCTGAGCCGTGCGGATTTAACTGATCAACTGTCTCGTCCCCTATTGCCCTTATATGATCTTCAAGAGTGACCAGTTGATTTATCCCATAAGTTGCTGTTCTCTGTGCAGTAGAAACTGGAGTCCTTGCTTTTATATGCCTAGCGTCAACTGTCATATAATACCTGTTGGAAACATCGTCATATACTCTTCCCGTCAAAGAGCCACCAGGCCCATTCGCTTGGATTTTACCTATATAAATGTAATTCTGGTGCGTTAGCAAATAAGTATCTGGGTCAGAACCAGCCCCCGACGCTGCCAAGATTATATATCCATCATCTCTGCCTATATATTGGGTCGAACCATCAATAGGATCAAGAGAAACAATGGAAGGAGTTCTTATCTCTAACCATTTTATATAAATATAATTCCATGCATTAAGAGTTACAGCCCCACCAGCCGCCAAGAGGTCTATGCCTATATTCCCAGTAGATGCTGCCGGGGTTAAAGACGGGGCAAGATAATTCCAAGCCTCATCTTTTATTATAGTTATTTTTTCTCCAACAGTATCATAGCCAAGCCCTGTAGGTGCCACTCCTGCTGTCCCCAATTTGCCTACATCAAAAAGAGAGGTGTTGGTAGAGTTAACCGTAATATGGAAATCGTAGTTTTGTGCCCCAGAATAATCTGAATACGGAAAATTGTCCGCAGATCTTATGTCGTGGCTTATACACGCATAAAGAGGCTGGTCTAAGGCAACAGTTGTGCCTATACGGGCAGAATTTACCGTGCCATTGAAGTGGGTTAATACCTCTTCCCCAAACCCCTGTTGATCCCGCTCAACATCTGCCGGGAGAATATCCTGGCCACTATAATATCCTGTTCCTTTAATTGTTGTCATTCTTTAGTTCTCCTATTAAGAGAAATCATCTTAAACATTCGGTGCAGCTAGAACAGAAAGCCTATTTGCATTAACTACTGACCAACCTGAGCCAGGGACAGTTCCTGTATATTGAGTGTAACATTGGATCAAAGTCCCACCGTTAGTTGTCGCCCTGATTGTTTCCATCTCTATGGCAGGTAATGGGGTAGCAGAAGTGCCAGCAGCCCCCGTAAGAACTGTATGGTCCAAGGCTAAAGCCCCCTCAGTTATCTTAAGCCGAATTGCACTTTCTCTGGCAGAAGGGTTTGGATTTCCACTTCCATTGAGACAATACCAAATAACTGTTATCTGTTGACCAATCTTTGTCGGCACTGTAACAGAGAAAGCCAATTCTTCTCCACCGCCAACAGCCGTAGCATAATCCGCAAAAGTGTAAGTGCTATTCTCTATAAAAGCCTTTTCTGTGGTATGATAATGGAAAGCGTCAGCATTTCCTCCATTAACCAGATTGGCAATAGAAGTCGTATCATTGACGTTATCTAAATGCCCTTTCCTTATGATAGGGCCACCTACTGCATCATAAGTCGCCATATTAGCATGGATTATTGTATTATTGGCAATTTGTGTAGTAGTAATCCCACCAGGTTTAACTGTCAACTTATGTCCCGTCACATAGATGGTAGAATTGTCTACCTTTCCATCTAAATAGTCTGGGCTTGTATCTCCAATATCCCCTATCACCTTATGGTCGCTTGAACCAGTAGCAACAGCATACATCTGATGCGTTGTAGGATTTACAAATACAGAAACCCCATCCACCTTAGCATCTAAATATCCAGCAGTCGGATCGGTATTGTCTGCCTTTACTTTAGAGTCCCCAGTTAATCCGTGAGGGTTTGTGTTGCTAACATTAGCAATAGCATCCACAGCCCTAATATGGTCTTCAAGAGTTACAATTTTATCTGGGGCATAAACTGCAGGGCGGTCTGAAATTGTTATAGGAGTTCTCGCTTTTACATGCCTAGCATCAACTGCTAAATAATAGCGGTAGGCATCATCATCAGATATATACCCAACCAACGAAACACCTGAGCCTTGTGCTGTTATCTTCCCTATATAAACATAATCTAAATGGGCCGGCAAATAACTATCAGGATCTGCCCCTGCTCCCACTACCGCCGAAATAATATAGCCATTTTCTCTACCAATATACTGAGTCGATCCATCAATAGGATGGATAGAAACTACTGCCGGGTTCCTGACCTCTAACCATCTTATATAAAGGTAGTTCACTACCCCATTGGTATCGCTGCCACCTGCTCCATTAAGGTCTATCCCAATATTCCCGGTTGATTGTGTTGGATTGCCTGCAGGAGCAACTGGATCCCAAATATTGTCAGTCGCAATAGCAATTCTTCTTCCTAAAGTGTCATAAGCCACTCCACTAGGGCCAGGTGCTGCACCGACTTTACCTACATCAATTAGGTAATTATGGGTAGCATTAATGGTAGCATTAATGGTAAGATGGAAATCATAATTGATTGACCCAGAAAAATTGGTATAGGGGAAATTGCTAGTATCTCTGCTGTCGTGCCATATCCCAGAATAATTAGCCTGGTCAGATGCAACAGTCGTCCCCATTCTGATAGAATTTACCATATCCCTAAAACGGGTGCAGATTTCTTCTCCCACTCCAGAGGAAGTTCTTCCCAGATCTTCCGCCAGAACATCTTCCCCGCTATAAAAGGCGGTATCTTTGATTTTGTAGTCAGTCATTAAAATCCTCCATGATGGTAAATTATATGGGTTCTTACATTAGCTGGCTTTATCAGGTCAATATATTTCTCGAACATATCTGTATAAAAGGCATTTGCCACAACTTCTCCCACCCAATGAGCTTGTGCCTCAGTCCCCTCCATCGCCCTGGTAACAACAGATGATGAGGGAGTTGCAAACGTTGTAGCAGTCTTATCTGGATAGGAAATCTTCTCGCCTTTTATTTTTATAAGCCCAGAATCAGGGAATTCCGCAGCAGAAGCTACTGTTATAGGGTTCATTATAACAGAAGTCATATAAGCACTAAGAATGGTCGTAAAGAACTCAAAAGGGTCACTAATGTGTATCTCACAACCATGATCTATTTCATAACCGCTGAATATTCTAGCAATGGGAGAAATTACAGGATTGTTTCTCCAAGAGGGAGCTCCATTCCGAGCAACTCTTCTTCTATCTACCAAATTACTAACCTTAGTTCCATCCCAGTTATAAGACCAAATAACAAAGTTGTTCGCAGGATCCTCTTGTTCAGGATTATTTCCTGTAAGCCAATTTATAGAATAAGTCCCAACATTATACCGGATAGTAACATAATATTCCCCAACGGGCTGCCCAGCCATCGGCAATGACGCCCCCGCAATATCTGCATTAGATTGAAGCGTATTAAAAACCACATATTCTCCATACGAAGAAAAACTTAATCCTTGCACCGTAACTGTATCAAATGTAGAATTGACTGTGGCATAAAATCCACTTGCAGTTATGTTTGGGTAGTTCGGTAAAACAACATAACTAAGAGGATAATTAATGTAATTCCTTCCCAGTCTCCAACCAGTAAACCCATATGAATACTCAGTAATCTGAGGTTCCTGCCCCGACAAGATCTTTACAAATCTTTTGATTGCAGCGTTAGTCCCCCCGTGCAAGAAGGCATCCAGCAGAACTTTGACCAGCTCTCTATACTCTACCCACTTCAGATCCCCACCTTTCACCAGGTCAACAAGGTCTCCCCAGATTGCGGTGAAATTAGCATCCCTGCATTGGGCAATAAAATTGTCAGTCCCTGTTTGCCAAGTTTCCAAATCAAGAGAATCCAATTGATCAGCATACATCTGCATTATCTGATAAATATTAGAATTGTCCCCCTCTTTCCCATAGGCATACTTATCCGCCAAGTCAATATTAAACAAATTGTTGGCATAGTAATCCAGTTTCCTTTGCGGGATAGTAAATGTTTGAGTAGGAGACCACCCTAAAGTGGCGTAAGACCCAGTAGGTCTTACCCGGTAATAATAAGTCAACGCCGCAGAATCCTGCCTGTAAGGCGTAGGGACAACAAAGCCTTTCATCACCTTGCCATTTTGGAACTCAATTATGTTGTTGTCTGTATCTGAATTCCAATAATACGTCCGCAGATTGGTTGAATTAAAAGTCGCCACTGAATCAACCTGTGCCTCAAACCGAACATCTTCTGTAACAATCAATGGTGGGTCGGGCAACTCCCATGCCAACACTACCGAGTCAACATTGGCATTGAGAAAAGAATCTCCCAGAGACATTCCAGGGACAGAACTAGCAGGGATCCCAAAGACCAACCAGCGGAAATAGTCCAAATCAATAGCATCACTTACACTATTGCTTATAGGATCCATATAAAACTGAGCATACTCATTTTGTATATTTGTCGGGAACACATAAGCCAAATTATTCGTAGCAATAGAAGTGCCGTCCATATACAAAGTATAAACCGTATTAGAGCCAACATTTTGTATGGTAAAGCTAAACTCGTGATATTGAGTCAAATCGGCAGCCTGCTGATACACCACGCTAACTGCATCTTTAGGGCCAAAAGAGAAGACCGCATTTCCACTTGGGCTCCCCCCATTTATAGTTAAGGAAGTCAATATTGGAGTGGCCGCAATATCTGTAGTGGAGAGATTTGCTTCTACCTCAATCCACCTATTCAAAGTTAAGGAAGATAAACTTCCCCCAGCAGCGAAATAAGAACTCCAAGTTGCTGCCGCCAAATTAGCCTGAGTGTCTGCCGTGCGAAACCTAAACTCTAAATCAGTATTAGGAAGAACAGTTCCCACAAAGTCAAAAGATGTCCAAGCTGCACCAACAGTACCAGAATCAAAGTCTAATGTATCTGTGCCAGAAGCCGGATAAGCATATTGCCCCTCTTGCGTACTCCTTGCCAGAAGATTAGGGCTAGACACTCCACCCGCCAAAACAATATCCGCTGAAGGATTAGATAAAGACCACGCTGCAACACCCGTTGAGCCTACAAAAGCCCAAGTAGCCCCATCATTAGTAGAACGAACAGTTGTTCCGCCCAAGGTGCAGGCGACTAAATGTCCAGAATTGGTATATACAATTGAAGTAACAGGGTCTGACCCCACAGCTAGAACTTGTGTCCAAGTCGCTCCAAAATCAGATGAGATTTCAATCTTACCAGCCGCCGGGGTGTCAAAGCAGGCAACAATATCCCCAGAAGGGAGTTGAACTGCATCATAAATTGTCTTCGCACTATCAGGGTTCCCCAAATCTACCCAGGTAGCTCCGTTGTCAGAAGAAGTCAATACATGGGCTACAGGCGGGCCAAAGGGAATTTGAGTAAAGCCTAGAATATCTCCACTGGCCAGCCTTAGGAATTTATATATGTAAGTATCGTTAATCCCTGTATCTCCAACATCTGTCCAAGAAGTTCCACCATTAGAAGTGCCAATTATTTTTGCTGGAACCCCAGAAGCTGGCATCCTGCTAGCAATAACAGTGTCTGCACCTACTATACAAGACGCAAAAGTTGTTTCTGTAGGGTGTTGAGTCAACTCTGTTAAGACAGCTGTCCACGTTGCCCCATTATCAATAGACTTAACAATATGATGGGTCTGCATAGGAGAAGGATTAAAATGTACCGCATAGATATTAGGATCTAAAGAAGGGTCATAAGAAATGTCTGTAAAATAATACCCTTCCGCATAATTCTTAACACTCGTCCAATGTAGACCAGAGTCTGTAGAACGATATATTTCTGAGGGGAGTGATGCTCCTGGTCCAGTGCCCGCCAGCACAATCCCTGAGCCCAAATCTTTGAGTTTAACAACCATCTGTAAAATAGGGAAAGAAACCAAACCCCAAGTGTTCCCATAAGTCAACACAACAGAATCGGGAACCGTTGCCGTATCTACATCAACCCGTGCCCCCGTATTCCAATTGGCTTGGGTATTCCAGGTATTAGTAAACGGAGTGGAAGCATTGGTGGTCAAGGAGATCCGGCTAATGTAATCTTGATATATGTTGTTAGTCAAACCATAGGCAATATACTCTATTGCTGGAGATTCATGCAAAGAGGCAGTATTTACTTTCTTTCCTCTAAGATAAACACTTATGCCATCGTGGATCATAGAAGAGAGATAAACATTCTTAGAGTATCTTAATTTAGAGCCAGCAACACCATAAACATCAAGTGCTCCAGCGGTAATACTCTCCACCAAAGATCCTTGACGTTGTGCGGTTATCCAATCATCATTTATAGGAAGAACATCAGCTTCATATCCTTTATACATTATTTCTCCTCAGTAATTTACATTAGATAGATAAGACTTCACATTGGTGATAGGTGGGATTTGTATAACAGTAGTAGCATTCTTTAAGATCTTGGCATCCCAAAACTCTCCCGAACCCGCACTTGATTTAACAAATACTGTTTCGAGTTCCAATTCGGCATATGCATCAGGTATAGGTTCATCCCAAACACTAGAATAAACAACTAAAGAATCAATCAAAAACTCTATAGATGGTCTCTTATATCTTATCGTATAGGTATGAAGACTGGATGTCCCCGGATACCCCATCTGAAAATCTATTGCCCCACCAGTATTATAACCAAATGCATACTCAACACTATATATCAATCCTGTTGGAACACTATAAGGGGTAACTATTATTTGAGATACAAATGCCGAAGAGCCCGCATAAACAGCAAAATTATAACTACTCCAGTCAGGTCCCCCCAGAGCATCAAATTGGGCTCTACACTTTATCTCCAAGTCAAATTCGTCAGACAAATAAGGAAAATAAACTGGGGTAATTATGTTACAATTCAAAAGATTGTTTGCCATACTTGTGTTATGCATATAGCCACCAGTACATACAGGCAATGCCCCACTCTGGTCAATTACAGTCCAAGGAGGGGTAGAAAATTGTGGTAAAGTGGTTGCGGTATAGATAAAAGAATAATTAGACGAATTCAATATATCCTTTATCTCTACATCCAAAGAGGCATCGTTTTCACTATGGATATCATAGATTTCATAGTTATATAAATATCCGCTATCAGCATGGAACACTATTTTAGGATAAACCTGATCGGTGTTAACACTAACCCCAGCAACGTGATACTCTGCTACTGTGCTATCCTGTCCTCTTCCCGTAATCTCAAAAGCATAAATATTCAAACTAACAGGAGCCGTTACTAAATGGGAAGAGGGGACATATCCCTCGAACCCTCTTATACAATTCAAAAAGTGGGTTGCATCCTTATTTCCATAGAAAATTCTCTCAGAGTCTATGGTTATACTCCCACTTGCCGGGAAGTTAGCCGTAGATACAACCTCTATGGAAGTTGTTGTAGAGTTTATACCAGTAGCCAAAACGGCTATCTGCGGGGTTAGAGAAACTAAACCCCCAAAGTGGAACGTCGCAATAGTCCCACCAAAACCACGAGTACACCCAGTAAACGAAGTTAAAGTCTTTCCTGAGTAGTAAATCTTTTCCAAATCAATCTGGACTACACCTGTTTCTGGGAACACTTGTGTTGACACTACACCAATAGTTGTTGCCAAAGCATCAAGACTAGTCAATAAAGAGGTTACCGATGCCATACTGCTGGCGATTTCTACCCTGTTCCCATAATATATCGTTTCTGTGTCAATCGCCAGAATACCCTTGTCCGGGAAGCCATTAATGTTCGTCACATATATATAGGCCGCCTCTGTTGCCGTTAAATCCTGTAGCAAGATTGCAGCCTGACTACCATTGTCTACAATTCTGGGATATCTATTATCCCCTTGTTTCCAGTTAATCTTTTTATGGTGCGTGACAAAATTATTAGCGGTATCCATTATCCTGTAGTAGATATAGAACCCTTCTCCCGCCTCATACTCGTGCCATACAATATGAAAATATCCATCAGACCCAACCATAATATCTGGGTAAAGTGCTTGGGTTGCCTCTGGGGAGATATTGATTTCTGTCCCAACAAGCCCGCAACCCCCACTTAATCTTTGGAAAGCAATTTGATAAACCCCATTATAATACTTATGCCAAACCACCACTGGAGCATCATCAATAAGGGTAATGCGAGGGAAATAATTTTTGCCTGTGGTGGAAACTTGGGTCTCCCCTACTAACACAGCCCCTGTCGAATCCATCTTCATTATATAAATCTGTTCATTGCCTGCAGTTCTTCTGTCATCCCAAACAACATAAATGTTATCAGAAGAATCGATAGCCATATGGGGATGCTGGGCGGCAACTCCAGAAGAAGTAATGATAGTCGGCGGGATAAGTAGCACCCCAGCGTTAGTCATTTTTGCTAAGAGGATCTCAAAACAATTGCCCGACCCTAACGTTCCTTGCCAAACCGCTCTTAAAGTGTCATCTGATATAGATTTAATAACGGGGAAACAACTAGTGTTATTAACCCCAGTAAAAAGGGTTGAGGTTCGGGTATCAGTCCCATCTTGCTTGAAATCAACATAGCCAATATCAGAAGTTTCCGCACTTCCGCTAAGGGTTGGTCCCGTGTCATTAACATACAGATAATCAAGATACATTTGCATTACAGATGGGAAAGGAGGGGAGACGGCATAATCAAAGACAGATCTAACTTCATTAGACCCAGAAGTGGCTATTACCGTTAAAGGAGAAGTATAAATTGAGACCCCGTTAACCTGAACAACTACCGTGCTAAGCCCTGCCCCTTTCGTCAATCTTAAGGTTGTCCATTGAGTGCAATCAACATAATAGTCAAAATAAGTTCCGCCAGAATAAGCGGCATACACTCTAACCATATTATAATAACAAGCTACCCTAACCTCATCTGTACCATCTCTGAAATAAAGAGTTTCAACCCCACCCATAGTGTATGTCCCAGGATTATAAGGACCAGGATAATAGCCAGTATAACTGTCAATCTTGAACCTTACTTCTGTCACATATCCAGTAGCCTTTTTAAGGTTAGAGAAAGTCCGGGCAGCAGAAAAGGAGGTGTACGTTGGCATAGAAGTGGTCATGGTCAGAATGCCATTGTTAACCTGTTCATACGCTATTTCTGGAGTTGTAGTAGTCCACCCCGCAACGCCAAAGGTGTCATCACAATCATATTTGTATGCCCAGCTCAGATCCCCTCTAAAAGCGGCATATATAGTGTGGAATCTTCCTGTGCTATCCGCACAGACATCAGGCTGAACACAATCATACTTCTGATCTGTATAATAATTAGGGGCGGTATAAAAAACATTATCATAACTGCAGACCCCAGCATAGATGTTGTATATGCTGTTCCGCCGATTATCCTGCCAGGCAACGCAATATCTATTATTCACATTCTTGACAATGGCAGGGTACTTAGCCATATGATAAGATGCTGAAATCTTTGCAGGGGTGGTTAATTTCATCTATTTGTCTCCATTTATTATAAAAAATTCTGGCTTTTCCCTGTTAGGGAGGAATACGTTATCAAAAAGCCGGAAGTATTCCCAGGCTCTTCTCCTAATGTTCTTCATTTCCGGATATTTGCTTAAGGTATAAAGGGCATTTTGATACAAACTATTCCTTCTCTCCGTAGGGTTAATAGGGTGCCAAATGTGTAAAAACCTTAATGAAGGGTTGATGTACAACTTCACCCCCTCTTTGGTCATCCTATAGAACAATTCTATATCCTCTTCTCCCCAGCCAGCATAGTTCTCATCAAAACCCCCATGCTTTTCTAATAAGGCTTTGGCTATCATAAAATTATTAGATCCTGCATAATCCCAATTTAGGTCTAGTAGTTTTGAGAAGTCTGTCTTGCTGTCGTTGTGGGGGATAATCCTATCAAATTTAACTGGCTCCCCAATCTTGATATCCCCACCAAACCCTGCCATAAGAATTATATTCTTATCCTTCGCCCCTTTATAGATTTTCTCCATTATCTCAACATAATTTTCATCAATGATAATGTCATTATCAACAAAAAGAACTAGATCGGCACCAATGTCCTGCCATCCTTTATTTCTAGCCTGCCCTGGCCGGGCTTTCTTTAGAGGATACTCTTGTCTTATGTATCTGACCTTATGCTTATCACAAACCTCTTTCATATTCTCTTCTGACTGATCGTCTACTACTACAATATCATCTAGTTTCCGAGATTGCCCTTTAATGGCAGCCAAAACCAAATCTAATTCCTTAAAACGATTATAGCAATTGACCACCGCAGCAATTTTCAGCTTCTTCATAGAATTCCTTCTATAGAGGTCAAGATCTCTTCATATTCCCGGTTTAAGATTGTGATATTAATCCCTAAATCAAGAGGACTAAGTTGCTTTACCTCAACGTCTGCAAGATCATAAAGAGTTTCCTTTTTGTTAAGGTTATAGGATTCGTCTTGGTAACTCTTAAGAGATTGGGAAATATTCTCCAGGGTGAAGTTAACTTTCATAAACACTTCCGGGGTCAGCCGATTGCCAATCAATTGGCTCAAATAAGTTCCATAATCCTGGTGGATAGAGTTGCTGGTTATCTTGGTGATCAAGGCTTTCTTCACATATTGCTTTAGCTTATTGGCATCGGTAATATTTGTTAGCACCCCATTAGACTCATACCTGGCATCATTCATCACATCCGTATCTTTACATTTAGGGCATGTACCAGAAATTGTCCCATAATTACAAAGATAAATAGGTGTAGGATACAAAGTAGAATCAGTAAGCACAGAACCTGAAGTAAAAATCAATGTCTGGCCATCGGTATCCAATGTCCAAGACCCATAAGGAATAATAGTATTCCAATACTTCCTGAACACCTTTATCTGGGAAATGTTCCTGCTCGTCAAATACTTCAGCGTCGCCCTTAAAGTGATAGGGGAAATAGAAAGCGTTTCTTCCGTAATCTTATGGTCACACATATTGAATAGAGCTATATCTTGAGCCATATAAACCCCTAGGACACTGTTATAGTCAGGCTACTCACCCGGTAATATTGTACCTTTGTTATGGTCAACCTGCCATTAACCGAGTTTGTGGTGCCCGTAGAATCCACTTTCTGAAAAGTCGTAAATGGGAGAATGATCGCATCCACTCCGACAGCATTTGTGTCAATTGCTCCTACCAAATCGCTTTCATCAAGAGTTGCCCCCATCAATAAGCCATTCACATAATTAGCAAAGGCAGTAGCAACAGAAGAACTAACTTCTGAGGTAGAATATCCGCTAAGCTTTACCACCGTTAATGCCGCTATAATACCAACAGATTCTGCCTCTCGCACTAAAGCATCAGCCGTAAGGGTATGATAGAGGTCATTATCTACATTGGCCTGGGCATCTTCTGCCGCCGAAAAATAAGTATAGGTAACTGTAAAAGTGGAAGGATCGTCCGGCTTCTTCGTTCCATTCCAATTTATTTTATCCAAAGCCCTAACGGAACCGGAATTCGCCCCGGTGTCTTTCAAAAGAGAATAATCTGTAGTAGCAGAGTTAAAAGTGTAAGGATTCCCTAGATAAGTACCCGTAACAGTCGTTATAGTCCTTGCTGGTTGTTTAGTTAAATTGTAAGTCTGTTGAGAACTGATATAGGAAAAATTCTCTGAATAGGTTGTTAGCCCTGCCGAAACTGATGCTGGCCGGACACCTATATCAACCTTGCCTCCATACAAGCTCCGCTTCATATTTGGATCATTAGGTCCAATAATAGCAACCTCGGAAATAGATGCAGAAGGATTAACCAGGCTCACATACCCATTAGTCGTCCCGTAATTATTCCCCATCAGCTTTATCTGTATTCTACCAGCCAACAAAGTGTTAGATTCTGCATCAGCCCCACCAGAGGTTGGCAAAGGGTTTGTTACTAAGTCCAGACCTGTAACCGTACCAAAACTTGTTATCGTCCCAGATCCTACATTCCCTATTGATCCTGCAGTAGAACTCTCTATAAAAGCATCAACATAATAATAGTTGTTGATCGGGTCATAATTGGGAGTTGTGGAAAGGATAGCCTCTACAGTGGTGACAAAACTAACAGCTGCCGCCCCTGAAGAAGAACTGGTAGAGACCACTGTCCCAGCTGCGATACTAATTGCCGACGTGGGAGCGGTATACTTAATAAACCTTACTTGCCCAGTTGCTACTACCGCTGCCCCTCTAGTTAAGCCATAGTTGGCAGCAACATCATCCATCTCCTGAGTAGTTAAGTCCTCTGGATAGGTAAAGAAGGCGGAGATCTTCTGCACAGAACCTATTTCAGTATAAACAGAATTTATTTCATTGGCTGGACACTCAACCACTATATCCCGGAAGAGAGTCCCTACCGAAGTGTCTATAGTGGCATTTTTGCCCTTTATAAAATTGATCATTGATGTTATTATGCTAGAGACTGTAGCCATCTATTTACCCCTCTTAATCGACTTGTATTTTGTCTGTACCAGAATTAATCACTGCAATCGTTTGACTTGGCGGATCCCCCACTGCCGTTGCCGTACCTACCGCTTTGAGCCACGTCCAAAATGTCGAATCGGCTGCCACAGTATCACCTACCCTGGCTACATATTTTAGGTTAGCCACATCCGCCTCATTGATAATTATCTTTCCCTTCTTAATGGCAATAGTGATATCTGCCGTAGTTGAGCTAGGGGTTGGATAGCCAGTATAATGCAATTCGTGGAAGCATTTTATATTGATATTCCCAGTATTGTCAAAATAAATCTGAGATTTCTGGGAACATTTGACCATTATCTCCCCAGAACTAATCTTTTCCAGTGTCCCCCTATTAACCCCTGTGCGGTAATCTGCAGCCATATAGCCTAACACCAGGGGAAATTGATTCTTATGAAAAATCATTACTGCTATAGAGCCTATATCTGCGACCGGGATAGAATAAATACCCCAGCCCTCAATAGAGGTTGTTCCGCTAGAGATAATAGGTTGCACCATATTCTGATAATAAACATCAACTATGGTGCCAGGAGAATCGCACATCTCTATCTTCATCAGCTGATTGACATCATCTGTAGAGCGGACTATGCCGAATCGGACAGAAACTTCCCTTTTGCCTAATTCCCCATAATTCTTTTCAAGTATAGTCATCGTTCCTTCTCCTAAGCAGTAGGAATTATACCTTCAGAGTAAACCAGTCTTGGGATGATCTGCCAGTATAGCCCATACAGATACTTCTCTGAATTATCAATTTCTTTATACTGATTGTAAAAATTGAATATGTATGTCCGGGTATTCAGGTCTATATTCTTATCTATTGATACAGTTGCCGTACTCTTAATCTTATCTGTCTCTGTCTGGCTCAACGGCTTCCGTGCCCAGGTTATCGTAACCCCCATTGTGTTTGATCCCATATCGCTATCAATATTTCTGGTAATGTCCGTAACCAGATAAATAGACATAAAGTCTACCATAAACATATTGTTGTTAATCTGGATCATAGGTTCGTTGTAGAGGCCAAAATAAAGAGACTCATATTGAGAATTGTTTCTCAACAGGAACGACCGGGCGAAATTAAATATCTCTTTAGGGGAAGTGACCCCTCTGACAGTTAAGACTTCATAGTCTCTAATGCCAAACTTTTTCTCCACATCGGGGATTGTATCTTCCCTGGTCTCTAACTGGATCAAAGAGGTATCAACAGTGAACTGATAATCCGGAGTGATCCGGACTCTCGTCAATAGGGTACTATCATCTTGGGTAGTGTCAAAGTTATAAATGGAGCTGTTAGGCATTTTATATAAAGCTTCAGCACTAGAAATTGTGCTAATAGTATGGTTAATGTCATCAAAATGGAGGATGCCTTCGTCATCCTGGTAGAAAAACGTAAAATACTTGGAGACCATATCGTTAATAAGATCAATAGGCTTGGCATAAGTATTAAAGAAATAATTCTTAAAGTCGTTCAGTTGAACATAGTCGAAAGCCCGAGTAATTATGTTTTTTATCTCCGCAAACTTTTTAGTGTTATTTTTGTCGATATATAGATCAATATATCCTGGTTTGGTTGAACTAACCTTCAATCCTTGAGCAGAAGAGGCAATACTGTTGGCGGAAATAAAGTTGAAAGGTTTTCTTCCAGTGTCAGTATAAAAATAGCTCAACAGCAACTCACAAATAAGTTGGGAAACCGTCAAATTGCTAAATGGTGAGGCTACACCGGAAGTTCGGAAATCTACTTTCGCTTGCCCTGTTTGAGCGATCAAATCCGCCACTGATTGGAATTGGACAAAGAGGTCTGTGCGGAGCCTCTTGGCCAGCCCCTCACAATTCAAATTAAGCTCAAAGGATTGCCCTTCGCCAGAATGGCCAACTACATTGACATATCCCACAAATATAGTTTTATAGCAGTCATCCAACGTGGTCCAATCAGATTGATCATACAGATAGTTGGAAAATTGCCGGACAACAACAATATCATTAGTAAAGAAAAGGGTTTCTACGGTGTTGTCTAAAAAATCCCAATTACCTATCTTGTCCCGGCTAATAGCCCCCTTGCTCATACTAGGGTCTGACACAAAGGTCTTTCCAGTATATCTCAGCCCTAACTGGTATGTATCTGTCAACCCTAGCAGGCTCATATACTCATCATTCTTATGAGAAGTCTCCCGGGTAAGATTGAAATATTCCCTGGCGTTCTTGATATTTACTGTAGCCGTAGGGACAGACTTGATAGAATTCTTGGTAGAAACAGAAAATAGTTTGTCAGGAAAATTGGTAATCACCCAGTAGTTTGTGGCGTCAAAAGCTGTAGGGATGTTCTTCGCCTGCTGCTCATCTGAGACATACTCTCCCCCATCGAACATCAACCCGTCATCAAAGAACTTTTTGTACTTATAATTTCTCTCATAATCGGGGTCGATCTGTCGTTTCAAGATGAACATCTTAAGCATAGGAGTATTGTTTGGAGCATAGATATGGATCATACTTTTATCAACTCCGCTAAGACTTCAGCACCAATAATCCCGTTAAGGACATATTTCCCAATCTTGGTTTTGAAGATATAGTCATATACATTCTTGTAATCTAAAACAGAAAAGTTGAGAGTGTAGTTGTAAACTACCTCTTTTGACGTACGGGTAATGCTCACACTATTGAACATTACCTCATAGATACTATAATTATAATAGATGAAAGTGCGTACCCGATCTTCTCTCCCTTTAAGCCTGGCAGTGATCTCTGTCCGGGTCTGAAGTCCTAACAAATCCGAAAGTCTTTTCTGATCATCAAGTGCCATCTTATTTATCAACCAATAAGCCGCATCGGCTACAGGGATTAAGCCTATGTTCTGCGGATCCATCGTATTTGAAGTTGACCCATTGGGGGCACCAAAGCGAAGAGTGTCTAAATTGACTGCCCAGGGAATGTTCTCTCCCAAGAAACTCTTGAGCACCCGGAATCTCGTTATCCCATCTATAGATAAAGTTTGCGGTGGGGTTTTCCAGTGTTCGATCACAAAATCGTTCATTGTCGGTTTAATTACATTCTTTTTGGAATAGTTGAAAGTAAAACGCTGAGGAAGAGTAACAAACTCCACTCCCAAGTCAAAAAGATTATTAACTATATGGAAACTGGTAAGATCAACTCGTAACTGAACTGGCATTATTAGACTCCAAAGGAAGGTTCATATAATTGTTTTCTTCTCAATTCATCTATTACCTTTTGCTTAGTGACCTCAGCGATCATATTGATTGAGGCATCATCCAGCCGGGTAACATTAACTGTAGCACTAACTGCGGGATTAGTTGCTCCGGCATAAGGAGAGATAACCGTTTCCCCCGCATGCATTAAATACTCTCCCGTTTCCGGGATTGTCCCGCCAATCGCCATAGAAGCACGTGCTGGAGCTGGTGCCGCATATTTTATTGCTTGGCCGTAAGCGAAGGCTGCGGCTGCTATATCTCCAACTTGCGGAAAGGCTTTTGTTAATATATCAAAACTTGATTGGACGCTAGCGTAGGAGGCAGAAGTCAAAGTCCCTGCAGCTTTAGCCGCATTCATTCCTTTTACTATGTCGTCAGCTTGTTGCGTAAAAGCATCATACATCGCAGCTTCTATTTGAGGGAACATAGTCGCAACAGCAGATGCTATCCCCGTCAATATTCTAGGAATAAAGCCAATTCCGATAACTATCATTTGTAAGAACGATTGGATTCTGTCTTCAAAAGTTAAGGTGTCCGATGACCAGCCTTGCCAGCTAGTAACAAAGGTCTGCATAAGTTGAGCCTGGTCCTGGATCCCCGCATTAGCCATTGCCGTATCTATTGGAACACCTTTAGACAATGCTGGGATAACCGACTTCTGGAAAGTTTGCCATTCAGCTGACCCTAAAGTAACCCCAAAAACCTGTTGCATAAACATCCTTTGGAAATACTGCCCCATCAGGTTTCCTTCAGTGCCACCATACCCCATTTGAGAGCCAAATTTTTGCCCAGCCCCCATCAACTGTTGAATCATTGATGCCTGCAATTTAGGGTCAGTAAAAATAGCCATCGATTGGGCAAGAGGATTCATCGTAGAAACTTGAGTCGTCTGTCCCCCTGCCGTTGCCGTACCCGGGATCTTCATTCCTAAAGCAGATAGCCATCCTATAGCAGTCAAAGATTGCTCAGGAGCAACTCCACCTAAAGTTAAAACTTTAGATAGATTTGCCGCACTAAGAGTCCCAGTTCGTAATTCCACCGCAAAAGTCTTTGTTACGTCCGTAGCCTCTGCCAGACTAACACCGTACAAGCGGGTATTATTGTAGATCGCCATAACCTGATCTAAATAATCCCCAAAAGACTCCCTAACCTTACTGCTAACATCTGTAAAGTCTTTACCTACTTGGCTAAAAACTACTGCACTATACTCCAGGCCTTGGCCTGTTTTAACAGAAATGTCGGCAATTGTTGAAGCTGCAGCATCAAAAGAAGTACCCAAGATCTTAGCGGCTGCCCCAACATATTGGATATACTCTAGATTTAAGGCCCCTGTAGGAGCAACCCCTATTGCTGCTCCCGCCCCCAACATCTGTTGAGTTTGTTCCTTGCCATACTTTAAGGTCAAAGACATCGTTGCTTGTCTATATTGAGTCTCTAAAGTTCCAAGACCGCCAGGCTGTGTTGCCAATGTTCCCAAAGAGCCAGCAACCTTTAAGGCGTTCTTGTTCATCTCTACAAACTCTTTATTTATAGACATGACCAATTCAAGGATCGCACCAAAACCACCAAGCACAGAACCGCCTGTAAACATTTTGGTGATAGATTCCGCACCCTTACTGATACTGGTAAGCCCACCCCCTAAAGGGGAGAGGACTTTATTCGCCCCTTCAAAACCCTTACTTATGGAAGCAAGCCTATCCGCTCTTGTCTTCTCTGCAGCAGCCAGTTTCTCTGCGATAGCCAATATTTTTGAAGCATTATTGTATTCAGCCTCATTCAACTTGCCCCGATCATATTGGATTTTTAAAGTATTACGCATTGATTCAGACTGGCTTATCAAATTCTTATCTATTAACCCATAGGTCTGCAATACCTTCTGAGCCTCAAGATCCATTTCTTTCAGAAGATCACGCACTTCCCTACTTTTTTGAGGATCTATAGTTAGAGACTCAACCACAAATTATCCTTTAGAGCTGAATTTGACCAGTTCTTCTATCTCTTCCTTACTAAAGCCACGACTGCGTAGTTCATCTTCATAAGAGCTTGACGCATTTTCCGCTGCCCTAGCTTGTAATTCTTCTTTTTGTTTTTGCTTGGCATATAGCTCAGGACTTAGCCAAGGATGTAAGGATTTTAATATCTGGTCTATCAATTCAAACTTCTCCTTATAATCCTCCTCTATATTGAGCATACACCAAACAAGCTGTAAGCCAGAAAGCCCGGCTAGAGTAGGCGAGCCATTAAGTCTAAGGCCGAGGTCCCTGCAGACTCGCCACCTATTTCTGAAGGCAGGTTCGGCAAATCTTTTTTTAGTTCATCCATAGCCTGCCGTTCTTTAGTCATCACCCTCAGATAAAGCTCGTACAAAAAGTTGATCGTCTGAGACGATGCCTCCTTTAAGAGCTCTTCAATTGCTTGAGGAAGAGTATACCCCTTATTCTTATCCAAAATCCTCCGTATTTCATCCCTACTCGCCCAATCTACCCCATCAATAGATACAATAGCCCTGGATACTGTTGGCCTTTTAATCTGTTCCATCTTATCTATTAACCCTGAGGAGCCTCGCACCAAAGGAAGGCTCATAATCTCCTCCCTTTCAGCACTAGTCAAAGAACGGACCTTAACCTTATGTCCGCCAACGACAAACTCTTCACTCATGAGTTGGCTCCCGAACAATAGATCTTCTATGTTCACGCTTGCTGGAGTTTGAACTGGAGCTGGAGGAGTCTGCGTCTTTGGTTCTGCGTTTTCGTTCATGTTTGTTCTCCTTTTTTTATTTACTACACGGTTGTAGTATAGTCAATCCGTTCAAACCTGATAGAACCATCTGCCGCAACGATTATATCTTTCATATCCACTGTTTCCGAATATGAGACCAACCAGCAGTTGACAAACTTTTTCGTCCTGATTGATCCATCCGGAGCGGTGACCTGCATTTCCGTATCAAAGGGGATATTGAAATCAGACAGACTTTCAATCCTTATCCCTTTGTCCCCTATCGCCTCCATCAAGTTCTGAGTATAAAGCGTTAGAGCACTATACCGCAACTCTTTCGTATCTACGATCTTCGGGATTGTTTCATATGGTTCCCCAGCTAAATCCGCATCAAGTGTGAAAGCAAGGTCAATGTTCCGACTCTCAGTGCTGGTCAAACTCTTGAAGGTACCCACCTTATGTCTCTTGCCGTTGTAGGCAGTGACATAAATTGAGTACGATATAGCTAGCTTTGTTCTTGTTACCGGGACTGGATTTAATGGCATAGCATTTCACCTCGCTTTATTTTGTATTAGGAGACGTAGAGCTGGTATGTTACGTCGATCCAGATCAACGGATAGACCGCTTCAAAGTCAAAAGTCACATCCACAACTCTTGGGTCAGATGTGTCTTGGGTTGCCTTGATGTTTCTAAAATCGTTGATTATCTGGTATTTGATAAACTGCTTGAGCATCGTCTGTACAGACAGCTCAATAGAATTCAGAGTCCCTGGCACGATCCGACCGCCAATATAGGTCGTATCCAACAGATGCCTCAGTTGTTTGACCACATAATCCTTGATCATTACAATCGAGATTTCTGAAGTATTGGCATTGGTTGGGTCGGTAGTAATACCGTGCCGAACAGTGACCGAGCCCCTTATCAGAATAGTAACGCCTGCCGCAGCCATCGTGTTCATTTCTGTTTCCAGGAACACCCGGCCAATATCATCAAACCCGGCAATGTCTTTTCTGGTAATTGATTCTGATACCGCATAGTTCACATTACACAATAACCCGGCAACAGCTGACGCCGGATATGTTCCCGGAACAGTTACCTGGGAAGATGCACCCGTCATAGTGTCCGTCAGGGTTATCGGCATTGGCGAAGGCACAACCATAACCATACGGTTATACGCCCAACTCAAAGCTTGGTTCGCTATTGAGGTCACGTTGTCGGTTATCGTATTGCAAGTGATTATACCAATACGCTCTTTCCGCTCTAATTGAGAAGACATATTCTCAATATGAGACTTCAGATATTCCTGAGTGATCTGGTCGCTAGACATAATGACCACAATGTCAGTCTCTACTTCTTTGATTAGATTCAAAGAAGTCTGATAGGCTGCCCGCAGAGCCGCATCATCAGCAGACACGCCAGTGATCAACACAGAGAATGTCGGGGTATTGATCCCGTGAGCCGCAGCAGTAGTGTTATCTTGAGCCCTAGTACATCCCAAGAAATGAGTAGCATCTTTGCTGGTATAAGCAATTACTTCTTCCTCAATCTTGATTTTCCCAGCAGAAGCAAAATCTGCCGTAGAAGCAACCGGGATTGAAACATCTGCACTGGAAACCCCAGCGGTCTGATAAGTCTCATACATCGTTGGGTTTACCTGGGCGATCTTAACAACGGTGGCACCATTCTGGTAAGCCAAATAGGCAGCCAGAGGAATTTCGCCAATGTTCCCGCCGTACATCTCAAACCCGTAATCCACCCTTACCTGATCAATTGAATAATATGTACCTACCACATAGTTCGTAGAGATCTTTGCAATCTTATAGGTCACATAATAAGTGGCTCCAGCAGTTGGTTCTTTCTGGTGAGTTGGTGCCCAATCCACCCCTCTGCGATTTGAAGACAGAGTGTAGTCTAAACCTTTGGTGTAATTGTATGTTCCCGGGTAATCGCCTACACCAATGATTTCTGTGATTTCCCCTGAGGTAATCACATCATCAGCAGTGTCCGGGGTATTCCCCCTAACCACTGCTGTGTTAAATACAGTCTTACTTCTGTCAGCCTGGCCAATTATGGTAACGACTCTTTCCGAGCCAGTCAAGGAAACAAATTGGGGGTTGATAGTTTCAGTGAAATATACGCCTGGTGTTCTGTAAGCCATAACTTTCCTCCTTTTTTATTTCATCATTCAGATTTTTTTTTGATCTCTTTCTTCTCTTCTTTCGGCTCTTGTATCTCGGTAACCCTGCACCAATTATGAACTTCAGCATAAGTGAGCTCTTGGGACAGTCTCTTGTAATCTTCTTTAGTGATAGGTTTGGTGGTTCTTGCTCCAACCACAATATTGTCAAATTTCAATTCTCCAAAAGTCTTATTCAATATTTCGTACATTTGTCTCCTCCTCTCACGGATTATCCAACATGGCTGATATGTTTATCTTTTTCAAGAGTTCATACTCCATCAAGCTCAGATCCATTCCCCATTCCACAAAACAATGATAGTTGACACTAATCATATATACATTGTCATTACCTATCAGTTTTTCGGATTCTCCAGACATTGTAGGTTCTTGGAACTCTATCCCCGCTTTTCTTATCTCTGCTTTCATCGTCTTCAGATAAAATAAAACCAAATCGACAACCTGCTCTCGGTCCAGCGTGGTCATTGCTGCCACACTAACCATCACCTCAAACCAAAAGCGGCCTAAATATCTATCCCCAATATAATTGTCGTGATCATCGTGGATCTCTTCTAAAAACTCGTCATCCAAAGTAGGTTCATGTTTGGCTGATCCGCAAGAGATAAAGATCGCCGGATATTTGAGGATCTTTTTGGGGTACCCTTTATAAATCGTAATCAAGGTTGAATTGTCAGCAAAGCCATCCGCCCCAACAATATACCTAAACTGTTCGCCCACCTTGCGGGTGGCAAAGGCTGCCCTAAGCCCATTAACGAAAGCATTCTTTAGCCTATTGGTAAAAATATAATGATAGGTATATCTTGGTGTACTCATTTTTCTTCCCCTTGATCATCTAAGGCACTAATTACCGCCTCAGGGTGCATTTCCTTTAACGCCTCATCAATCGTATTATATTTCTTATCGCCTTTATTTGCCTTTATGTTATGCATTTCTGTCAAGAAAGCCATTAACTCGTCAACCGACTCAAATTCATATTCCAGTTTTATCTTCATTTCATTCTCCTCTACATTGCTAATGCCGCTGCTATCGCCGCATCAGTAACATAATATCTTATGTCTGTCGGTACGATCTCCTCCATATTAAAATTCTGGTGCAAAGGAAGTCCTCTCCATTCCGAATGGCTAATGTCATTAACATCGAATCTCTGGCCATTCGCCCTCACTATTAGGTCGTGTTCTGATAATTTTGGCGTCCAGAGCGTCCAGGATGGCGGTACGTGAGTGACCATAAGCCCAGCCTCCTGATACCTTACCAGGTCCTGGGGCATATCACCGTAACGAACCTTAATGATATAGCCGGGGTAATATCCTCCTTTAATCCCCGTCCCAAAACACTCAAGATGGTTATAATTACCCTCTTCTCCTTGCTCTTGCACACAAGGACACCGGGTACCCGACCATCTCCGTTTATAGAAGGTTATGTCTTCCCCGTCATTCAACAGCATCCAAGTATGTCGCCTACGGATCTCATCAAAATAGAAATCCATACCAACATCATTCGGGAGATAAGGCATATTAATATCTGTCTGCCCCGTAAATGCCGTATAAGGCAGCCAGGTTACCCCTTCTGGCTGAAAAGGCGACTCCTGTGTCGCCGTCTTCGCCGTGATCACGTAATACCATTCATTGTTCAAGATCATCGGCGGGGTCTCAGTATAGGAGTTTGTCGGGATCAAAGCCGTAGTGTTTACCAAATCGGCAGTTGTAAATCCATAAGAAACAGGACGACGATAGATGTTATAACCAAGAACCCCAGGATCTACAGAGGCATTCCAGGTAACAATAACATCCTGCGTATCATTTCTCCATGTGACAACTACATTGCCGACAACTGTCAGTGCCATCTACTACTCCTTATGATAGTGCCCGTCTCTTAAAGTGATGCTGGGTGAAAGTCAAACCTGTTCCCCCTAAACCAAATACCTCTTCATACTTCGTCAACAACCGCCTGGCCGACTTCTTCACTTTCTTTGCCGCCCGCTTCATAAAGCCTCCTTCATTCTATGTTAGGTCTTTATAATTAACCGTAGCTGCCGTAGGTATCGTCACCGTCTTGCTATAATTCTGTTCCGGAACTTCTATCAGGTACTGAGCTCCTGTTGGGGTCATTGCTGCCGATTGCGTTAGATCTAGCTGCCAATATCCATTGATATCCGTGTAAACCTGCCTCTCAGTAACCAAGACACCAACCGATGACGCAAAGTATGGACCTGCTTGCAGTTGTGCCGTCACCAGGATCTCGTCATACGGAGTGCCATCAACCCTGTATTCCCAGCCATAAACCCTGCATACCCCCGGAGTGGACGGAGAAGGGACTACAAACGGCGAGCCATAATAGGTCACAGAGATGTTTCCTGTTACTATTAGTGTTTGCGGGTTGGTGAAAGAATACTGCCCCAACTTATAAGCGGAAATATGATAGGTCGCTGCGGGCAAATTGAAGATCACTTTCCCATCCACTCCAGTAATTAACGTAGTCAATACTGAAGAATCACTTGAATCTCGGACAACAACTTGTGCTTGCACAATAGGGGTTGTTGTAGAGGTTTCATAATACTGAATGGTAACCACATATCCACCGCTACCCCCCGTCAGGGAGTTTAATTTATCTATAATGAACTTACCAATACTCCCTGTTGTAGTTATATTGCTTGTCAAATATTCCCACACATCGTGGGCTAAAGCAGCAAAATCTGTTAAGGTTCTTGTGGTTGCCGACCAAACTGCAGTGGAAATGTCGGCCACTAGTGTGCCAAAAGAAGTTAGCGTTCTAGAGGCATTTGCCCACACTCTCCCTGGGGTGTCTGTCCAAACATTATCTACAGATTTCGTCTGCAGTTCTACAAATGCTCCCGGAAAGTTTTTGTAGGTGGTGGTGGTATCAATCGCCGCATAAACAAAATCAACCCCGTCAGTATCGGTGTAATCATAGGAATACCAGCCATTCCCCAATTCTCTTGTGGCATCATGAGCCAAACTGCTCGTGCCATCCACATAGTAGATATTGAAATGGATCGTATTCAATGCTTTTCCTGTTACCGCAATTTGATTGCCATCCTCAAAATAACAGGGAAGAGATTTTGTACCACCAACTAGCATCCACATATATTGCTCCTAATTGTTAGATATAGAATATTCTGCTATCTTTTTAACACATAACCCCAAATCACCATTAATCTCGTTCTCCCACAATCTCAAAATCTTCCAACCAGCATTCTGAATAGCCTCATCAATAGTCCTATCTTCTTCTGTTCCATTAGGGTAATTGTGCCAATAATCGCCATCACACTCTATAATCAATTTGTTCTCTGGTAAGGCTATATCAGCTTGATGATACTTCACCTTTGAACTACAAACTATGCCAAGAGACATTAAGGTCTTGTGCTTTACAAAATATATACCCAACTGGGTCAACACCTGCTGGATAGCCACTTCAATAGAGGTATCTTTGGAGGGGAAAACTTGGAGAGTCCTCGTCTTCCTTAAAGTAGCCTTAATCTCTTCAGAATTGTGTTTCCATTCGCCCTGACACTTGAAAGAGCAGAAATGTCTCTTATCTTTAGTATCCTCTCGGATTTCCTTCAACTTTCCACAATTGGTACAGGGAAATTGGATACGGGGGATATAATTAGTGTTATGATGACCTGCCTGGCGAGATTTGGCCTTGGTTTCTTTTACTCTATTTCTAATTTTCTCATTATGTAACCTATCCCAAACTTTATCTCTTTTCCTAGCACAAGAAAGAGAACAAGCATACTTCTTACCTTTTGCTTTGGCTACAGATTTTTTTATTTTCACGTTCTTGCCACAGACACAACAGGCCACACAAACTCTCTCTTCATAATCTTTTCTGTGTTCACCAGAGGCATATTTCTTTTTCAAGGTCTTCTGAATAGCATCTGTAGGATGCTTAATCTCTCCAGAAGCATACTTTCTTTTGAGAGTAGCAGAAACTTGTTTTCGGACTTTATATGAACCAGAACCATTTGAGGTAGTAAGTCCTGGTTCATATTTATCCTTATACTCTTGCCAAGAAATTTTATGTACCACTAGATGTCTATAGGTAAGACATCCATCAAATTCTCGCCCACAAATTCTACATTTCTTTGAAATCATTTCATTCTCCTATTTTTTTACACATTCATCAGCTGCCCAAAAATGTGACCGTCCAGTTTACAACCAGGGAATCACCTGCCGCTTTATTTACGCTAGGGCTTATAGCTCCATGGCTTAAAATATAAGCACTCCCGGGATTTGCACCACTACCATCAGAGTTTGCACTAGCTATCGCTGCTTCATTAATACCAGTTTGTGTTCCTTCTGCAGCAGCAAAGGTAGTTACAAAAGTAAGCACTGCTAATGCAGTCGTCGGATATGCTGTATCCATAGCCTTGCCATTTCCTGTATATCCTGTAGTTACCCAAGTGTCTCCTTTAGATGCACCA
>Ga0209777_10001449_pt1 | contig 34211 bp, 45 predicted proteins | sample FrelakmetHBP12HB_FD_187147 | JGI IMG/M metagenome (GOLD analysis project Ga0209777, IMG submission 187147) | Freshwater lake sediment microbial communities from the University of Notre Dame, USA, for methane emissions studies -HBP12 HB (SPAdes)... | ecosystem: Environmental > Aquatic >... | reverse complement strand
GGTACTGCTCGTTGTCGTCGAAGTGGCGGTAGCGGTACGGGTTCACGGACGTGAGCCACGTGCAGCCATCGGCGTCGACGACGGCCTCGGCGAACTGCATCCTGGAGTTTTCGCGCGGCGGCATGGTCTACACCAGCGATGCGCCGGTCCCGCGCATGGGCCCGGTCTTGAGCACGTCGTCGCCATAGTACCGGGCGTCCCGGATCTCCTGGCACGAGAGCTTCGCCGTGTAGACCACGGCGCCGAGGTCCTTGTCGAACACGCTGCCCTCGCCCTCGAACTCGGTCACGACGACGTTGAGGCTCACCATCTTCGGCCAGTTGAGCAGCGCCCGCGGTGGAGACGTGTGGCCTTTCCAGGGCACCATCAGCGACTGCAGAAACCCCCTGGCCTCCTGCATCTTCGCTTGGTGGTCGTCGTTGCGGACCACCCACACGAGTTCGAGCGTGAAGGCCAGATTCTCCGTGTGGCTGTACTGGAGCGGCTGATGGCTCATCCCGGGGACCGTGTGCGCCGTCCACACAGCCTTGAGCTTCTCGGGGAGCTTCCGTGGGTTGAACTGGACCTTCAGGATCTGGGTCGTCTGGACGTTCCAGATTTCCATCCTCGCAGGCGTGAGCGCACCTGACGGATTTCCTCCCGAGGAGCTTGGCAGCAGCGAGTACGGGGCCATCGTCCTAGTCCGCCGGAGCCATGCTGACGCCCGGGTCCCACGAGGAGATGGCTTCCGACCGACCCTCGCCCTTGGTGATGCGGAGCAGCGCCTCGCCGCCAACGCTGACGTTCGTCACCTGGCCGGCGGTGATGGCCTTCTCGATTCTGGCGAGCGCGGCGTTCGTCTCCTCGCTACTCGCGTTGGCGCCGGGGCTGTACGTCGGAGCCGGAGCTGGCCCCGGCAGCGACATTCCCCCCTCCTCGGGTGGCGCCTCGGACCAGGGCACGTACGCCGGGGGCGCCTGCGGCACGGCTCCCGCGTGGTAGTACTTCCCGCCCTGCCACGCGATGCCCATGCTTCCCTGGGCCCATCCGAGGGCCCCCGCCTTCGCCTCCTGCAGCCCCTTCGCCAGTCCCCAGTCCTCGCCCTTCAGCTTTCCGATCGCGTCGATGATCCGCGCGAACAGCAGCGCGACCCCGAAGAAGATGTTCATCACGAACGAGAAGAAGTTGAACGCGATCACCTTCATCGACAGGAACACCTTGTTCCACGTCCCCTCGATGTGCCCGACGCTCGTCGTGAACATCGCCGCCAGGTTGTTGAACGCTCCCCCCACGCCCTCCAGCAGGTCGAGCACCCCGCGCAGGATACCGCCTCCGAACCGCAGTAGCATGTCGCCAGTGCCCTTGAGCGCCCCCCAGAACCGGCGCGAGGAGTCGGCACTGTCGTCGGCGGCCTTCCCATACTTGGTCTGGGATCCGGCCGCGTCCTCGAGCCGTTTGGAGATGTCCTCCAGCGACTTCCCCGTCTGCACCACCTCGTCCTTGAGAGTGGCCCACCAGCCCTGGAAGACCTTGATGACCGGGGCCGCCAGCTCGAGCGCCGTCTTCAGGCCGCCCGCGACGATTTCGGCCATCTTCCCCAGCGCCGCGCCGAGCTTCTCGCCGTTGGTCGCCCACCTATCCCAGCGTCCGACCGCCTCCCCCGACGTCTCCTCGCCCACGAGCCCGAGGGCCTTGCCAACGTTCCAGAAGGCGTCCCCGAGGGCCTCGAACGTTGGGCGCGCGATGTCGATGGCGTCCTGGAACCCCTTCCACACCCCCCGCGCGAACTCCATGATTAGGCTGCCCCAGTGGTAGACGTGGAGCGCGAACTTCATCACTCCCTGGTTGCCGCCCTCGTTGAGCTCGTCCCACATCTTCTTCGTGAACCCGCCGCGCGAGAACAGCATCGAGATCGCGTCGAAGGCGAGCGCCGCCTTCTTCCCCAGCCCGTCGAAGGAGCCGCTGAGCTTCGCGCCCCCGATCACGAGTGCAAGCGCCGCCACCGCGGCCACGACCGGAAGCACCGTCAGCAGCAGCCCCGAGAACGTCAGGTGCGCGAACGCGGCACCGGCCGCCAGCAGCTTGAACGCCGCCACCCCCATGATCACCGCTCCCACGAGCCCCACGAACCCTGCCGCCCCCAGCAGCACCTGCGACAACAGCTTCTTCGTGGAGGGGGACATGTCGTTCACGAACCCAATCAGCCGATTTAGCGCTCCAGTGGCGGTCTGAATCACCGGCGTGAACATCCGCTGGAACCCGTCGCCCGCGAGGATCCCCATCGTCTCCACCGAGCCGTGCCACTGCTTGACCGAGCCCTTGAACGAGGCGTTGACGGCGTCGGTGAACTTCTGCCCGGTCCCGCCGGCCTTCTCCATCTCGCGGCGCAGATATTGGATCGCGGCCGTGCCCTTGTAGATATTCCCCTCGGCGTCGTGCACGCCGTGCGCGAGCTGGCCCCCTATGGCCGAGTAGGCGGTTAGGCCGAAGCGGGCGAATAGCTTTTCAGCCGTCTCGACCTGCTTGGCCGCGTTGGGGAAGCGTTTACCGATCGCGTCCGAGGCCTCGGCGATCACGTCGAGGAACGGTCGGAAGGCTCCCTTAGCGTCAGTGATGTTCACGCCCAGCTTCTTGAAGTGCGACGCGTTCTGCCCCATGTGCACCAGGGCCGCCGACACCGACGACGCCGCCACGCTCATGTCGACTCCGGTGTTGCGCACCAGTCCCCCGGCGATCAGCATCTCGTCCAGGCCCGCCTTCGTGATCCCAGCTCCGCGGCCGATGGTGCCCATGAAGATCTCGAGCTCGTTCGCCTGGAAGTGCGTGATGTGGCCGATGTGCAGCAGCTTGTCCGCGACCGCACCCGCTTGATCCACGTTGAGCCCGAAAACCTTGAGGGCCGCCGACATCGCGATGGTGCTCGCCTCCACCCCGATGCCGCCGCCGGTCGCCAGATTTAGCGCCGGCAACAGGGCCGCGATGCTGTCGCGTGCGTTCAGCCCCTGGCTGGCCAGGATCTTGAGCCCCTCGGCCGCTTCCTTCGGGCTGAACTGCGTGGCCATGCCCGCCTCGATGCTCGCCCTGCGCAGCAACTCCATGCTCGCCGTAGACGCGCGGGAAATCAGCCCGACGCGCATCAGGACCGACTCGAACTCTCCTGCGGACGCGGCCAGCCCCGCGAACCCGTGCATACCCTCGGCGCCCACCCCGAACAACGCGCCCCCGACGGCCATCTGCCCCAGCGCCTTCTTCGCCGCGTCCACCGACTTCGACGTGCCGCTGATGGCCTTGTCCAGCTCGTGGAACCCGGAGACTGCCGACGAGGGGTCGGCACTGAGGGTGATCCCCAGGCCGAGGTTCCCGCCGCCGTTGAGGCTCATGGCTCCGAGGGTAGGCCGTCGCCGTCGGAGCGTTCAGGGCGCTTCAGCACCCCCGCCGCCTCCAGGAACTCACCCAGCCGCTGGCGCCAGTCGTGAGCCTCTTCCCACTCCATGGCATCGATCTCGGCGAACGATAGGCCCAGACCGCAGCCATGCCGCAGCGCCCGCAGGTCGAACTTGAGGTCGCGGATCTCCCGGAGCGTGATCAGCGGCCGGGCGAGGTCGAACCCTTCTTCCTCACCAGCCTCGTCCAATTCTCGGCGAAAGGGATGTCGATGGGCACCACCCGGTTGCAAAACTCGCACTGCACCTCGATGCCGAGTTCCACCCCGCAGTCGGCGGCATCGCGGACGGCGATGAACCTCTCCACTTCGCCGTCGTCGAGATCGTGTGCCCATTTGGTGAGGGCCTCGAACTTGGTCCCGACGCCCTCGACCTCGATGAGCCGCTCGGCCATCCCCTCCGAGAGCGTGCGCTTCCGGCCCCGCGAGCGTCCCTCGACCTCGGCCTCGAGTTCCCCGGTCAACAGCCGGAACGCCACCCGCTTCCCATCCACGGTGGTCTCGAAGCGGTTGCCGGCCATGAACGTCGTCTTCGAGGCCTCCGGCAGCATCTGCACGACCAGCGCGTCGAGCATGGATTCCCACTGCTGGAGCTTTGGGTTGACCTGGCGGCAGCCCTGGTCATCACACTGGAACTGGAACTCCAACTTCCGTCCCGAGCGCAGGATCCACATCTGGATCCAGGAGTACAGGCGATCTCCGGCCAGTACCTTCCCCCAGTGCAAGGGCTCAGGGTAGATGGCCTTGTCGTCGGTGCGGAGCCAGCAACTGTTGAGCAGGTCGGTCAGCGCCCGCGCGAAGTTGCGGCGCGCGGTCTCAGCGAACTGCTCGAGGTCCCCGATCTTGGCGGTGCGGATCTCTCCGGCGAGCCCGGAGGGGCAGACGATGACGGCGCTGGGCATCGACTCCTCCTACAGAAACGCCGACGCCCTGGACGGACGCCGGCGCGGATTGCGACAGCGCAGGGCTACCGCTGCGTGAGGTCGGCGCCCATGTGCTTGATCGTGATCGTCTCGATCACGACGTCGCCGGGCTTGCTCTCCTTGTCCGACTCGCTGTAGCCGACGACCTTGCAGCGGTGGTAGGTGTCCGCGAACAGGACGTCGCCGTTGAGGTCGAGCGTCTGGAGGGTGGCCTCCTTCTCGATGTCCTCGGCCCGGTAGCGCCCGCTGCGGCACTGCGTGGCCCAGTCGCGCACCGAGTGGTCGATGGTGCGTCCGCGCTCGATCTTGATGTCCTCCCACTTGTTGACCGTGGGGAGCTGCGCCACCGGATCGGGGTTGCCGCCCTCGTAGAACTCGGCGGTCTCGGTCGTACCGCCGAGGCCGCTGATCTTCCGCCACCGCTCGATGACGCCGACGCCGTGGATGATCAGCCGGGCCTTGGCGGGGCTGACGAACTTCTTGGGACTTCCGTTGATGGCCATGGCTCACTCCCTCGCCGTCGGTTACGGCGCGACCGAGGCGTCGTACGCCCGGGTGTCCTTGGCGATCTCGATGTCGCCGTAGAGGATCGGGTCGTTGGTCGCGAGCCCGATGTAGCCCTTGAGCTTGTTCTGCCGGACGACGTCCGGGGTGTTGAGCCCGGCGCCGAAGTCGACCACGTACGCCGTGGCCGGGTCCTTGCTCTTGAAGCAGCCGGCCGCGCACTGCGGCCGCAGGAACATGTCGACCACTTGGCGGGCCTGCTCGCGCGTGACCTCGTCGTTGTCCATGTGGCGCACGATGTCGAGGCCCTGCTCGACCTCCTTCGCCACGTACTGGGCGCCGAGTTGCTCGCCGACGGTCGCGAAGTCCTTGCTGGTTCCGCGCTTCGCGGTGAGCTCGCCGTCGACGTAGTAGGGGCCCACCTTGTCCTTGCGCAGCGGGTTGATCCGCTTGGGGAACACGAGGTTGCGCGTGGTCTTCTGGCAGACCGCGTGCGGCTGCTTGCGCTCGTCGTCCTCGCCCTCGAACCCGACGACGGACCGAAGCGGCCAGGAGATGCCCGCGGGCTGCGTGAACTTGCCCTTGGGCGACTCGGCCGCAACCCGCGCGCACAGTCCGGCCAGCAGCCCCGACGGGGGGACCGAGATGGAGAGGCCGGTGCCGAAGGTGACCGGGTCGGGGTTGGTGATGCGCGGCCGCGGCCAGTACATCGCGATCTTGAACGACAGGCCGTAGAGCGACGCGGTCGTGACCCAGTAGGTGACCATCTGGGCCGCCGTCTGCGAGGCCGCGGGATCGAGGATGGCGAGCGTCTGGCCGCCCCAGTCGGTCTCGCAGTAGGTGACCAGCGCGTTCTGGACGGTCGTAGTCGCGCGGCCGGGGACGATGAGGATGTCCAGCGTCTGCAGCGCGTCGAAGGCGTAGAGGCCGATGCCGGCGGTCTTGCTTCCGGTGTAGTCGAGGTCCACGAGCCCGGAGAGGCCATCGTCGCCGCTGGCCATGTAGGCCGACAGGCCGTTCACCGGACGCTTCTGCAGCGCCGCGACCAGCACGTCCTGGTCGGTGACGGCGATGTAGTCGGAGCCGGCGGTCGCGTGGTTGATGACGGTCTCGACGTAGGACACGGCGTCAGTCGAGTCCATCGTGAGGTTCTTCCAGTGCTCGACCACCACGCCCGAGAGCTCCACCTTGAGATCGAAGCAGGCGGCCTCGCCGTTGGTGGCGTCCGCGACGCGGATCTTGATGCTGTTGGCGTAGGAGCCGTGGGTCTTGCCGTCGACCTTGAGCGTGTCGAACAGGAACGTGCCGACCCCGCCCGAGCGCAGCATGACCGTGGCGGCCGCGCTCGCGGCGACGTCCCCGTTCCGGTGCACGATGCGGTTGATGTAGAGCTCGGGGCTGGCATCGCCGCGCTCGGCGAAGCAGTTCCACACCGCGAGCGCGACATCGGCATTGGCCGTGAACCCGCCGTAGGTCTTCAGATACTCCGCCCACGACGAGACCAGGCGCGCGCCGAAGGGCCCGCGCTCGGTGACGCCGGCGATGCCGATGACGTGGGCGTTGCGGGCGGCGATGTTCGGGATTCCCCCGGAGGAGAACCGGACTTTCATCTCGCTGCTGAGGTCGGAAGCCATGTGCTCCTCCTGCTCCTACGGCACGCGGCGGATGTCGCCGCGCTTGATGGCCGAGGCGATGCTCGGGGCGGTCAGGATGGCGTTCGGGAGTCCCCCGCGGCTCTCACGCGCCAGCAGCGTCAGCACTGGCGGCGCCGTCTTCTCGGCCACCTTCATGCCGGCTGCCGGGGTCCGCACGAAGACGCGCGTCTCGACGACCGTGCATTCGCAGCGCCCGAGGGCCTTGCAGTAGTGCTCGTGGTCGAGGTTGTAGGCCTGCATGGAGCGCAGGCGGTGCTGCAGCGTCACCGACATCAGGCGACCTCCGTGCGTTCGCTCGTCGTCTCGAGGGTCTCGACCGCGTGGCCCTTGCGGTACAGCAGGTCGTTGGCGACTCCCGGCAGCCCCTCGAAGGGCACGCCCTTGAGCGCGAACGAGCCACGGAAGCTGCGGAGGTCGTCGAGGTTCGGCAGCCCGTCGGCGTCGGGGTCGGCGAGTAGCTCGAGCTCGAACTCGGCATCGCCGGCGGTCGCGTCCGTCGGGTCCTTCGCCACGACGAGATAGGGATTGCGGCGGAAGAACTCGACGACCTGGGCGCTGAGGTTGAGGCCCTGGGTCATCGCGGCCTCTCCTCCGGTAGCGATGACGATATCGAACTCGAGGTCCTTCACCGGCGCCGGCCGGTAGTCCTTCCAGTCGCTCCCGGACTGGACCTTCAGCGCCGACGACGACTGCCGCACGTCCGTGCTACTGAGGCGCGGGCCAATCAGCGTCAGGGACGGGAGCGTGGGCTCCGGCGTCTCCTGCGCGTCGTCCGAGGCATCGTCGTCCCAGTCGGTCTCGGTCGTGAGCACCGTCTCCTGGCACACCTGGCGCTTGAACTCCTGGATCAGCGCCTTGATTACCCGGGCGTAGTCGGAGTCGACCGCCAGCGACGGCAGCGAGTACGAGTAGGCCGCCAGCTTCGTGACGCTCTCGGTCGGAACGGGGACTCCAGCGGAGTCGAGGTTCGTGACGATGATGTCGGCGGCGAGTGCCGCGTTGTCCTCGCCGTGGTCCCCTACGGGAGCGAGGAACGACAGGTGCGTGGAGAGGTCGACCTCGACGCGCGTTGCCGGGCGCGTGACCACCGTCGACACACCCTTGCGCACCACCGTCTGCCGGAACTGCACGCGCACGCGGGGAGCCGGAACGGGCGCCGGGAACGTCGTCGGCGCCGGAGGCATCGCGAAGCCGGTGCCCGTGATCTCCACGTACGTCCGTCCCCCGGTGGGACCGGAGGTCGGGGTCACGGCGGAGACGGTCGGAACGGCCATGCACGCAGGATCGGAGGCACCGTCCCGTGCGTTCAGTTCGGGTAGCCTACGGCATGGGTATCAGTGGCAGCGCCGCCACTAGCCGCTTGGCGATGCGCTTCATGGTGGTCAAGTCGTCGCCGTAGAGGGCCCGGAACACGGGCCGGACGAACGGACGGGCCGGGATGCGGATCGTTAGCACCCCCCCTCCGCCCTTGGCCGTCTTGACCGTCCCGATCGTGCGGAACATCGCGTGCAGGAACGCGCGCTGTTTCTTCGACATCCTCACGGCCTTGGGCCCGCCCCCGAACTCGTGGATCCGTGCGACGTTGAACAGGCTCTTGCCGTCCTTGGTCTTCGCCGTGCGCAGGATGCCGATGAACGACGTGTCGCCTTTGTGGATCGCGCGGATGCTGCCGATTAAGTCGCCGCCACCGACGAGGGCCTTGTCGTTGATGCCCTTCCGCATCGCCTGGGCGATGGCCTTGCCACTCGTGCTGACACGCGCGCGCCCGATGGCCGACTGCAGCTTCTGGTAGCGCGAGGCGGCAGTCCCGAACTTGTTGCGCGAGACGTACATTCCCGCGTGGCGGGCCGCGGTGAGCCCTCTCTCCTTCTCCGCCGCCTTCGTCCGCAGCCCCGCGATCTTCTTCCGGCCGGCCGCGAGCGCTCCACCCGCGGCCTGCGCCCGGCGGAAGGCCAACGTCGAGGCCGCCAACGCCTTGAAGCGCTCACCCCCTGGCGCCTGAGCGATGATCCCTTCGACCATCGCGGTTCTGACGTCCTCCGCCTCCTGGCGGACCACCGTGCGCAGCGCCTCCCTGATGTCCCGCGGGAACGCCTGAGCGATGCGCTCGGCGAGCCCCCAGTCCCCGGTCTTGATGACCAGGACGTTCACCGCCTACCCCTTGACGCTCGGATCACGGCACTTGAAGGTCACAAGCAGGAGGTTTCGCCTCGACCCCAGTCCGAATGAAGCCGGTTGGACGTCGATGGCGTAGAGGCCCGGGGCCTTGATGGTCTGCTCGAGCGTCCCGTTCGGTCGGTAGATGGCCGTGAGTCGAGCGTGCAGCTTGATCTCGGCGGTCTTCGTGCTGTCGTCCACGAGGCCGGCGCGCTCGAGGTCCGCGAAGTGGAAGCAGAGCACGACGTGGTTCTCGGTGGCGTTCCCGCTCAGGAGCGCCACGAGCGCCCCGTAGGTGTTGATCTCGACCTGGCAGCGCACGAGAATCGGAGCCTGCTCCTGGAGCGCGCTCTGCCCCTTCCACGAGCCATCGGAGGTACGCCTGGGCTCCCGGAAGTCGTCGTCGTAGCCGTTGGCAGCGGCCGTGGCCGAGGTGTCGAGCCGGTGGAGCTCGGCCAACATCGGGTGCAGGAGTTTCCCGCGCACCGCTACACCCCCGCGGCGAGCGAGATCCGGCGATAGGCGTCCAAGAGCCGGTCGACGTCTGGGTCCCCGGTGAAGCTACCAGCTACGCGCGGGGCCAGGCCGACTTGCTGGTCGCGCGTGCGGTCGCTCACGACTCTCCACCGCTGCTGCCGGTCCTCGCGCGTGTCGACGTCCCCACTCATCGTCGGGAATTCGCGCATGACCAACAGTTTGCAGGCGTGCTGGATCATCGCTGGGGTCACGCCCACCACGGACCCATCGGGGTCGGTGTACCCGAACACTCCGGTCACGTCGACGATGCGCAGGCCCTGCGAGAAGTTGCTCGAGAACTCCAGCCAAGCGAGCCCGTAGCTCCAGTACGAGAGCAGCCACTCGATCTTCGGGATCTCGCGGTCGTCGGGCGTGGTGAGGCCCTCGAGATGGCGGTTGTAGACCTTGATGTCGGTGAGCGCGACCGGGGTGTCCGCGATGGCAATCGAGGTGAGCGCCACGATTGGCTGCGGCATAGCCAGTACGCGTCGGATGGTCCCGTCGACCACACGGGGGGAGAACCACTGTCGGGCGTCGAGCTGGAACGTCTGGACCCGCGGCTCGAACCACCGGACGCAGTAGCGCTCGATCATCTGCGTCGCAAGCTGGATGACGTTCGCGAGTCGCTGGTCACCAGCCTCCGTCGTCGTGAGCCCTTCGTCACGGAGATCGGACGGCAGGCAGTAGCCCCAGGATCTACCGGTCGCGACGACGTCGAACTCCTCGGACGTCTCGTAGTCCGTTCCGCCCGCGGTCAGCTTCCAGTACCACGTGATTCGATGACGCCCGCGCGGCCAGAGCGTGGTGCCCGCGTCGACCGGAGCCCAGGCCGTGCGGTAGTGACCGGCGCCGACCTTGTCGGCAACGACGTCAAGCACGGAGCGCGCTCCGGACACCGGGTACACCTGCTCCGGCACAGCCTTCCTCGCGTCGGTGGAGATGTCGAAGATGGTGAATTCGACGGAGTAGGCGTCGGCAGGAACCCCGGGCGTTCCGGTGTAGCAGTCGAGATACTGGTAGCTGCGGGTTCGGGCCAGCGCCGGCATGATCCGAGGCTACGGCTGGCGCTCGGGAGCGTTCAGGTAGGGGCGCCCATCCGTCGACGGTAGCGTCCCTTCGTGGGCTCCGGTTGCGCCTCACCGTGCACGGCGGTGAGGGCCGCGCGACTCGCGGCCTCAGCAGCCTCGCGCGCAGCCTGGGCCTCCGGCGTGTCCGTGGGGTCGGGGGTGTCGTCGAGCGGCTGCTCCGCGTCCTGAGACGCCGCCTGCGGGGCCTGCTCGGTGTCCACCGGGGGTTGCTCTTCCTCACGGACCGGGGGCTCCTCCGGGAGCCCAGGGGGCTCCTTGTCGCCGTACGGCCGGATGCCCGCGGTCGCCTTCGCCTGCTCCTCGGCCACGATCTTCTCGGCAACCCCGGGGTAGACATAGCCGGCCGCGCGCACCTCCTCGAGCGTGGGCGGGACCGGGAGCTTCAGGGCCTTCGGCGGAGCGAGATCGGAACTCGTGATCGGGCTTGGGGATGGCTTCGAGGCCCTCAGCTTCGCCGTCTGCTCCGGAGGCACCGCGGACGGAGCTGCCTGACCCCCGGGTCCCTCAGCGCTGCCCTCCCAGACCTCGAAGGCCAGTGGAGAGGTGGGGTCGGACTCGACCTCATGGTAGGCCCTGAGGAACGCGGCCTGGGCGCCCGTGACGGGCTCGGCCGGACCCCCGGCCTCGAACCTGATGCTCTGGTACGTGCACGTGAGCAGGGGGAAGCCCTGCCGTGGGGCCCGCGGCTTCAGACGAGCGAAGATGGACATGGTGGCGCTCCTGTGTGAAGGGACTACCGCGCTGACGCACCACTCGGCGGTTAGCCGAGGACGTGCTTGACGCGGTAGGAGGTGCTGCGCTGCGTCTGCGTGTAGAAGGTTCCGACGAGCTTCAGGTACACCAGCGCGACGTTGTACCACGGCACGCCGGCGCCGACCGCGGCCTGCACGGTGTCATCCGTCGGGATGACCTCGGCGCCGATGACGCCGGCGGCGCCGACGACCGACACCAGACTCAGCACCCCGCTCACGTCCTTGACCACGATGCGTGCGTAGGCGCCCTGGCCGGAGACGATCAGCGCCGCGCCGTGGTAGACGTCGAAGTCGGCGTGGGCATCGAACTGCTCGGAATGGCCGGCGGGGTTGAAGATGACCTCTCCGGGGCTGAGGTTGACGTTCAGGTCCGTCGCGCTCGACGTGGTGGTCGGGGTGTACGCGAGCAGGCCCTGGACGGCGAGGTCGTCCGCGAGGTCCCGCTGGACCGGCCCCGGGTTGGGGTTTCCCACACTGCCGATGGTCGCCATGACTGCCTCCGACCTACTGGCTGAGGATGAGGAAGAAGAACGTCACGCCGTCCAGCGCGGTCGTGGCGTCGATCTCGGTTCCGGGAGCCTTGTTCGCGGAGCCGGTGCCGTACACCTTGACCAGGTCGGTGGCGACCACGTACTCGGCGCGGTAGCCTCCGGCCGCCATGCAGAGCGCCGAGAGGATCACGCGGCCGTCCAGGGTCAGCGCCTGGAGCGCGGCCAGCAGCCCGGAGTTGCCGCCGGTGTTGTAGCCGCCGGCGATGGCCGTGGCTCCGGGGAAACTGACGACGTCGAGGAAGGGCTTGCCGGCGCCCCCGCCGAGGTGCGCGACGCGCGTGACGGTTCCGATGGTGTTGGCCATGTTCCCTCTCCAGTCTCTAGACGCCGTTGCAGTAGCGTCTGTTGTGCTACCTCAGCGGCCCCGTACCAGCAGCCGTGGTCGCGACTACGCGACCTTGACGCCCGTCATCTTCGCGACGCCGAGCTCGTCGCTGTACTTCACGTCCCAGCGGCAGCGCACGATCAGGTAGGTCACGCCCGCGGGCACGTCCTCCCAGAGCTTCATCTCCACCGTGCGCCAGAACCCGAAGAGGATCGCCTTCGGGTTGCAGAGGATGATGTTCGAGGTGTTGGCCCCGCCGATGTTGTCGCGGATCTTCGCCAGCTTCTCGAACGCGATGCCCTCGCAGTACGCGGGGGCCACGCTCTGGTGCGAGACGATGGAGGTCGTGGCGAGGTCGAGCAGGGTGTCGCGCCACGCGCGCTCCATGCGCGGGGACACGAGGTAGCGCAGGAGCGACAGGTCCTGCGTGTACTCGTTGGCGAGCGCGTCGACCATGCTCTTAAGCAGCACCTTGTTGACCTTCACCCCACCGGCGGCGATGACGTGCGTGTGCGCCTGGTCGAGCAGGCCGCTCATCTTCGCCAGATCGGGATCCGTGCTCGACAGGACGCTGTCGAGAGCGATCTCCTCGATGTCGCGCGCGATGGCCTTGGTGCCTTCGGTCATGAGGTGGTCGGGGAGCCGGCCGCCCTCGATGTTGTCCTCGAGCACCTCGGTCGTGAGCGGGATGAACGCCTTGAAGAGCTGCGCGTCCAGCTCGACGTACGACCAGGTCGGCTTTCCAGCGCTCGCCGCGGGGAGCGCCTGACCCTCGGCGCCCGCGTGCAGGATGCGGTTGCCGTACTTGAACTGCGGCACCTGCTCCTTCATCGCCTTCATCGGGTGCACGGTCGCGACCTGCATGATGCGCGACTGCTCGATGACTTTGACCTGGAACTGCGCGGCGCGGAACGGCGGGAGCGTGCCGTCCTGAGCCAGGAGATCCGCCGTCATGATCTCGTTGGCCTTCTGGATGACCTTCCTGTTGTCGGTTGCCATGGGCGGGTCCTTTCCCCTTACTGTCCGCGTTCGAAGCGCGGGTCCTTGCGCAGCAGTGCTTCCCGAACCTTGGGGTCGGCGATGTCGGCCGGCCACACGAACGGCGGCGGATCGGGCGGAGGCCCGTCGACCGGAATCGCGTTGGAGGCGCCGTGGTTCTTGCGGAGGCGTTCGAGTTCTTGCTCTTGGGCGCGCGCCCGCTTCTGCAGCTCGCCCATCGCGATCTCGAGTCCGGTCGGCTCGGTCGTCCCCGCCGGCTTCGGCACCGGCGGAGCCGTCACCTCGGCGACGAGGTCCTTCACGAGCTCGTGCATCGCGGACACCGCGGCCCACATGCGCGCGAGCTGCTCCGCCTTCGCGCGCTTGCTCTTCTCGACCTCAGCCGGGTCGGGCGCGGGCGGCGGGGAAGGAACCGGAGGCCTGCCGTCGGCGGCTGGGGGCGCCCCCTTCGCAGCCGGCTCGGGCTCGAAGGTCGTGACCTCCTCGACCTCGGTGGCGGTGCCGAACTTGAAGTCCTCTCCCGTGCGCGTGTACGGCAGGCTGAGGAGGGTCTCGTCCGCGTCCCACCCCTGCTGCACGACCACGTGGTCCTCGTAGATCGCCCGGATCCACACGCGGCGGCTGTCGATGTTTCCGGGGTTGAGCAGCGCGCACAGCGCCTCGCACATGTCCTCGCGGAACTCCTCGAGCGACTCGTCCGGAGCGAGCGCTACCGCCTTCACGACCATCGGAGGGTCGGGGCGAACGGGAGTAGGGGGGACGGGCGCCGTGGGAGGTGCCGGAGGCTGCAACTCTGCGCCGTCCGCCGCGCGCTTCGCGATCAGCCAGCGCTTGTTGTTGGCGCCGCGGTCCACGAACGCGATCGAGTGGATGACCATGTCGTGGAGGTGCGTCTTCGGCTTGTTCGTGTCGCCCGGCATCGTTCTGTCCCGCAGGATCAAAGGCCCCGCTGTGCGCGTTCAGTTCAGGTCGCTACGCCGCGGCCTGCTGCTGCTCCTCATCCGCGAGCGGCGTGCGAACACCGTCACCCTCGATGGACCAGGTGGTGACGGCACCGGACTTAATGGCGCCCCAGAGCTCGGGCTGCTCGCGTTCGTCGATCTCGGCGCCCACGAGCCACGAGCCCTTGACGACCTTCTGGCCGCCGTACTCGAACTCGACCGGCGTGATCCAGTTGTCGAGGATCGCGACGCCCTTGCCGATGTCCATGGCGTGCATCAGGTTGACCTGCTGCGACTTCATGAACGTGCGGCGGGCCTCCCAGACGTCGGCCTCGGTGTACGTGTCCTTCTGGGTGTCGTCCGGAGGGTTCGGCTCGAGCACGACCGAGAGCACGTAGTGGATGGGGTTCTCGGCTGCGGCGGCGTCCGCGGCCTTGAGAACTCGTCCCGTGAGCTCGAAGACGTCCCGCTTCTTCGCGTTGATCTGCGCCAGCAGCTTCTTCGCCTTCGCGCTGCAGGAGTCCTTGACCGACTGCGGCAGATCCGATTGCGGGATCCGGGAGAGCGCGTCCACGACGTGCGGCTTGTCGAGCGCTCCGGCGGCGTCCCGCACGGGGAAGTGGCGCAGGGAGCGAGGCTTCGTCTTGCCCTCGTCGTCCTTTTCGCCACCGGACTCGATGTGGAGGAAAGCGCTGTCGGGGAGCTTGTTGATGTAGGCGGTCGTCCAGGCCGCCTTGTCGACGTCATCCGACGCCGCCGGCCCGATCTTCAGGCACGTCCCGTCGGGGAACTCGAGCTGTGCTTGCGTCGCCTGCTCGGCCATGGGACACCTACTTCCCGAAGTTCTGGATCGCCTCGCGGGCCTTCGGGTCGGCCATGTCCGCGGGGAACACGAAGCCCGCTCCCTTGGTCACGTCGGGGGCGGGCGCCGCGGGCGCCGCGGGCGCCGCGGGCGTCACGGGGGCGGCCGGCGTGGGGGCCGCGGCCGTGGGCGGGGACACCGCGGGGGGCGCGACCGGCGCGGGGGCGGTCGGCTCCTCGAACACGAGCACGTCACCCTTCTCGAGCTTGGCCTCGGCCGCGGTCTTCATCGCGACGAACGCGGCGTCGAGGGCCACGGCGCGCTTCTGCGCGATCTCGGGCGCATCCTTCGCGAGCTTGCCGACCTGCTCACCGACGTACTTCACGAACTCCTCCGGCGTCATCGCCACCGGAACCGGCGGGTTCAGGGCGTTCTTGATGGCGGCCTGCAGCGCGTCGAGCTTCTTGCTGTCGATGGGCATCTCTTGCCTCTCGGTTGTCGCGGCGCGTGGCCGCAGTCGTGAGGCAAGGATCGAAGGCGCGGGGAACTGCGTTCAGTTCAGGTTCTACGTGAGGGTCACGATGATGCTTCGGCAGGTTCGATGGAGCGGAGGAATCGACATCCCGGATGACTCCAGGTCCCCGTCCGACATGCGGGCCTTGAACTCGCCTCGGTCGTCAGCGCGCCCGATTCCAGAACGGATCACGTCCGCTACGACTTGGCGCGAACCGTCGGGCTTGTTGAAGTAGAGGATTGAATCCCCGTCAGCGTCCTTGCCTCTCTCCACCCATGGCTGGAGGTAGCGGATCTGCTCAGGTTCGGAGGCGCTCGTCACGCGCTGCAACGTCTCCATCGCGCGTGCGGTTGACCACGTCTTGCCGTCGAGGAATCTGCAAATGTCGGTCGTCTTCATGTCGAGTACGGCCCTGAACATGAAGCGCTCGATCTTCGCTTCCGCGAACGCAGACACCTGCGTTCCAGCCCGCGCGCGCCCGACGAAGGCTGAGGCCACCACGCGCCAGTAGGCGTCGGTGCGCGCCAACTCCGCGGCGCCGGTCATGCGTGACAGGTTGCTCGCGATGTCCGTTCTCCCGAGCCCCTCCTCGAGTCCGCGCGCCACCGTGACTCGGGCCCGCTCCGACCATGCGACAGAGCGCCGCCCGTAGGCGTCGGTCACAAACGCGGCCTGGCTCTTCACCACGTGCTCTGCGATGTTCCTGTCGGTCTGCGACAGAGTCGCCTCGATATCGAGATCGAACCGGCGCACGGTGGCCGCCTTGGAGTTGGCCGCGACCTTCGGGCCCTGCAGTTCGAACGCCTGCTGAACGTGCGGGAGCGCCCCGCGCTTGGCGGCGTCGAGCGCGATGGTGCTGGCCTTGATCGCCTGCTCTCGCGCGGTCGCCGACAACTCCGCCCAGTTCACGTCGAGTTCCTGGAGCGCGGCCTTGAGCGCAGCCTGCTCGGTAGGCTTGGCCTTGCCGGTGAGGCGCTGCGCCAGCCGCTCGACGAGGACGAGGAAGTCCCGCGGGTCCAGCGGGTCGAGCGCCTTCACCAGGTGCGCGAAGCCGACGGCCTTGAGGATGTCGTCCACGGCGTCCAGCCCGCAGCAGCAGGTCTCAGCGTCCAGGTGCATCGTCGGCCTCGACCACGAACTCGCTCTCATAGAGGAACAGCACCCGTCGGCAGGCGTTGCACGGGAGCCCGGGAACCATCGCGACTAGGTGGCCGTCGCGCTCAGCGAACGTCTGGTCGTCCCCGATCGCGCGCACCACGTTGACCATGCCGCAGCACGGGCAGGTGACGTAGTAGCCGATCAGCGGGCCGGTTCCGAGCGGCAGCCGCTTGACCGAGCCCGGCAGCATCCCGAAGGCGCAGACCTCGTGATTCGTGATCTGCTGAGCCCGGATGCGCACGGGTGCCTCCCCTACGCCGTTTCTGGGATGGTGGTCCCGTGCCACTCAGCGGCCAGTCGCTCAACCCTCTCGCTCTCGTCGCTCGCCTTGCGCATGACGGTGACGACGAGCGTGCTGATGCTTCCTCGTGCGGTCTCGGCGAGGTGTTCTGGCTCCTGGCAGTGCAGGTCGCGGAGGAAGCGGGCCATGCTGAAGCTGTCGGGGAACCTGAACTGGGAACGGCGCAGCGGATCGGACGGCATCAGTCCTCCTGGGGATGATCGGCATCGAAGGCCGCGGTGGAGTGCTGACGGGCCTCCTCGAGCATCGCGTTCCGCACCTCGACGAGGGCCCGTACAGTGGCCGGGACGTCGATGGCGCCCTTGGCGGCCGGGACCTCCGGGGGCACGGACGGTGCCTGCGGGGCCTCCGGTGGCTTCGGTTCTTTCGGAGGTAGCGGCAGCCCACCCGGCGCCGAAGGGAGCGCCGTTTCGCCGACTGCGCCGGGGGGCCACCTGAGAAGCAACGGGAGCGGCTGGCTCGCCCAGTCCTGGTGAATCTCGGGGAGCGGGCGGTTGAAGACGTCGGCGCCGAGTGCGCGTGCCTCGTTGACCGTGAGCAGGCCGGCGGTGACCGCCTTCCCCAGCAGTTCGGCGACCGCGGCGGAGTCGCGCGGCATCGGACCGTTGCTGACGAAGCGCCAGAACCGGATCCCCATGTCCGCGAACAGCTTGCGGTTCATCCAGTCGTCGAACTCCTGCCGCTCGGGGGCGAAAACCTGGGCCTCGGCGAAGACGAGCGAGGCGTCGGCGCTCGCGCGGTTCACGTCCTGGATGTCGCCGCGGAGCATGCGCGGGAGCCGGGCCGTCATCCCGTTCTTGTCCATGCAGCGGATGTCGTAGTTGCCGAAGATCGCGTCCTTCATCTGCGCGTCGGTGAGCGGCTGCGCGTGGATGGTGACGCGGCTGGTCTGGCTTCCGGCGTTTTGTGCCGCGGCCCCGACGACGAGGACGCGGTGGAAGTTCTTCTTCCCCTTGATCGTGTTGGTGACGGCCTCTTCAAGGCTGCGCTGCGTCTCGTCGACCGACTTCTGATCAGCTCCTGCGATCATGAGCAGCAGCGGAGGCACGGCCTTGTTTTCGAAGTAGTTCTCGACGACTTCCTCGGACTCGCGGAGCCCGAGCATGGTGACGATGTTCCCCGAGTAGCGGGTGATGCCGTAGGAGTCGGCCGTGCGCGACCCATGGGTCTTGAAGTGCACGAGCTCGGTGGCGGGGCCGTCGTCGGACGCGAACACCGGCTTGCCCTGCTCGTCCAGCGGCACCACCTGCCCGGTCTTCCACGAGATCGGGCGCGTGTCCCCGAACGACTTGAAGTAGATGACGCTCGCCCCGAAGACCTGGACATAGCGGCGCAGGTAGCGCTTGGTCTCGACCTCGCCGTACTCGAAGGGCGAGACCTTGATCCGCACCCTGATTGCGACGCGGTCGCCGTTGTACGGCAGCAGCCGCACCGTGTGCGAGGGCACGTTGAGCAGCTCGGCCACTTCGCCCGCCCCGTTGCGGATCACCTCCCAGTAGGCGTTTCCGGTGATCTCCTGGTCCTGGCACATGCGGCGACGCAGGACCACGAACGAGTGGTCGAGGCAGGCGTACTCAAGGAACGTCTCGAGGCGCACCTTCTCGCGGCGCATGTCGCGGGCGAGTTGCTCGCGGTAGGTCTTCACATCCTCGGGCGTCGGCTCCTGGCCCGTGGCGTCCGTGAGCGCGTCCTTGATCTTCTGGTCAGCGTCATCGGCAGCGAGATCGATGACGGGCTCCAGCCGGTGGCCAAAGCCATGGATGTTGGTCGCGTAGGAGTCCACGCACTGGCGCCAGGCCGAGGAGTGCTCGAATAGCCAACAGAGGAAGGCGGGGTCGTGCGGGGGCTCCAGGGCGCGGGCGTCGTTGAAGATGCCGCTGATGATCGGGTCGGTCTGGGAGATCTGGTTCGAGGTTCCGCGTGGCAGGAGGGGCTCGGCGGCCCCCGCGTCGGCCTTTCCGAGACCAGCGACCTTGATCACGATCTCGGTTCCGGGCGCGAGCTGCGCCTCGGACCCGGCTTCGTCTTCGCGCTCCATGCTCTACGGCTACAGCGGGGACGTGTCCGCGTTCGCTTCACCTGGGAAGAGCGCTCGGTTCCGGCACTCATAGTCGCGCATGAGGGCCAAGGTCTCAGGGGTCGGCCGCGGCAGCTTGCACTCTCCGGTTGGGCAGCCGCTGTGTCCAGCGTTCTCCAGCGGACAGCGCCGCGCCTCGAAGCAGGAGAGCTGCTCCGGCGTCCACGGCACGTTCGCGCGAGCCTGGCCCTGCAGCAGATGCCAGATGGCCTCGTGGCAGCGCCAGTTGCCGCCCTTCTCGCGGGAGATGTGCGAGTGCAGCGTGACGTGGGCCGCGGGGTCGGAGATGAAGCGGACGCCGTTGCGCCCCAACCGCTCGCTGAACTCAAAGTCTTCGTACGCGCAGCAAGCCGCGAACCGCTCCTCCCACCCCCCGAGCTCGATGGCGCGCGCCCGCGGGTAGGCCACGATGCCGCCGCACAGCGCCTGAGGATGCGGTGGCCCGCTCTGACGGTCGCCCGGAGCCCCGTAGGTGGGAGCCAGATACAGCCCCCGAGCCACATAGTCCACGACGTGCTTGAGCAGGTGGGAGTCGAAGCTCACGCAGTCGTCGAGGCCGAACACGATGTCACCGCGCGCAGCGGCGAGCGCGGTGTTGCGGGCGATGGACGGCGCAAACGTCCCGAGTGGCCACGGCGAAGTGTGCGGTCGCAGGAAGCGCACGCGGTCCCCGATCCACGCCAGCTCCGGCCTCGGCAGATCGTTGTCTCGGTCGACGATGATCAACTCGTAGTTGGTGAACACCTGGGCGCGCAGAGACTCAGCCAGCAATTCGTACTGACCGCGTTGCTTCTCGACGAGGGGGTGAGTGCTGCGGTTCGTGATGTAGGAGACGGTGAGGAACGCCACCCATCGAGAGATAGGCTGCGGAGGCGCTGCGGTTCAGGGTGCGATTCCCCACTCCGCGGCGATGGCGGACGCGGCACGGCGCACGTGATCGCGGCACGCTGTTTGAGCTTCTTCCACCGTCGTCCGATCAGGGGATGGGAGGTTGCCGTCGAGAGTGCGCGCGATGTCGGTGTTCGTGGACTCCGGGGGGAGGATGGTGTGGGCGACGGAGGTCCCCTCGAAGACCTTGCGGACCTTGGCGCTGTAGTCGAGCAGAACCGGATGCACTCCACAGCACGCCGCCATCACCCCGAGGTGGATGCGCCGGCAGAGGATGGTCGAGAGCGAGGACAACGCCGCGAACGAGCGCCTGGTCCCGTCCACCATGAAGGCGTCCGGCTCTCCGCGCATTAGAAGCGGCGTGAGGTGATTGAGGTCGTGGACGAATGCGGCCACGAGGCGGCTCGGGCGGTGCAGCCTGGAGCGCACGTCGATGATGCGCTCGGGATCGAGCGGCGCTAGGTTGTGGGCGGCGGGACCTTCGTTGATGCCGCACGCTCCAGAGTCGACAGCCTGGTCCAGCCGCCGCCAGCCAGCGAGCCAGCCAGTATCGGGACCCTCCTCCCCGCGGCGCCACGTGTAGGAGGAGACCTTGAGCACGTTCCGCAACGCGCGGCGGCCCTCGGGTGTCGGAGTGGCGTAGCGCGAATCGGCAGTCCCTGTCCCAAGGATCGCTATGGGACAGTCGGCCACGAGCAGCCGGTGAACGTAGGCCCCGCGCACCTCGTCGAGCAGTGTTCCGCATCCGGTGACCACCGCGTGCCAGGTGTTCATGTCGAGCCCGGCTTGTCCCGAGAGCGGAAGGACGTTGACCAGCACGTCGAGTTCGGAGAACGCCGCGAGTAGTTCGTCCCGGAGTAGAAGAAAGCCGTAGTCGTCTCCGAGGTTGCCGGTACCCATCTCACCGAGAATGGCGACGCGGCGGATCACGGCACCCTCGTCGCAACGAGGATCGCTTGCCCAGCCCACGACTCCGGCATCCACGCAGTCAGCTTCAGCCGCGCAAGCATCTGCAGCAGGTCGAGCGCCGAGAGGTGGTTGCGGAAGCCGACCCGGAACTCGGCGGGGACCGTCTCCGCCAGGCAGTAGGAGAAGATCGTGTACGTGGCCCACGTCGAGCAGACCCGCAGCGCGGCCTCGGGGTCGTCGATGTGCTCGAGAAGCCCAGAGAGCACGGCGTAGTCGAACTGCCCGGAGAGATTGGGGTAGAGGCCCTCGTTGAAGTCGGCGAGCACGACCTCCGGAGACGTAGGAACGCAGTCGACCGGAACGTACACGCCGCAGTGCACATGATCGCGCAGCGTCATCGCGCCGGCGCCCACGTCCACCACCGCGGAACCGGGAGTGATGAGCGCCGCGATCATCCGATTGCGCTCGTCCCAGTGCGGTTTTTCTCCCGCCACGCGGAGCCAGCGGTCGAGGTCAGTCTTCACGGACGGGCCTCGCGCACCGCGTCCACGAGGGCCAGGAGTTCAAGAACTCGCTGCGTCCAAAGGTGGTCGTGCCCAAGATCGGAAGCAGCGTCACGCATGGCCTGCGTCTCTCCGGGTTGCATGGCGAGGGCACCTTCGAGAGCAGCGTGTAGACCAGCCTCGCCGGACCACAGGATGCAATTGCGTCCATCGATCAGCCCCAGTCCCTCGCAGTCGGGGAACCTCTCGACGACCGGCACGCCGCCGCTGGCGAGAAGCCGGAACAGGCGGTCGCTCGTGTAGCGCGGGAGGTCATTGCGGGCCGAGATCGAGAGCGCCGCGCGCGCGGCCGAGTAGACGGCCGACTCCTGCGTGAGGGCGAGCGGGTTATGCCCGGTGGCGAGCCCTTCCCACCCGGAGCCGTAGACGCCGAAGCGCTCGGGACCAAGGCGGGCATCGAGGGAGCCGACATATCCGCGGCGCGTGGCGTGGACTTGGTGGGTCGCGTTCGCGAGCAGCACGACAGGAGGCACGTTGATGGCTGGGGCCGTCGGGTGGAAGACGGGAGGGTCGACAGCGATCTCGAAGAAGCCCGGATGTTGCACTCCGAGATCGGCGTAGACCGCCGGGTGCTCGGTGTTGACGACGAGGCCGGCGTCGCACACGCGCCCGAGGTCCACAAACCACCGCCTCTGCGGATCACGCGGCTCGTAGTGCTGATCGCCGTCCCAATTGCAGATCACGCACGACGGATCACAGAGTGGGCGGAGCCTCTCGATGTCGTGCGGCTCCAGAACTCCCGGTCCCTGCACCTGGATGAAGACCAGCGAGGGGCGAATGTCGCGCGCCTCCTGGAGTATCTCGGCGATGACCGTCTCTCGGGGGCGTCCGGGCCAGTACACCATGCGGTAGTCGCTGGCGATGGTGTCGAGGGAGAGTTGAGCGTGTGGACGATGCGGCCACATGGCGAGATGCAGGACTCGCTCCGTATGGCGCTTGGGCGCTGCCGGGGGATAGCAGCCCACCTCGGGACATAGTACGCGGGGCCAGTCAGAACAAGCAGCGCGCCTCATTGGCCGAACACGCAGTCAACGCAGGGTAGCTTGAGATTGGGAAGACGCGTCTCCCATCCAGAACTGAGCGCGGTGCTCTCGGCGTCGGGGAATCCGGTGGCGACACAGCACGGGAAGACGCGCCCCTGCGAGTAGATCGGGAAGTACTCACGTCCACACGGGTGCTCGTTGCCGTGGAACTTGAGGGCGATGTGCCGAAAGCCCTCGACCCGTAGCAGGTCCGGGACCTCCTGCCTGCACCACGCAATCGCCGCCTGCGTGATGGCGTTGGGGTAGTCCGTGACACGTATCAGATCGAAGCACCTCATCACGTCGGTGCCGTGCTCGACCACCTGATAGCCATTGGTGGCCACCTCCATGTACGGCGCGCGAAACAGCTCCCGGAACTCCCGCGCGATGCGTGCGAAGTCCGGGTGTGCCGTCGGCTCTCCGCCGCAGACGCAGAGTGGATACCCCTGTAGGTACCGAGCCGCGCGTTCGAGACTCGCCCACGACTCGTGCTCCCCGGGCCACTTGCGGGGCATCTGTTGGCAGCAGTCCGGACACTGGAGATTGCACGCGGTGGTGATCAGCATGTGGACGTGCACGATGGGGTTCACAGGTGCACCCGCGTCGAGTGCTTCGCGATGGCGTCGTAGACCGCAGACGAGAGCCGGCTGCGCGCGTGGACGTCGGCTCCAGCGTCGAGTCCGGTGAGCCGTGCCAACTCCACTGCTCCCATATTCCAGGTCCGCCAGTCCCAGCCTCCAGGGTGGCGCAGGTGGAAGGCGACGGGCTCATGTGGGAGGAACAGCGGATCTCCGGACTCTCGGATCATCCACGGGAGCCAGTAGTCCCACCACGGCTGGCCCAGGCTCAGGAAGGACTCGGCGTAGAGATGCGCGTGCCGCGGCGAGAGCAGGAACGCGTCGAATCCGGCCGGCTCCACGCAGGCATTTCCCCCGTCGGCGTCGTGGTGCACCTTGGCGAACATCGGCACGCCGACCTGGGCCAGTTCGGACAGGTGCGCCACCTGCTCCGCGGTCACGCGCAGCTCGTTGTCGGCGTTGATGATCAGCGCCGGCTCGTTCACGCTGGCGATCAGGTTGATGAACTGGTTGAGCGGCACCACGTGGCGGCCGTACTGCGCGAACCCCGTGTTCTCCACCTGGAGGACGTGGGCGCCGTAGCCGCTGACCGCCTCGGATTCCAACGGGTGGTTGAGCGACACCACTTGCAGCCCAGCTCGACGCCACGACTTCAGGCAGAATCGTTGCCGCTCGCCTGCGTCCGGCGACGGAGACAGCGAGGTCAGGGCGACGAGGCTCACTGGCCGACCATCTCCGTGTTCTCGAGGAGCACGTCGCCGTAGTCCTCGGGGCTCGGGAACACCTGCACCACGCGCCAGCCCGGAAGCAGCGCCAGGATCCCGTCGAGGTTCACCTGCCCCTCGTAGAGTTCCTTCCACGAGAACTCGGTGTAGAGGTAGCGCGTGCGCTTGAGCGTCTCGAGCCCGCCGCGGATCATGTCCGCCTCGGCCCCCTGCACGTCGGCCCACACGAAGTCAATGACGTCGATCCCGTGCTCACGGCAGTAGGTGTCGAGCGTCACCACCTGGACTCGGATGGGGTCGCCGAAGGTGACGGTGGGCCAGGACCGCAGGTGCTCCTTGGGGCGACGCAACGAGCCGGAGCAGGTCCAGTCCCACTCCCCGCGCTTCGCGCTTGGCGTGAACTCGGCCTCGCCGTCCCGCGCCCCGATCGCGGCGCGGTTGAAGACGACGTTGGGCAGCGTCGGTAGGTTGTTTCTCGGATCCGGCTCGAACGCGTGCACCGTGGCTCCGGGGAGCGCGGCGAGGGTCACGGTGTCGGTGCCGATGTGCGCTCCGATCTCGAAGACGACCCGCGGCGCCGCGTCCTTGAAGCGGGGTACGAGAAATTCCCAGATGTTGTTCAGCACTTCACGGCCTCCAGGTAGAGCGTCACGTGGTAGGACGAACTCGCGCAGTCCTCCAGGGCCGCGATCTCTGGGTAGTCGGTGAGCGCCCATGGACGCACCGCCGGGAATCCGGCGTCCTTGAGGTACTCGGTGAGCCACTCCTCGGTGAATACCTGCCGGTGCGCCTGCAGGGGGCTGTCGCTGGACTTGGCGTCCCCGTAGAGGTAGGCGTTGACGGCCTCGCGCGAGTAGCTCCGCTTGAAGGCGTTGTGGAAGATGCCCTCGAGCGAGATCGTCGCCAGCGTCAGCTTCCCGCCGGGGACTAGGATGCGATGCAAGTCGAGCAGGACTGCGGGGAGCTTGTCCGGGAAGACGTGCTCGATCACGTGGCTGGAGTACACCTGCGAGTACGCGGCGGTATCGAGAACCCAGAGGCCGCCGTGGATCTGGACGACGCGATTGACCCCTGGACCCGCGCGGCCGTCGACGTTCTCCCAGCCAGGTAGGATGCGATCGCCGCAGCCGAGATGCAGCCGCGTGGTCATCGGACGCGCCCGCCGAAGCGCATGGCATCCTCGCGGCTGTAGGCGCACTGGTCCGGCCGCCCGAACTGCGCCGTGAACAGGTCGGCCGTCCCGTTCGCGCAATAGTCCTGGACGTTGCGCTTCTTCATCTCGTCGGGGTGACCCGAGTCGTGAACGCGTAGTCCGACGCCGCGGCGCATCTCCCAGCCAAGGCGGTTCATCCAGAGTCCGAACACGGTGTCCGAGGCGTACGTCTTGAACCTGCGATCCCACCACGCCTTTCCCGTCGGATCTCCCTGCGCACGCGCGATGGCCATGCCGACCTCGAGCCGCGTGCAGTTGGTGTTGCCGTAGGGCAGTCCGGCCCACTCCTCGCAGACCCACCCAACGCGGCGGGTGTCCATCTCGAACGCGACGCCTCCGACGGCTGGCTCGGCTCTGAGGATCTCGACCGCGCGCTCGAAGATGGACGGGGGCGCTTGAGCGACGTTGTCGTCGTTCTGCGTGACGACCGCCTCAGGGCCGATGTCGACGGCTCGCGCGTAGCCGATGTTGAATGCGCGCACGGCTCCGTCGAGTCCGCCCTCGAGAATCTCCACGTCGGGTTGGTCCGCCATCCACGCGCGGCTGCCATCCGTAGAACCCCCATCGGCGATGAGGAACACGCGCGACAGCGAGCCACATGCGATCCGGAACGACTCGACCGCGCGCTGCAGCAGGGGCAGCCTCTGGTACGTGCCGAAGACGATGGCGAGGGTCGGCGGGCTGACGTCCGGCGCAGACGGCATGCCTACCGTGATATGACGGGCTGTCCCGCGCGTTCGCTTCGCCCTAGAGCATCGACGGCGGCATCCGCCCCTCGGGAGGCCGGTCGAATGGGTGCACGAGGTCCTCGGCCGTGGTCCGGGCCGCGCCGGCTCCGATCGCGCGCACGGTGACGGCGGCCCCTCCCATGCGAACCCCCTGTTGCCGCGCGTACTCTCGAGCCACCCAGGAGGCCATCACGAAGTCGCTCGTGTGCGTCAGCGGCTGGTAGTCGAGGAACCCCTGGAGCCAGGAGGCCACCGTCTCCGCCACCACGCCATCGCGGTTGGGGATGATCCAGCGGTTGCTTCGGAACTCGTGGGCCATGCCTTCGATGCCGAAGAACTGATGCGACTTATTGGAGCCCTGTGTCGAGTGCGGGATGATCGGGATGTCGGGCACGATCTTGCCGCAGCAGTCGATGAAGAGCTGGGCCGAGTTCTCCTCGACCACCACGATGCTCTTGTAGCGCACGTGGGTGTCGACGATCTTGTGAATGATCTCGGTCCCGTTCCACTTTCCGGACTCGATCATGAGCAAGCGGCGGGTTCCGTCTGGCTCGACGAGAATCGTGAACAGGACCGTGCGGTCCGAGAAGCGGCCCTGCGTCTGTGCCAGGTCCACGCCGGTCACCGTGAAGCTGTCTCGTGGGAGCGACTCCAGCCGGCGCCAGAGGTCGACGCCGTTCCCGCGCTTCAGGCAGCCGTCGAACATCTCCGGCTCGAAGTAGGCAGCGGACTCGCCGGTGTCCTCGCACAGGATCTGGCGCTTGAACTCGATGGGGCCGAGCTCGACCTTCTTCTCCTCGAGCGCCTCCATCGAGAACTTCTCCGGCCACGTGAGCCGTCCTCGGGCGTCGAGGAGGGGCGAGCGGATGACGTGCCACCCCCCGCGCCGCACCCAGCGATGGAACAGGTCGTCACTCTGGATCACGTTGCCGACGCCGACCAGACGGGTCTTGGGCCCAACGCGGCTCATGATCAGCGCGTTGAACCAGCCCTCCATCTCGTCGCGCATCTCGGGCGTGTTCGAGTTCACGCGGGTCAGGAGGTCGTCGATGATGATGCGGTCCGGCCGCGCGCCCTGGATGGCGCCGCCTTTCCCGAACACCTGGACCGAGGGGTCACGAGAGGAGATGCTGCGCTCGACCGTGATCGCCGTCTGGTCCCACTGGTCCCCCGGCTCGAGCCGATGGAACGTCCGGTCGTCGACGACCTCGCGCAGCGCGGGGCTGCCCTCGATGTACTGCTTGATCCCGCGGATGATCCGCTTCGCCTGCTTCTCCGCAGCCGAGAGGATGACGATGCGCTCGTTGGGGTTGCGACCGAGGCAGAAGACCGAGTAGACGACCGACAACAGCGCCGACTTGCCCCCTCCAGGGCTCGCGAAGATCAGCAGGCGCTTGTACTTCTCCGCCGCCTCCAGCCACAGCCGATGCATGGGCGCGAGCTTGACCTCCGCCCCCGAGTCCTCGTCGCGCATGACGTGCTGCGCGAACATGCAGGGGTCGGTGCGGGCGGCCGCGGCGCGGAGCTTGAGAGCCTCGCGGTAGGCTTGTGCGGCCTTGCGGTTGAGGTCGTCCTCGGGAGGCTGAGGGGGACCCTTCGGCGCTGCCATGGCCCCATGGTGGGGCGGCGAGCTTCAGTGGTTCAGGGTGCGGTCTTGGGTATCTGCGCGATGGCCCACTCGAGCGCTGCCCGCCGCCGTTCGGCCTCCTCCGCCGCCATGCTCCCGAACTCGCCGACCTCGGTCTGTGCGGCCTCGTTGACCATCTCGTGCAGGAGCGAGAGTGCGTTTCTGGGGGTGATCTCTCCGACGGGCGCAGTCGACTCGTCTTCGGCAGCCCGCTCGGCGTAGAGCACGGAGGCGTCGACCTGGGCGAGGCAGCGGGAGCAGAAGAAGCCAGCCGCCGAACGGCCGGTCACGGACTCAGGCTTGGGATTCTCCGGATCGGCCTCTGGGGAGACCTCGAAGTCGACCCAGGAGGCGACACGCCATTCGTGCGGCTGCCCGGCCGTGCAGGTCGGGAGCGTCAGCGTGGGGCGCTGGAGGAAGGACTGGCTCACGATGACCTCCCGGCGGTGATGGTCGCGATCTGCTGCGCGTGCCACGGCCGCCACATCCGGTTCGTGTACCCGCGAGTCCGAAGCTCGCCCGCCACCCCACGCAACGACAGCCCCTGGCTCCGGAGCGAGCGTGCGAGGTCGATCACCATCTGCTCCCGCGGGTACGGCACCAGTTCCTGGCCTTCCTCGCCGAGCACGTACCCGTACGGCGTCGTCTTCCCGCCCGTGAACTCCCCCAGGGTACGCTTGTGCTGCAGCACCGCCGCCGTCCGCTCCCCGATCACCTCCCGCTCCCACTCGGCGACTGACGCCAGCACGTTCAACACCAGGCGCCCGGCCGCGCTCCGGGTGTCGATCTGCTCGGACACGCTGAAGAGGTCCCACTTCCCCGGGGCGAAGTAGCGCTCGATGAGTTCGCCGAGGTCCCGCACCCGCCGGACCATCCGGTCGAGCTTCACGACGAGGAGCGCGTCGGCCTGCCCGTTCTCCAGCATCAAAAGCGCCCGCTGCAGCTCCGGACGCTTCAGGCTCTTCGCCGACAGCGCCTCGACCACGATCTCCACGATCACGAGGCCGTAGAGCGCGGCGTACGCGCGGACGCGCTCCTGCTGGGCCTCGAGCGAGAGTCCGCGCTCGCGCTGCTTGTCCGTCGACACCCGGATGTAGGCCACGGCCCGCGTCTGCGGCGCCGGCGTCGAGTCGTGCTGCTTGCGCACCATGGGCGTCACCTCCGCTTCTTCGGCTCTGCGGCCTGCTGCTGCTCCAGCTTCTCCACGTACTCCAGGATCGCCGCGCGCACGAGGCTCGCCTTCTTCAGTCCGGGCATCGACCGCTGAGCGATCTCCACCTGTCGGGTCAGCCGCGCCGCGAGATCGGCATCCATGCGCACGAACACGTCGAACCTGTCGTCGGTCTTCATGCTGCCAGTGTTGGGCATCCGTCTATCCTTTGTCAACACGGTCCTCGATCCACTGCGTGAACACGATCAGCGCCCCGCACGCGAGCGCCAGCCACTCCCACGGGGTCAGCATGCCGCACCTCGCATTAGACTTCGCGCGAACCGCACCGCGAGCCGGTACTGGGGGAACTCGTCGAGGATCTCGCGGAACCCATCGGCGTCTGGAATTCCGAGTACGCGCCACGGGAAGCGCTCGTCACCCCAGTTGTCGTGGTGCGAGACGAGGTAGGGGCCCACTTCGACCTGTCCGAGAACCGCCTTGACCTCTCGGGCCGTCGGGAGGGTCACGTGAGCACCTCCCGCTTCACGCGCTTGACGAACTCGTCGCGAGCCTCAGCGAGCGAGCAGCAGTAGCACCCGATGCCCCACCACTCGAGGCTGTCGCCCTGCCACGCGACTACGTAGCGCTCCTCGTGCTCGGAGCCTCGGTCCACGATGATGTGGCGCCCGGCTCGGTCGCTCCCACGAGCGGCCGTAGGGAACGTCGCGATGACGGGGAAGCCGTTGATCGTGTCGTTCACAGCGCGCACCCCCAGTTGGTAAGAATCGATTGGATGTCGGCTTTTCGGGCGCGATTTGCACGTCGCTTCTCTCGATGTGCTGGCCACCATCGCCATCGACCGCATCTCCGCCGTGTTCGTCATGATCCCAAGATAGCCCGCTGTCTATCGGTTGTCAAGAGAAAGATAGACAGAGATAGGGTTATTCCACAACCCCGCGTAACCACTGCGAAGAGACGTGCTTCTTCGGCAGGCGCGCGGCGACTACGGCGGGAAAGGGACGGGTGTCGTGGGCCACAACGTCAGCCGGCGTTCGCCAGCCGGGCCCGGTAGGCGGCGAAGTCCTGCTCCTGGGCCGCCCGTCGAACTTCTTGGCGTCGGAGCAGTGCGGCTAAGTCGCGGGAGATCCTCCCAGCTTCCACGAGCTTCCGGGCGATCCCGGCGGCGAGGCGACAGTCCGCTAAGGCGCCGTGAGCCTCTCCCTGGACCTCGATCCCCCAGCGCTTGGCGGTGACGGCGAGCTGGTGGCGGCCCTTGCCGGGGACGTAGCGGTCGACGTCGCGGATCCAGACCAACGGGTCGAGCGTCTCAGCGACCGCCAGGCAGAACGGGGCCAGGGAGAAGCCCTCGGGGGCCAGGGCGCGGCCGCGCTGCCACTCGGCGTTCACGAGGGGCACGTCGAAGGGCGCGTTGTAGACGAGAAGCTGGGCCCCTGCCAGACGCGCGGCGAGCTCCGGTATGAAGTAGGCGAACGGCGGCGCGCCGGCCACGTCCTCGTCGGAGATGCCGTGGACCGCTCTGGCCTCGGGCGGGATGGGGACGCCGGGGTTGACTCGGGTCGACCAAGCGTCGACTTCCAGCAACTTCCGCAGGCGGACCACCGCGATCTCGACCACGCGATCTGTCGATGAATCGACGCCAGTCGTCTCCGTGTCGAGCACGGCCACGTCGCCAGCCGTCCAGTCGGTCTCGGGCATCGGTTCACTCTCCTCCGACCGCTTGTTCGGCGGCCACGGACGGGAACAGCCGCAGGTGGCGCCCCTCGGCTTCCAGGTGCCGGACGACGACGGCCGCCAAGTCGGCCTCAGTCACCTGCTCCGCTCCTCGTTCTCCAGCCGCTCGAGCTGGGCCAGACGGCGCAGCTCGACCAGCCGGCGCCGGTCCACCTCGACCGCCCCAAACTTCAGCGCTGCCGCGCGCCGCCGCGGCGTGAGGTCGTAGTGGTCGCCCTGGAACCACTCGGGCCGGAGCCCGAGGCGTACGGCGAAGGTGTGGAGCTCCACGAGCGTGTCGGCGAGCAGATGGCACCACCGATGGCCGGTGCGCCGCCCCACGCGCCACGCCTGCATGGCCCCGCGGCCGCGGTAACAGCCGGGCGCGTACGACAGAAGGCTGTCAACGTAGACTCCCATGCCTCAGACGGCAGCCTCAGCGCTCGCGGGGTTGGCCTCCGGCGCGCCCGCGGCCCCTGGGCTCTCGACGGGGGCGTCGGACTCGCGGCGCGCCGCCTCATCTGCTTGCCCCTTCTCGATCTCCGCCTCCAGCTTCGTCACCGCCCGCCGCAGCCCCTCGATCCGACCCGCCTGCTCCGACCGATCGCGCAGCCGCTCGGCCTCGCCCTCCAGCTTCAGGGCTGTGTCCTGGGCGCCCACCCGGGTTCGGACCCAGCTCTCGAGGCTCTGTTCGCTGGCCTGCACCGACAGCCGCGCGTGCTCCGCCGCGTGGCGTGCGGACTTGACCGCCTCCTCCGCCTGGGCCACCGCCGCCTTCGCCGCGGCCAGACCGTCCCGCTCCTGCTCGAGCCGCTCCCGGATGCCCTGCTCCATCTGCGCGGCTTGGTCGGCCCTTGTCCGGGCGGCTGCCGCACCGTCGGCGCACTGCTGCACCGCCAGGTCGCGCTTCGTGAGCTGCTCCGCCAGTGCCGTCTGGGCCTCCACGAGCTCGGCCGCCAACCGCGCGCGGCGCGCCTCCTGCTTCTGCTCTGGCGTCAGCCACCGGGCCTCGAACGCCACTCCCTTGCCCGCCTCCCGCTCCACCGCACGCACCACGCAGTCGCACACTGCCGGTTCACCCGAGCGGCCGCCCTGGCTCAGCCGAACCGTTCTCCCAGTCCGGTGGCAGGTCACGTGGTCCTTCGGGCGCACTGAGTAGCGGTCGCCTTTGTGCACCCCGGACGTAACGAGGACCTCGACGTCCCCGTCACGCGCGGCCTGCTGGTCCTGCAACTTCACGATGTGCTCGCTCATGTCGGTGTCCCTCCGCTGCCGTCGCTGTCGAGCCAAGGCGCGCATACAACCGGAAAATTGTGAGAGAGGGGGAGGTTGCCCCGGGGCGGGGGGAGGGGGTCGATTTTGGAACTACATGTGCGACAGCCGCGCATGCCTACGTACTTTCCTCGCCACTCGCCCCTGGCTCTCCCGCTCCATCAGTCTCTGCGGGAACTTGTCGATCTTCTGCGCTGGCGGCCTGTCTCGACGTGTCCCCGGCTTGACAGTCGGCTGGCGCCGGCAGCTCCAGCACCGCCTCCTCGGCAGGCGCGCCTACTCGCCGCTGGTGCTCGCGGAGCTGCTCGGCCAGCGCCTCGAGTTTGCCGCTGAAGCCCTCGACGGCCTCGGCGCTCTCGGAGTCGAGCGCTACCTCGGTGCGGGTGATCGACGTCGGCGCTCCGGCCACGAGGCGCTCGGTGCGCGCGGTGATCTCGCCGGCCTCGGCCGATGCCTTGAGGTACGAGAACAGGGCCCGCGTTGCAGCCACGGCCTCTTTCGCCGAGATGCTCTTGTCGCTTAGGCCCACGTGCACCGCGGCGATCAGGTTGGTCACGACCTCGGGAGAGAAGGTGCCGGTGATGAGCTCGATGGCTATCGTCTGCATCTGGCGATTGCCACGTAGGAGCATGGCCTCCTGCTCGTGCACGGAGTCGCCGTCGGCGCGACCACACTCCACGCGGGCAGCGTGCAGGCGCTTGGAGCGCGCCTCGGTGTCGCGGACCACGGCCTCGTACTCTGCCAGTCGCCGCTGGACATCGGCCTCGCGCTCGTCGAGCTGGCCCATGCGCTTCTGGTAGTCAGCCAGGATCTCCTCGCGGATGCGCGCCACCTCGGCCTGGCGCTGCTCATCCTGCTCGGCCAGCACCGAACGCTTGACCGCGTTCTCCTCGTCGATGATGTCCTTGATGGCACGGCGCCCCGCGTAGCCCTGCTCCCACGCCTTCTTCGCCGTCCTCCGGTTCGCTTTGGCTGCGCGTGCAGCAGCCGAGATGTTGCCTGGCCGCGTGCGATGGCTGGCGACCATCTTCTCCCAGCGCTCGTCTGCGATGGCTTCAGGCATGGTCTGCGACCGCGTGGGAGCGCGGCCCACCCGTTCCAGTGATGTCGTGCTCTTGGGTGCGCACAGAAGCGTTGTGCGCCGCTAATGAGGAGTCGTTTGCTTCTGGAGCGTGCAGAAGTACGCGCGTGGTATCGCTGCGTTGCCGTGACTTGGAGCTATGTGGTCCGCAATACCATTGTGCTGCTACCGTCGCTGTCGACGCTCTCGTTCGGGACGATCTGAACGCCTTTCGGAGCGACGTGATATACGCGAAAGCGGGGGAGATGAGCACAGGGCTCGGAGTCAGTGCACGACGCGGGTAGTGCTGTCGTTGTCGCCCCATGCGGCAGTTGACGACCTCGGAGTCGTGGGCGCTGGAGGGCGCGAGCGGAACGACGGTCACTGGCGCTCCGGTGGCTTGTGGGGCGCGATGGGTGAGCCGCGCTGGGCGCCCTCGCTGGTGACGCAGCAGGCGTCGTTCGAAGGCTCGACGGGGGCGACGTTGGCGCGGAGCACGTCGAGGCGGGCGCGGTACTCGCGGTCGACTGGAGTGTCGCCGAGGTTGACGGTGCCGAACGGGGTCGAGTGGTCGCGGCAGCGCTGGCATCCGTCGTAGTCGCCCGAGAGCACGGCGACGAGGGCGTCGTGGTCAGGGTTCGGGCCCTCGCCGACGCGCTTCTCGTAGCCGCAGACGTGGTGTCCGGCGGCCCACCATTCGTGCTGGCTCTCAGGGTTGGGGTGGTCGCCGTCGAGCACGTCGCGGCAGAAGGGGCAGGCTGACGGCTCCGGTAGCGGCGCGGGGCTGGTGAGCTTGGCGGTGTCGGCGTAGGGGCCGGCGTGGGGGATGTGCACGGGGACGGCTGCGGCGGCGACGATGCCTGGGAGTGCGGGCCCGCCCACTTGGCGACGCGGGTCGTCGATGGGCAGTCCGTGGACGTCGGCGGCCGCGGCGCGCAGCAGTCGCTCCTGCTCGGGTCGCGGGGTGCCGCTGGCGATGACGTTGGCCACCAAGAAGAGCAGCACGTCGCGCTCGCGGATGGCACGCTGGGCGAAGCGCATGGCGGCGATGTCGCCGTTGCACCGGTCGCGGCCGAAGTCCTGCTCGAGGCGATTGCCGTAGCGCTCGAGGGCGTCGATGGAGCCGTCGAGGCGGAGATCGGCGTCGTGGGAGGTCATGCGCTGCAGGTGCTCCTCGGGCGTCATGGGGTGGCTCCTTGGGGCTGCAGACAGCGGCCCCGGCGCGGGATGGCGAGAGCGGCGGCCACCTGGTCGGGAGTGACGCGGAAGTGACGCTTCCCACCCGGGGCGCTGACGCCGAGCAGGGCGAGCCGGCGCTTCAGGGTCTCGCCGCAGACGTCAAGGCGGCGTGCGGCGGTTGCCACGGGCTCGGTTCGGTGCCAGCGCTCGAGGGCCTCGTCGACGTCTGAGGGGTCGACGACGTGCGGGCGGTGGCGGCCGCGGGCGGTACGACTGAGGGCGGGGTGGATGGCGACGCCGGCCCAGCGGAGGATGCGGCGGAGCTGGCCGGCGGTGTAGCCGCAGCGGTGCGCGGCCGATGTGAGGTACTCGTAGCCCTGGGGGCAGCCGAGTGCTAGGCCGAGGGCCTGGGCGCGCTGGTAGGTGGTCTGCAGCGTGCGGCCGAGCTGCCGAGCGATCCAGGGGAGCGAGTGCGAGGCGTCCCAGAGGAAGCACAGCCGCTCGCGGTCTTGCGTCGTCCAGCGCCGGCGGCGCTCGAGGCCGAGGCGCTGAGCCCGGTGGTAGATGCTGGACTGCGTCCGCGCTGGGAGCGCGGCGACGGCGGCGTAGATGCCGCCGGTGAGGTAGGCTTCGCGCAATATGCCGTCCTCAACGGCCGCCCACGGCCGGCTGCCGGCGAGCGCGCCGCGGAGCAAGGCTTCGAGCACGCGGCCGATGGAGCGGTCACATGTTTCGCCGGTATTCCCCACCCACCTCGTACAGGGCGTGACTGATCTGGCCGAGGGAGTTGTACTTGACGGCCGTGAGCAGACTCTCGAAGACGTTGCGGCGCGCGCGGGACGCGGACTGGAGTGCCGCCAAACTGCCCGGCTGGCGGGCGTT
>Ga0209777_10001448_pt1 | contig 34218 bp, 26 predicted proteins | sample FrelakmetHBP12HB_FD_187147 | JGI IMG/M metagenome (GOLD analysis project Ga0209777, IMG submission 187147) | Freshwater lake sediment microbial communities from the University of Notre Dame, USA, for methane emissions studies -HBP12 HB (SPAdes)... | ecosystem: Environmental > Aquatic >... | reverse complement strand
TTCGTCAATCAGCTCGTCCCACGATATCCGGTCGGGCCAGATGGGCCGGACGACAAATTTGAGGGATTCCGGCAACCACGAGGAGTACCATCGCGTCTTTTGCCGCCATTGCTCGCGGGGCTTGAGTACCGCCGTGGTCTCCATCATGGAGAGCGGGGCGGGGTCGGTGGAGGTGTCGGCCCGGCCCGCCTTGCCGAAGACGCGCTCCACCTCTGGAATGGATTTCAGGATGCGGTCTTGTTTTTGAAGAAGCTCCTGCGCCTGCGTGACAGATATTCCGGGCATTGTGGTGGGCATGTACAGCACGGTACCCTCGTTGAGCGGCGGCATGAACTCGGAGCCGAGACGGAAATATATGGGGATGCTTATGGCCACCAGGGCAAGCGCCGCCGCCACGGTCGCCCTCGGGTGTCGGAGGACCGCGCGGCATGCAGGCTCATAGGCGCGGAAGATGAGCCTGCTGATGGGGTGGCGCTCCTCGTCATAATATGTCCCGACCGCGACCTTTGTGGCCAGCTTCGCAAAAAACCTCGGCCGGAACGCGAACGGCTCTATCCGAGCGAACATCATCCTCATGGCGGGGTCGAGCGTGATGGCCATCAGCGCCGCGACGGCCATTGCGAGGTTCTTCGAGTAGGCCAGCGGCTTGAACAGCCGCCCCTCCTGATCAACGAGCGCGAATATCGGGAGAAAGGCCACCGCTATCACCAGCAGGGAGAAGAAGACCGACGGGCCGACCTCTTTCAGCGCCTCGAGGCGCACCTCATGGAAATCGCCCTTCCGGCCTTCCGCATCCCACCGCCGAATCCTGTTGTAGGCGTTTTCCACCTCCACTATGGCCCCGTCCACCAGCACGCCTATCGAGATGGCAATGCCCGACAGCGACATGATGTTCACGGAAATCCCCATGAGGTACAGCGGGATAAAAGAAAGCAGCACGGAAACGGGAATTGTTATTATAGGCACAATAGCGGAGGGAACGTGCCACAAAAAGACCAGGATGACGAGCGAGACGATTATCATCTCAATGATAAGCTCGTGCCTCAGCGTATGCAGCGCGCGATGTATGAGGTCGGAGCGGTCATAAGTCGTGACGATTTCCACGCCTTTCGGGAGGGAAGGTTTTATCTCTTCTATTGTCTTTTTGACCGCGTTGATCGTGTTGAGGGCGTTTTCGCCGTGCCGCATGACGACGATGCCGCCCACGGTGTCCCCCAAGCCGTCGAGGTCGGATACGCCGCGCCGCATTTCAGGCCCCATCTCGACACGCGCCACATCCTTGAGAAGAACCGGAAAGCCGTTGGGAGCCGCTTTCAGGGCTATCCCTTCTAAATCCCGCGTGGACTTCGAGTAGCCCCGGCCGCGTATCATGTACTCCTTCCCGCTCCACTCGACCAGCCGCCCGCCGACCTCGTTGTTCGAGCGGCGTATCGCCTCCACGACAGCGTCGAGAGGGATGTTCAAAGCGGCGAGCTTCTGCGGGTCAACGACCACCTGATATTGCTTGACGAAGCCCCCGATCGAGGCGACCTCGGCGACGCCAGGCGTCGCCTGGAGCGCGTAACGCAAAGTCCAATCCTGGAAGGAGCGAAGCTCGTCAAGGGAATGATCGCCCGTCCTGTCCACCAACGCATATTGAAACACCCAGCCAAGCCCCGTGGCGTCCGGGCCTATCTCCGTGGAGACGCCCTGCGGAAGGCGCTGTTGGATTTTTGACAAATACTCCAGCACCCGCGACCTCGCCCAGTACATGTCCGTTCCATCCTTGAAAATCACGTACACAAACGAGTACCCGAAGTCCGAGTAGCCGCGAATCGCCTTGACGCGCGGCGCCCCTAACAGCGAGCTTATGATCGGGTAGGTGACCTGGTCCTCGATGACGTCGGGCGAGCGATCCCACCGCGAATAGACGATGACCTGGGTGTCCGAAAGGTCCGGAAGCGCGTCCAGCCGTATATCTCCGAGCAGCGAGAACGCAATTGCGCACAGCGCCGCAACGCCTATTATTACCAGCCAACGGTTATTGGCTGAGAATTCTATGATGCGTCTTATCATTCCCGATCCATAGCTCTTGAATCACGGATTCAAGGAGCACAGACAAGGGGTTTAAACCCCTTGTCTGAAGATTTGAATTGAATCACGGATTCAATAAACACAGACAAGGGGCTTAAGCCCCTTGTCTGAACACATGAATTGAATCACGGATTCAAGGAGCACAGACAAGGGGCTTAAGCCCCTTGTCTGAACACATGAATTGAATCACGGATTCAAATCAAGGCCCTCTCATAATCCGTTAATTTTTGAGCCTCTTGCAAAAATCGCCCGTAGGGGCGAACCTGTGTATTCGCCCGCTTGCAACACACTGATTTTATTAGACTATTTTTACGCGCTATTAATGATACCTGCAAAAAAAGCGATTTTTGCAAGGACTTCTTTTCATTGATTTTATTAGATTAACCAATAAAACCTGACACTGGGGCTGAAAAACCCTTCTATGTAACGCAGGCGCCCAGATGGACGCCCAGACGGGCGTCTGTAAGGACATCCTCGCCTGCATTAGGCAAGTTATTGAAAAATAAGAAGCATTTTTGCCCGTACGGGCGTTACGGAAATCGGCCTTTTTCAATCCAGCTTACGCTTCGCTTTAAGCTGGGGCACCCGCGAGTGCCGTCTCTACTTACTTCACTCTCTTAAAATCAATATATCCGCGCTCGACGTCTGTGCTGATCAACTGAACGCGGAGCCTGTGGCCGACGTCCATGCCTTCAAAACCTTTTGCCAGCCTCCCTTCAATGGGCGGATGAAGCAGGCGCACCCAGGTTCCCTTGTCGGCTGCGCCGGTGACGATGGCGTCGAAATTCTCTCCGATTCGCGATTCCAGCAGCATCGCCGCCGCCGACTTTTCGACCTGCCGCTCTACTTTTTTCACCACGTTCTCCTGTTCGGTGCAGTGCTTTGCGAGCGCGTAGAGTTCATCGTTTTTGTAAGGCAGTGAACGTCCCGACATCGCCGCTTTGAGCAGCCGATGTGTGATCAGGTCGGGGAATCGGCGGTTCGGGGCGGTCGAGTGAGAATAATTTTTGACGGCAAGTCCGAAGTGCCCGGAAACGCTCTCCCCCGGCATTTCCACGACGTATTCTCCCGGCCCCATCAGCTTGATGACACTGAGACACAGGTCGGGAAAGCGGAGAGGATCGGCGGCTTTCGCCGAAACCAGGAATCGCTCCAGAGCTTTTGAGTCGGGGTTCTCCGGCAAGGTTGATCCCCGTTCTTTTGCCAGCTCAACTATCCGCTCCCACCGTTTAGGCGTGCGGACTACCCGCCGCAGCGACGGGGAATTTTTCGACGCGAGGTATAGCGCGGTAATCCCGTTGGCGGCGATCATGAAATCCTCGATGATGTCCTTGGCCCTGTTCCTCTCTTCGGCCTCCAGGTCCTTGAGCGTATCCCCGTCAAAGACGGTGCGCGCTTCTATCGTTTCGAGAGAAAGAGCGCCGTGCTGATGCCGGAGCGTTTTCAATTTCTGGGCCACGCTGTCCTGGAGCCGGATGTTCTCTTCGAGCTTTTTGACAGCGCCAATCTCCTGCGGCATCGGGCCGTTGCCTTCCAGCCATTTATCAACGCTGTTGTAGGCGAGTTTTGCCTTGTTGCGCACAATCGCCTGATAAACCTCGGAACCCTGAAGCGATCCATCCTGCGCGATAGCCATCTCGATGACGATGGCGATCCGGTCTGATTCATAGTTGAGCGATGTGACGTCTGTCGAGAGTTTCTCGGGCAGCATCGGGAAAATCTCGGCAATGGTGTAGACGGATGTGGTGTTTTGCCGCGCATGATCGTCAATGGCCGAGCCTTTCTTTACGACAGCGTCAACATCGGCGACGGCGACAAATATCTTTACCGCTTCGCCGGGCATGGCCTGTGCGACCGTAAGCTGGTCCAGATCGCGCGAATCGTCGTTATCTATGGAACACCAGAGCATGTCCCTGAGATCGCGCAATGGTCCCTCAACCCGGGTCGCAGCCCCGCTGATTCCGTCGAGTTCGGCGAGCGCTTGTCGGGAAAAATCCGGAATAAGGCCTCTTTCAAGCATCACCCGATGAGCAATCCTTTGCAGGATATAGCGGTGTTGTGATTTGTCCGCATCAGTCATAACGTCACCTTGTCCTATTTAATAAAGGTAACAAGGGGTTTAAACCCCTTGTCTGATTATCCCGCTATTTTGAAAAACGTATCTGCATTGTAGCGGGTAGCCCGTCTTAAAGCAAAGTGTAAGCCGGTCGCTGATGGCGCAGGAATTCTTCCGGCGGCCTGCGCCGCACAGCTTGCGCTCTTCAGGCTTTAAGTTGTGCTACCCGTTTGAATGATTCTATATTTCCTTCACGGGATATATTTTGCAGAGGGCGCTTCGCAGGGATTCCGAGCCTGTTTCGGGATCGTAAGTCATATCACCAAACAAAAGATTCGCGCTGGACTTCTTCCAACCATATTCAGGCGGCTCACCTTCCGGGAACCACCAGGCGTGCTGCGCGCTCACGACATCCCGCGCTATGCCGTCGAACAGTTTTGCGCGCATTTTCACGCGCCCATGGGGGGTTTCAATATAGACCCAATCCCCGTCGCCGACTCCAAGCGACGCCGCGGTTAAAGGATGTATCTCGACAAGCGGGTCGGGATTTTTACTTCTCAGCGTGTTGATCTGCCGCCCTTCGCTGTGGAAAAACTCACGGATTTTCGCGCCGGTGGTCAGGATAAGCGGATATTCCTTTGCCATGTCCGGCGCGGAAACGGGCGTCAGCGGAGGCTCGCGATAAACGGGCAGCGAGGGAAGTCCCATTGCGGTCAACACGCCGCTCATGATCTCGAATTTCTTCGAGCCGGTAGTAAAGCCGTCTGTTTTGTATTTTTGATACCGCATTTCGCCCGTCAGGATTCCGCGCTCGCAAAATTGATCGAAATTCATGCCCGTGTCGGCCAGGACCCATTCGAGGTAATCGCGGAAACCCGCCCAGGGAAAGGAGTTTTCCATCCCCAGGCGTTTGGCCAGGCGTATCATGACCTCGCGGTCGTCCAGCGACTCGCCGACCTGCGCGACCTTTTTCCGCGCAATTACGCACCAGATTTTATGCACGTTCACGACATCGTCCTGTTCGAGCCATGTTATCGAGGGCAACACGAGATCGGCAAGCTGCGCCGTCGGCGTCATGAACATGTCCGACACAACAGTGAATTCCAAGAGTCTCAGGGCTTTCTCAATTTCAAGCGAATGCGTCATTGTAACGAGGGGATTCGAGCCGACTATCCACATTGCGCGGATTCGATAAGGATCGCCCTCGACAATCGAGCGCCAGAACGTCGGCGGATGAATCGTCGGGCAAAGTGGAAATTTGCCGAAGGCGATTGCCCGCGCGCGCTTTTCGGGAGGCAAAAATTGAGGCCCGATAGCTTCGGGATTCATGAAAAGCGACCTCTGTTTCACGGCGGCGGGCGGGACCCAGAGCACGTCTCCGCCGGGGCGGTCTATGTTGCCGGTGATGGCGCGGAGTATGAGCAATGCGCGGGCGGTCTGGAAATTTGACGCGCTCATGTCCACCGCGTTGCCCCATTGAATGCACGCGGGCGCGTTGGTGGCGTAGGTTCTCGCGGCGGCGCGGATTTCTTCGGCTTTCAGTCGCGTTATCGGCGCGGCCCATTCCGGCGTGAACGATCGCGCGTGCTCGACCAGCTCATTATAGCCAATAGTGTAATTATCTACAAATGCGCGGTCGACGAGGCCCTCCGAGATGATCGTATTGATCATCGCAAGGGCCAGCGCGCCGTCCGTGCCGGGCCTGAGTTGAAGCCAGTGATCGGCCTTTTCGGCTGGCTTGATGCGACGCGGGTCAACGACGATGATCTTCTCCGCTTTCTTCAGCGCCCTTTCAACCATGCCGCCGCACATGCCGTCGGAAGCGCCGGTGTGAGTGATGTTGCAGCCCCATATCACCACGCATTTCGGAAATTCCCCGCCAAGACCGTACACGTCGCAGATGGGCAGTTGACCCAAGGTAAACAGACTTGCCAGCCACCGCGGGAAATAGCAGAGGTGGGCGACACCGGTGAAGTTGGGAGTGCCGAATGCGTTTGCGAATCGCGTGGTGAAACCCGTGTAGGGCCTGCCGGTGCCCTGCATCATTGCGAAGTATTCCGAGCCGCTCGCGCCCCTGATCTCGGACAACTTATCCGCCATTTCCCCGAGGGCCTCGTCCCAGGAAACGCGCTTCCACTTGTTTTCGCCGCGTTCTCCCGCGCGACGAAGCGGATGAGTCAGACGATCGGGATGGTAGAGAAGCTCAGGGGATGCCTTGCCCTTGGGGCAAAGGTATCCGCGGCTGGTGGGGCTGTCGGGATCGCCGGTTATTTTCACAACGCGATCCCCATCGAGGTGAACAAAAACCTGGCAGACCCCGTGACACATACGGCATGCGGAATGAACTATGCGCTTTTGAGACATAAGTAATTCCTTATTATAAGCCCAGAAACCATAAAACCATCCTATCGCGCACACTGTCGGGCACTAATTTTGTCATCATAATCTGAATTTTTGCGTCCAACCCGACTATATAACGACTCTTTGGTTTCTTGACTGCGAGGATGTGAGCTATAACTTTGGCAACTTTTTCAGGTAAAACTCCCATCTTCTGCACTTTAGCTGGAGCATTGAGCACTTTTTCGAAATCTGTTCCATATAATTCGATCTCGTCCATCGGAAAACTTTGCGATTTATCGCGCGCAATTTTTTGCGATTTTTCCCATATAGGAGTTATCACGGTACCGGGTGTAACAATCGAAACTGGGATATTCCACTTTCGAAGTTCCATTCGAAGCGAGTCCGAAATCGCTTCCATGGCGGCTTTGGATGCGCAATACGGACCCATGAACGGAACGGATTGCCTGCCCCCGATGGAAGTAACATTCACAATCCTGCCCTTGCCGATGCGTAGAAGCGGCAAAAATGATTGCATTACCGCCAAATGCCCAACCAGATTTACATGTAACTGCCTCCACATATCCTCTATAGGGAGAAATTCGAGCGGGCCGGAAACGACAATACCGGCGTTATTCACCAAGCCGCTCAGCCCGTCTTTGCAAACCGTTTTTGTTATCTCCCTGGCCGCTTCTTTTATAGAATCATTATCGGAGACATCTATAATAATCGGCGTTAACTTTTCGGATGATTCCAGCTTCAGCGCATTTCCATCTTCCACCTTGCGCACTCCGGCAAACACTTTGAATCCCTTACGATCGAGATGAAGCGCACACGCCCTGCCGATGCCGGTAGAAGTTCCGGTTATGAGCACGGCTCCCCGTTTTACTGGATTTTCTAAAGCCACAATTCCTCCTTCCAATTATGCGCAAGTCGTTCTACCGCAATTTTTCCAGTTTCCGCGCCAATCTCAACTCGATACGATAATACAGCCACGGAATGAACCGTTTTACGTACCAGAGAAGTCGTCCTTCAAAGCCACTCAGCAACATGAATTTCTCTTTTTGAATCGCGTTTGCAATTTTTCGCGCCAAGTCCTCGGGAGTCTGAATTCGCCCAGGCACGAACTTTCCGGGAACGAATTTCGATAAGTTTCTGACCCGCGCGTTCTTCTCGAAGTTTGTTCCCACGCCTCCCGGACACACCAGCGTGATTTTTATGTTGTGTTTATGAAGTTCCGCGCGAAGAACTTCGCTGAACCCCACCAACCCGAACTTGGTGACGCAATATGCGCCGTTCCCGGGTAATGCCACAAGGCCGGCAGTGGATGCTATATTAACTATGTGGCCGCTTTTTCTTCCGATCATGTGAGGAAGCGCGTGATGCACCGAGTAAATGGAACCCCACAGATTTATCCGCACTATCCATTCCCAGTCTTCCATTCCGTAATCGGAAGCTTCGCCGATTAAAGTCACCCCCGCGCCGTTGACCAATATATCAATATGGCCCAATTTCCCGACCGCGGCTTCGATCATATTTTTTACTTGGAGCTTATCCGAGACGTCCACTCTCATAGTCAGGCAACGGCGACCGATAGCCTCAATTTCCTTCCTTACATCCTCAAGCCCTTCTTCATTGATATCCGCCAGAAACATATCAACGCCCCGCGCGGCAAGCTCGATTGCCGTTGCCTTGCCGATGCCGCTTGCGGCGCCGGTAAGCAAAGCTGTTGTTCCCTTAAAATTCATCTCTCGACAGACAGACTCCCCCAAATTTAGAAGTTAATCCCCATGGCTTCAGCCACAAGGATTGGGAATTCGTAGAATTTCAATTCCATATTTTCACTGCCGGATACATTTTTCATGTGGTCGAAACATGTGGGACACGCCGTCACCACCGTGTCTGCAACCGCCCTAGCCTCCAAAAGCCTTTCCTTTGAAGTAGCGGATGCGAAATCCGGGTAACAATTCAAAGTGATTTTAGCCCCCGCTCCGCAGCAATAAGACCATTTCCCGTTTCTCTCCATCTCAACGAGTTCGACACCGGGAATACTCTTCAGAACTTTCCGGGGTTGCTCATATACTTTGGAATGCCGTCCAAGAAAGCAGGGATCGTGATAAGTAATTTTCCCTTCGAGGCTGTTTTTAAGAACAATTTTTCCCTCTTCGAGCAGTTTTAAGAAAAACTCCGTCACATGAACAACCTCGAAAGGAAGCGCGCCGACATATCTCGGATAATCGTTTTTCCACATGTGGTATCCGTGCGCACAAGATAAAATCACGCGCTTGGCGCCGGTTTTTTTCATCGCCTCGACATTTTGCTGCGCCAATTTGTTTGCGAGAACCCGATTGCCAGACCATCTTGTTACAAAACCACAGCACTTTTCTTCATCTCCAAGGGATGCCACATTAACTCCGGCCGCTTTGAGAATCGCGACGGTTGCTTTGGCAATCTTCGGCAGCCGATAGTTGGCATAGCAACCGGCAAAGTACACATCATCCCCTTCAATTGGCAGCTTTTCAAACCATTTGGCCTTGCTTTTTCTTCCAAAAATATTGTGAAGTTCTTTAATATTTGTGTTCATTTCAGGAAGCGGTTCCGGTAACGCGACTCCTCGTTCGACAACTTCCTCGCGCAAAGCCAAAATCGAGTACAGCGGCAAAAAGGTCTGGCAAATCTCATTGCACATATCACATCCGGTGCAGGTATAAAGAATTTTTATCAGATCATCAGTAATTGGGAACTTCTTCTGCCACACAAGCGCCGCAAGCGTGAGCCTTCCCAAAGCGGTGTGGGAACGAAATTGGTAATGTTCGAAGGAAGGGCATTTTTTCAAAGGCGACTGCCATTCAGGAGGCGGTAATTCCCGCCAGTTATGAGGCACAATCGGTCCTCTATAAAAACAGGCCGCGCAATTGAGGCATAGATTTAATCGCTCCCTGAAATCTTCCAGTTTTGCTTGAGACAAATCTTTCATGACAGCCTCCCCTTTAAAAGCTTCCCGGACTTAAAATGTTGTTAGGATCGAGAGCGCGCTTAATAGTTCGAAGAAGCTCATATGCGCCGGGCTGATTTGTCCACGTATAATCGGGAGTTAATGGCGGGAGCATTGATTGGAAGACTCCGCCTCTCTTCCCGTACCACTCTCTAAACTCGTCCCTGCAATTTTTTATCTGCTCCACCCAATGAGGATCATTGTAATTGACGAATGCCCATGTCTGGGAGCATATCACCTGCGATTTCATGGCAAAGCCGTCATAAACGGTATAGCGCGGTTTGCCCCATATCCCATACTTTTTTCCGATTTCCATTAACTTTGTGTATACCTCCGGGAACCAGGATGTGGGATAGGTGAGGCTGTCGTAGATGTACATGAAATTTCCCTCGGTAACATCCAACACCACTTTAGCCATGGTGGCCGCAATCGGGTTGGATACCGGGCAGAAAAATGTCGGCCAGAACGCGAAGAAAGACTCGGCTATACCGGGCAGATATGTTCCTTCATGCTCTTTGCATAAATCTTCGACGGTTTTCACTTTTGCCTTCAACTCTGCTTCGTTATCCGAGTTTACTGTAAAATAAACGATGAAGTGACAATCTTCGGGCAGTTGAGGCATCATCTTGACGTACTCGAGACCGGCGTATTTCCATCTGTCGTTTACATGCACGTCAAACATCTCGAGAGCGGTTCCTTCCAGCAGAACCTTTTTTACTTGTTCCATTTTTTCGAGCGGCCAATAATAAGAGTGGAACGCCCAGTGCTTGGGCGTTTTCAAACATCTATATGCTACTTTCGTTACGATCCCGAACGCGCCGTTTGCTTGGGTGAATAGACCGACAAGGTCCGGCCCCGTAATGTACCTGTAAAATGGCCCGAAATCGCTGTCGGCATAGGCCATGGAGCCTACTCTTATTATCTCCCCTGTTGGAAGGACCACCTCGAAACCTTCCACTAAGTCTATGTTTCTTCCATACCTGGTTTTCCCGAAGGCATTGACAGGAGTTATCGCTGAAGCAGCTACGCTCGGCCCGGGGCCGTATTCGGCGGTGGGAAGCATCAATCCCCTTTTGAACAACTCCTGCGATAACTTGAAAAAACTGCAACCGGCCTCCGCAATCGTTTTCATGTTTTCAACGTCTATCAGGATTATTTTCTCCATAGGGGTGAAATCTAATAAAATCCCGCCCTCCAAAGGGCCACCATGTCCGCCCTGTCCGACGGCGCCTCTCGGCGTCACCGGCGCTCCGTGCCTATTGGCCACTCGCAAAATTCTGGAAATCTGATCTGGTGTTTCGGCTATTACAACCATATCCGGTTTTGTCACCCAATTCATGCCCAAAAAGCAGCTATATGAATAGGATTGGCATATTGCGTCTGAGGTCGTGACGCGATCCTGTCCAACAATTTTTTCAAATGCCTTGACTAGCTCCATCGGAACTTCCTTTCCTCAGTATCGTTCCATCCTTTTTAAAAGCTTCAATGCCCTCTTTGTAACCAAATCGGTTGATAGGGCATACTTTCAAACAAATCCCGCATCCCTCGTATTTAACGAAATATGGCCAGCATTTGGTGTCGTTGATCTTTCGCTTGAGCACGCCGCGCCACCAGAGCCTTTCGTCAGGAATGGCCTTGCCGGGGCAGGCTCTTATGCACAATCTGCACGCATCGCAATAATCGGCCATTCCCAAGTCAACAGGATTGTCTATTTCAATGTCGGCGTCAATGCTTATCATGGCCCATCTTTGCCTGGGGCCGAATTGGGGTGTGATTACGACCCCGTTTGCGCCAAGCTCGCCGAGACCCGCATTTATCGCGTGAGGGGGATATTTTACCCATCCGTCGAATGGGATTCGCGCCCAGCATTTGTAACCCATCGAACGAATAAATCCTGCAACGTCAAATACCCTCATCCCCGATTCGACATAAGTCTCAAAATCGAACAACCTTTCGCCGGGATGAGGGACTTCATCCAGCAACCTCTTGTCCATTTCCATGCCAAGCACCAGAGCGGTGTCATAAGGAAATTTCTCATCTTGCGCCTCAGAGATAAACCTTCTGTCAATTTTGGTGAATCCGCTTATGTAGCCGAGTGCTTGCGAATAATCCTTTATTTGCTTTTTCAGTGAAGAAAGGCTCGTCTTTTTTACCGATGAAACCCGATTGTGAAAGAAAGGCTGGCCAAAATCCATTTTGAGTATTCCCTTCAAAACGCCCCATCCATATTCACCAAGCTTTTTCCGCTTTGCCCATTTGGGCAACTCAATTTTCGTGACAAGCCTCATCTTGTCGCGCATGACACCGACAAGCTCATGCAACGGCAGCGCATCCGAATACATATCAAGCGCAACTGTGTCTATTTTAACAGTAGAAAGGTTATCGGTTATACGCTTGCCGGGGTTGGGCGGCCTTAACTCAACCGATTGTTTTTTTAGGTTGTATCGTCTGAGATATTCCTCCATAGGTGTTGTCACCGTGTACTCCGCTTCAAATGAATTCCGAGGTTAGGCGGTAGGGTTAGGGGCGACCGGCCGGTCGCCCCTACAGCTTACAGCCTGACTTCCTGTTGTTATTTACGTACTCGGCGCTTTGGCTCGATGCCCAGGAGTTTAGCGAGGTTCAGGCCGAATATCTTGGCCTTGTCTTCATCGGTAATCGGCAGATAGCCGTATTGCAGCTTTAAATCGTCCGGGAATTGGAAATCGAGCAATCCCTTGACCGCCAGTCTCAGTTGAATACCGAATCCCGCGTAATCCGATCCCCAGACGATCCTGTCAGGCCCTGCAAATCGCATAGCCTCTCCCAATATCTTCCCAAACTTTCGCGGGGCGTTTAATGCCCAGGGGACAAGCAGGCTGAGGGACAGGTAGACATTGGGATGGCCCATCGCCACCATGTTGAGATCATCGCTATAGGGGTAGCCCATGTGGAAGGCGACTATTTTGAGATTAGGAAAATCGCGGGCTACGTCGTCAAGCAGGATCGGAAGCGCATATTTGCTTTTGCCCGGCGGCACCCAGCAGAATCCGGTGTGAAAATCGAGCACTATGCCAAGCTCCTGCGCTTTTTCGTAGAACGGCCACAGGTCGGGGTCATTCATGAATGTGTCCTCAGGCGGGTAAAACTTGAATATCTTCGCGCCTTTTTCTTTGACCCAGTATTCGAGTTCCCAGATCGTGTTTTTTACGCCTTTATGTTTGACGGGCGAAACATTGGGTTGATACATGAAGCGATCTGGGTGCGCTTCGACGGCTTTGGCCATTTCGCCGTTGGAGGCCCAGCGGCTGGTGTACCCGGTTGTGTCCATCATGGATTCCGGAAGCAGACAGGCGATGTCTACGCCATATTTATCCATGTAATAAAGAAGGTCTTCGGGGTCCGCGCTTTTCGCAGCTTCCTTCGGCTCAAGACCCACAAGGGCGGGGACAGGGGTATTCTGCATGAGCGGTCTCGATATGTTCTCGATCGCCTTCCACCACATCTTGACCCCCGGGAAATGGTTGATGGGTTCCATGTCGCCGATTAGATGCGGCTCGCAGTCTATTTTGAAATACTCGTTTACAAAGCCTTCCGTCATGTTAACCTCCTGATATCAGAGAGTGGCGCCGTCCATAAGGACGGTGTCACAAAGCGTTTGCGCCGATTTTAAGGGGAGCGCCGGATATTTCCGGGATAAGCTTCTCGTCGCCCCACTTGAATTCTTTCGGTAAGAAATAATACCGGACCATGTACTCATGTTTGCCCTTTGTGAGCAGATGGGCCATGTCGCCGATTTCGGTGCCTACTTCCGAATGACCCTGGCGGTCATCAACGAGCGATGCGCGTTTAAGCGATCGCGTCCAATCTTTGCTGAACAACGTAATACAATACAGGCTTGCGCCGTTGGAGCTGACCACGAACCAATCCCTCGGCTTGTCATTGACGAGGGCGGCGCCAGGGGATTTTCCGGACCCATCAATGCGGATGCCGTTGTGGTTTGCCGTATCGTAGTACATCGCCGGAAGCGATTTCGGGTCCAATAAAAACGCTGCGCTTAGTTCATACGAACTAAGCACAGAATCGAAGTTAAACGGCAGTTCCAGGGTCACGGGCATGTCCGCGCGGTTTGCATAGAAAACCTGTTCCGTGCTCCCCTTTGCCTTTATCTTGATGATCCCGAAATCCGCGCCCCCCGCATCCCGCCAGAACAGGCGGACCGGACCGAGCTTGCGCGCCACGACGTCGCCGCGAATCAGGTCGTAAAAATCCAAGTTCGTTTTCAATCCCAAACGAGTAACCATCCTGCCCGGGCTTCCGTTATGCATGACCATGTTCGGAGTCCAGCCGCCGGTTGCGTTCCGCAATTTCAGAACATCGAAAACGCCCAGTTTTATCTGAGAGGAGTATTGGTATCGTTGTGTGTTTACATTGTATCGTGGCTCGGCGATCTTGAGTTGTATATAGTCCGTCCTGGATCGCGGCAGGCTGGAATCAATAAGAAGATAGACGTAGCCTGTTTTGCCGGATGCCGGATCGGTTATTGCCAGCTCTATAGCTTTTGAGGCTTTGAATTGCTCCTTCTGTGTTACCTTTTCGCCGAGGTCCCATGCCATGAACGCCAGCTCATCATCGGCGTCGAAAATTCCGCCGTCGGAGTCTTTGTCGAGCAAGCCCAGTTTTGCTCCAGCGGGGCTGACCCAGTCGAAAACGTGGTTGCCCTCGCTTACCTCGTCAACCTGAAAAGGAATAGCTTCCACCTTCCCGCCGCGCGCGACAGCAAGGTTCAATTTTGCAATGCTCGCGCCAAGAACCGCTTTAATCTCGGCCCCTTTTATGATAACTGCGTCTTCCGAGCGCGGAAACACAAGTTTTTGGGCGGGCGAGGTTGAAATACAAATCGCCAGCAGACTCAGCGCAACAGCGGTTAAAAAGGCAATCTTTACAGTTCGTTTTGAAGCAATCATCCGCGCTTTCTCCTTTATGAGCGAATAAAGACAAGGGGTTTAAACCCCTTGTCTTTCCTTGTCCTCATTTTCAGTAATAACCCCATTCCTCCGCCGCTTCAACCAGTGCCTTTACGTTTTCAGGTTTAGCATTGGCCGGTATCGAGCAACCCGACGAAAGTATGAATCCTCCGCCCTTCCCCACGTCTTTTATGAGACCTTTACAATAATCCATGACCTCATCTTTGGAACCGAATGCCAAAAGAGCCGCGGGGACATCTCCCATGATGCACATGCGATCGCCCAGTATCTCTTTTGCTTTGCGAATGTCAGTGTGGCTGTCTAGCTCGAGGATGAGTTTTTTTGGCGGGAATTTTTTAAAATAGGGGAGAAATTTCGTCCAGTCGGTATCGCAATGAAACAGCGGAGTCATGCCCGCGTTCATGATCATATTGGCCGCGTATTCATATTCAGGCAAAACCAGATCCTCGAATAACTTCGGGGAGATAAACACAGGGGATGTTCTTGAGCACCCGATGAATATCGTCGGTTCTCCCACAAACTTCGCGCCTTTAATCGCAATCCGGGTCATGCCTTCGGTCCATAGCCTGTTGACCTCGTTGATTTTCTCGCGGCGGTCGAATAAATCCATTATAAAAGGCTGCATGCTTCGCCCGAAGGAAAAGTATTCCATAAGCACACCGGGTGTAACAAAACCGCAGGCCAGTTTTGCGCCGGCCTTTTCTATCATTTTCCGGTGTTTGCGCAATTCGAGGCTGGTGGAAATCAGCGGCCACGCGGCTTTCAAGCCTTTCATCTCCGGATACAGGCGACCGGTGACACTCCACATGAACCTGAAGACGCCCATCCGTTTGAGGCGATCGTAATCATCAGGAGTCAGGAATTCGACCTCCTGGAATTGATGTATCTCATTTGGATCGAGGTCAACGCCGGGTTGTCGCATTTTTGCGGGAATGCCGAGTTTCAAGAGGGTTGCTATGGATGTATCGGCGGCGAAAGTGATGTCCCATGGCCCAAGCTCTCGCATGGTTTTTAATACCGCGGAAATGCGCTTATTTCCGTCCGTCATCAGCTCGGCGTTGGTGATGCCCGCATAAGTTGCGGCGAAGTGATCGAGCAGAGGCCCGACCGGGACACGGTCCGGGGTCTCAAGCGCTTTTACCGCTTCTATTCTTTCAAATGAATTCATCTTAACCCCATTTCGTCATCTCTTGGGATTCTTTTTTATGCCAGACGACAGTATACGCTCATTCCCATTTTACGTCCAAGACCGTGGCTTTGGCGCCTTCCCAGTGCTTTTCAATAATTTTAACTTTACCATTCCTGCCGCCAGTTTTCTCAATCAATACTTCAATCCATCCCTGCACAAAATACATGACCGGCTCGGTGTTCGGGTCTTCCGAAAATAAACTGAATTGGGAATGATTCTTGTTAATTTGGCGGCTTTCGATTCTTATTCCTTTGAAAAGGGAAAAACTGGCTACTGTGTCGAGTTTCTTGAGAGTGTCTGCGGTGTCGCCGTTCGCGGAAAAAAGGACTTTGTAGGTTTCCTCAAAAGTCCGTAGGCCGTTGATTCTTCCCCATTCCTTGGCCATCCTCGGGTCGTCTCCCCCAATAAGATGGTAAATGGCCCGCAGGCAACATAAAGCCGGTTCGGCGGGGTACCATACCGCATGAAGTATCCTTTGCGAAACCAGATCCTGGGCTTCTTTTGTGAGATATTTATCCCATGGCTTGTCTTTAAACCCGCGAATGGCCTTGACTATGTCAATAACCAATGATCCCTTGACGCGCATTTCTTCAGACTTTTGCATTCTCATATCCCCCTCTTTTTTTTACTTTCAGGCTTTTTTATCTCGACCTTCCCGATATTTGTCCCGGACCTCTTTTCTCATTATTTTCCCGACCGTTGTTTTGGGCAAGTCGTCCGCGAAATCAATAGTCTTGGGGCTTTTATATCCTGCGATTTGTTTTTTACAGAAAGTGATAAGCTCCTCTTCGGTGGCTTTTTGACCCGATTTCAGCGCCACCACCGCCTTGACCGCCTCCCCCCATTTTTCGTCCGGAACTCCGACCACGGCGACCTCCAGCACCGCCGGATGTTGATACAATGCGTTTTCGACCTCGTTCGGATAAACGTTTTCTCCGCCCGAGATGATCATATCGTTTTTGCGATCTTCGAGATAAATATAGCCCTCCTCGTCCACGTAGCCTATATCGCCGGTCCAGAGCCAGCCGTCACGAAGGGCTTTCCTGGTCATTTCGGGGTCTCGCCAGTATCCCAGCATCACGTTATCGCCCCTTACCGTGATCTCGCCGCGCTCCTCCACTTTGCATTGGCTGCCGTCCTCCCTGCGAATCACGACCTCGATGCCTTTAAAGGGTTTGCCCACCGATTTTGAGCGCTTAACCAGTTTCGGATCGCCCTCCAGGGTATACTCGTGGCCGCTCAGGTTGGATACCGTCGGCGCTGCTTCCGTAAGTCCATAAGCTTTTCCGAATTTCATTTTGAAGACCTCCTGGCATCTTTTCATGTGTTCCGGGGCCATGGGCGCGCCCGCAACGGAAAAGTGCAGGACGTGGGAAAAATCCATTTTTTCTATATTGGGCAATTGCAGCATATATTGGTAAACGGTAGGCACCAGATTAAGCATAATGGGCCGCTCTTCCATGATGAGTTTCAGTATCTCTTCGGGATTTGCGCCCCGGTTGATAATCACGCAGCCGTTCATCAGGTGGAAAAGGAAAGCCTGCCAGTTGGCGATGTGAAACAGGGGGAGTGAAAGGAGAGTGCGCGCTCCCGGAAGAGACCCGTCACCTCCAATGGCTTTAAGGGCGGCCAGCAGATTCTTGTGAGAAAGCATGACCCCTTTGGGACGGCCGGTGGTGCCGCCGGTGTACATGAGCACCGTCATGTCGTTTTCGCTTTTTATCTTGTGTTTCGGTTCGCCCGGATCGCCTGTTTTGAGGATATCTTCATAAGGCGTCATTCCCTCCGCGTCCGCCTCCACACAGACATATTTCCTTATATCCTTCAGCTCGGGCCGCATGTTGTTTGCCTTCTCGATAAACCTTTTTCCGGTAATGAGACAGACCGCCCCGGAATGGGTGATGATATAAGTAAGCTCTTTTTCCGACAGGCGATAATTCAGGGGCACCGTGACCAGGCCGTTTTTCGCAAGCGCATAATAGATTTCCATGTACTGGTGGCAGTTCTCTAAAAACGCGGCAATATGGTCTCCCGGTTTAAATCCCATGGAGTATAATCCGTTCGACAAACGATTTATTCGTTCGTTGAATTGCTTCCAATTGAGGCGTGTTCCTTCAAAAATAACGGCCTCGTGTTCGGGGAAACGCCTTGCGTTTTCAATCGGGATATCGCCCAGGAAGATCATTTCTCACTCCTATCTGGCTATGGACTGCTGGAGCCATGCTCCAGCCTTCTCAAGGCGCAAGCATGGCTTGCGCACTCCACCACGTCGCTCCACATCCTCTTTTCGTCACGTTAATTCCCTAATAACTTTTCGGGAGGCCCAGCAGCCGGGCGATTACATTTATGGCCATTTCGTCGGTTATGGGGGCGAAGACCATCTGTTTGTAGTCCCTGAAGTATCGTTGCATGTCGTATTCCATGGTAAATCCGTACCCGCCAAGTATTTCCATGCCCTTTATCGCGCAATATTCTGAAGCCCGCGAGGCGACTATTTTTGACATTTGGGCGTGAAGAACACTTTCTTTGGCCTTTCCCATCAATCCCAATGCGACCGTGCCGTAGATAAGATTGCGCGCGTTTTCTATCTGCATGGCCATTTCCACCAGATAGTTCTGGATAATCTGGAATTGTCCGATGGGTTTGCCGAAGGCTTCGCGTTGCAGGGCGTAATCGAAAGCGTCCCGATAGGCTGCTTTGGCTATGCCCAGAGACAGGAGGGACGTGCTGACGCGCTCGGCGTTCAATATGCTGATTCCGGCGGCCATTGCCTTCATGGCTTCGGTGTCAATTTTCGCCCCGCCCTCGGGATGGCCGCCAGCTCCCGCGCTTTTTGCGCCTCCGCTTTTGGGGCTGGCGCCTCCGCCTTTGCCGCCTAGCAATATCGGGTAAGCCATGTTTTTCGGCCCCAGAAGGTTCTCTTTGGGAACCCGGACATCCTCATAGAATATTTCCGCGCAACCGCAGGCATGGATGCCCAATTTATTGATTTTTTTTATTGTGAGGCCCGGAGAATTCGCGGGCGCCAGGAAAACCGACCATGCCTCTGTTTTTCGCGCGGGGTTCTTGTCGGTGATGGCGATTGTGATTATGTAATCTGCCACGTGGGCGCCGGTGATGAATATCTTTTGTCCGTTGAGGACATAATAATTCCCATCTTCCACGGCGGTGGTGCGGAGAGAATTCAGAATATCCGTTCCTCCGCCGGGTTCAGTGAGCGCCATGCACATCTTCACCTCGCCATTGGCGAATTTTGGAAGAAATTCCTTTCTCTGGTCCGGCGTCCCAAGCAGGGCGATGAAACCCTGGCCGAAGGAAATCGCCGCTCCGATCGCAATCATTACCGCGACCGAAGCAGTGGCTATCTCCTCCTGGATGACGATATAATCGTAAGGTGAACCCGCCTGGCTCCTGTCAAAAATCCCGTAGTCGGCAAGTTTTTTCCATAAATCAGCCGGGGGGAAATCGCAGTTCTCGTCCATCCATCTGACATATTCCCTGCTCAGTTCCTTCTCGCAAAATTTTTGAATCGAAGACCTTAGGGTCCCTAAATGTTCCTCATCCCAACCGAAAAACGGCATATTTACCTCCCGATTAGAATTTTAGATTTTGGATTGTGGATTTTGGATTGAAGAGCAAAGAAGACAGTGGACAGATGACAGCAGACAATTAAGAAAAGAAGACAGCGGCCAGCTAAAAGCAGACAGCTATGGGGAGATATTAAAGAGCAATTCTTGTTCTTTACTGTCCACTGTCTACTGACCACTGTCCACTCCTCTTCAATCCAAAATCCAAAATCTAAAATCCAAAATTATCATCCATCATTTACTCTGAGAGCTTTTTAAAGCGGCGAGCATCTTCTGGATATGTTCCTGATAGAATAGCCAGATGATGGCGTTGCGCTCGATTGTGAGAGCCGCGTCCCAGGGAATGCCCTCGAACGATCTGTTCATGACGCTTTTCCCCATGCGCAAAGCCGGGCCGGATTTCTGGCATAAATTCGCCGCTATCTCGTCAACTTTCTGATCCAGCTCCTCGTCTTTGTAAACGCGCGTGAGCAATCCCATCTCGTAAATGTCCGAAGCGGTGTAATCCTTGCGGCCCGAGAGGAGAACTTCTTTTGCGCGGAAGATGGGCATGCTTCTGGCTATCCGGGCCGTGCCGCCCCAGCCCGGCAATATCCCCATGGTGATTTCGGTGACACCGAATTTCGATTTTTCGCTCGCATAGATCAGGTCGCATGCAAGCGCGAGTTCCAGGCCGCCCGCCAGACAATTGCCCCTGACCTTGGCGATCACTATCTTCTCGTTTTCCGATATGGCCCGCTGAACGTCGTAACCCGTGCGCGCCATCCAGTCCATGAGGCTCTGGTGCTCGAAACCCGACAACACGCTCAGGTCTCCTCCCGCGCAAAACGATCTTCCCGCGCCGGATAACACCACAACTTTGACCTTCTCCTCGTTCCTGACCCGGTTGAATGCGTCAAGAAGCTGGTTTGCAAGCTCCCTGTTGATTGCATTATGTTTATCGGGCCTGTTCAGAGTGATGGCGCAAACCTGATTATCCGGCCCGCCTATTTCATATAAGACAAAGTTATCACTCATATTTTCCTCTCTTTAGGCTTTAGGCTACAGGCTGTAAGATTAGTCTTGTCTTTTTCGTCTAATGCCTACAGCCTTTTTTCATCCCTTCACCGGCCTCCATTTGGGTAGCGTGATCTCCGGCGATACATCATCGAATATCACCTCGAGTTCCATATCCTTCTTGAGTTTGTCATGGTCGCACTCGACGATATTGGAAGTCATCGTGACCCCCTCATCAAGCTCGACAAGGGCGACCACATAGGGCATGTCATCCCAGAAAGGGAACGGAACCATGTAAACGTTTATGGCGTAGGTGTACAACTTGGCCTTGCCTTTGGCCTCGATCCATTCGTGATCTTCACTCCCACAGTTGGTGCAATATAGATAAGGCGGATGGTCTATATTTCCGCATTTTTTGCACTTTTTTAGAACGAGCTTGTGCTGTTTTGCCGCATCCCAGAACGGTTTTGACCACTTTGTCGGGATCGGCAACGGTTTCTTCACATCGTCATCGGAAAGACCTAAAAATTCTTTAATACCCATGTCTTTACTCCTCTCATAGTGAAAACACCAGAGTTATCTCGGTATTTCGTTGCCCAAGACGGTGAAATGACAATCCATGAATGCGCCGCCGCCGGTGTTTTCGATGATGAATTTTGCGCCGGGGACCTGCGCCTTGCCCGCTTTTCCCTGCAACTGGCGAACGGCTTCCACGAAAAGCCCAAATCCCACCCCTGTGCCCGTATGCCCGAAGCTGAGCGCCTCACCATTGGTGGTGGTCGGGTACTTGCCGCCCGGGCTTGTTGCGCCTGAAGCGACCAACTCGCCGGACTTGCCCGGCTCAACCAAACCTAGCGCATCCATAAGAATCAATTCAATCACCGGGTAGGAGCCGTAAAGCTCGAAAATGTCCATGTCCTTCGGGCCGAGTCCCGCGCGCTCGAAGGCCTTATCCGCGATGGGCTTGAGGAAAGTCCCGAGCCCCTCGAAGCCCTTGACTTTGGCCCTCGTTATCGTGCGGTGTGAGTAATCCGACGCGTCCGACAGTATATAGGCCGGCTTTTTGCAGACCTTCCTGGCTTTTTCTGCCGTCGTCATAATGTATGCGCTGCCACCGTCCGCCAGCACGTTGCACATGAGGCTGGTGAGCGGATAAGCCACCATTTTGGATGAGAGCACCTTTTCAACGGTGATCTCTTTCTTATTGAACATTGCATTAGGCTGGAGGCACGCCCATTTTCGGCATGCCACTGCAACCGCGGCAACCTGCTCGATAGTTGTTCCGGTGATATCCATATATGCCTTTGTTATCATGGCGGCTAGCGAGTTGTAAGTCATGCCATAAGGCACTTCCCATTCGCAATCCGAACCGGCGATGGCAAAGTACCTGGCCATTTCGTCCATTTTAAACTGCGAGAAGCGCTGGGCGTGCAGAATCAGGACGGTATCCGTTTCTCCGGAATGGAGTATGCCTTCTGCGGTTTTGCGGATGCTGAAACTTGACGCCCCGCCGGAACTGGTCATGCATGTAATTTTACAGTTTTTGGCGCCGATGGCCTCCGGAATGCGTCCGAAAACGGCCTCGGTGTTGTAATCGTTGACTATTCCGCCGGACATAATATGCTGGGCGCACAGAACGGCGCCGACGTCCTTGACATTGATGCCGGCGTCCGCGACGGCCATTTTGGCTATCGTGTAAGCCGTCTCGAATTCGGTACGATCGGGATATTGACCGCAAGGTACCTCACCGGTTCCGATAATCGCGAATTCTCCCTTACTCATTAATACCTCCCTTGTAAAAATTGCTAAATTATTCAGCCGGCCCCCGATTATCCCACGCTCGGGAATCCGTCCGGTCACGCGTCGGTGCCGACAGTTTGGATTCATTCACGGTCCCCTTCAGTAACGCCACGAACCTGCTCATTATCTTTTCAGCGGCATCCCTTCCGAGAAGGGGCTCCGTATAGCAGGAGCAGAAAAAGAGTTTCCCATCCAAAGATGAGGTGTGGACTAGCATTAGCCAGTCTCCCCAGTTTCGGCAGGTACCGAAGTGGATCCTTGTAATTTCGAACGGACCTTGCCGCGCACTGATGTCTATGGCCCCGATATTAGTAACGCCCACCCCATATTGGAAAACGTCTTTTAACAGTCCTTTGTCAAAACTCGTCAGGAATCGCCGGCCCAATGATTTGCGGAATTCACCTGGCATCCGTATGTCTCTTTGTATCCCTTTTTCAAGTTGTTCGCCGAATCTGGCGGCCAGATCCCAAACAGTGTTTTTAGGGCCGACGCGATACTTTGTATTTACGAATCCCACGTACAAGCCCAAATGCTCGTTCCCGAGGGGCGGATCGAAGCGCTTACGCATGCTGAAAGGCGTAAAGGCTATTTGTCTCGACTTCCCTTTTTCCGTCCCCAGTATTTCATTACACGCCTTCATGAGCGCTCCGGAAAAGAGCGCCGTGATGGTCACGCCGTTGGCTTTACACAAGGCGATTAGAAGAGGCAGGTATTCCCGATCAAGTTCATGGTATACATGGCGCGTGCGTCTTAATTGAAGTGGCGCATGCTCCTCATAGCCGTAAAGTTTATTCCCCTCCAACAGGTAGAATGCCGCCGCGACGGCGTTCCTTGCGATCCAGGCGGGCCAAGAGGTTCCAAGGTTTAACAGCTCTTCTCCCGAAGGCGTAATGGGAAGGGACGTTACGTCCGGATTCTCACCATCTGTCAGGCACCGGCAGCAGTACAGAAAATCTTTGAAAAAACTGGCCAAGGAAATTCCGTCGCTGGTGGAGTGATGAAAGGAAGCCACCAGCTCGTGTTCGCCCGATTCATCTTCCTTGTTTTGCAGAAACGTTGTACGCCACAGATAATCATCGGCGTCCGTAAACGGCGTCAAATATTGCTTTTGATGGAACTCGATCCAATCATCTCGACTAGACCTGTCCATCACCGTAAGGGGGAGAGTCTTCGGCTCCTCATCGAACGCAAAATAATCAAAATCATCTTCTTTATCCATGAACCTGGCCCGCAGCATGGGATGCCGCAGCTGAACGATCGAAAGGGCTTCCCTGACCGTTTTAGCTTTTAAGGCGCCTCTTATCTGAACCACTCCGGAAAGTATGGTAGTTCCCGCCGCGTAATCGTGGCAGAACTTGGCATAACCTTCCCCGAAGCCGAGTTTTCTCTCTTTATTCATCAACATTACCTTCCGGCTCAAATATCAATTCCTTTGATGTTAGACTCCAGAGGCCTTTCGCAGGAAGATTTCATCGTTTCCGATGATCACAAATTCTACTTTGCTCATTCCGTCCTCCTTGAAACTCATTCGCGCCCGGTCCCGCAACTCGTCAAACAAGCGGCGGCAGCTTGGGAATCGGTGGAATTATGTTCATCCCAAGTGGCCGGGTTGGGCGCCAGTATTCGGGCATGTATTTCTCACGTCCAAGGTTTTTGTTTAATTTGCATCGTACCGGCAATCCCGCAGCGGTGCGCATTAGACACTGGTTGCAACGCGCGCATTTCAGATACTTCTTGCCCGCTAAAACCTTGTTGGCGTAATCAGGATCGCAGAGCATCTGCCTTCCCAGAGAAACCATATCTATTTTGCCATCCCGGATGGCCTTCGATGAATTTGCCGGATCATAAAGTGAAACCGATATAACTGGAACATTTGACGGAAGCATGGACTTGAATCCCGCCGCTTCCTTAACCAGATGAAGGTTGTCTTCATCGGGGGCGAAATATTTCAGCGCTTCGTAAGAGCCATCGGACATGTGAACATAATCAATACCGGCTTCGCCTACTCGCCTTACCACCTGTTTCAATTCATCGTGATGAATACCGTCCGGCATGTGTTCGTCCCCCGACAGTCTTATCCCAACCGGCACCGAGCGACCTATTGTTTCCCTGACCTTATTGTAAATCTCCATTAAAAATCTCATGCGGTTTTCCAGGGAACCTCCATATTCATCAGTGCGCTTATTCGCGCGTGGAGAAAGGAACTGATGTTCCAGATATCCGTGAGGCGCATGAAGCTCAATCCCATCGAATCCGGCCATAAGAACGAGGATACATGAATGTGCGTATTCATTTATCTCCGACTTGATTTCTTCTCTGGTCATCTCCCGAGGCATTTCAGCATGAGCCATGGTTGGAATCCGGGGATCAAGAATCTGTGGGTTATCGCTGATGAATTTTTGGAAGTCCTTCGGCAGGAGAGCCGGGTCGGTCTGATATGGGATGGGGGAAGGCGCCGGAGGAGATTCGTGCGTGGCGCTGTGTCCTTGTCGGCCAAAGCCTATGCTGATCTGGATAAAAACTTTCGATCCAAAGGCGTGAATGGTTTCCACCAATTCTTCGAGGCCGGGAACATGAGTGACGTTAAACAAATGGAGGTTGGAGGTGTAGGGAAATTTCGACGCCAGCTTTGTGCCCAGTACACATTCGGTGATGATAAGACCTGTGCCGCCTTTTGCCCGGGCCGCGTAATAAGCCAGTATCTGCTCATTCACGTAACCCTGGTTGTCCAGCGACATTACCGTGTTCATTGGCGCCATGACAATCCTGTTTTTTATTTCACAGTTTCCAATTTTTATGGGCGTGAAAAGTTCGGGGTATGGTGTTTTCTTTAACGTACTTTCCGCTTTTTTCCCTGTTTTAGCGGCCTTTGCTGCATCCGCTGAGACCTTGTCTTTCGGCATTTTTAACTCCTTTTTTAGACTTGACTTTTTTTTCTTGTTCGCTAAAATTAACAATATGGACAACGTGTTTAGAATATATAGTCAATATCTGCTCATTTGTCAAGACCCCCGCCAAGACAAATGAACTTGGGTTTTTCTATAACATATTGATATAATTAGGAAAAATATAAATGGATGAACATGGGTCAGATTGTAAGTTATTGAAATATTTAAAAGAAAAAATATTTACATTATAGAGTATACTTAATAGTTAGGTTCATAGTAAGGGCAACACCGGCAAAGCAGGCTGGCTGGTCGCCTGTAGGGGCGACCGGCCGGTCGCCCCTACAAAAGAAATGGAGGTAAAAATATGGATAAGAAAAACAGAATAAAAATCGGCGAACTGGAGAAATTATCGGGCATGCCGCGGTCCACCATACACTATTATATCCGCGAGGGAATATTGCACCCGCCCCATAAAACCAGCCGCACAATGGCATACTATGATGAAAGTCACCTCAATAGACTTCAGGCAATCCATAAAATGAAAAGCGATTATCAAAAAATGAAAAACGGTTTGCGCGTCCCGAGGGCCTTGCTGGAACAGCGAGGACATGAATCAAACAGCCACGATCGAAATGGCGACAATCGGGCATGGGAAAAAGACCCGGTTTCCACTGGTTCTCAAATCAGGAAACAGGAGATCATTGAAGCTGCCATTCAGTTGTTTTCTCAGAAAGGCTATCACCACACCAACGTCAGGGATATAACACAGGCGCTGGGTATCTCCAAAGGAACTTTTTATTTATATTACTCCAGCAAACGCGATCTTTTCATCGAAGTGGTTGACGATGTTATCAGAAACATAATTGGCGAAGTCGCGGGCGCTATCAGACAAGAAAGCAACCTGATAAAGAGAACAATATTGCGCGGCAAGGTATTCCACGCAAACTACACAAAGTACAACGAGATACTTAACCAGTTGAGGGCCGAGATGGCCAGCGAAGACCCCTGGGCGCAGAAAAAGGTGAAAAAGGTTTATCGCGCGCTCACGGAACCGCTGATAAGGGAGGCCCGTGAAGCGATTAAACGGGGCGCCATTCGGCAGGTTGACCCCGATCTGCTTGCGTATACCCTGATCGGGATCACGGAAATAATGGCGTTGCGCAGCACACTGGACAATAAATACGATTTCGACCAGATACTGACGTTTATGTTTGACCTCCTGAAAAACGGCCTCAACTTCGATTTTAACGGACTGTAATATATTCTACTTATTAAGGAGAGCATGGTTATCTGGACAATATTGGAAATGAGCCTTGCCCTTCGAGCCAGACGGCCCGTATGGGACGCTTCGCTCCTCAGGGGTGCGGCTCATTTCCGTGTCCCTGAGGAGGGCGAAGCCCGTCTCGAAGAGCACGTAAGTGTCCATTAAATAGCGCTCCCTTTAGTAATTGCGGCATTTTCAATACTCTTTAAAACCAAAACCCCTATTTTGACAATTCCCATACTTCATATAAGCGTTTGGTGTTGGGCATGCTTCCAAGCGGACCCTCATATTTTACAAGACGATATGGCGAAGTTTTCTCATACCACGCCTTAAAGCTGGGGACAAAAGGCTGCACTACGGGACCGGCCTTCGGCCCGAAATAGTCATCTGCCAAAGGTTTCAATTCAATGAATGCCGTGTCGAAGGTTCCGGCGGGGACAGATACCTTTTCATTACCGCTCAAAACCGCGTGAACCGTCATCACCAGTATCGGGTTTACCCAAGCCGTGAGCTTCTCTTTTTGTTTTCCCTGCCGCAAAATATTTCTCGACACGCACAGAATGATACATTCCTTGGAGAACATATCCTGGGTATAGTTAAACATCGGATTATCAACATAATGAATCTCTTCATGAATTACTTCACCGCTCCCGGATTTCATACGCTGTTCCATGCGCATCCATTTGAGCGCTCCATTTTGCTCGGCAACTATGTCTTCTGTGGAAGTGGAAGCGCCGTTTCTATTTTGAGCCTGAATTAAAATACTGACAGCGCGCAACCCCGCCATTTTCGATGGTCGCAATATTATCGCAAGTTTTTCCGGCAGCTCCGCATCTAAAATCCGGAGCGCAAAAGGAAGCTTAGTTAAATCTTGTGCATATTTATATTTAACTGTGTAGCTCCATGTTATTTCCTTTTCAAATTCGGGCAACGTTATATTTTCCGCGCGGGCGATTTGCGAGGTCTGTAATATAAATATCGCCGCCACTGTTACAAACGCAATTCCGATACCGGTGATGATTGCTAACCACTTCATTTCTTCAACTCCATGATAACATTGGGGATGTCCAGAGCGGGGCTTTGCTGCATCATTCCATCCATTTTTATCATGCGATATGCGCCGCTGTTTTCGTACCAGATCGTTGTGTTGGGAACAAAAGGCGCCACGAGTTTACTGACTATATTGCCGAAGTAATCGAAAACGGTGGGCTTGATATCCATCCGCACACAGTTAAACGTCCCCGCGGGAACCTGAACCGATTCGGTGTTTCCGATAACGCATCTTATTTGGAAGGCCATTTGGGGCGTTACCCAGAGTTGTACCAGATATTGTTGGCCTTTGGGCGAATTGACGAGAACGCGCAGCAAAGCTGTCATTGCGATATTGTTATATACATCGTTTGGATACCCCAATTCCCTGGATCTGGGATAATATTTCTCCTCGCCCATTACCTTGCCTGACTTATCCTTCAGTGTCTTAGAATAGAAAGTCCAGAGCGCGCCGCCATTTTCCCGCTCCAATTCCGTTATTTCAAGAGCGTTTGCATTGGACCCCTGTCTTGATTCAACCTGAATACGTAAGCCGGGCCTTGACCCGCTCTGAAAAGGCGCCAATGAAAAATTTCTCTCGACACCCATTTCGTAATACATCACCTTTTGAGGGTACGGGAGATTCGCAAGCTTGATTTTAGGGTCGGCGAATCGCGTGACATATAATCCGGATTCAGGATTTATCAGTTTTGGCCAGGGCAGTTGTTCCGCCGCGGACATCGAGATCGAAAATAAGACAAATAGCAAAGCGAATGACAGTGACGTATGCCTCATCCAGTTTTCTCCTTTCAATAATAACATTGGATTTTTCTGTGGCTAATATTTTCCATTCTCGATTGTGTATTCAACCATGGCGCGCACGTTTTCCGGCTTTGCGTTGTCCGGTATGCCAAGCGCCCCGCTCATTACGTAGCCGCCTCCCGGCGCAACTTCGGCGATCAATCTCTTGCAGTACTCCCTGATGTCTTTCACGGTTCCGGCCACCATCATGTTCATGGGAACGTTACCCGCGAGGCAGACATGACCATCGAGAATTTTCTTTGCTTTGAAGATATCGCCCGTGTCTATGTTCAGTAAGAATTTCCCCCTTGGCAGATCCAGCATGCTTTCAAACAGGTGGGTGCAATTGCCTTCGAGCGTTATTATGGGCATCATGCCCCGGGCTATAAGCTCTTCGGAGACCCTTTTCAGTGTTGGCAGCGAGAATCTCGCGAATTGTTTGGGCGACAATGAAAACGCCCTTTCGCATAATATAACCGCGCCCCGCAGGCCGGTTCCAACTATGAGGTTTTTATAGATCGTCGTCACCAGCGGCGCCAGCATATCCGTAACATCCTCCACTTCCTTGGGGTAACGGAAAAGATCCATTGAAATTCCCGTCAGGCCGCGGAAGAGAATTGCGGCAAGATCATAAGGCTCGAAAAACATGGCTGACGAGTCCACCGGAAGACCGTATTCGCGCTCGACCGTGTTTAAAATGCCGTTATAGAAACGCGCAAATGAAATAAGCTCCCCGATCAGCAAAACAAGAAGCTTTACTCCCCATCCCTTTTTCGAATGATAAAGAGGCGAAATTCGGGGCATCAAGACGCGCCTGAAAAATTCATAACCCTCTTCTATGAGCCGAGGGTATTCCTCCGGTTTCAGGCGTTCCTTTTCTACAAACTGGTAGCTGACGTTCTCTTCCAGATGAATTCCCGGCAGCTTTATGAAGTCAACTTGTGAAAGGCGCACGAGCCTCCCGATGTTGACCATGTGCGCTGGAAACATCATGTCGAACTCGGTGTTTTCCCGGGCGAATTTCAGATACGCCGCCCTGCATTTCCTCCGGTCGTTGCAGAAATCAGCGAATGTTATGCCCGCATAATGAGCCGGGTAGAAACTCAATCCGTTGGTTATGACAGGGACGCGGTCAGGGACGCCGAGGGACATGGCGGTATATAGCCGATTTTCTTTTTCATTGAAGCGACGCTCGGTCGCTTCGTCCTTGAATTTTGCGCGTCTGGTGGTTTTATATATAAAGTTTGCGCCTTTCAGTAAACGATCCCGCCTGACTTCGGTGGCGCGGAACTTCTCCCACGCCGTGTCGAACTCCGCCCTGAAATCCTTGAGTCTACTGGATTTTGGATTTTCTCCCGATTTATCGGGATTAGATTTTGGATTTGACATACTTCTTACCTAAAGCCTAAAGATTAAAAACTAAAAACCAGGCCAAGTGGCGCCACTTGCCAGCCAGCGGCGCCACATCAACAGCCTGCCAGTATTTTCTTTGCGATATTCACCGCGTCGGTGGCGTCGCGGCCGTAAAAGTCCGCGCCGATAAGGTCTTTCAGATTATCGCTCGTCGAGCCGCCCCCAATCATTATCTTCACCCTCTCCCTTGTCCCTGCGTCGGAGAAAGCCCTCACCGCGTCGCGCATCGAATCGAAGGCGGTCGTGAGAAGGGCGCTCAATCCGACAAGCCCGATTCCGTGCTCATTGGCAGATTGGGCAAACCTTTCGGCGGGAACGTCCACGCCCAAGTCGAGAACTTCAAATCCGGCGCATTCCAGAAGCGTGATCACAATATTTTTCCCGAGGTCGTGAATATCTCCCTTAACGGTCCCCATAAGCACTATCCCGCGAGAAACGCGCCCTCCGGATTTTGCCAGCAGCGGTTTTACCTTTGCAGTCGAATTCTTGAATATCTCGCCCGAGAATACCAGCTCGCTTAAAAAATATTCGCCCTCTTTATAAAGCCGTCCCACTTCCTCCATGCCCTTGGACAGGGCGTTTATGATCTTGAGTGGCTGAACATTTTCCGCAAGGAGAATTTCGAGTTTTTTACAAACTTCATCCTCCCGCAGCCCGGTCAGCGCCACTGATAACTCAATCAGACCTTTATTATCTGCCATCGTCACTTTCTCCGTATTTGATCGTCAATCTATCTCGATCTTGGTCCTGTTGGACAGTACGCGCACGATTGCTTCGGCGGCCTTTGGAGGAGGGTTCTTCTCATAATTCGGGTCCGTGTAGAAGTTGGCGTCCGACACGTTTTTCGGGTCGAGCGCGGCCTTTATTTTCTGCTGCCATTTGTCGTAATTCATGCAGGCGGGGCTGTACAGGGCGTGGTTTGGGGGGCCTATTGCGTTTATGGAATCGCCGCAATGCTCCTCGATACACGCCAGGTTTGTTTCAACCACAAAGTCCAATATCGCCTGCCTGCATTTCGGGTCTCGAGGGTCGTACATGCACAGCTCTTCAAGGTGTGAGAAAGCTCCGCCCTCATACAATCCGCCCCATGCGTTATCCCCGCCGTCATCAAAGATGAGGCCTTCTTTTATAAATTTTCTCTTGATTTGCTCGCCGACTTTCGCGCCTCTCACCGAGACATCCCACGCCACGAGCGCGCCCATGGACGTGTGGAAGCTGCCGCCATATTTAAACGCGCCGCGCATATTCATTCCCGAGCGAACCATGGCCTCGTACCCGATCGCGGACATGTAATCCGCGCCCTTGCGCCCGAATCGCTTGACGTCTCTCATGGTCAGTTTGGAGAAGCCCGGTATTGATTTGATCACCTGCCACCATCCGGCTTTGCGGGCGACAGCGGCCATCATTCTCAGCATCCAGTACATTTTATCGGGGCCTTCACCGTTATACATGATGCCGCCGTTGAGATCTTTGACGATTTTTTTCAGTGTTTTCATTTTGTATTGATAATCTTTTTTGTCCTGACCGAGCAATACAAACATAAGCGCGTAATGCATCTCGCGGAGCAGCGGGATTTTATAGATATCAACGAACTCGCTATTGTCCACAGTAAGCACGCCCGAGTTGAGCGCGGGGGCATTTCGGCCCAGCAGGTCCACTATTTCCGCCTCGCCCAGCCTGTACCCCAGTTCAGCCATGTCGTCCCAACTGTTCACCACTATAATTCCGGCGGCGTGGTTTTCGGGGATTTCCGTAAAATAATTGGGCGAGGTGCCCTCCATTTTCAGTTTTGCAGGGCCGTGCCATGGATACATCTTGACGGCGCACTTTGTGAAAATGCCCAGGCCCCCCATAGCGCCGCCGAATCCGCGCATCACTCCCCTCAGCGAAAGCCCGGGGCCGTCGCCCAGGAAATATTCCCCGGTCGGCTCGAAGGAACCCAACTGCGCGACTTTCCCCTCGGGAGTGATCCACTCGACGCCCAAAAGATTTCGGTCGGAGAACCCCAGTGATATGCCATCCCATCCCTGGCCCATCATGGATGTCGCCGACGCCAGTATGGAAGCCTGCGATCCAACTCCCGCTATGTGAGTGTTAAGCCCAACTTTCATCGCCTCTGTCTGAAGCTGGTTGCCCGTCACATAAGGTTCTATTACGGCGTACATGTTCTCTTTGTCGAGCTTTATTATGCGATCCAATCTGCGCAGGTCTATTTGAACGACAAAATCATCCCTTATGGGAGCGGACCAAGCGCCAAACCCCGTGCTGAAAGGCTTGTACTGGCAGCCGTACTTTTTGCAAACCTTGATCACCTCGATTATGTCTTCATTATTTCCGGGCAACACCACCGCCAGCGGCCTGCCGACATAATGCGTCCCGGTGGCGAATTCGGCGACATATTGCCAGGAATAGGTATCGAGCATGAGCGGGTCGGTCGTGACCCATTTCGGATCAATAACCTCGCGCAGCTCAGACTGAACATTCTTTTTCAACTCCTCGATCTCTTCGGGAGTTCTTTTATCTTCAGCTAAAAAGAAACTGTCCATTTTTTCCTCCTATCTCAACCCAGAACCGATTCGGCCAGCAGGTCTATAATGTCTTTGACGGGTATGCTGACTTTATCGGAGGCCCAACCAAGGTTCGAGATGCAGTTGGGGCATGCCGTGGCGACCATTTCGGCGCCCACGTCACGAGCCTCCTCCATTCGATGGAGCGCGGTATTGTTGACGAAATCGTGATAGCCCGCGGAATAGGCCATGCCTTCTCCCCCGCAGCAGAACGCGTATTCCTTGCGACGGTAAAATTCCACCAGCTCGATGCCCGGTATTGAATTGAGGATACGACGCGGCGGTTCGTAGCAGCCGAGAGTCCCGCGATTGACCGGCCTGGGCGGGTCATATATCACAAGCTGGCCCATGATCTTTTTCATCTGTCCGTTCCATGGCTTGAACGGCTCGGACAGCCTTCCCAATGAGCATGGATCGTGGTATGCGATTTTGGCGTCGAGGCGCTTTTTCGGTTTTAATTTTTTCCGCATTATCAGCCCGTCCAGCACGTCAATCGAATGAACGACCTCGACGCCGGAGAGGTCTTCAACTTTGGGGATGTGAGCGCGCAATGCGTTCAAATCCTCGACATCGGCGCATATCACCTTTGTTGCGCGCGAGCGTCTGATGGCCTCTGCCGCGCTTTTCGCATACTTGTCGAAGCGCTCCTGATCGCCTATATCCAGCGCCATGCGGCCCGTAGTGGGTTCATCGTCGCCGAGCGCTCCGAATTGAACGTCTCCGCGTTTGAGCAGTTCAACCAGATTCAACAAAGTCTTTCGGCGACCTTTCAGAATGGAGTAGCGATCGCCGATAAAAAGAAGGGTTCCGCTTCCGTTCATGCCGGGTTTTAAGCCGGCGTCCTTCAGCCAATCTCCCTTGCCGCCGTCCTCGAATATCGGATGGCCGACTTTATCGTAACGATCAAGCACTTCCCGCTGTCCGGGCAACGGCCCAAGCCGTTTGTACGACTCGGCCCTGAGCGCATACATCATTTCGAGGATTTCGATGTCCGAGCTGTATTTGCAGGCCATGTCGCACCCGCCGCAGAGCGTACACTGGAAGATAGCGTCCCTTGTCTCCTCGGTTAGCTCGCCGCGACCTTCGAAATAAGCCATCGCCATAACGACCCTGCCGCCGCCCGAATGGCTGTGGAACTTGTATTCGCGGTAGCTCGGACAGATAATCGAGAACTCCTTCTTTTCCACCTTGACCATCGGCGGGAACTTGCACAAGGAGCACCGTGGACATTTACTGTTTATCGGATACAGGTCCTGTATCGTTTTATGCCCTGCCATGTTCGCTGCCTCCCAATAAAAGTCTTCCCGGAGCGAGTATATGATCCGGGTCGAATATGTCCTTGACCTTTTCGAAAATCCAGAACGTCGTTGAAGCCTTTTTCATGGCGGGTCTTGCCCAATCGCCGTGCGGCCTCGAAAAAAAGGCGCCGTTTTCTGTAAGAGGCTCGGCCACGCTCTGGCAGAATTTATGCGTTTTATCCAGCCCGGCCTCGTCTTTCGGGTCAGCCGCAACTATAAACTCAAGATGACAACAACGACCCCCAAGCTGCGGCTGGATATAACGACTGATATGGCCGGCATTCAAATCGGCGGCCTTCGCAAGTTTATCGAACAGGCCAATGAATCTCGATGCGTTATCCAGTGTCGTCTGGAAATAAACCCTGCGATGAGCGCCCATCGGCCTGTCTTTCCAGTTGGGATCAGGCATCAAGCCGAACTTCATCTTGTTCTTTTCTTCAGCCGTCAACTGGTTCGGCAGTGTAAGCATTTTCAACAACTCTTCTTCACTCACAACTGGCATTCCCGTCAGGTTGACTCCCTGATTGCGGAGTTCCTTTTCGCATTCGCTGGCGAGATAGCTTGCGCGCTCTTCGGGAAAATGCTCGATGCCGGATACGGAATAAATCAGGTTCCATGCAAAGGATTCCTTTTTTACGCGCTCGCGGTCTTCAGGTTTGTATGCGAGCAAGTTAGTCAACCCGTTTTTATCCAGGATGAAATGTATATCGGTGAGTTTTCTGAAAAACATCTTGTATGAAGCTTCTATCAGTGGATCGAGGCTGTCGCTCCCGGCGACAAAAAGACGCTCGACCTTGGGCCAGACTTCGCATTTGGCCGAGCACCATGTGGCGATTCCAATGCCGCCCTGAGCGCCCTGAACAATTTTCATCCAATCGTTCTGGCCGGGGCCCATCGGGCTTTTCTGAAATTCCCCCGCAGCCCATTGCTCTTCGATGGTGCCCGGCCCTGCGGCGCT